>Ga0182018_10000844_pt1 | contig 37963 bp, 30 predicted proteins | sample 812P2MmetaG_FD_120490 | JGI IMG/M metagenome (GOLD analysis project Ga0182018, IMG submission 120490) | Permafrost microbial communities from Stordalen Mire, Sweden - 812P2M metaG | ecosystem: Environmental > Terrestrial > Soil > Wetlands > Permafrost | place: Sweden: Stordalen | collected... | reverse complement strand
ATAAAGTTGCGCACAGCGATTGTCCTTGGTGTTGTTGCCTCTGGTTTGGTAATCGTAGCTGCATCGCGGTTCCGTCGCAGAAACTTCCTTAAGGCGAGTGTTTCTGATAGCCAAGGTCCACGGTCGTTATCTCCACGGGCCGGCCAGAACTCTGGCTCTTGCAACTTTGTGTGGTGGCAAACGAATCCCGGATTCATCCAGTGCCATACAGTGCCATGATCTGGAGGCGGTTTGTGAGTCTGGTGCCACTTGTCCATGTGCCTCTCCAGCAAGCCCCAGAAGACCTGCTTACCAAAATCTCGTTAACCTGCGACTTCGATGGATTCGGTAGCCCTTGCAACGCCAACTGATGCTTGATTGCGTTCTATGCCTGTTGTGGTACACCATGCGGGACAACAAATCCAACTTGTTTCTGTAGGGACGGTTGTCCACAATCCGGTCGCTCATCTCGCAGTCCAACCCGAGCCGCACAAATTCATCGGGGCTCGCGGTGTTCAAATCCAGAAGATTCTCCGAAGCAAGCTCTGATCTGCCTTTGGTGCTCCGACTTGCTAGGACAAATCAGCCCACCTTTCTTGCTTGCTTGGAGATAATCCGCCGGACGATAGAGGCGTAACTCTAAGGCTGGCGGGCGCGGGGTTTTTGTTCAAAATTGAACAGTTTTTAAAATGATCCGAGGCTAGCCTATGCGGATTGTGATAGACCAAGGCGGTGCTGTATGAAGCTCACGAAGGACAGATCGCGCATCAAGTCCGCAATTCTTGTCAACCTTTTTAGCGATTCAGTTTGTTGGGCCTTGAGGGTCTAAGTTCAGTTCCTCACTCTCTTCTCCAGCCGTTTCCCTTCTCGCCAAACCCTCATCACGGGTCACGCAGGTTCTTGTGTTGCCTTACTAAACGGAGCCCCGCAATGACACGAATTTTGATTGCAGATGACAGCTCGCCCGTTCGATGCGGGCTGCGCACCTTGCTGGGACTGAATTCAGACTGGCACGTCTGGGGCGAAGCGGTGGATGGCGCCGACGCTGTAGCAAAGGCGCAACAGCTTGCTCCCGACTTGATATTGATGGACTTCTCGATGCCGTATATGGATGGCGTACAAGCAGCCCGAGAAATCGCCAAATCTGGTACAGACATTCCGATCCTGCTCTTCAGTCTGAATCTTTCACCTCCGATCATGGAATTGGCTCGCAATGCAGGTTTGCGTGGAGCGATGTCAAAGTCGGAAATCAGCAAGTTGCCCTACGCGATTAGGGCCCTTCAGGGGGGTGAGACTTTTTTCTATGCAGGCTAGACACGAAAGAACTTGCCGGCCAAATGCATGACAGGAACCGAGCACCATGGCAGAAAGTAGTCTGGTGATTCCAAGTGCGGAGGCGAGGTGCCATGGGGACGAAGGCTACTCGGAGTGAGCGAGATTTGCGCCTGGATGAGTGACTTTGGGTAACAAATCGGATTACGACGGGTCGTTGCGCCAATGTGGAGCAGAACGTAGAGTGGTTGTGAGCAGTTTTCGGGGGAGGATTGTTCGACAAGGGCGTCCCGTGACTCGAAAGAGTCTGGGGCGCTTTCGTTTTTTGCGTTCTAGCAGCGGATTCAGGGCAGGCGTCAAAATGTGAAACCATTCTCGACTTGGCTGTGCCAACGTTCCTATTCCGGAATGTTTCCGAAGGGAGTTTTGGGCTCTGCCCATTTGGGACAAGGCTTCTCAACGGCAACAACCGAGACTTGGCGAGCATCGCCGTTGGCGAATGTCACCCCACGTACCTCCGCAAAATGGTGCTCCTCCCAGACTTGCCAATATTTCCCGGCCTGAAATAGTGTTTGAGGCATAGTGGCGGCGAGATAGGGTGGCCCGCACGTATGCAAGTCGAGTCCCATCTGAGGTCAACGGTCCGAGGATGCGCTCCCTGCCATCCGCATAGTCCGTCACCGCAGATCAGTCCTTGTCAGGGATTGGTCAATGGAAAGATCGCGGCATGTGCGACGAATGAGTTCGTGCACGGAGTTCGAATCAACGAACTCGAAGCCATAGCGAAATGCGTTCCTTTGACGACCTATGGCCTGAACCGTCACAGGACCGCAGGGAAGCGCGAAGTCCAACTCTACGACCTCGCCTAAGGGCACTTCAATTCTCAGCATGGCTGCGATCCCGGATTCGCTGATGTCCACGGTATATCCCTTCAGCACACCGCAAGTGCGGGAATTGATTGTGATATCAACCTCAATCTTGAATCGGGGCTGATCTCGGGCGTCGGGAATTGTGCGAACAGGGGTCATTGCAAACTGCTTCTTAGCTTTCCGTCCCGATTCCTTCGGAGTATTGATCGGCCGCGCCCATGGGACTACCGGAAGGATCCGTATTCCGCTCGGTTTCTCCATGCCGACCGCCTTTCTTCTTTGAGTGGAATCTCATCCCGCTTTGTGCGCGAGGAGTGCTGTTCCGCAACTGTTGTTCTGTCCGCCTACTGCCAGCAGCCGGACGGTCACAATGCGACTCTTGCCGGGGCCGGCATAGTAACAAAACAAGCTCCCACCGCAAGTGGCGCAACGGACACAAGAATACCTGTGCTTGGCCAGTCGGCATAGATAGTGCCCCAATGCCGCATTGCAGGTATATTCACTCTTGAACACCTCTGATAGTTATGGTGAATGAAGGTCAGACCGATGAGAGGCCAGCCGATTTGTTTGTCTGGTGGCGCAGCCTACAGGGTCGGAGTGCGCCACGTTTCTCGCGAGGCTGCCCCATATGATGAACAGAATACCCTTTACCGACCCATCGCCGGATCGAGGCGATCAACTTGGCGTAACCAAGCCGCCCGCGTCCCTTGCCATCAGCCGGAAGGCTGCGTTCCAGTGGCCCCCAGATTGCGCGTGGCCGTTCATGGAACGCAAATCGGACAGCGATACGCAGGCTGATCTTAACTCGGCTGCTTCCACTTATGCTGCCACTGGCCCCCGCACGACACCCATATAGCTCTCCATTGCCTGCGTCAATTGCGAATCCACTTCATCCGCGATGGTCATGACATCCGGGAGCAGCAAATTGAAATCCAGAGCACTCAGATTCTTCTGTAACGTCCCGAACAGGGTTACTTGCAGGATTCGTGAATCATGCACCAGCATGGCAGGAGTGTAGCCTTGCGACCTTCGCATCTTCCCGTGTGCGACGGCAGCGGCGGAACAGATGGAATCGCTCTCTTCTCCGGGGGTGTTGGGCGCTCGCAGGCGCATTATCAAGTCTTCAATCAGCTTCGTAAGATATCCGGTGCGCTCTTGGTCGCCAAGAGAAACGGAGTTTAGTTCTTTGCTCTTTTTGACCTTTGCCAACCAACCTTCGACAATTTCGCTTGTGCAACGATGCAATATCGCAGCCACCCTCTCCTTTTGCGTCCGAACAGCAGGCTTGCGGGTAAGCAACTTGTCGCGAAGAAGGTCAACGAGTCTACCAGTCTCGAATGGCTTAACGATGATTTCATCTGCCTCCAGAAGGATGGCGGACATGGCGCTCTGAACGTCGGGGTAGCCGCTGACTAGCAGCGTAAGGGCATCCGGCTGCGAGTGGCGCATCGCGCTGACCACCGTAAAGCCGTCACTGGGGTTGGGCATGTGGAGATCGGTGATTAGGACATCGAAGCTCTCTGTCGCGATCAGCTTTAGCGCCGATGTTACGGTGGCTGCGGCGACCACATCGAAGCCCTTGGCGTTAAGAGTTAGGTTCATCATGGTGCGGACGCCTTCGTCGTCATCCACAAGCAGGACCCTGTGCGAAGCTGAGGTCTTAGTTTGGGTCAAAGGCACTACTCCCATCGTCAACAGTGACAGTCTGACTCAGGCTCTTCGAAAACGATGTTCAAAAGTGGACAGTCAATGCCGATTGTTACTCGATATCCTTTCGGGAGTTGGAACTCGTGAACGCGGCCATGGGTCAATGGCGAAGTCTCCGCCATTCGGGACGTGAAGCCTGCTCCCCCTTCTCAATCGAGAGGGGATCGGTGACTGCCTAGCGCCCACGAAGGAGTGTCAAGTGCCATTTGCATTTCACGCCTTGGCTCGCATCACCCTCCCTTTTACCAGCGGAATATAAAAAGCTAGAAAACTGGCAGCGAGCAATCCAATGAATACTGCGCCGCATAAGATTCGTGGCGCTATGGTTTCGCCGACTGGTCGGTAGCGGACGATGAAATACGAGTCCATCCAGATGAGAATGCTGGTCACCAGACCTGGCGAGTATTCACGGAAGTGGATCGTCCACCAGAGATGCCAAAAACTATTGCACAGGCGCTCTATAGCCCATGCGAGGGGAAGAGGTGAGCCACCTTCCGCCACGGAGGTCATAGGCAACCACACTGACGATCATGATGACAAAGTAGCCTGTGTTAAACCAAAAGAACTGTTTCCAACAATATTGCGGCCACCAATGCTGTCGACCTTTTTCGACAAAACTGCCACCAAGCAGGGATTCGTCAATCACATGGACGACATACGCAGCGACCATGAACCAGAAAGGAAGATCAGCGGAACGTTCATACCGTTGCGGCGCCTGCTGCTAGAAAATCAAATCGCCATTCTGGAGTGAAGCCCTCATTCGCCTCTTAACATCGACCGCGATTCGCCGGGCATCGGCTATAAAGAGTCTCGTAAGGCAGCCTTCTCCACTGGGAGCCCCGCTTCCATTCAGCCCTGTTTGCCCTCGGGATAATGCCCAACGTTGATGTAGCCCATAGCCGCCGATTGATGGGCGTACTCGCTGGCGTGTCAATGCGTGTTCGTGCAGTAGGTCATGATCTCAGCATTCTTTTAATTATTGGGCAACAACTGCGGTGCAAGTTCCTTGGTTTTGGCAGGGGGAAATGTTCAGGGCTCCGGCAATATGAGCCTCGCGGTAGCGTTCGGGTGCAAGGGTCTCAACAACCTTGATTGCCTTCTTCCGGTCGAGCTTGGCTTTCAGCTCTTTGGTGGAGATAGTGTGTTCCATGCTGATCTCCCTGAGAATCCGTTTATACTGATAGGCGCTCCGTCGCTGGCTGGTTGGCAGTTCCATTGACCGGCACAAACGGTTCGAGCAGCGACTTGAACCGAGGGATCAAGCCTGGATCGCTGACAGTTTTCTGCGGACGTGTCCGACTTCCGCATTTTGGAATCGGAATTCCCGACCTCCAAAACGATGTGGATGAGTCGATACATTAGGCCATGCCAAGATTTCATCTTCGAGCTTCTTCAAATAATTCAGACTCCACACTCCAATGGCTTTTTTCTTTTCGATGCCTGAAAACGACCGCTCGATTCGGTGACCGCATTTGGTTTCCCGATCCAAGCTAAAATGAGATTCGATTACTCAGTGAGGTGAATTCATTATGCAGCGGGCATACGGACTAGATATTCCGCAAACGCTGGAAGACCTATGTGATCCGAAACGATTGGCTTTGGTGGTGTACGACATGCAGGTCGGGATCGTGAAGCAAGTTGAGAATGGCCAGCAGATCACGGGCAAAGTGGTTCAGGTTCTCGAAGCGGCTCGCAAAGGGGAAATTCGCGTCTTTTTCACACGCCACATGTCACTTCCGAAGGAACTGATGGGGGTATCTCAGTTCCGCATGGCAATGGCTTGGCAACGGGTGAAATCGCCAAGTGAGGTCAAGCCTTGATTCTTACAGCTCTCACTTGCTTGACGGGTCCCTCTCCACGCCTTCGAGCTAGCGGGTTCTTTTTGCCGTCCCGAAGCAATCAAAAGTGCTCTCTTCTGAACCGACAGAGCCCTATATGCACGAGCGCATCCTTCGAACGGTCCGGGAACTTCTGATAAGTTGCGCTGAGAACCCGAAAGGTCCTGCTCACGTTCATTCCCTACTACGCGTGGGCCAACCGGCAAGCGACTTCAATGCAGGTTTGGAACCTGCTGCTGCAAGCATAGCCCAGGAAGGGATTCACCAATTGAGGCGCACAAGGGAAAGACCCCGCCGAGGCAACATGAAGTGCAACGGGATGCTGCCCTTCTGGATTTCCACCCACGCAGGGGAGTCCAAGAGTTGCAGGCGGCCGGCGCTCTCCAGTTGCTGGTATTGACTTTCCGAGGGTGATTGCGAACCCATGTCTTTCCATGCGGTGAATGCGTTGCTGTGGTCCGAGTCCACGCAAAAATGTTCGAGCAAACCGCGTTTTGCGCTGCTGGGCAGCCCAGTGATAACCAGATCAACCGGCGCAGAAGGGAAGGGAACATCATCGTCATGATAGTTCCAGACCAGAATGTCGATGCCGCGATCGCTGCGAGTGGCAATCGCACAGATGTCAGGCCGTTGCCGCACTCCCTGGCGCACGATCTCCTCAGCTCCGAGCGATCCTGAACTCGTTACCTTTACTCGCTCGTTGCTCAGCAGCCCTAGCATCCGGAACGCGTTCAGGACGGGTTTGTCCACGCCGTTCGTCGCCAATTCCCGAAACCCGGCGAAATAAGGCTGGTCCTCAAATTCGAATGCCCAGGTCACGACTCCCAAAAGATTGACGCGTTCTGCACGCGCCAAAGCGAAGATGTTATTCAGAACTTCTACGGTGTACGTGCCGTATAGCGGCCCGTTGCGGTATCGGTTCTGTGGATTCTTCTCCGCGGAACAAGCTGCACAACCCTCCGGATCTGACTCTCCCAGAATGATCGGTGTCTGCCGCCACTGCGGAAATGATGCCACGATCTTGAATCCCCGCTGGATGGCGGCCAGCTGTCGGCTGATCCCCATCTGCACGTGGTCCTCTTGCCAGGTGGGAGATCCCTTGGGATGAAAGCTAATGAAATCCAGATGCGATCCAACTTTACCGTTGGCATAATTCTTCTCTTGCGCGCAATGCTGGAGGAAGGCGCGCAGAAATTCTGCTGCCTTGTCGTTGCCCGGGCCTGTGCTGTCCGGTCCTCCGATCCGCGCCTCGGGAAGAGCTCGCAGGACGGCTTCGACCGAAAAGTCATAAAGCTTGAAATATTCTTCTGGCGTTCCTTGCCAATATCCAATGTCGGGTTCATTCCATACTTCCCACAACCAAGTCCTCACTTCGGCATCGCCGTAGCGCTCGCGAAGATGGTGAACGAATTGGAAAACCAGCTCCGACCACTTCTGATAGTCAGTCGGAGGATAGGCCCATCCCGTGTAAATGTCGTTGACTTTACCCCGCGGAAACTGGTGGCGATAGGGCTCCGGGTGAACGGAGAGCGTCTTCGGCATGAACCCAATCTCGACGAGAGGCTTGACGCCGGTGGCGTGAAAGGTGTCGAAAATGCGATCGAGAATCGACCAAGTATAGATTGGGTGGCCGGATGCATCTTCCGAGTACACGTTCGTCGATCCCCACTTCAGGGAACCGGATCCGTCGCCGCTAGTCAGCAGATTGTGAGTGCGTATGTATGCCGGCATCGCATTCGCTGCCGCCAATTCACCGAGCAACTTCTCGCCATTCGGGGCGTAGGTGTAATTGGGCTCGTCGTAGCCGAAGTAGTTCCAGACGGGCGGGAGTTGGCCCTCTGACTGGTCGTACTGCACCTGAATCCTAACGCTCGGCGATGGCTGCTGGGGCCAGCAGAATTGACTTATCAAGCCAACGACAACAAGGGAGGAGAAAGGATGATTCCGCCTTTGGCCGCGACGGGAGCTGCGCATTGGGATGCGTTTGCGCCCTAGCAAGCCGTTGGCGCGCCGGAGAGTCGCGGCAAAAATTCGATTCCACATTTCTCAGCGGGTGGAGAAGCGGTAGACGGTGACGCTGTGATAGGGCTCGCCGGGTTTCAACTCGGTAGTCGGGAAATCGGGATGATTCGGTGAGTCTGGAAAATGCTGCGTCTCCAGGCACAAAGCCGAATGCAACTCATCCGGTTTGCCGCCCTTGCCCTTGATCGAACCATTCAGAAAGTTGCCGCTGTAGAACTGGATTCCCGGCTGGTCGGTCAGAACTTTCAGGACCCGGCCACTGCCCGCATCGTAGAGTTCCGCTGCTTCTGCCATTTTTCCTCCGCCACTATCCAAGACCCAGTTGTGATCGTAGCCATGACCCCGATGAAGTTGTTCGTCGTCCGCGTTAATGCGGGCTCCGATGGGAGTGGCTTTGCGGAAATCGAAAGGTGTGGATTCGACCGGTTTCAACTCACCGGTCGGAATGAGACCGGCGTCCACTGGGGTGAAGCGGGACGCGTGCAGGGTGAGCTGATGGTCCAGGATGTCGCCCTGTCCCGAGAGATTGAAGTAAGAATGATTCGTGAGATTGACCACGGTGTCTTTGTCGGTGGTGGCAGAATATTCAATCCGCAGGTCGCCCTTCACCAGCGTGTACCGAACTACTGCCGACAGGTTCCCCGGATATCCGGCCTCGCCGCTTTTACTGAGATAGCTGAGTTCTATTCCATCTGCGATCGGCTTTGCCTTCCAGACCACGTTGTTGAAGCCCCGCGGCCCGCCATGAAGCGAGTTTGCGCCATCGTTCAGGGGCAGGGAATACTTTACGTCATCCAGGGTAAAGCTGCCGTGGGCAATGCGATTCGCATAGCGGCCAATGATGGCTCCGAAGAACGCGTCCGAGGACCCGTTGAAATTGGCCACATACCCGTCGAGATCATCCCATCCGAGCACAACATCCGCCGGTTTACCGTCACGATCAGGCGCTTTGAGGGAAACTACAACTCCGCCGTAAGTCATGATTCGAGCTTCGCATACCGCGTCACTCAACGTATAGATTTCGATCGGAGTTCCGTCGGGCGTTTTCCCAAATGGCTGGTTTGTCACCTTAGTCTTGGCCTCTGTAGTCATGGACAACACCGCTAACCAGAACCCACCGATTGCGATCAATCGTATGATTTTCTGAAACTTCATCGTTGCTCCTCGCGTGCGCCTTCACCGCGCGGCTGGACTGCAGATTCTGCTACCGCGATTAAGGTTGGCAGGATGTCGCCCATGCCGTCGCTGCCCCGCTGTCCCAGGGCGAAATACAACTTGCTATATAAAGGGTACAAGCGGTCGTAAGTGCGCTGCGCCGAATCATCCGGCAGGAACGTTCGATGAGATGGGCAAATCTTATCCTGTGCTTCCTCGATCGTTTTGAAAATGCCAGCGGCCAGGAATGCAAAGATTGCAGATCCCAGGCTGACCACGCTCTTGCTCGGTACCAACAGCGGACGCCCGAGCACGCTGGCATAGACCTGATTCAGGACGTCGTTCTTCTGAGGAATGCCCCCGGCATTGATCACACGTTTGATGTTGACCTCATGCCCGGCCATGCGATCCAGGATTACGCGTGTGTGAAACGCCGTTCCTTCGATCGCTGCGAAGAGTTCGTCCTGGGCCGTGCTCTGCAAGTTCCATCCCCAGGTGACGCCGCGCAGGTTGGGGTTCACCAGCACGGTGCGATCGCCGTTATCCCAGGTCATGCGCAGCAGGCCGGTCTGCCCGGCGCGATACTTCTCCAGACCCACGCTTAGGGTCTTTACATCCGTGCCGGCACGGGCAGCGATCGCACTGAAAATGTCGCCCACCGCGGAAAGTCCGGCTTCGATTCCCGTGCGCAAAGGGTGCACACTGCCCTGGACAACCCCACAAACGCCGGGCACAAGGTTCACCGAGGGGCTGATTCCAATCATGCACGTGGATGTGCCGATGACGTTCACCATGTCGTCGGTCCGGCACCCGGCCCCGATCGCATCCCAGTGGGCATCGAAGGCGCCGACCGGGATTGGAATTCCTGCCTGGAGCCCCAACTTTGCTGCCCAAGCGGAACAGAGCTTGCCTGCGATTTGGTCGGAGGTGGCGAACTCGCCATCCAGTTGGTTGCGAACTCCTCTCAACAGAGGATCCACCTTGAGCAGAAAACTTTCCGGGGGAAGGCCGCCCAGCTGTGCATTCCACAGCCACTTGTGTCCCATCGCGCAAACACTGCGCTTTACTTTGCGGGGATCGGTGATGCCACACAGGGTGGCTGCAACCATGTCGCAATGCTCGAAGGCGGAAACAAATTCTGATCGCTTCTCGGGATTGTGGCGGAGCCAGTGCAACAGCTTGGAAAATCCCCACTCCGACGAGTAGACGCCGCCGCACCACTGGATGGCTTCCAGATGCTCGCGCTGAGCCGCTTCGGTGATCTCGGCGGCTTCTCCCTTCGCTCGGTGGTCACACCACAGGTAATACTCACCCAGTGGCTGAAGATCTTGGCCCACCGGAATCACCGAGGAACCGGTGGTATCGAGCGCGATCGCCTGTACTTGGCTCCCTGGGATGCCGGAGGTCTTCAGGACCTCGCGGGTGGCGGAAGCCAGCGCTCGCATGTGATCGTCATGGGATTGGGTGGCATATTCCGGATCTTCGCGCTTGCGATGCAGCGGGTACTCGGCGATCGCGGATTCGAGCAGGCCACGTTCGCTATCGACCAGAGAAACACGGACGCTGAGCGTGCCGAAGTCGACTCCCGCGACCATGGCCATCAGCAGGCTCCGTGGTCGCGGCCGGGGTCGTGATTGTGATAGCGAACGTCCCAACCCAGGTAGCGGGTGGCGGCTTCCTGCACGGCGGACGCGACGGTGGAAAGATTGGCGGCCACGTGATGCTCAAATCCCCTTTCGCAGATGAAACGCAGTAGGCGCTGCAGGTGCGGGATCTCCACCACGCCTGCGCCTCCGAAGGTGTTCAGGGGGTCGTCGGTGAATCGCCCTTCGCCCACGTATCCCCGCATCTTGCCGGAAGTGTCGTCGGTCGAGAAGCGGGCGAAGCTCATCTTTTCCGGTTTGATGAGCCCGACGCAGGTGCCAAAAGTATTTTCTTTGCCCACGGTGCCGGCAATGATCTGCTGAAAATCCATCTTCACCGAGCGAAAAAAATGTTTAGGCAAATTGGAGCAGTGGAAGCAGACCGCTTTGTCCGGGTCCGACCCATAATTATTATTCCAATCGAGCAGAGCCGAGGGAGTGCCGGAAGCCAGCTGCAGAGCGTGCATGCCCAACACCCCGCAAATGTCGACTTCACACGCGCTCGACAGAAGTTCGTTGCTCATCATGCTCATGACCGTGCAGGGGACGACGCCGAGATTTTCTTCGATCGAAGTCCAGCACTGCACCGCGCTGATGGTGACCTCCGTGGCCGTCATCCAGTCATCGACCACCGCGCCTAACTTCGCCATCTTCAATAGGGCGGCTGCGGGCACGCTGCTGGCATCCACGTATTTGTGAATGGCCGCCAGCTTGGCTTGCGCGTGGTCGTCATTGTCTTTCATGCGCTCGATGCGCCCCAGCACCTCGGAAAGGTCGAGCGTTTCAATCGAGATGCCCTGCGATTCCAGAATCTTCTCGCTATAGCGCACCGTGTTGAAGGCCGCCGGACGCGCGCCGATGGCGCCCACTCGCAAATTGCGAAATCCCTTTACCACCCGGCATACCGCCGCAAACCATTCCAGGTCGTGGGCAAACTCCTCCGAGTTGGGACTTTCGGTGTGCAGCGTGGTGAGGGAATAGGGAATGCCGTACTGGCGCAGGTTGTTGCACGCCGACATCTTGCCGCAAAAGCTGTCGCGGCGGAAGGCGATGGTCATCTTTTGGGGATCGTCCGGGGTGGCCTGAATCAGCACCGGGACGCGAAGATCGGCCAGCCGTAAGGCATCGGCGATGGCACGTTCTTCCCCGAAGTTGGGCAACGTGACAATGATTCCGTCCAGCCGTTCGCGATGGCGCTGGAACAGTTCGGCGCAACGCCGCGATTCTTCCCGCGTCTCCACCGCCCCGTACTTGCTCTCGTTCGGGGTGAGTGCCACCACTTCGATGCCCGCCGCCTGCAGCACTCCGAGCATCTCTTCCCGTCCGCTCTTCGCCAAATGATCGGGAAAGAATCCCCGGTTGCCCACGACCAAGCCCATCGTCATTGTTTTCTCAGCCATACAGCTCCCCGTTTCGATTGCTAAACTTCTATCGATGTGGTGCGGGCTCGAACCGAAAACAATAGGTGCTTATTACCAGTAACGAGAGAGGAAGCTGAACCGACCACCCGTGTCGTCGACCGGAGGAAAAATCGCCAGTCGCGTCCCTGTGAACTCCGGATCCGGACCATGGAAAGAGTCGGCATGCGTTGTCCCGAAACACGGAATGTACTTGCGCGCCTGCGCCCAGGCGGTGGCATATTCGGAAGGCCCCACCACGCCGACCTCAGGAAAGGCGTTGTCGAGGACGCGATGGGTGGGCAGGTCGGACGATGGTCTGAGCTTGCCTGAACAATCTTCCCATTCAAGTTGACGACCGTTACATCCGCGGGTTTCAGCCGCTCGTAAGGTACGCCGCTGGGTTTGAGAACCTCCAACCCGCGCTCGCTCGAGATGCCACTGGCGTTGCCAAAGGTATAAGGTATAAAGCACCAGCCGCTAGCCACGAATCCCAGATTCGCCTTCGGGACTTGTTCCCGTCCCCGCCATCGCTCAAGCATGATCGTCCCCAGCCGTCGAGCTAATACAGTAATCGTTTACCCGGCTTGCCCGCAACCTAAAAGTATTTCCTGGCTCCTCGTTCAATTGCAGCCCCCGCTGGGGGATGAGAAAAGTCCTTTCTCTTGGAAGCGGCGGGCGCGCGCCTGGAACAAGAGGCGATTCTGTTTGCGGTGTAGACCCTGATTTATACCTTGCGGGCTCTGCGAACCCCGGCTCGTTTAGGGGAGGGGGGCCTTCCTTCCTGGGCCAATGCTGTAGAACGTCTGAGCACCAGGTTGGTGGTCAGTTCATATTCGTGGCGTTCGTGCGGGGGCAAGTGGCCTTCGACCTCGTTCAACAGAGCCTCGAAAGCAATTTTGGCCAATTCCTTTTGCGACATTTGCACCGTCGTCAGGGGAGGAATTGTGAATTCGGCTATGCGGATGTCGTCGAACCCGACCACGGAGAGATCGTCGGGTATCTTGATGTTCTGGTCGTAGGCCTGTCGCATGACTCCGATGGCCGTCATGTCATTGGAGCACAGCACGGCAGTGGGGCGCGTGCTTGAACGGCTGAGTTCGATCAAGGCGCGCATCCCGCCCTCCAGGCGGTGGTCTCCCACCGCGATCAGTTCCGGCGCAAGCCCGATTTCGATCATTGAGCCTTGGAAAGCCTCTCGCCGCGCCAGAGCGGACTTCAAATGGAGCGGACCACTGACAAAGGCGATGCGCGTGTGCCGGAGTGCGGCCAGATGCTGTACAGCCTGACGAATTCCGTTCTGATAGTTGATCCTGATATTGGCGATTCCTCTGACATCGGGTCCTACGTCGACGAACACCAGAGGAACGCTGCGGAAACGAAGGTGCTCGAGCAATGTTTCTTCCATGCCAAAGGTAAGAATCGCCACACCGTCCACACGGCGTTCGATCATGCGCCGGACCGACAACTCCATCCGTTTGGGATCATTCACGGTGGAGGTGAGTAAGATCTCGTAGTTGTTCTCGACTGCAAGATTCTCGAAAGTTTGCACGATCTCGGGGAAAAAGGGATTGGTGAATTCCGAGACGATCAGGCCAAAAATACGGCTGCGTCCGGAAACCAGAGCACGAGCCTGGGTGTTGGGGTAATATCCCAGTTCGTCCACGACCCTCCACACCCGCTTGGCGAGCTGAGGGTCAACTGTGGGGACACGGTTAATTGCCCTGGATACGGTGGCGGTGGAAACCTTCGCTCTGCGGGCGATTTCGCGGATATCCATCGGCGATGTGGAGAAAGAAGCCAGACTTAAGCAGGCCATCTTACCATAGCGTACAGCTACATTCAGGGCCGTCAATCGAAGCAGTATAGCAAACGTTTTCCACCCCGCACTGCGCACAACCTCGCGGCCGGCAACTCCTTGCCGCCAATCAACGGCCGTCGTTTAGTTCGAGCCAGGTTGTTTCTTTCTGAAGCGGAAGCACGTAGACTCCGCGCTGAGACTGCAAGGGAGATGCGAGGCGATAGTTGCCGACACCGCTGACCTTGGCCGGTTGCTCGATTCGCAATAGTCCTGTGGGCGTGGCCTGTGTGGCTCCAGCCAATCCCACTCGCACCACGCCGGTGACCGGGTTCACCTCGATGCTTTCAAATTTACCCGCATCGAGCGTGAGCCATAGTCCTAGGGCGGCGATGTAAACCCGTGCGCGGAACGAGTCGCGCGGAGTGACGGTGACCACCTTGCCTTGCGTCTTGACGTTCCCGCCAAACGCTATCCAGCCAAATTCAGGGTGATTCACGATATAAGTGGCAGTGTTCCAGGCGTGCCCAAAGAAGTTGGGACCGTAGTCGCCGCTGTAGGGATCGGGCTTGAGCATGTCAGGGAATCCGTGGAAAGCTGCTGCGGCAAACCCTTCCTGGTCAATGTCAGTAAGTGCGCCCATGGTTCCGCCGTAGCCAACTCGCAATAGATGGAAGTCTTCCGGGTGTTCACGGTATTCGGCGAGCAGCGGGATGGCGTTCAGTCCCGAACCGTAATGGTGCAGTTGCCGCTCGAGTCGCCGGTCTTTGGCGGCAAAAATGAAATCCCAGTATCGGCGTGCGCTGCCGTTATAGCCCCAGTGGGGAATTGCCGGATCGTATCCGAGAATTGCGTCCAGCGTGACCGCGGCCTTGTCGAGATAACCAAAATACTTCGTCCAAGCGTAGACCTCCTCTTGTCCGGTGGAATCCCACGGCATTTCGCTGCCGAACGGGTAGGCCTCCTTCCTCCATCGGTCGGCGCGTTCTCGCATCTTGCTTTCGAGAGCCTCGGCTTGGGTATTCATGCCTTCGCGCTTGAGATCGGCCAGTATCTCCACAAAGATGGAACCCTCCATCTGACCAAACACCGCCAGGTCCTTGGCATAACTGGTCATGGCTATCGAAGTTTCATAGGCATGATTTAGGTACCAATCCCAGGGATGGTTGGTGACCAACCCTTGGTGATCGCGAGCCAGGCGGTAGAGTACCCAATACGCCGCCGCCACGTGTGGATAGTCATAAGAACGATCAACCGCCTCCGAGGCTTGCTGATTCCAGCTTGTCCAGGATTTCCAGTCAAAGTGGATGTCGTAGTAGTTGGCGGGCATCTGGTCAGGCTGGTAATAGAACAGGCTCTTACGAACTCCGTATGGGTGAGGTCCATCCTTGGATTGCAGCCCGCCCCACAGAACGCCGTCGACGAACTGTTGAAGTTTGTCGAGTTCTTCCTCGTCTGGCTGGACGAGTTCCTTCATGACGGCAGCGAGCCAGGAACCGGCACCGCCTTCGTCGCTCAGGCCCGCGATCCATACGCGGCTGTCCTGCAGCACCATCTGATTGGTCTCGCGGTCATATGTGATTGCTGCGGGAGTACGGTGGAAGGGATCGGCGGAGTCGGTGAACCACTGGCGAGTGGTGAGGAAGTGTCCCATGTCCGCAACTACCTGTGAGCTTGGCTTGATCACGAAGTAGTGGATGGTTTGCACCGTTCCATCGCCGTAAGTGACGGTTAGGCGCGAGCGCCCCCAAGTCTTGCCGTGGAGGGTGTAGGCCCGCCAGTGCCCGTGGTCAGGCAAATCTTCATGAATTTCAAATGCCGACGCCGGGTCAACCTTCAGCGACGTGACTGGCCTGCCATATCTGAGAAACAGTCGACCTTCAATGTCCTGGGGCAGCACGTACCCGGGCACGCCCACGGCGACGGGTCGGCGATTGTCGGTAAGAGTCTTCTCGATGTGCCGAATCGAATCGGAAACCAGGAACTTGAGCCCGTAGGTCTTCGATTCACCGGGCCCCAGCGTGAGGCCGGTGGGAGTGTTCCACGATTGAACCTGCTTCCATTCGTCTTCGGCGTACGCCTGACTGTGGACCATCCACTCGTAGAATCCCTCGAACGTGATGCCTCGCGGTGTGGGATCGGTAAATACAGGCGCCGCGCCCCAGCGCCCCGGCCTGTCCAGAATGGGGTTGTAAGCCTCGAGGGGTGTTTTGCCATCGGGAACGACCAACAGTGCCGGACCGTGCCCGTTCAGCCGGGTCACTTGCAGGTACCCGGCATCCTCGCCAATGTATGGATCGTAAAACGAACAGGTCGTGTGAGCCTGTTCCAGGGAGCGGTCGTTGAGCACGTTATTAAAGATCATGGGGATGCCTAGCGCTCCGATCTCAACGGCCTTTGTCGAAGTATTGGTCAATGTGAAACGCAAGATCAGTCTGCCCTCGTCCACTACCCAAGTTCGGGTGATGTGGAGCGGGAATTCAGCAGGCAGGGTGGGAGCAAGGTCGGCGGCGGCCAGCACGCTCGCGGATGCGGGTAACGTGTTCACCGGGGTACGAGCAGCAGCGGTCGAATAGTTTTTCCAATCCAGGGTGCCCGTCGTGCGCAGGCGCAGAGTAATGTCTCCCAGATGAAAATATCCGTCTTGGGAACGCTCCGTCAGCAGGTCTCCGGGTGTGAAGTCGAAGCCGTCAGCTCGCTTTGGCTTGAGGGCAGCTACAGTCTGAGAGGAACGGACGAGGCTTAAGGTGAAGTCGGGGGTGTCGTAGTTCACGGTTCCCTGGTTCAGCATCGGCCCTGGAATTGGAGTTTTCTTGTCGCCAGCACGCTGTGCGACGACGATGGTTGCCATCCCACACACAATCGACACCACGAGTGGGAAGCGGGCTCCGCGTGCAAGTCGAGTGAATTTCACAATTTCGTTCCTCTCTTCGTCACAGCTTAGGAGTTTGAGCGTCTTGCCGACGACTTGGAAACGGCGGAAAAATCCTCGTCCCCATGGCCTTCCGCAATGGCCTGCTGGAACACCGCGAGCGCGGCAGCCGCAGTTTGCAGACGGATCCCTTTGTCCGCGGCATTCCGCAGAGCATAGGACAGATCCTTTGCCATCCAGTGCAGGGCGAAGTTGGGGGTGAAGTCGTTGGTTGCCATGCGGTCGGCCATTCTTTTTACGATTCCGCTTCCAGGAGCGCCGCCGGTGAGAACAGAGACGGCGGTCGAGCGATCAAGTTCCCCGGCATCGATCATGCTCAGTGCTTCGGCAAACGATGCGGCTTGCACCCCGCAGACGAAGTTGTTGATGAGCTTCATCACAGTTCCCGTGCCAACCGGGCCCAGGTGCAACACGTCGCGACCGAGCACAGAAAGCACTGGGCGGGCGGCATTGAGGGCCTGGGGCGAGCCTCCGACGAGGAAAACGAGTTCTCCAGATGCGGCATGAGGCTTGGTGCCGGTAACAGGCGCATCCAGGAATCGGCAGCCACGCTCAGACGCTTTGCAGGCAAGCTCAGCAATCCAATCCCCGCTTAATGTGCTGGATTCGATCAAGATTGAATCCTGGGACGCGCCCTGCAGTGCTCCGTTCTTTCCCAGCCAAATCTCTCGCGAAGCTGCGTCATCGCCCACCATGCTGAGAACGATCTGGGAACGCGATGCGGCCTCGCGTGGAGAGGAGGCGATGAACGCTCCAGCATCGGCGAAGGGAATACATTTTTCCCGATTACGGTTGTAGACCGCCAGCGGAAAGCCCGCGGAAAGCAGACGATTGGCCATACCCGATCCCATAATGCCCAATCCCAGAATTGCAACGTTGGTTCTCGACATGATTGCCCTCATCCCAAAGGAATCGCTTTGACTAAGTCGGGTTCCGGCTTGGCGGCTCGCACGGGGTTGCGTAAAGGGCGCCCATAGCCTTCGGCGGCGACTTGCATGACATCTCCATCTTGAAGGCGAATGTGGTCGCTAAAACTGAGACAGTCCGTTCCAAAGAAGTGGATATGAACCTGTCGAGGCTGGCGGTGCCCATCAAACTTGAAATGATGGTGCTCAATATTTTGCAGGCTGTGACACATTTCGGATTCTCCGGTGCGAAATGCTTTGCTCCAGAGCACGCTCCCATTCCTTTCGATCGTCGCGGCCACCGGTAACGATTCGAATTCCGCATCGACCACAAGTTCCGGTCCAAGGGCACAGGTGCGGAGCTTCGAGCCCGCGAGGTTCAGATAGTTCTTCTTTTCAAACTGATGATCCGAAAACTCATTGCCCACCGCAAAGCCAATTCGATACGGCTGGGCATTCGGAGCGACGAGATAAACGCCTGCGATTTCGGCCTCCTCGCCACCGTCCTCGGCATAACAGGGAATGTCGAGTGGCTCTCCGTGGGCACGTAATGCGCAGCCCGTGCCCTTGTGGAACCACTCTGGAGGGACCCCGACGGCTCCTGCAGCGGGGCGGCCGCCTTCGATTCCCCAGCGGAACATCTTCATGCTGTCAGTCAAACCTTCATTCGCTGCGGCATGCATGGACTGGCGTCCTCGGGCGCTGCCGAGATGGGTCAATCCAGTGCCGGAGATCAGGCAGCGCGCGGGTTCGTCAGGATGGTCAATGGCCGGAAGCAGTCGCCACGGGGAGCGACCGCCATAGATCGGGTCGTAATCGAGCGTCTCGTGTCTGGCCCTCTGGCGCGCTAGGTCGCTGAGCTTCCCGCCTGCGCCAATGGCGATAAGCGCCAGTTCGTATATCGAGGAGCAGGTATCCAGCACGCGGATGTTCGGTTCCTCGACCAGCGCCACCCGGCGAACATTGCCTCGCTTGATTTGGATGAGTCGTGTCATCGGATTACTTGGGTATGCGAACCATTACTCGATTACCTCGAACTGTTCAAGCCCGGATTCGTTGACGGTCAATCCGAGACCCGGAGTATTGTCATCGAGATCGACGTAGCCGTTTTGTGCCCTGGGTTCACCCTGGAAGAGATGCCAGAACAGCTCATTCCCTACTTCAATATCGACCATCGGAAAATACTCCGCCATCGGCGAGTTGAGGCTGGCCATGACGACGTGATAGTTGTGCATCTGGCCGGCGTGAGGAATTACCGGCACAGAATGCGCTTCGGCGAGGGCGGCAATTTTGCGGGCTTGCGTGATGCCGCCGACACGGTTGGTATCGAACTGGATGTAATCGAGCGCATGAGCCTCCAGCAGCTCACGAAACCCGTAAAGGGTAAACTCGTGTTCGCCTCCGGCGATCGGAATCCGCCCATAGGATTTCAGTTCCGCGTAACCGAGGATGTCATCAGGGATTACGGGCTCCTCCAACCATCGCAGCCGAAACGGTTCCAGCAACGGCAGCATTCGCTTGGCGTACTCGAGGGTCCAGCCCATATACGCATCCGCCATCACATCGACGCCTTCGCCGACGGCCTCACGAACGGTTCGGACCAATGCAAGGTTGCGCTGCATGCCAGCAGGTCCATCTGCGGGTCCCCATCCGAAGCGAAGTTTCATGGCCTGATAGCCCTCCTTTTGGTAGCGCTTAGCTTCTGCTTCTAGTTCGCTCAGCTCCACACTGTAGAGGCGGGAGGCATAGACCGGAATGCGTGCCTTCGTTCTGCCGCCGAGCAAGCGATACACCGGTTGCTTGGCAGACTTGCCGAGAAGGTCCCATAGTGCGATATCCACGGCGCTGATCGCGACCATGCCGATTCCCTTGCGGCCGAACGCCATGGTTTTGCGATACATGTGTTGCCAGAGGCGCTCGATGTCCCAGGGTTCTTGGCCGATCAGCAATGGCTTGAGATAGAGATCGATAACTTGTTTCGTGATCTTAGGCGTGAGCGCGGCGTTGCCCAACCCTACGTGGCCGTCATCGGTAAACACTTCAACAATCAGCCAGCCATGAAATGCGAAGGTTCGCATCGAAGCTTCCGGCAGTTCCATTAGATCCATTGGATTGGTGCAAAAATGCGAAGGCAGGGGGACGGTCTTGCCGCGCCAGCGCACGACCCGCGTGCGAATCTCGGTGATCTTCATGAAACTCCCTCGTAGTTCAGTTGCGGCGCCAACTTTAGTGGCGAAAGAACTGGGATTGCGATAAGAATGATCAGAAACGCGATGAGGTGCAGCGTTCCCGCAGCGCGAAAAACCGTGCTGTAACCTACGCCGTGATCCAGAAGGTAGCCGACCACCTCGCCGAACGCGATGCCACCCATGGCTCCTCCAAAACCAACCAAACCAGCGACTGAACCAACTACATTTTGAGGGAAGAGATCCGTGGGGAGAACCATGACCAGAGTTGACCAGGACTGCTGTCCGAAGTACGCGATGCAGAACAGCGCGATCGCCCACGAAACGGCAACATGAGGGATCAGAATCACGAACGGCATAAGGGCAGCGCTGAACCCAAGAGCCACCTTCCGTGCCACCCCGAGCGAGAACCTGCGGCGCAACAGGTAGCTGGAAAATCCTCCACCCAGAAGACACCCCACGCCAGCGGCTGCACTTGGCATCCATGCGAAGGTGCCGACTGCTTTGATATCAAAACCGCGAGCGTCGTAGAGATATTTTGGAAGCCAGAACAGGTAGAAAAACCAAGCCGCATCGCTCAAAAACTTGGCAACTACCAGGCCCCACGTTTCGCGGATGCGAAACAGCTGAATCCAAGGCGACGCGGTCGCCGAGCCTGATGCCGCATCGGGAGGCGGGTTGCCAAGGGCTTCATCAAAAGTTTCGCTCGGTGCACGGTACGACCATCGCCACCAGGCTACCCAGAAAAGGCCCATCCCCCCGGTAATAACGAAAATCCAGCGCCAACTAGAGTAAGCGAGGATCGTCGCGATGAGAGGAGGGGCCACGACTGCTCCAACCGCCGTGCCGGCATTGATGATACCCATCGCGGTGGCACGGTCCTTGGTGGGGAACCATTCCGCGACCGCGCGCGTAGCTGCGGGAAAACCTCCGCCTTCGCCCATGCCAAGCAGGAATCGGCTTGCCACCAGCATGGCGAAGCCGGTGGCCAACCCATGGCTGGCACAAGCGAGCGACCAGAACAGCATGATCACCGTAAAGCCCCGGCGCGTCCCCACCGAGTCCACCAATTTGCCGCCGCCGGCGTACATCAGAGCGTAAGCGAATAAAAACGCAGACTGAAGGGCAGAGAATTGCGCGTTGGTCAGCGGGATGTCTCTGCTGATCGCCAGCACCGCGACCGGCAGAGTCTGCCGATCAAGATAGCTGATGGCGATTGCAGCACTGACGAGGACGGCAATTCTCCAGCGCAAATTGGCTTGCTCGTTTGCCAAACCGTTCCGCCTCCGATGAGTGTGGATTATACCTAAGATGGTAAACGTTTACTCCATTTGCCCGTTTCCGCTACAATCAGCCGGTCCTGGGGGTGGCAACGGAAGGCTCCCAGAAAGTCCGCAGGAGTGTACGCGCATGAGTCCACGGTGGAATCGTCGGGACGTTCTAAAGGGGCTGGTTGCCGCCTCCAGCGCCATGTTTGTCCCTAAGCAGGCCAAGGCTGGCGCACGGCCTCCGGAACCACAAGTTGAGATTCAAATTACTGCTGTCAGCGCCTTTACCTTCCGGTTGAGCATCCTTGCCGCGAACCACGGATCGGTTGGCGATATCCCTCTGGACGGATCGCTCGTTCGGAAGTCCTGGGGCAGTCCGATTGCCAAGCTGCGGGCGGCGCCTACAGGCACGATTTCTGCAGGCAATCACCGGCTGAAAATTTCCTTCCAGCCCGTGAGCATCGAGGTTGCGAACCTACAAGGCGACGTCATCCAGCAGTTGGCCTGGGACCAGAACACGGGTATTTTTTCCTTTCTCAATGGGAGTTCGCCATTATTCGGTTTAGGCGAGGGCGGCCCACAGTTTGACCGCCGCGGATCGACGGACTCGATGCGCAGTGGACAAGGCGGCTACAAACTCGCTACCCACGGCGGGCGGGTACCCATTCCCTGGGTCATCGGGACATCCGGCTGGGCGATTTTTTTTCATCAGCCGTACGGCACCTTCGACTTCACCGGGCAGCAAGCAAAATTTCAGTCTGCCACTCCTGGCGCCGCCCTCGACCTCTTCTTTGTCGGCTCGGCAGATCCAACCACGATCATGGCCGAATACGCGGGCCTCACAGGTTTTGCCGAGATGCCGCCGCTGTGGAGTTTCGGGTATCAACAGTCCCATCGCACCCTGGCCAACAGAGAGGAAGTACTCGCCGAAGCGAAAACCTTTCGTGAAAAGAGGCTGCCCTGCGATGCCCTCATCTATTTGAGTACGGGTTTCTGCCCCTCAGGCTGGAATACAGAAAATGGGTCGTTTGTGTGGAATTCCCGAGTTTTCCCCGATCCCAAGGAAATGCTCGATGAGTTGCATCAGCAACACTTTCATGCTGTGACGCACGTGGTCATTCTCTCGGACCGACTCCGTGGGACGGTTCACGATCCCTGCGACCTATCGCGCTTTGATGAAGAGTCGGCAAGTTGCTACTGGGACACGCATCGCAAAGACTTTGCCATGGGCGTCGACGGATGGTGGCCGGATGAAGGCGATCCGCTCGACATTCCGTCACGCTTGGTTCGCAACCGCATGTACTGGGAAGGGCCGCAGCTGGACCGGCCGAATGAGCGCCCGTATGCGTTGCATCGCAACGGTTATGCCGGCATGCAGCGATATGCCTCGTTTTTGTGGTCGGGTGACGTGTATTCCACGTGGGAAACGCTGAAGACTCACATTCCCATTGCTCTCAACACCGCGCTCAGCGGCATTCCGTACTGGGGTACCGACATCGGGGGATTTGTTCCCACGCGGGAATTCACCGCCGAGTTATACCTGCGTTGGTTTCAGTTCGGAGCGTTCTGTCCACTTTTCCGCTGTCATGGCCGTACCTGGAAATTGCGCCTTCCCTGGGGATGGAACACGGGTGATCCCGGTCCCATAGAAATCAACAATTACAACGGCGCTGCCATTCCTGATTCCAGCCAACTGCATGACACTCGCGTGGAACCGACCTGCCGAAAGTATCTTGAATTGCGCTACCGCCTGTTGCCCTATCTCTACAGTGCCGTGCATGAATGTGCGACCACCGGCATGCCGATCATGCGCGCTCTGTGGCTGCATTTTCCCGACGATCCGAAAGCTGTCGAGTGTGGCGACCAGTATTTGTGGGGCAGGAATGTTCTGGTTGCTCCAGTTGTCGAGAAGGGAGCGACGACTCGTCGGATCTATCTTCCGCGCGGTGCCTGGTATGATTTTTGGACGCACGAGCGGGTGGAAGGAGGCCGCGAAATCAACCGCCCGGTGGACCTGGAAACCATGCCGCTCTACGTGCGCGAGGGATCGATCCTGCCGCTCGGTCCGGTGAAGCAGTTTACCGGCGAGATCGTCGAGGAGCCACTTTCTGTTTCGATTTATCCCGGCACTGACGCTTCGTTCTTGCTCTACGAAGATGATGGCTCCTCCTTCAACTACCGCAAAGGGGAATGGATGGGAATGCAGATGGCTTGGGACGATGCTCGTAGAATACTCAGTTTGAACCTGGCGCCGGGCTCACGTCTGCTGCCGCCTGAATCGCGGGCCATCGCAATTAAGGTAGCTGGAACCACGCGCAGCTTGACCTTTGAGGGAAAACCGGTCCAGGTCTCCTTCTAACCGTAGAACTGCCGGAATACAGGAATCGAAGATCCGGGAGATAACTTGATCATGAAGTATCGCCCTCTCGGCCGAACCGGCTGGATGATTTCAGAGATCAGCTTTCGAGCTTGGGCAATCGGCGGCAATTGGGACACGTCTCAGAGAAGGACGCGTTCGCAGCCCTGCACCGAGCGATTCGTGGGTTCTTGCCAGCGGGTACGTTAATGAGCCAATTCGCACTGCGCTGGATCCTCATGTCCGATGCGGTCAGTTGTGCGATTCCGGGCGGGAAACGTCCGCAGCAAGTTGGGGAAAATTGTTGTGCTTCCGATTTGCCACCGCTCACGCCCGGGCAGAGGTCGAGCGCATTTATAAACAGAAGATTAGTCCTCAAATCCATCACCGCTGGTGAGTTCAACAACCGCCTCGAAAATCCGACAGAACGCAGCTGCTGGAGAGACGAACTAGCTCTCGGCAACTTCCGATATCTCATGTGCGATCGCCTCACCGACGTTGCGAGTTTTGGCGTTGCCACCGAGATCTGGGGTGCGAACCTCCGAACTTGCCAGAATGGCTTCGAGAGCCCGTTCCACGGCTTGCGCCGCGGCGGGTTCTCCGAGATGTTGCAACATCATTGCCCCCGACCAAATTTGAGCGATGGGATTGGCGATTCCTTTTCCTGCGATGTCGGGAGCAGAACCGTGCACGGGCTCAAACATGGATGGGTACTGCCGTTCCGGATTGAGGTTGGCCGAGGCGGCCAATCCAATGGAGCCAACTACCGCGGCGCCGAGATCGGACAAAATATCTCCGAATAAGTTCGACGCAACAACGACGTCAAACCACTCGGGATGCTGCACAAAGTGAGCGCTCAGGATGTCGATGTGATATTGGTCGGTTCGGACTTCGGGAAAGTGCTTCGCCATGGCCGAAAAACGTTCATCCCAGAATGGCATGGTGTGAATAATGCCGTTTGACTTGGTAGCCGATGTCACGTGGCCTTTGCGTTTCCGCGCCAGATCGAACGCGTACCGCATAATGCGGTCGCACCCGCGCCGGGTGAAAACTGTCTCTTGCACTGCCAGTTCAGCCTCGGTCCCGCGGTAGAGACGGCCTCCCGCTTCAGAGTATTCGCCTTCGTTGTTTTCGCGCACAATACAGAAGTCGATCTGTCCGGGTGGGTAGCCCTTGACCGGCGACTCGATCCCGCGGAGCAAGCGCACCGGTCTCAGGTTGACGTATTGCTGAAGGGCGCGCCGGATGGGGATCAACAATCCCCAAAGCGAAACATGATCGGGGACGCCTGGATATCCGACTGCACCAAGGTAGATGGCATCGAAGCCGCGTAACTGGTCGAGCCCGTCCTCGGGCATCATCTGGCCGGTGTTGAGATAAGTCTGGCAACTCCAATCGAAATGATGCCAGTCGAAAGTTATTTGATAGCGGCGTCCGACAGCTTCCAGAACTCCAAGACCTTCGGGCACCACTTCGCGTCCAATGCCGTCCCCCTCAATGACTGCGATCTTGTAACGACTCACAAGGCCTCAATGCGCTGGATTGCGAATGTGTTTGAACCATCGCGCGCACCACGGATCGCAGTTTGTCCTGGATCTAGGGAGCCGGATAGCGCTTGGTGTGTTGGGTTCGGGAATTGAAGACCTCAAAGCTTCCATCCGGCCAGGCGGTCAATTCCAGATAGTTGGCTGCGTCCGGACCCTCCGGGTTAGCTATGAATTCGGGAGCGACATTGTGTGGGGGGCCTCCTTCTTCAGAAAAATGCAACTGCCAAAGATTCTCCAGACGAGGCGATTTTTCAATAATGTCCCAGGCAGAGGGTGTGCCGCCCTTCTTGGCTCCGCTCTCCATGATTGCAACGCGAGGAGCGATTGCATTCAGGAATGCAGAGCTATTGCTCTGGTACCAGCCGTGATGAGAGACGATGTAGACATCGACGGCGCCAAGCTTATTGATCGGACAAACCAACTCGAGTTCCTTGTCGCGGGTCAGATCGCCCAGGTCCAGAATTATCAGCTTGCCGAATGTGATGAGCGTCCCCAGCGAGCGGCGATTTTCGGTTTGATCAGCCGGGAACTGTTCCGCATTTTTGCAGCTGGCGTTTTCCTGTCGCGCCCCTGTCAAGGGGTGGTCGATCAAGGCACCGTCGGAGCTAATGACCGTAGCCTGTATTTCCTCAATCGGAAGACTCTCTCCCGGCTTCACCGTCAGCCGGTTGAACTTCTTGGCGGTTAACAGTTCCTGATAAGCCTGCCAAACCTGCACGGTCGGGGCGTCGGTACTCTCGCGGTTGTCACCGTGGTCGATGACCGTTCCCACCGGAATTCGAGCCACCAACTGGGGCAGGCCGCCCGCATGATCTTCGTGAAAATGAGTAATTAAGAGGTAGTCAATCTTGCTGATCCCGGCTTTCTTGGCTACGGCAACAATGCGATCGGCATCCCGTCCGTTGTTTCCAGGCCATCCTGTATCGATCAGCAGCGCGTGTTGCTGCGGCGTCACGAACAGGGTGGCCTGTCCTCCCTCGACGTCTACAAAAAAGATGCGCAGGGTCTTCTGTGGGGCGGGCGAGGACCAAGCCCAAGGGGAGGAAAGTAACGCGAGAGCCGGGACTGCCCTGGACGAATGGCCGCGTCCAGGTCGGGCTGGTCGCATTCGCAAAAACGATGGAACATGAGACATCTTCAGATCCCTTGGCGGACATGCGAAGCATCGAGATCATCTTCCACTCGGTTCCTCCCGTCAAGAAAAACCTTATCGTGAGATTACGTTTAGCCCACGAGTTTGCGCTATCATCCCTGCAGTCGGGCACAGGTTGACCGCCGCCGCCGGTCGAAGCTTTAAGGACGAGCGATGAATAAAATGCGCAGCCAGGCATGGTTCGGACGAGACGACCGCGATGGTTTCCTTTACCGCAGTTGGATGAAGAACCAAGGCTGGCCCCATGACCTGTTCGATGGGCGTCCGGTCATTGGGATTTGCAACACCTGGTCGGAGCTGACCCCGTGCAACGCTCACTTTCGCGAACTCGCTGAATTTGTGAAACGCGGAGTGTGGGAAGCAGGCGGCTTCCCGCTGGAATTTCCTGTCATGTCGCTGGGTGAGACGCAACTGCGGCCGACCGCCATGTTGTTTCGGAACCTGGCGAGCATGGACGTGGAAGAGTCGATTCGCGGGAACCCCATCGATGGAGTTGTTTTGCTCATGGGGTGCGACAAGACCACTCCTTCTCTGTTGATGGGAGCGGCTTCCTGCGATTTGCCTACCATTGGCCTTTCCGGCGGCCCCATGCTTTCTGGCAAGTTTCGCGGCCGCGATTTGGGATCGGGAACAGGACTGTGGCAGATGACCGATCAGGTCCGCACGGGAGAAATGAAGGTCGAAGAGTTCTTTGAAGCGGAGAGTTGCATGCATCGCTCCAAGGGACATTGCATGACGATGGGCACCGCCTCAACCATGGCCAGCATGGTGGAAGCGCTCGGTATGAGCTTGCCAGGCAATGCGGCGATCCCGGCGGTCGATGCGCGCCGCAATACTCTGGCGCAGATGACGGGGCGTCGTATTGTGCAAATGGTACGCGAGGATCTCTGCATGTCGCGGATACTGACGCGCGAAGCTTTCGAGAACGCCATCTGCGCTAACGCAGCCATCGGCGGATCCACCAATGCCGTGATCCATCTGATCGCAATTGCGGGCCGGGTGGGCGTGCCATTGTGCCTTGACGACTTCGATCGACTGGGATCATCTCTGCCATGCCTGGTTGACATTCAGCCTTCAGGCAAACATCTGATGGAGGATTTCTTCTACGCGGGCGGACTCCCGGTCGTACTCCGCGAACTGGCCGAGGCCGGCGTCCTGAATCCAGACGCCTTGACGGTAAACGGGCAGCCGCTGGGGAAGAACGTGGCCAACGCGTCCTGTTGGAATCGCGATGTGATTCGCCGGTTCACAGAACCGTTCAAGGCGAACGCCGGAATTGCGGTGCTGCGCGGCAATCTCGCGCCTGACGGCGCAGTGATCAAGCCTTCAGCCGCCAGTCCGCACCTGTTGCAGCACCGCGGACGAGCCGTTGTGTTCGAAACCATTGAGGAATTTCACGCTCGGATTAATGAGGAGACGTTGGACATCGATGAAAACTGTGTCATGGTACTGAAGAATTGTGGCCCGCGGGGTTACCCCGGAATGGCAGAGGTCGGCAACATGATGCTACCTCCCAAAATCCTCCGCAAAGGTGTCAGCGATATGGTCCGTATTTCCGACGCCCGCATGAGCGGCACCGCCTATGGAACCGTAATTCTGCACGCTTGTCCAGAAGCTGCGTCGGGCGGACCGCTTGCTTTGGTGCAATCCGGGGATACGATCACTCTCGACGTGCCCAAGCGTCTGCTTCGTTTGGATGTGGACGAGCAGGCTCTTGCCGCCCGGCGCGCAAACTGGACTCCTCCTCCCCTTCCCGATCGCGGCTGGCTAAGGTTGTACGTCGAACATGTCCAGCAAGCGGATAAAGGGGCGGACTTGGATTTCCTAGTGGGTCGCAGCGGCTCGAGCGTGGCCCGCGACTCGCACTGAACCGTTGACGCAGCGTGCTTGCCTCTGGAGGGCGGGCGCGAGAGTTATTTTCTTTGGCGGTCAATCCAGCCGCTTACTTCCGAGTCCAACACATCGAGCGGCAGCGCGCCGTTCCCCAACACCTCATCGTGAAAGGCGCGGAGGTCGAATTGGTTGCCGAGCTTCTGGCGGGCCGCTTCTCGCAACTTCAAAATCTCAAGCTGTCCGAGTTTATACGCTAAGGCCTGGCCCGGCCACGCGATGTAGCGGTCGACTTCGCTCTGGATGTTGGGCTCATCCATCGCCGTGTAGCGATGGAAGTACGCGACCATCTGCACCCGGGACCAATGTTTTTCGTGCACTCCGGTATCGATCACGAGCCGGATCGCTCGCCACATCTCGTTTTCGAGACGTCCGTAATCGCTGTACGGATCCTGATAGTGACCGACTTCTTTTCCCAGTCGCTCCGCATAGAGGGCCCAGCCTTCCACGAACGCGGTGTATCCGGCATGGCGCCGAAACTCAGGCAGGTTTGTCATCTCTTGTGCGAGGGACAGTTGCAGGTGATGACCAGGAATGCCTTCGTGATAGGCAATGGCCTCGATGTTTAGCACCAGGCGGTGCTCGGGATCCCACTCATTGACATTGATGTGTCCGGGGCGCGAACCGTCCGCTGCACCGTCGCTATAGTCGGCGGGCACGGCGTTCTTGGAGCGCGAGGCTTCCATGGGGATCACGGTCAGCTTGCTGTTGGGCAGGTGGCCGAAGAGCTTGGGTAATTCGGGTTCCATGCCGCGCGCGTAGTTCGTATATAAATCGAGCACCTGTTGGCCGGAGGTTGCGTAAAAGCTCCGTTCGTTCTTGATGTGGTCGTTCAGGCTCGCCAGATCACTGAATCCCAGCTTATGCGCGACCGCGAGCATCTCGGCTTCGATCTCATCGATCTGCTTTAAGCCGAGGGCATGGATCTCCTCTGGGGCCATTTCGGTAGTGGTGATGCGGCGGATCGCGAAGCGATAGCGCTCTGCTCCGTCCGGAAGCGACCAGATTCCGGGGTCGGTGCGACCGTGCGGAGCGTATTCGGTGCGTACGAAAGTGGCAAAGCGCTGGTAAGTGGGTACGACCTGGTCGGCGATCGCCTTGAGGACAGCCTCGCGTAACCGGTTCTGCTCGGGTTCCGGCACGCTAGAGGGAAACTCTTTTACTGGCTTGGCAAACGGGCTGCTTTCGCCACTCTTGCTCGCGATGTCGTCAGCTTCGGCGGCGACTTTCTCAAGAAGAAAGCGCGGAGGCATCAAGCCGTCATCGAGTCCCTGCCGCATGTTTGCGGTTACCTGATCGAATGCGTGCGGGATCTGATGGAGGCGCGCCAGATAGCTGTCGTAGTCGCTGACCGTCTTGAAAGGCGTCAGCACGATCAGGTCGGGCAGCTCGAGATGCAGGCCGCCCATCTGATTCACCGGCATCTCCCAGTGCTTGAACTTTGCCCCTTCAATGTCTTGGCGCAATTCGCGAATCATCAGTTCGCGGCTGAGCGTGTCTTGTCGTGAAAACCCTGCGGGATTGATGGCTTGGAGGTGGGCCAGAAACTTGCGCTTTTGCTCGAGATCGGATTGGAAAAATTCGGGGGAGTTGTCGCTCAGGCGATCGTTGTAGCGACTGTCACCTAACATCGTCGCCCACTCGGGATTGGTGCGAAGAGTGTATTGCCACTCTTCGTCGAAAACAGAGAGAAGTTGCTGGCGGCGTGTCTCGACCGAAGTGGGTGTCGATGTGGCGCCTTGCGCGGCTGAGGATTCGGGGAGTAGCAGTGCCACCGTACAACCAAGAATGGCGCAGCCAAAGATTGACCGAACAGAGAGAGTCATGCGGTGTCCTTCCCCGACGAGGCGTTCGAACGCCGCCGCGACGCCGCAAAGAACAGGCCTGGTGACGCGGCGTTCGAAGGGAAATCGGATTTCTAAGTAGTTTTGTTGTCAACCTTCCAATAAACGGCGTAGCGTTCGTGAATCACCTTGTTGAGCGGTACCAGCGTTAGCGGTAGCGACTGTCCCGCTGTAGTGAAAGTGAGGGGCTGCTTCCCCTCGGGCTCGAGCCACGCCGTAGGATTGCTCGCGTCTGCGACGATATCCGGCACTTTTTTCTGGTCACCTGGTTTCGGCTGGTAGTCGCCGTAGGTCATCTCCTTGGTGACAGCCTCGAAGCGTCCGGCTAGCACCAATGGTCCGTACATTGCAGCCTGCATGGTTTCGTTATCCGGCATGCTGTCGATATGAAGGGCCATCGGCAAGCTGAGCTGAATCCTGTCTCCGGTCTTCCAGACGCGGTTGAGTGTGAGGTAGCTGCTCGGGCTAGAGAACGCGGGCAATGGAGCGCCGTTGACCTTTACGCTGCCGCCTTGTACCCAGTATGGAATGCGAAGGTTGATTGAAAGTGGCGTCGGGCTGTTGGCTACGATTGCGATCGTGGTACCTTGCTCCTCGGGAAAGCGCGTCTGCTGCTTCACCTGCAGACCCTTTTCCGGCCATTCTAGTTGCGAGTCGATGTAGAGATTCACGTAAAGCGAATCGTCGTCGTGGAAATAAATTGTATCGGTCAGCTTGGCGTACTCTTCCGAGCCGGTTCCCGTGCAGCACCAGAAAGCGTCAAAAGGCTTGCCGAAAGTCTTCCAGTAGCCGGCCGCCAGGGGAAGGTAGTACATCATGGCGCCGTCTTCTGGGTTGATGGTGCCTAGGCGGTGGTTGAACAGAGTGCGTTCGTAGTAGTCCATGAGATGAGCATGGGGTGACCAGCCGAATACGTGCCGAGTCAACTTCATCATGTTATAGGCGCAGCAGCACTCTGTGGTGTTGGTGCTGAGTTCGGTCGAAAGTTTGCCCGGATCGGTATTCCACGACTCACCGTTGCTGGTGCCTCCGGTGCAATAGGAGCGCTCGCTGACCACCTCGTCCCAGAAGTACTCGGCGATATCGCGGTAGCGCCGCTCGCCGGTCAATTCGTAAAGTCGTGCCGCGGCAGTGACCTGCGGGATGTGGGTGTTGACGTGCAGACCTTTTAACTCATCCCGGTGAGCGGCGAGCGGATCGAAGAATTGCTTCTTGTCGAAGCGTTGCGCGACGTCAAGGTAGTAGCTCTTGCCTGTGACGGCGTATAGATTTGACAGCACCTCTCCCATACCGCCATATTCTGTGCCCAGCACGCGCTGCATGTGTTCGTAACTGAGTGGGCCGGTGTAGCCAGCGGTCCACCCTGCCATTTTCTGAACCATGTCGAGCGCCTGCTCGTTGCCGCAATAGGTGTACATGTCGAGAAGGCCGGCCATGATCTTGTGAATTGTGTAGAAGGGAGCCCACACCCGTTGACGCTCGCGCAAGCGGTCGAAGAACTCAATTGGGAAGGCGCTCAGGTAGCCACTCTTCAGCGCGTTCTGGCACTTGCCCAGTTCACCTACGACGGTATTGGCGTTGTTCTTCAGGTCTTCATCTCCTACGCTGGCATACATCAGGGCGCAAGCAGAAAGGTAGTGGCCGCCGGCGTAGTGACCGCGAAGCTCGCAGTCTGGCTTTTCCCATCCCCCGAGCGGCTCCGCGGACGAGGGAATGGCAGCATTGATTCGAAACGTGTGCAACAGCCGGTCGGGTGGCAGCGAACGCAGATATCGACGGTCGGCCTCCATTGCGACTTTGCACGGCCCGTCTCCCAATCTCACTTGCTTCAGAGGGAAGGGGCGTACTTTCAAGGGGACTTTCTCATGGCTGACGGACTTGCCCGCCTTCTGAGTTGTGTTCACCACGGGATCTTGCGGGGGAGTTGCCATCAACGCTCTGGGTATCAGAGTGGAACCGGCAGCGGCCGCAACCGATGTCACGAAATGCCTGCGAGAGAATTCCCCAAATCGCGTCATTAGGCTGTTTGCTTTCCCCAACTCTCAGGATTGACTATGGATATTGTATACACTACGCTTGCCTTTGGCGAGGCGCGAAATTTCTTACGATGCCGGAGCCTCAATTCCGAACCGCCACCTGCTTCGGAACTGCAGGATATACTTCGCGGAGCGGACCGATGCCAGGTTACTACCTCAATGGCTAGATTTTCCATGGCAAGAATTCAGTTCTACTGCTGCAGTTTGTGCATCAATGGACTGCTCGCGGTGCTATCCCCTGCTCAGGTGTCGTCGAAAGCTGCAGCGCCGGACGCTTCATCGCCGGCGGAGCAGGGTATCCGTCTGGCGGCGAAGGGCCGCTGCGGACAAGCGTTGCCCATTCTGAAGAGAGCCGCGACGCATCTCGCCGATAAGCAACTCAAGTATCGCGCAGTCATGTCGACGGCTCGGTGCGCCATGAGTCTTAACCAGACGGAAACGGCGGTCGAGGCGCTGCTTGTACTCAACCGCGAGTTTCCTCGTGATCTCGACGTGCTCTATACCACAACCCATTTTTACTCGGCACTTGCTTCGAGGGCAGCGCAGGAACTGGCGGCCACGGCTCCGACCTCGCATCAGGCAGAACAGCTAGAGGCCGAAGCCTTCGAGTCGCAGGAAAATTGGGACAGGGCCATCGCCGAGTACAAGAAAATACTCGACCAAGAGCCTAAGGCGGAGGGCATTCACTATCGCATCGGGCGCATCTTCCTTTCCAAATCTCCGGCGGACGCCGAGGGGGCCAAGGCCGAGTTCAACGAAGAAGTGAAGATCGACCCGGAGAACGCGTCGGCGGAATTCATGCTGGGAGAGATCGCCCGTCAGGCTGGGCAATGGGACGAGGCTATCGGACATTTTTCGCGAGCGTCCGAGCGCGATGAGGGATTTCAGGAGGCGTATCTCGCGCTAGGAATGTCGCTCAACTCCGCCGGGAAGTTCTCGGACGCGATCACGCCGCTGCGCAGCTACGTGAAGATGCAGCCCGGAGATCCGGCCGGACACTATCAGCTTGCCACTGCCTACGCCCGCACCGGACAGAAGCCAGAGGCGGAGCGAGAGATGGCATTGCAGCGGGAAGCAGCGGCGAAGAGTCCGCGGGACGCGCAGCCACCCAAGTGATACGACCAGGGGTTCAGTAAATGGCGAAAAGCCCGAGCGATGGGTGGAATCCGGCTTCCCGACGCCGCTTCCTTCAGGCGCTGGGCTGGACTGGAATGGCGAGCATGCTGGCCGGCCCGGGTTTATTGCGCGCCTCGGCTCTTCCCCGACTTGAACAGTACTCATCAGCTTTCGCAGAAATTCCCGCTTCCATCAGTGGCATCTCTTGGGCTCACGTGAACGGGCGTTCCCCAATGGCTCACTTACCAGAGACGGTCGGCGCCGGCTGCGCGTTCCTTGACTACGACAACGACGGCTGGATGGACATCTATTTGGTGAACAGCGGACGCTGCGATTTTTATGAGCCGGCTCAGCCGCTGCGAAACGCGCTCTACCACAACAACCGCGACGGCACGTTCACTGATGTGACGCCGAAGGCCGGTGTACCAGGTGACGCCTACGGAATGGGGGTCGCGGTCGGCGATTATGATGGTGACGGTTTCCCCGACCTTTATGTCACGCAGTATCCCCGCAGCATTCTCTACCACAACAACGGAGACGGTACCTTCACGGATGTGACCGCGAAGGCAGGGGTGACCGCATCGGGCTGGGCGACCAGCGCCGTCTGGTTTGACTACGACCAGGATGGACGACTCGATCTATTCGTCTGCCACTTCGTCGACTACAGCAAGGCCAAGCTGAAGTTCTGCGGCGATCGCCTGAGCGGCGAACGTTTCTACTGCATTCCCAGCATCTACGATCCCATGCCGTGCTGGCTCTTCCACAACAACGGCGACGGAACATTCACGGATGTCAGCAAGGAGTCCGGCATTTCGCAGTCTCTCGCTAAGGCGTGGGGAGTGGTTGCTGCGGACCTGAACAATGACGGACGGATGGATCTCTATGTAACCAACGACACCGTTCCCAACTTCCTGTTCGCGAATCGGGGTAAAGGACGGTTTGAAGAGATCGGATTGCTGGCAGGGGTTGGAGTGAACGTTTTTGGCAAACCACGCTCCGGGATGGGAGTGGATGCGGCTGATTACGATCAGGACGGTTGGATTGATTTGTTCGAGGCCAACGTGGATCACGAGATGTACTCGCTCTATCACAACGACAAGAACGAGGCATTCAGCGACCTGGCTCTTCCGACCGGCATTGGTGCGGCCACGCGCATGATGAGCGGATGGGGACTCAAATTCTTCGATTACGACAATGATGGCGATCTCGATCTCCTGCTTTCGAACGGTCATCCCGATGATGCGGTCGAGAAAAGGGTCGAAGGAGTAAAGTTTCTGGAACCCATGCTGCTCTTTCACAATACTGGAAAGGGTTTTGAAAACGTCAGCCTGCAGAGCGGAGCTATTTTTTCCAAGCCGCTTTCCGGGCGCGGCATGGCATTAGGTGACTTCGACAATGACGGCTCGGTGGATGTGCTTATTGCCCAGAATAATGCGGCACCTGTCCTTTTGCGTAATAACCTCGGCCGGCAGAATCATTGGCTGGGGGTACGGTTGGTGGGCATGAAGGCCAACATCGATGCGGTCGGCGCCAAGATTACTTATCAATCTGGCGATATGAAGCGCCATCAATTCAAAGTCGGCGGAGGCAGCTATCTTTCTTCCCACGATCCACGCGTGGTCTTGGGACTGGGAAAGCGGACGAAAATCGACTGGATGGAAATACAATGGCCTCAGCCCAGCGGCAAAACGGAACGGTATACGGACCTGCCGGTTGATCGCTACATAACGATTGTGGAAGGTCAGAGAAAGTGGAGGTAATCAGTTTTTCTTAGGTCGGCGGAACAAATGGTGCAAGTTGTTACCGGAGTCGGGCAAATGGCGGACTCTGAAAACGGCTCATAGAGGGGGCGAAGGGTGACGCGACAGCACACAGACTCCGAGTTGGTTTTACGACTTGCGCAAATGGAGAGACGACTAAAGCTGATTCAGGTTGTTGCCGCCGCGGTGGTTATAGCATCATGTATCTGGCACACCAGGCCCGTTTCCACAGCGACCGTTTCAACCTGGTGCGAGTGCGAGGCCTAGTTGTCGAGGACGCCGCAGGGCGCGAGCGTATTTTGATAGGCGCACCGGTTCCGGCAGTCAAGGGACGAAAGCGCCGCGACGACTCGGTCGGCTTCATCGTCTTGGGCGAAAATGGAGCGGACCGGGTGACATTGACGGCCCCGATGCCCGAACCCCAGAGCGGGGAGTCATTGGTGCACGAATCGGTCGGGGAGCTGGACTCGTTTTAGACGATGAGAGTGGTGATGAACGGGGTGGCATGAGTGTGCTCGACAGCGATGGTCGGGTTTCGCTTGGCTTGGATTACCCGCACGGAAGTGCGGAAGCTATCACCTTAGGCGTTTTACCTGGCGAAACCTCGATTTCGATCCACGACACCAAAACGATCATTCGCGCATCGCTGCTCGAACGCAACGACGCTCCGCCGATCATCTTGGGCCTTGATTTTCGGAGTCCTTCTGCGATCGACATGAGCATTTTGCGTCTAAATCCTTACCTCGTTAAGCACGTCGTGACGCCAGCGAGCGACGACGCTCTCAACAAGGTGCTCGATGACTTTGGGCGGCGGTGAGCGGCGCGCCCACGCATGGCGTGCCACAGCGAATTTATGCACAAGGCGTTTGGCTTCTCGATCTCGAAAACGGTGATATCGATCTTGGCGTGCCCGCTCCTTCAGGGTCAAGTTCCAATCGGAAAACAGCCGGCGCCGGCCCATGAGAGTCCCATAGTTCAGACCAGCAGCGATTCCCAGGGCGTTCCACGGGCAGATCAGCAGGCTGAAGAAGAACTGACGCAGGGGACTGCTCTCACTCGGCAGGGTTCTTTCCGCGAGGCTATTCCTCACCTGCGGGCCGCGCGCAAGCAAGTCGTCAATGAATACGCGGCGAATTTCAACCTCGCACTCTGCTATGTGGCGACAAGGGAGTTCAGACTGGCGATTGAGGTTCTGCACGAACTACGCGGCACTGGACAGGACGGCGTCGACGTTGAGAATCTGCTGGCGCAGGCGTACATCGGAAACGCGCAACCGCAGGAAGCATTGGCAGCGGTGCGGAAAGGCGCCACCCGGTCGCCACAAAACGAGAAGCTCTATGTCTTCGTTGTGGACGCCTGCATGGACCACAAAGATTACCGGCTTGGGCTTGAAGTCATCGACATCGGACTCAGTAATCTGCCACAATCTGCACGACTCCATTACGAACGAGCTATGTTTCTGACTCAACTCGACCAGCCGGATCAGGCCAAGCCTCAGTTTGAGTTGGTGGGCAAGCTTGCGCCGGGAAGCGAGATCGCCCACATGGCCGCTGCGCAGAAGGAATTATTCGAGGGAGACATCCCGGAAGCAATCCGCTGGGCGCGCGAAGGTGTGAAGCAGGGTTATGAAAATCCCGCTCTATTAACGATTCTTGGGGAAGCCTTGATTCGCTCCGGAGTTACTCCCGGTCAGTCTGAATTCGCAGAAGCACAAACAGCACTGGAGAAGGCCGTCACGCAACGGCCGAACGATCCGGCGTCGCAGATCGCTCTGGGCAGCCTTTATCTCACAGCCGGCCGACTTGACGATGCAATTACGCATCTGGAAATCGCACGACAGCTCGAGCCTGGCAAATCGTCGGTTTACGCCCTGCTCGCGAGGGCTTATCGGCGGCAGGGAAACCAGCAGCAGGCGCAGGGAGCGCTCAATATCCTTGAGGGGCTAAATCGGGAACAGGCCGACCACATCCGTTCCGCTCCCGGCGACCGCAAGTTGGGTTACGCAGGTCGAGCCACCACGGAAGAAGAAACAGTGCAGCCCCATCCATAGCGAGCGGTTCACCGATAACCCCGCCCGTGTTCATTTCCAGGTACGCGCGGGAAGGGCCGCTCTACGATGCCTTCACCTTCTTTGACGGCAAGGATTCGGTCGCTCGTGAGGCTGGCCAGGTTGGTCACACTTCCACTCGGCCAACGAATTTCGATTGCGTCGATTTTGGCATGCGTTCCCAATCCAAAATGGAGGCGCGGATCTTGTGCGGATTGATAGCTCATACCGCCCTTCCGCTGGTCGTAGAGAATGAGCTCTCCAGCCGTCACCTTCACGCGGGCGCCGACGCCGTCGCGATTGGACTTTGTGCCGATCAGCAAGATCTCCAGCCAGTGATTGGCATTCCCTCCATCGTTACGGAGCAGTTGCGGCGTCTGGCCGTTGTTGTTCACGAGGATATCGAGATCGCCATCGTTATCGAAGTCAGCGATGGCGGCGCCCCGGCTCACCCGTGGCAGCAGAAAGTCCGCTCCCAACCGGTCACTTACATTTTCGAAAAGTCCGTGCCCGTTGTTGTGAAACATCAGCTTGGGTTCGGCGTACCGACTGTCGGCGTGGTAGCGTTCGATGTTATCCAGGACATGTCCGTTGGCCAGGAAGAGGTCGCGTGCGCCATCGTTGTCGTAATCCATGAAACGCACGCCGAACTCACTCATGTGGTAGGTCGCATAGCCAATCTTCGAGCGCAGGGTCGCGTCATCGAAACTCTGGTCTCCCAGGTTCTGGTATAACCGCGCCAGTTGCATGTCGAGGTGAGCCACGATCAGATCCATGCGGCCGCTGCCGGTTACATCGGCAGCATCCGTTCCCATCCCGGCTTCAAACTGACCGTCTGAACTGACGGCGACACCGGCCGCGTATCCCACTTCACGGAAGGTTCCATCGCGCTTGTTGTGAAACAGAAAATTGGGCATATGGTCATTGGCGATGAAAATATCCTGCCAGCCGTCATCGTCGTAGTCGAAAGTGACGATGCCGAGCCCGTTGCCGCCCTTCAACCCGACTCCGGAAGACTTGCTGACATCGGTGAAGGTGCCATCGCCGTTGTTGTGATAGAGCGTGGGTGGCTGGCCGTGGAAATCATCCGGATGACAGTAGCTCCGCATCCCAGGACCCTGATCGCCACAGTAGAAGTTACGCTCGGGTGCCCAGTCGACGTAGTTGGCAATCACGAGGTCCAATCGGCCGTCGTTGTCGTAGTCGAACCAGGCGGCACTTGATGCCCAGCGCCCTGAATTCT
>Ga0182018_10000841_pt1 | contig 38001 bp, 35 predicted proteins | sample 812P2MmetaG_FD_120490 | JGI IMG/M metagenome (GOLD analysis project Ga0182018, IMG submission 120490) | Permafrost microbial communities from Stordalen Mire, Sweden - 812P2M metaG | ecosystem: Environmental > Terrestrial > Soil > Wetlands > Permafrost | place: Sweden: Stordalen | collected... | reverse complement strand
TCTCATCAACCAGTGTACTAGTGTGTCTGGTGCGGCCTACCGGTTTGAGGCACTCTTATGAAAAGAACCTACCTCGGAGGGTGACCATGAATTCCGCCCGTAACGGTTTCAATCACAGACCTCAAATCGTGCACATTGGAGCAGAAATCGTCTCTAAGTCTTTTCCCAGGAAAGTCATCCGCCTGGCCAATGCATTTGCTATGGTGACCGGTCTGGTCCTGCTCGCCACCGCGATGGTGTGGGGGCAAGCAAATGTGAACGAAGGCGAAGAAACAGCCCACGTTTATGTCGACGGCACAAAAGGCTCAGACTCGAATTCCGGAGCACAATCCACCCCCTTCAAGACATTGAACAAGGCCGTCAGTGTTGCCATCACAAACAACCAAAAGAGCGTGGGAACTCAAGTCGTAATAAATCCCGGCACGTATCGAGAAAGTCTAACCCTTACGCCGAGCCAGAAAACTTCACTACCGATAACGCTGGAGGCTGCGACCAAGGGGACGGTCACTGTTTCCGGTGCCGATGTCTGGGGAAGTTGGACAGCCTACAGCGGCAACAATCAAATATACGAGCGTTCCTGGCCATACACCTGGGGCACATGTACCGACCCGGCGATTTCGAGTTACCCGCAACAGCCAATCGTCCTGCGGCGGGAGATGATCTTTGTAAACGGCACCCACCTCACCCAGGTTCTCTCTTTGAATGAAATGGCACAGGGGACATTCTATGTAAACCAAGGCAACCAAACGGTTTATATCTGGCCGGCGTCGGGAACCAATGTCGCATCGGCCACCATCGAAGTCGCTGTCCGTCCTCAGCTTCTTAGTGCATACAACGAGGCGAACGTGGTTGTACGCGGCATAAACTTTCAGTACGCGAGCTCGTGCCGAAGCATTCAGCCTGCAGTGGTGTTCGAGAGGTCGCAGAATATTCTGCTCGATTCAGATAGTTTCAACTGGAATAACGGCGCTGGCATGAGATTTGACAGCAGCACGAACTTCACCGCAGAGAACAGCCAAGCGAACCATAATGGCGAAGTCGGATGGGTAAGCTATGAGGTGAAATACGGCGCCTGGAATTCTGACGAGGGCTCGTACAACAATTGGCGCGGGGCGCAGGGCGCGAGCTATGCGCTCACGACCGAGGGCGCCGATTTCATGTTGACACACAACAGTACCTTCACAGGCATGAAAACACTGTTTAATCAGTCGAACGGAATGCATTTGGATACCGACGCGTTGGACGTTACCGTGGATTCCCTGCTATCCGCCGAGAATTATCGCACCGCTATGCAGGTCGAAGCGAGCGAAGGTCCGGTGACGATCGAGAACAGCCAAATGTGCAGCAGCAATCTTCAAAATAGCACTTACAACGGCGGCGTCAATCTAGTCGGCGCCACCGATGTTAATCTTACCGGCAACACCCTTTACAACAACCAATTCAGCCAGCTGGTGCTCGCCGGAAGCTCGCCGGGCATTAGCGTTAAGAATTGGGAAACCGGGCAGGTCTATCAGATTTTCAACGACAATATCACCGCCGACACCAACGTCCTCGTGGGAACGAAGAACCAACAGCTTTTCGACGATGGTTATCTGACAAGCGATTGGTCGAAGTTCGCTTCCACTTTGTCTTCCAATCACAACACCTGGTGGAACGTATACGATGGTTCTGAATTCACCGTACCCGTACCCAAGGGGGATACGGTGCTGAGTTTTTCCGGCTGGAAGTCCCTCACTGGGCAGGATGCGGATTCGACCTTTGCGGCGCCGACTTCTACCAATCCGGCCACCCTTTGCGCGGTCAGCCCCGATGCCGAGGACTACTGGTTCGTGATCAACTCGGCGACCGCGATTGTCAACCCGGGAAGTAAGGCTACGTTTATCGTCTCGGTCATTCCGCTGGGCTTTAGCGGAAGCGTTTCGCTCGGCGCTGACGTGTCGCAGTTACCAGATGGAGGCGCCAGCTTCTCGCCCGCATCCATCACCACCTCCGGCTCTTCGACAGTCAGCGTGAGCACAACCACAGGCACCAAAGCAGGAACCTATCCTGTTACGTTGGTTGCCAAGAGCGGAGCGATAACGCGGACGATCACGGTTTCCGTGGTGGTTCAATAGCGAACTCGGGCAAGCCATGGTGAGCGGTACCCCCGGCGATCTCGTCGATCACCGGGGGAGCCGCTCACGTTCAGGATGGCTTCGAGACTGTGCTTTTGGTTCTTGCTCGATGCGCGTCCGTCAATCGTCCGATCCCGCGACTCCTAAACGAGACTTCCGGCGTCTACGTATTCTTCTCCGCGCGGCTTGGTTGATCGCGTTGGCGTCTGGATATTAAATCCGGTCATTTGGGTTCGTCTCAGCTGCTTGCAAAATGTCGCGTGTGCCATTCCGCGCACTTCCACCGTGAACGGTGTCGCATCCTCAAGGTCGGACGGCAACATAGATCCGATTGAAAGACTGAGGTGGCCGCCCGAGTTAGCGATCATGCGTTTCGGTTCGTGCCCAAATTACGGACAAGCTGGAAGGATATATGGGCTCTACATCGATCGAAAATAACAGGCGTCGGGCCGCACCTCGGGATTGGCCTAATCCGGGAGTCATGCGGCGGGATGGCGTAACGGCATTGTCGACTGCATCTCAGGTTGTGGAGACGGCCACACACTACGAATGAGGTGTGCCGCTTAGCGTGTTGCCAGATTGGATTTCCGTGGTTTGTGGTCTGGCGCGAATCGCAATACTTGCTTGGGAATCGCCAAGGCCGCAGAGCGAACTTGCCGCCAAGCATAGAAGCCGGGGTAGCCCTCAATGGCATGACGAAAAGTCCGCAGGGAAAAATGATTTCGCACGTTGACCCGATTTACTCTGCTGGGCAAGATCATCCTGTTAGCCGAGTTCATCCATTCTCTGCAGGTACCAATCAAGGTATATCCCAACTCCGATGCAAGCTGGACGACCTGGGTATTGATGAACCCAGCTGGAGCCGCCATGTAGCGAACTTCTTCTCCGATCACATCTTCGAGCCACTCCTTGCTTCCCCGGAGCTCGTCGGCGCAGACTGCTTTCGACAGGAACGTCAATTTACGATGCGTAGTACCATGGGTTCCAACAGAGAAACCCCTATTCCGAAGCTCCCGGATCTGCGGCTCTCGGATGAAGTCCGGTTTCTTTAGGCTCCTGTCCCGGGTCAAAAAGAAAGTGGCTTTGCTGCCTTGCATTTCAAAGATATCCGCCGCACGCATTGAGCTTTCATGTCCATCATCCATGGTGAAGACGACGTAATGAGGTGGCATTTTCTGGTTGGACTTGAGCCTTCCTTCGAGCTCCGCAAATCCCTCTACCACGTAGCCTTCGGCTTTCAGGAGTATTAACTGCGCCAATAATTGTCCTTCACTTACGACGTATTGGGTGGTTGCGTTACCAATCACGTGGTAGGTTAGACAGGCAAAGTGGTTTGGAATCATTGCGCGGACCTCAGATGTGCAATTCAGCCCATCATCGGCGCGCACGTGGATGTTGGCCTGATTCTTCATGAGAGTCATGTGAAAGTCTTGATTCTGAGAAGTTCTAAAAGATTACGCCAGACGAAGTGCGACCCGCCGATCAGATATCGTCGCCAGAGCCTTCGCGGTTCTATGAGTAAGCGAAAGAGCCATTCCAGCCCGTTCTCCCCCATCCACAACGGGGCCCGCCTTAATCTACCGGTGTGAAAATCGAACGCGGCGCCCACGCCCAATAAGACCGGGACTTGCAGCCGCTGGCGGTATTCCGCCATCCAGCGTTCCTGTTTGGGTGTACTGAGGCCGACCCAAAGGACGTCCGGGGTCGTAGCCTCGATGCTAGTTTCTATGTCTTGCTTTTCTCGCTCAGTCAAAAGTCGAAAAGGGGGCGAATAAGTACCTACGATGCGAGTGCCGTATTGCCGTGTCAACACTTCGGCCAAGCGCTCCGGCACCCCGGGTGCGCCGCCATAGAGAAAGTGGCGATACCGATCTGCCGTGGCCCGGCAGAAGATTTCCATCAGCTCGGACCCGGAGACGCGGTCCTTGAGAGGATATCCTTCCCACCGCCCTCGCCACACCAGGGGCATTCCGTCCGGCACGACCAGATCAGCCGAGTTCAGTATCTGTTTGAAAGAAAGCTCGTGTTGAGCCACTGAAACGCCGTGCATTCCAGTCACGGCAACAAAGTGCGATCCTTTGCGGTCAGAAATCCACCGTTCCATTTGGGCCACCACATCACAGATCTGAACGGCATGAACCCGGACGCCCAGCACCGTGAAACTTGAATTCGGCCGAAACTGTGGTTCAGTAAGTGCACCACGCAGAAGCACTGGATTGCCCATTTTTCGCGCTCCTTCAGGAGGTGAGTTAAGAGCTGCTTCTCCAAAGGTGAGTGCTACGGGAACTGCCTTTCGAAGGGGTGGATGATACAAACAAATAATGAGGGGAAGCGATCAAGATTCCAATCATGAATGTTCCGCTATGATCGGTAAAACACGGCTTCCAGCCAACCATCCTTCGCGTAGCGTGCACCAGCTCGTGCGGCTTTGGCTCGGAACGTTCGCGAGATCGTGAGAAGGCCAGGCCCCGGCTTAGAAATGTGACTTCATCGCACGGAAGGCTGAAGTATGGTTTAAGTAATTCACAATAAAGATCAATAAAACAACAAAACAGGATCAGCCACATTCATTATTCATTGCACTCAAAAGTGAGCGAACTACGCCGCCGCTCTCATGGCGTGCTGATAAATGTCCATGAGGATGGGATAATTCTTCGCCGCCGTGTACTTATTCTCAAATTCCTGTCGCGCCTCTTTGCCCATCATCTGAACGCGCGCGGGGTGCTCCCATGCCCAGTCCAGCTTCTCCGCCAAGTCTGCTGCATCTCCCGGCAGGCAGTGTAACCCCGTGCGCCCATCCTCAACGATTTCCTGCATGGCTCCCAATCTCGAGCAGATGACTGGCACACCACAAGCAAAGGCCTCGGCGATAGTTACTGGAAAATTCTCATACCATTCACTGGGGAACAAGAGAACGCGTGCTCCGTTTATCGCCGCTATCACCTGTTCTCGAGGTAAAGGCCCTCGTAAGTGGACATTGTCCAGACCACTCCGAGTAACAAACTCTGCTGCTTGTTGGCGCTCGGGGCCTCCTCCGATGATGACCACTGGGATCCGGTTGCGAAGCAGATTGCAGGCCGCGATGAGTGTGCTAACTCGTTTTTCTGGAGAAAGCCGCCCCACAAATAACGCGTAGTCTCTAGCACTGTGTTCGGCCGTATAGGGATCAGGGTATACGAAATTAGGTTTGACGAAGACTTTGTCGGCTGGAAGTCCTAACTGAATAAACTTGCTGCGGGCGAATTCGGTAAGGGCAATATAACATGTCACACCCGCAGACCAGGTGTGAAGGCGCCGATGGGCGAACAACATCATCGCCACCGTGGCCGTCGCGGGCTTGGAGTCGCGATAGCAGGCGTGTAGTACACTTCGTGAAAGACCATGTTCAGGGCATTCTTCACAAACATGGCCCTGCCGAAAGAAGGTTCCCCCTGGACAGAAAAGTCTGTAATTATGGAGCGTTTGTACCACTGGGATAGCCTCTTCCCGGCACACCGAATAAATCGACGGTGAGATCATCACGAATGTGTTATGGATGTGAACGAGATCCGTTTTCCGCGCGCGGACCAGCTTGGCAAAGTCTCGCCGTGTGTCCGCGGCCCAGATGGTTTTGCACGCCAGCGCCAGCCGCTTAGCTCCAGAGTACGATTTAACCTCCCAATTGCTTCGACGGTAGGTTCTGACATCGTGGCCGCTGTGCTCTAAGAGTTGAAGTTCCTGGTCGAAAACCACATCCTCGCCACCTCGTTGCTGGTACTCGTTGTGGACAAGCACGATTTTCATGACTTCACTGCTCCACTAACCGCTGCCGTATTCGAATTAAGAAGCCGAACTAACTCGCAATTGGAGACATACAGCACATCTTTCCGGTTGGATATGTAATCCAGAAGTTCTTCCAATTCTTTCCAAAGCCCCAGTTTATGGATTTCCCAGGAGTGCCCGTAGAGATGCCAAACGCCACCATTTTGCCGTACCGAGTCAAAAAGCTTTTTGCCGAGCTCGAGCCAGTTGCCAAGCCAGGCCACGTTGGCTAAGCCAGCCTGCAGGGTTTCCACTTTTCGTGTTCTTAATATGTTCTTGATGTAACTGGACATGGGATGCGGAAATACCTGCATGGTCGTTGGCATTTCGAAGGGACTAAATTTCAGGTTAGTGGAAAGCATGTGTACAGTCCGCGCGCCGCGGTATCCGGCTTCTGTCAAGAAGCGCACTACGTTCGTATCGTACCGGCCCCGGGGATAACAGAACATGCGCACTTCCGATCCCAGAACGGCTTCCAGTATGGGCTTGCAGGGACCAATTTCCCTAGCTAATACTTCGGCGGACTGCCCCCAGAGGAGCTGGTGCGAAAATCCGTGCGCCCCGATTTCGAAACCTTCTGATGACAAAGACTTCAGGTCGGCATGACTCAGGGAGGGCTGCCCTTGGTAGGGGGAGATAGGGACGTAGAAGGTCCCCAGAATTCCCCGGGACCGCAGCAACTCGGCAATTCTTAAGTCGGCTCGGTTCCCGTCATCCCAACTCGTCGTGACAATTCTAGGTTTTTCCATGTCTGCCACCCGACCGATTGCTTTCCGATCCGCACTGCTCTGGAGCACTGTACCCCTCCATCGCGCGCCGGCATTCAGGTATCCGCAGTACCGGTCATGCAGACTCTGCGACACTACCAGGAGAATAGACTGGCTACTAGCCCGCCGACCTTTCTACAGAGTCTTTCGAAGGACCAAGCCGATCTCCCGTTTGGTGCAGCGTAACGGTTGACAATTGCGCCGGCCTCATTCTGCGGCGCGCCGCTGGCTGACGTGGGTAAAACATCCATCCTTGTGGTTTGTGGAGGAAACTCATTCTGTTTGGCCATGATGGGACACCTCTGACGGAGATCTAGAAAAATTGCGGTACGATTAGGGGGAGGGTTTTCTGAGAACCATCACAAAATCGGTGGTGGCAGCAGTGATTCGTCCGAAGCTGAGAAGTTCTATCAGTCGCCCTACCAAATAACAGCCGATGCCCAGTGCTCGGTTTCGCTTCAGGGCCCGATCCCACATGCGCCCGCGGTATAGCTGGAAATATTCCGTTGCGAGGCCGCGATCTTGGGCGAATCGCAGAAGGGAAGCAGGAGAAATCGACCAGCGAAGGACCGTAGGGAATGGCCCAAATCCAGGCCGTCCGGCGTTCTTATCTCCAAGCAGATACCGGTAGGCAAACACATGAAACCAGTGGGGCGTGAATTTCGTGATGATTCCCTTCATCGAATTGACCAACGGAGATGCTAAAACGATCATGCCGTTTTCCTGGATTGCACCAGCAAAATTTGCCAAGGCCTTTTCGGGCTGAGCGAGATGTTCAAGAACATCAAAGCAGATGATGAGGTCATAGTCACGGGGCCGGAGAGGATCGCTCTGAATGTCGGCTAGGATTTTCTCGCTTACCGCCTCGTTTTTTTCCAGCACCTCCTGGCTGTTGTCTATGCCAACGACGTAGGCGTTGGGTGGGAAGCGGAATACCCAGCTCTTGCGGCCAGATCCGCAACCAGCCTCTAGTACGCGGATGGGGCGCCCCCCAGCGGAAAGGTCGGCTACAAGCTCCCGGATGCGTTCGACGATCTCGTCGAAACGGAGGGGCTCCTTGCTTGTGGCTGTGGTTTCTGCTGTGACAAGATCCATGACTTGTGCCATAGAGCGTTCTCAGGTTCGCCGTTGGAAATTGGTGATTGAAAATCTTTCCCGCGGGAGTCCCACGCCTTTCCGCCTATAAGCCGCTTGATGTAGACACCTGGCGTGAGTCATGGTTGCAGCTTATCCGCGACAGCGGCAACCTGCGGGGCAATGCGGCAGGCGATGTCTTCTTCCGGCGGAGAAACTCCGCGTAGCTCAGGACGGCAAAAAAGATGAGCGGGACATGCCAAAAGAGGTTGGGACTAAAGAAAGAACGCACTGAGATCACCGCCAACACTCCTGAAGCTTCCACGGCCAGAGAGTGTTCGAACCAATCGAGAGATGAATCTCGGAGCGATCGAATCAACCACCACCAAGTCGCAAGTAGCGCCGCGACCACGGGGACCATACCCCAGAGACCAGTTCCCATGAGAATTTCGACATATTCGCTGTGCATGCTGCCGGGGTCCTCTCGCATCACGGTCATGATGAAAGACCTTCCGGCGGCGTAGGCGCCATAGCCTATCAACGGATGCTCCACAAATTTCTGCCAGGCCAACTGCCAGTATTCTGTGCGGCCACTCAGGCTTTGAATCTCCTGGTCGCTCTCCCCGCGCCGGAGAAACTCCCAAAGCCAGCCATTCGCCGCGGCAAGGAAAAGAAACAGAGCTGCCCCCGCGGCAAGCCCTATGCTCAGGATGGCGCGTTTCGAGAATGACAGCACCAGAATCGCACCCACCACAAAGCCTGCAATTGCCGACCGGCCTTGCGCGAAAAGCATGGTTATAAAGCTCGCTACGAAGAGCAAACCATACCAGGCTCGATCAGAATGGGGGCCCTGCCGCAGCAAACGTGCAAGGGCAACGATTGCAAGAACTGCAGCGAACTCGCCCACACTGTTTGCATTGACGGCAGGAAAAATTCCATCAAGCTGAACCCCGAGCGCTCCAATTCGCGGGTGAAGTGCCTGTGAGGGCCAAATCAGGACCCCCATCCAGACGGATGCAAGTAAGAGTCCGTACAGTACCCAAGTCCAATCAAACAAATTCTGGTATCCCTCTCGGGATCGGAAGGTAGCAAGTAAGGCCGCGAGCATTGCGACATCGACCAAATACTCCAGTGACTTGTAGAGTGTCCACGCCGGATAAACAGACCAAAGCGTTGAGGCGACACAGATTAGGGAATAGGCGGTCACTATGCCGATAAGTCCCCGCACCATGGACGATACCCAGAGCGTTCGCCGAACAGCCAGACGACCCAACAACAGTAGTCCGGTCAGAGAGACCAGAGCAACTCGGAAAAAGGCCCAGGAATCCAGGCTTTCCTCGTAGAGGGAATTTCCGGATCTTATGCGGAATACAAGGCCGCTCACAAACAGCAGTAACCAAAAAGCGTGCCACCACCTCAAGGATCTCAACAGCCAGATAAACTTCCTCGTCCCGTCGAGCAATGCTTTGCTGAAGAGGACAAGAAGCAGGGGTGCGATAAGAGCGAATAAGATGCTAAGAGCACTGTGAAACAGTGTTAGGGCCAGGGTCGCCACGGCCCCGATCAGCACAAGCCCGCTGAATTCGCAAATCCATCGAAGCCTCCTGACATTCATTCGAGTTCCAACCTGTCTGCTGAGCTATATTCTTTTTTTCTTTGTGAATGGTCTTAGGTTCGCGAGGACCTCGGGGAAGTCTTCCTGCGCTTGACTGCCATGCATCTATCCGCTACAGAACTTGAGCTATCGAATCCTCGCAGCGGAACTTCACACGAGTTCCGTACAGGAAAGCCCTACTGATTTTGGTAATGCGTTTGAGCAGCATCAACGCGACCTGGCCAGTTGGCTGGCCAACCAGAACGACGATTACCGGTCATAGGCTCTACGGGTTAGGATCTGTCCGGAGGGACCCTCGCGCAGCCATCGGAAAGCCCGATCGTCGTCAGCAATAAGCATAGTTTCCTTACCGGCGAGCGCCTTGATTCTCCCCAACAGCTTTAGCCGCTCGCGGATTCGTGCCCTAAGGTCGGCGAAATGAGGTGAAGTAAAACTGCCGCACCAAGTGCCCGTAACTAGGCGGGGACTGCGAACACATCCTTTCGCTCAATTCTCCTCTCCGCTTCTTGCAGTTCCCGTTCAATCCAAGAATAAGTCTGCTTCAGACCAGGGCGCAAAGTAATGCTCGGTTCCCAGCCCAGCACATGGCGAAGCCGGGAGTTGTCGCTGTTTCGTCCGCGGACACCTTGTGGTCCCTTTAGGTTATGGTTTCGGCTCAGCCGCTTGCCTGCGACTTCGCACACCAGATCTACCAGTTTGTCGATCGTAACCAGCTCCTCCGTTCCCAGATTGAGAGCGTCGCGGTAATCGGAGGCCATGATACGGACAAGTCCTTCGACACAGTCGTCCACGTACATGAAGGATCGCGTCTGCTTGCCATCACCCCATATTTCAATCTCATCTCCGTCTTGTGCCAGTGCCACCTTCCGACAGATGGCTGCGGGTGCCTTTTCCTTGCCGCCCTCGTAGGTGCCCAGCGGGCCATAGACATTGTGAAAGCGGACGATACGCGTTTCGAATTTGTAATCCTGCCAGTAGTAGCGGCACATTTCTTCAGCGTAGAGCTTTTCCCATCCATATCCAGGTTCGGGCTCAGCCGGAAAAGCATCCTCTTCCCGCAGCGGAATCACCGTGGCCTCTTTCTGCTTAGATTGTGCATATACGCACGCAGAGGAAGAGAACAGGAAGCGAGTCACACCGTTTTGCCGGCTACCTTCCAACATATGCGCATTGATCAAAATGTTATTGCGCGCAATGTCGGCGTGAAATTGAGTAATATAGCCGATCCCCCCCATGTCGGCCGCAAGGTTGTAAACCTGGTTGATAGCCCCTCGGGTGGCCATCAGACAATTGTCCCACCGCCGAAGATCGAGGATCTCAAACTCGTCGGCAGGCGAGACTTCATATTCGGGAAACTTCAGATCGACGCCGCGCACCCAGTGCCCATCGGCCTTAAGCCGCTTAACTAGATGATGACCGATAAACCCGCCGGCTCCGCTTACGACACAACGTTTTCGCATATTCATGGTCGTCCTTTCTTTTATTCAACACAGACGAATTACGGGCAAATACTCATCGCCACCGCGACCCAGAACGCTCAAAAAACCGGCTCTCCCGACCGGCCTCGGATTCCTTACTCTTTGCGCGGGCTTTGCGCGATTACGAACGGTAGTGAACCAACCACTGTTCCTCGTGCAAGAAACGGTTCTCAGGGTCCATCGAGCAAAGAAAAACGAATTCCTCTCCGGTTTGTCTACTCCCGACCCTTTTCTGGACATCGACAAGCGCACAGTACCAATATCGTGGTCGCACAATCACTGCATATGGTTGCCATCAAAACGCTTTATCCCAAATTGTCGCAAACACTTCAGATCTCACACGGCTACGCACTGAGATTACAAACCTAAGACCTCTTATTCCTGTTCCGCCTGCGTGACGCCGTTTCGACCACACGTCCAATCCTTAATCACGGATCCGACGGAGGCGTAAGTTTTAAGTGCCCGCTCGCCCATTGTGACCGAGACATGGCTGGCCAGGCTCGCCCATGATTCAAACTGTCCCAAATATTCGGCTTCCCATCCTAGCGTACCGGCAAAACCAAGCTTGAATTGAGAGATTCCCGGATAAGCCGTGTGATTAATTGCGTCTAGGTCGTACCATCGACACCCCTGAGCCTTTAGCCATTCCAGCATCCGCCAGTGCAATAAGTACGATCCCCGAAGAGCAAGTCCCTTGTGTCCCGTGGCAGCGAGCAAATTCTGGGCGGTATTACCTAAATACGGCACCGCAAGCCCAGCGATGGGCTCACCGTGATGTTCACAGATCATGACTCTGATCTTTAGTTTCTCTGGCAATGTCTGCTGCATCTCCTGGTAATGAGCTATGCTAAGTACTCCGGTTACTCTCTTACGATCGAGCATCTCAGCGTAAAGCTTCGCAAATACATCGAACAACTCCGGACTCGTATCATGTTTTATGGTTAGCTTGTTCCTTTCGGCAAGCACCAGATTGCGTCTCCATGTGGGTTTAAGGCTGCATCGCAATTGCTCTAGTGAGTGAGATAGGTCAATAAAAGCGGTTCTCGGTGTCCCAATACGCAAGTTGCGTTTAAAGCCTTCTTTAAGGAAAGTCGACCGTATCTCAGCACTACCGTCCTCAGTGCCAGCAGGAAAAATCCGCAAGAGCAACTTTCCTCGAACCTCATAGATGTGCCTTAGTGTTCGAAGCATCGATCGAAGTGTTTCCAGGCTTCGTTGGCTGTGCCGATTTTGCCAAAGGGGGCCGCATCTGACATAGGCCAAACCAGCGCCAAGAAGAGGAACCTTTATGACGACAACTTGAGCTGCAGCCACAATTTCGCCGTTTCTCTTCAGAACGACGTGGCTCAACTTATCCTGCCCCCAGCGAGCTGCCCCATAAGACCACGTCTGCATCAGGTTGGCATCATCAAACTCCTGAACGATATCATGCCAACGATGTTTATCGAGGGAGTCCGCCTCCACGCTATAACCGTCGGTGGAAACCTCGACAAGCCTACGGGGTTCATTCCATACTGCGAAGGACATGGAAGTTGCGGCCTCTCTGCCGTCTCACTAAACGGCAATGTCTTGTTGTGCGAGCGGAACTCCGGCTGGATATCCGAGGCAGGCCAAGGCCTTTCCGGCGTATTGCTCAATAAGCTGAAGCTGAGCTTCCGTCAATCTTTTGTGCCACCCGCCCACGGAACCCTTTCGTATAAAACGGTGCTCTTCGCCCGATTCTCTGCCTAGCCTTTGGGGATCGTATTTCCTAGAAGCGTCCTCCTTGGCGCGCATTTGTTCCACCGAGTTGTTCGAGATGGCCTCTCGAATGGCAGCTCGATCTACTGACAAGTTGAGAAACTCCAAAATATGAACAAGTTTCTCCTCAGGGTTTCGCCGCATGTCTTCAAATTTGATCACGAGCAGATTCCCATCGCGCGCCAGGGGTGAATCCAGCCAGGCATGGAGATGATCCTGCCAAGAGCCAGCGCCGGGTGTTTGTGTTTTTCCCTTAAGCCATGGCAGCAAGTAATCGTCGAAACCTGCGACATCAAGATATTTCGTCATGTTTAACGACTCGTCCCATGCGTAGTCAGAAAGTACGACATCCCTGACGTCTCGTACCAAAAGAATCGCTTTCTTGTACTCTTTGCGCCATGGCTGATGGGTCTGAATCAGTCGGCCTCCTTCCGGCAGTATCGAGGGAGCGTTATGGTGCCGGCCAATGGGCGGAATAGCACTGTCCAAAGTGTCAAAATCTGCTGGCCGGCGCATCAACAGTTCAAACAATTGAAACCTAGTCCAATGCTGTCCGGACCTTGGATATGAAGCAAGAAACACATCTTTCGGGCTCAGGCCGCGATGGCGGAGCCAGATGACTGGAGCACTGATCCATGTTCTCGCAGCTTTGTAACGAAGTTTCCTAAGACTAGACATCGCGTCCCCACCTCCTGAAGTTGAGATCGATTGCTATTACCCGGTGCCACTCTCGAGAATCCACAAACTGCTCAGCGACCGAAGCCACCAACCAATGGCGGGCCCTTCCGTTGGCCGGGTTTGCCCTGACCACCGTTAGCCGATCTGAGTCTGCCCTGACTGCACCCTTTCTTCTCGAAGCCTACATCAGCCTGACCCCCTAGAAAGATCTCTGACCGATATTCCTCGAACGGATCGGCAAACTTTGTCCTGAACCAGTGAAACCGGTGGGTAAGTACAAACCTCGGAAAACTTTGAATACCGATGGACCTCGTCGTCGACCCTGTTCTTCGCGGAAAGTTCTACCTTAGCGGGCTCCATGATGAAGCATCGACTTAACTCTGCCATGCAACCAAGGCCGTGTCAGGACAAAGCGACACATCGTGGTTTTGACGCGTCAGTTCGATTGGGGGCTGGGTTCGGGCTGCCGAAAGAAGAATTGGGTCTTCTGGTCAGGATCGCGGCGCGCAGCCCGTCGAAGCAGAATAATACCAGCGATTAGGCTTCCGGCTCCGGAGAGAACATAGGCACAAATTGCCCCGTCTAGTCCGAAGGCCCAAATAGCGGGAATGCCTACTAACAAGCTGATAATGTCCGAGATAACAAATGCAATGAATACTAAGAAAGGCGCTTGAATAGCTTTAAGAGCGACCATCTGTGCCACCGTCGCAACCCGTAAAACGGATGCCAGAGCAACCCACGGAATCAAGTATTCAACCTGCACGTATTTGCCGGCGTATAAGAAATGGACGATCGGATGTTTGAACAGCAAAAACAGGGCCCAGTATACAGCTGTGCCGCCGCTGTACAGCGGAATGAACCATCGCCGGGACAGGTCTCCGACCCCGGGCACGCCGTTTTGTTGATAGCAACGGGCTGCGTAAGGCAGCGTCAACATGGAAAGTGCGGCAAACACCTGCCCTGCCGGAGACGCAAAGTTTAGAAGTGCCTTGAGAGCTCCGGTGTCGGCTAGGCCTCCAAAAATGCTGAGCAATAAATAGAAAATGTTGCCGCAGAACCAACTCGCAACGGCGCTTGCCAATGCCCACCGACCGTAGCCCCAACTCTGTTGGCTGACCTCCCGCAGAGTTGGACACCTGGGCTTTAGTTCCATCGAGGGCCTCAGGCGCGCCAACAGCATAATACTTGCAGTCAAAGCTCCAGCTGCCATCAGCAGGAACGCGACGAATGGCGAGAGGAGCCGAAGCTTGTAAAATATTAGCAATCCGCCGATCTGCACCGCGCAGTAGACCAGGCCTCCCATCACCGCCGTTTGCGGATCCAACTTCACATAAAAAGCACGACGGACCAACCAAAAAAGAAACACGCACGGTCCGGCAACCATTGCGCCAACCAGGGCTCGCGGCAGGCTTGGGGATTTACTTAGTTCCGCTAGCAACGCCGAGCCCCCCAGAAGGAGGACAATGATCAGGGCAATGAGCACGTGCAGCCACAGCAGTACTCCGAAGTATTGTCGAAAGTTATTTCGATATACGGAGGATCCGAAAACCAGCATCGGTTCAAGAATTAGGCAGGCGTAGGCCAGCGAAAATACCATAAAAATCTCAAATACCAACGCGTAACCACCGTACTGCTCGGGCGTTAGTTGTCGAGCCAAAAGGATTGCGATGAGGAAGTTCGAGCCCCCTATTAAGCCTTGATCCACGAGGGTCAGAACTCCCTTACCGCCCCAGGAAAGCCAGCTCGACTTGAGTGGTGTTGCCTGGGTCCGGTCCGGGGGGGTGCACTCTTGAACGCTAGCTGGAGGCATATGCCGTGTCGTAATTCCGGTTGTATCGTTGGCAGCAAATGGTCGCCATTGGTTGCAAAGTCGCTCCAACGAACGAGACGCTAATATGGTTTAGCACTTTCATGCGTCTGCTCGCGCGTCTTCATTAGCCACTGCACAGCGCTGCAGTCCGTGTGCCTGTCCGATGTGGCGATTCGGCTTAGCGGTCGCAATGGGGAAAAAGCTCCTCATAGATGTGTGCCACGTCCTGGCCGTTCTTCTCCCAGTTGAAGTGCGCTGCCACCCGCTCGCGAGCGGCCTGGCCGAGCCGCGAACGATAGGAAGGATCAAGCGCGAGCTTTACCATGGCCGCGGCGAGATCGCGCACAACCTGCTCCGGCGAGATAACCGACACTTTAATCCCCGTCTCTTCGGTTACTTGAAGTGCAGTTCCACCGAGATCCAAGCATATGACTGGACGACCCGCCGCCATAGCTTCCACGCTAGCCCAGCCGCTCGAGTCATGTAGCGCCGGATGCAAGAGCACGTCGCATTCAGCCAGTTTTTCCAACACTTGAGACCTGGGCACTTTTCCCCAGAATTTGACGTTTTTTTCTACCTGCAGGGCTTGGGCCAACTTTCGCAATCGCTTTTGTTCCGGACCGTCGCCGATGAGCCAGTATTCGCTTGTCGGAAATTGACTATGCAAGAGTGCGAAGGCTCTCAAGCCCAAGTCAAACCCTTTCAGGTGCAGCAGACTACCAATACTGGCTACACGAAAAGTGTGACCGTGACGCAAAGGGATTTTGTTAAGTTGACAAATCTCCTCTGCGCACAAAGCGGCGTGAGACATCACCGGAGTTCTCTTACAACCCAGAGAGCGGAGTCGGTACTCAGTTTGGTAGGTGGTTGCTATGCCAAACGAAGCTCGCCGCGCAGTCAAGCGAACGAACGGGTCGAGCTCACCCAATCTACGAGCGAGATGGCGGAGGAGTTCATATAGCTTTCCGCGCAGGCTAAGTGAAAACCAGAGGCTGCGCGGCATCGATTCCCCTCCGCCTACCGGGCCCCAAACAAAAGGTACAGGCAAAAGCCCAAGGAAGCTCGGCGCGCAGTACTTACCGAAGGTCACGTGGTGCGAAAGATCAAAGCTTATCTCGCGGCGAAGACTTCTCGTCGCAAAATAAGCGCCGACTTGCCATAAATAGTAATAAAGGCGGATTCCCCGCTGGCCTTTTTTCCAAAACCCGATCCAACGTGGCACGTCGAAGTACACAAAGTGGACATTGTGCAAGGCCTCCGCGGCCAGTGCACGTTCAATCCCTATGCGATTATTCGCACGGGTTACGGCCCAAACGTTGCAGCCCTTGGAAATTTCCCTCACCCAATTCCAACCAATCCCGGGCTCGGAACCTCGATTGGGCTCACACGCGTATGCGCATACGAGAATGTTAAGTCGACGCGCGGGTGCCTGTGCTAGACCTTCCATATTGTGGCCTAGATCGCGTTTCTCACGGTGCGTGGCGTTTGTGCGGGATGTGGACATAGCGTCAAAGTCGTATTCGACTCATTCGAAGCAGAAGGTCCCTGGACGAAACATGCTTGCAGCCAAGAACATTCAGTAGCTCGGTACCTGCTCCAATTTCCGAGAACGGTGGTATTCGATTACACTCTGAAGGATCTCGGGTAAGGATTTGCTCGGCGTGTATCCGATTAGCCGCTCGATTTTTGATATGTCAGGCAAGCGGTACATCATGTCCTCAAAACCTTCGCCATAAGCAACTTGGTAGGACACAAACTCTATGGGAGAAGAAGTATGTGTCAGTTCTTTGACCAGCAGCGCCAGGTCGAGAATGGTGATCTTGTCATGATGGCCAAGGTTAAAGATTTCTCCTACTGCCGCCGGAGTTTCAACAAGCTTGATCAGAGCATCGGCAACATCTCCTACCCAGGTAAACGATCTCACCTGCAGACCGCTTCCGTACACTGTTATGGGCTGTGCCTCCAATGCCTGTTCGACGAATCGTGGGACTACCATACCGTATTGGCCGGTTTGGCGCGGTCCAACCGTATTAAACAGGCGCACAATAATTACCGGAAGGCGTTTTTCGCGATAGTATGCTAGCCCGAGGAACTCATCGACAGCTTTGGAGGCCGCATAGCTCCAGCGGCCTTTGGTGGTCGGTCCAAGAATGAGGTCGTCGTCTTCATTAAAACGTTGTTTCTCTGACTTTCCGTATACCTCGGACGTTGAGGCAATCAAGACTTTACGTTTTTTCTTGGCTGCCATCTCTAATACAAACTCGGTTCCCTTGATATTTGTTTCGATTGTGCGCACCGGGCTTTCCACAATCAGCCTCACCCCGACCGCCGCTGCAAGATGAAAGATTACTTCGGCCTCGTCCACGAGTTCGGCCAGAAGATGTCGGTTGAAGATTGTGTCGATGACGTAATGAAAATTTCGATGGGATCTCAGCGTAGCGATATTCTCGGTGCTACCTGTGGAGAGATCGTCGATCACAATCACTTGATGGCCCTGGCGCAGCAGACGCTCTGCCAGATGGGAGCCAACGAAGCCTAAACCTCCGGTAATAAGGCACTTCATCTGTTCTCTCCTTGATTGAAATTGAAAGTTGACGCACTCCTTATGCCACTTAACACTGTCGTTGCTCTGAAGATCTGGCGAGACGCATGGGGTGGACTTTATTGCACGTTCTGGGTTCGGCCAAGCTGCTTTACTAGAAGCTTTTGGCAATGGGCAATGGCTGCCAAATTTCCTTCCTGAAAGAATCGGACTGCAGAGCTCAAGAGGTACAGCATATAAGATGTTCCACGAATTCCAGTGTGATCGGGTGGAAAGCTGTGTTGAAGATGCTTCTTTAAGGACATCTCTGTTTGCAAATCGAAGTGGAAGATGTCCCATAACGTGGGTGCCTCCCAATGAGTCGACTCCCAGTCGAACGAAAGCAATCGTTTTCCTTGCACGCGAGTATTCCATGGCGCAAAATCACCATGGCTTATCCCGCAACGTACCGTGCGCCGCTCGAGATCTCGGGCTGAACGCCGCAGCACCTCTCGGCCTAACCCATCCCACTTGGTGCCGAGAGCCTGGGCTGTCGTCCCCCAATTTGCTCCTATTTGTTCAACTAAGCTTCTGCCCGGCTTCTCGACTCGATGAGCATTCCAGAGGGTCTTCAAGAAATCCGCATGCATTCTCGTAAAGTTCGCGGGCCCGGCCTCGCCATCCAACGGCGACTGAAAAAGTATCCAGGCCTCACCCCATTCACCGGCATAGAGGAGGCGCGGGATGTTTGCCCGAAGCTCTGGAAACTTCCACAACCGCTCCAAAGTGTCGGCCTCATGCCGTATTTTGTCAGTAGCGTTGCTGGTTAGGGGCAGCTTTATGTAGCCTAGGACTTCACCGTCGGGACGCATGACCTGCACCGTGAGCTTTCGGATGGCAATCCGGTTTCCGAGAGAGAGCGCAAAAACGGGGTGACGTTCTCCGGTAACATCCGCGACCAGAGCGTTGATCGGCAGAGTCTCTCTGGAGGCTATCAGTACACGGTCACGCGCCCATCCCCTCCAGCCTGTCCGAATCAGCGTGGCGAGGAAGCTTTTCATCATTCGTGCCTTACGAGCATAGGGCGTATAGATTTGAACGCCCCCGATCGTCCAGTGTGAATTTCCCAGCGGGAGTAGCCACCGTGGCGCATTGTGGGAAGGAAGGGCGAGAAGGCAATGGATATTCGTATATCCTTGGCGCGTCAGATCTGTTGGTGCGGTTTTAGACGGATTCAGGATGAACACGGGAGTCACCGCGCCCCCTGCACTCCCCAAATGCTCCGGGGATTGCAATGAACGAACATCACCGGGGCCGGCAAATTGACGAAGGGCTTGGAACAATTGGCTGTTCTCCAAATCAAGCACTGGGCAGGTCCCCTAGGCCTGGGACTTGCGCGGGCTGCTTGCCGAAAGCCAACCCCCCGCGTCGTCGTTGAATTCGGTGGTCCAAATAATTGACGATCACCTTTGCGACCTCAGCCCCGACTTCCGCAATTGAACCTGAGGTGTCGATAACGTGAGCATGCTGCAAGGTCTTGACCTCTTTCCGATAAGTCTCCCTCTGGCGCTGTACCTCTTCCGGTGCTACTTCCTGCTTGCGAGACAGCACGACCTGCGTAGAAGCATCCAACGCGAATACTAGATCTGGCTTAGGTATGAGCGGGCGCAGAACTCGTGCGACCCAGAGTGGGCCACCATAGCGATACCGTTTCGGATCGATGAGCAAATCGTAAAAGTAGCGATCAAAGATTACGAGTCCCGCACGCGTCAGCATCGGCCGCACAATGAGCCAATAGCTAGCCCAGTAGTCCGTAAGGTGAGCCAGAAGTCGCCCTAATGACCACCACGCAGAGTGCGGAGGGCATCCATGCGGATCAGTGGCATCACCGCTATATTCGCGTTGCCAAAGCAGCGAGGGACGATAGTGGAAGACCCGATGGGAGCGAAAGGCGGGAGCCATGAACTGGGTGAGATGACTTATTAGCGTACTTTTCCCAACTCCGTCCGGTCCCAGGAACACAACCAGTATTCCACTGGGTTCTAGCCAGCGTCGAACCAGGCGAACGCCATTGGCGAGGGCGTGGCGAATCGGGTTCAGCGGATCGCGCTTCAGAACTGTCCGCCACAGCTGTGTCCTCAGCTTTGGCAGAAGCTGCCTTAGGGACCCGTCAACACAGGCCGCAGTGGCTTTCGCCTTATATGTTTTGCCAAACAGGCGACCCGCTAAATCCTCCGACACAGGTGTACCTATTTCCTTTACTAGGTACTGCAAACGCTGCACGTGACGCGTGGGCAAGCTTCCTTTCAATGTTGACTTGGCCAGCAGATAAGTAAATTCGGTCGCGGTGTCGGCTACCCAGAAGTCCCTCCACCTCTGGCGCTTGGCCACCAATGCGGACCCGGGGATCAGAATAAGGCCCCCTTCCGCGTATCCGTGGGTAATGTCCACGGCGACAGAATCCATCGTTGGTACCTCAAACCAAGCAAAGTCCAACCGACACTCTTTGAACGCATAGTTCACTACCTGCAACGGGCGATAGCCGTTGCGACGTAAATTAAGCAGCACCGCCGGTAGCTTGCGGATATCGCGAGGATTCACCGCCAAGTCCAAATCGCTGGACAAGTTGTCTGGCAATTCCTCCCATGAATGCAAGACGCAATAGCGAATCCCAAAGTCGTCAAGGAAGCGAAACAACAGAGAGAGAAAATCCTCCCGACTGCGTTTTTTCGCGAGGAGTGTTGTCGAGTCTGCGTAAGTTTCGCTTCTAGGCATGGTGGCGGGGATATTAGTTTCAGAGATGTGGGAGTCAATGCAACTCACGTACGAACGCGTGGCCAGTCTTCAACTTGGCTCTCTACCAGGTGAATTTGTAAACTTCGGCAGATGCGAGAGGTAATAGTTGAGGGCCGAGGACGATGCCGTCTAACCTCTCTTTGAAGTGTCGCAACCTACTCGAAATTGTACGTCTCCCAATGTGCCTGGGTGTATTGCGTACGTGCGATGTGCCGGTCGGTTCATGCTTAGCGAAAGATGCTGGTCCCACCTCACACCCCGCAAATATAAAGGGAAGTTTGCGGCACGCGTATTTTTGTTGCCAAGCGCTAACGGCACCGTGTCACGCGCGGGTCACCGTCAGCATAGCCCACGGTAAAATCGGGGATATTCCTCACAGGCTAGCATCGCCGTCGAATTGCGACGGATCCCATGCGTTAGGATCGCTGAGCTTCTCAGCGAGGCTCTGGTCTCTTGTTTTGTAAAAATACAGCCAGGATGGGAGTTTGCGTTTGTAAGGTACGATGTGGGATATGACGCGGTTCTTATCAGTACAGAACCCGATGCTCTCGAGCATGTGTATGCCCTCCTCTCGACATCTTTCCAGAGCCCACGAAAGCATCGGTTCGAGAAGGGCTGTATTTCCATCGAGCGTTTGAAAATCCACTAGGCGTAGTCGCTTTAAACCAACTCTGGGATTGTCGTATCGAACGAAGATGCTGTAAGCAGTGATGACAGAATCTTGGCCAGCGGTCACAATCCAAGCTCTATCGTTGTAGAAAGCGTATCTAAAGTGCCACTCCAGCATCTGTCGGGTTCGAACGGCCCGCAGGACATGTGGGTTGGCCTTCCTCAGGGCCTCCCAAAAAATGTCGAACCGACCATCGAGCTCGATGCATCGTTGCACCGCTCCTCCGGTTTCACGCGGACGCGATTGTCTTTTTACAAGTGTGTCTTTGAGAAAAGGTCCGACTGAAAGGACGTAACCGAACGCTCTGGCAAGGGGGACTGACTTCATTGCCAACCAGCTAGCTAGAAACCCCTGATAACGTGTGATCCAAAATGCAGAATGATCCCACTCCCCAACAGGCACCGGTAAGGACTCAAATACGCCAAAAGAATCGGCTGCCTTCGGCCCGACAGTTGCATTCAAAAAAAGCTCTACTGTCTTTTGAGAAAAGTATTGGTCCAACAGCCATAGCGAATAGCCGCGATAGGGCGTATCGACTGCCCAAGCGTGAGCTACGGAAGCAAGCAGTCTCTGCCCGTCCAATTCGTAAAATAGCGGGATGTTGCCGAGGTATCCCACAACTCGCTTGTCCTCACTCTCGAGCACCCATCCGATTGGCAAGGTCGCTTGCAACTGCGTGTACGCGGGGTTGTTGATCCATAAGTGCTTCCATTCTTCGTAGCTCTTGGTTGGGAGGTCGTTTGCAATCTGCAAAGCGACAATCTGAGGGTAGTCCTCAAACGAAGCTTTCCGAAGCTTCGGCGATCCCATAAGCTTTTTGGTGTTGTCCGTCGAATGAGAACATCGATTCACAATCATACCCGCTGTACCGATACCAGCCCCGCGCTCGAATTTGGTGTGAAGAACGGGTTTTCATGCCCTAGCCGTCGGTTGGGATTGGTCTTATGTGCTGGCGATTGCTCTCCTATGATGCCAGTCCAGCCTCACGGCTCAACTGTGGAAGCAGAGTCGAAATGTGCTGCTCAACTTCGTCAGCAACCGACCCCATTAAGTTCTTGAGGTCTTCTAGCATCTGAGCAATTGTCGCAGCCTTAAAAATATCTGGGTTGTATTGAGCGCGGCCAACCATACCACTCGCTGTATCAATAAACGCAAGATAGAGATCCCATACCGACCCACCGCTTTCGGTATCCATCGAAGTGACGTGCCATCCCGTTTCGACCGTGGGCGTTTGTGGCTGGAGAGAAATCGCGACCTTAACTATTGAACTGTCGCTCGAATGCGGGTTGAGCTGTAGTTCCTTCGTCAGAAACTCGATAGGCACGTCATCGTGAGTGATTGCCCCCATTAGTGCCCTCTGGGTCCGTAGCAGCAACTCACGGAAAACTGGATTGCCGTCAAAATCCAGGCGCAGCGCGACTGGGTTAAGAAAGTAACCCAACAATGCTTGAACCTCCGGTCGCTTCCGTCCCGCCGGGGACGGGGTGCCTATAACGATGTCAACTTGGCGCGTGTAGCGACAGAGCAATGCGCCGAAGCTTGCCAGAAGTATGGTGAACAACGTCACGCGTTCGCTTCGGCTCAGGTCCTTTATTGCCTGGGTCAAGGTTTGGCTCACTGCGAATGGTTGGATAGCCCCGCGGCAGGTTCGCACCGTGGACGTCGGGCGGTCAGCTGGCCACCGAAGGACTGGAAGATCGTCCGTAAGCTGTTCCCGCCAATAAGCGACCTGCGTTGCTAGTCGCTCGTCTTTCAACCACTGGCGTTGCCAATAGGCGTAATCGGCGTACTGAATCGGCAAATCCGGAAGCGGTGAAGCTTTACCAGCAGAGAAGGCTTTGTACAGGGCGGCGAGTTCTACAGGAAGTATTTGGTAAACGGATACACCGTCAAGAATGCTCAGGTGCGCGAATATAAACAAGCGCTGGTCTATGTCGGTAATTCTTGCCAGCATAACGCGCAGCAGGGGGCCTCGTTTTAGATCAAACACTTGTCGGACATCCTCTGAGATGAGTCTCAGCAGTTCCACACTTCGCGTTGTTTCGGGCACTCTGCGGAGATCCGCTATCCGCAAAGGGAAACTTACAGGAACCGGATGTACGATCTGGATCGGTTGTCCATTGACTGTGTCGTAGCTGGTCCTCCAGATTTCGTGTCGGCGAACGATTTCGGTAAAGCTTCGTTCCACAACGACCGCATCGACCCAGCCCGTGGCGTGAATCGTGACGGACTCGTTGTAGGGGAGCGTTTTACCAGCCAGTGCCTGTTCCCGAATCCAGAGTTGTTCTTGCGCCAACGACAGAGGTGCAATCGTGCCTGTAGGGCGTGGAGTGATTTTGGTCGGAATCACTCCGGCATATCCCCTTCGCCGGGTGCATATATTGCGCGGAATCTATGTTTGGCTTCAAGAAGCGCGTCCTGTGCGTGCATTGAGAACCGAGTCATGTATGATTGCGCTCCCTTAGCTAAGTCGCTGCAGGCAATATCCTACCGTTTAGCGCCGAACCTAACCGGTAAAGCCGTCAAACCACGCAATCCCAAGTTTGTTCGCCAAGCGAGTGGCCTAGGTTCGAGAACCCAATGGGGTAGGCGTCGGAGCAGCGTCTCTAATGCGATTTGACCTTCCATCCGCGCTAGTGGTGCTCCAAAACAAAAATGAGACGCCCATCCAAAAGCAAGATGGCGATTATCTTTCCTCTTGATGTCCAGCCGGTCTGGATCAGGAAACCGTTCAGGGTCACGGTTTGCAGCAGCCATTACGGCAATAACCGCTTGACGCTTGCCGATTAGCTTACCACCCAGCGCTGTGTCATTTGGAGCCAGACGCGCCGTGTGCTGGCTCGGGCTCTCATAGCGCAGCAGTTCTTCGACGGCTGAAGGGATGAGAGAAAAGTCTGAACGAAGTTTCTCGAGTTCATCCGGGTCCCTTAACAAAGAGAGCACGCCATTACCGATCAAGTTTGTCGTTGTTTCCTGACCACCAACCATAGTGATAATGCAGTTGGCGATAACTTCTTCCTCGCTCAGCCGATCTCCTTCGATCTCAGCATTCAGCAATGCATGGACCAGGCCTTCACGAGGCTGCGTGTGTTCGTGACGAACCGCGTCCTGGAAGTATGCAATTAAAGCTTTGAGGCTCTGCAGCACGCGGGGGACATGGTCCGGATTGTGTTGGAAATTACCCAGCATCTCCGCAAAATCTGCTGACCATTGCTTCAATTGGCAGTGATCGACGACAGGCACTCCTAACATTTCGGCGGTCACAATAGCTGGCAAAGGAGCTGCGAAATCCGCAATCACATCCATGCGGTTCTGGTTCTCCACGGCGTCGAGCAGACTATTCGCGATCTCGAAAATATGAGAGCGCAGGATCTCGACTCTGGCCGGCGTGAAAGCGGAAGATGCCAAAGCCCGCAACCGCGTATGAGCCGGAGCATCCATGAACAGCATTTGTTTAACCATTACTTCCGCAATCGGTTCCAGGGTCGACAGTCCCATGGCTTTAAATTGTTCAGGTTTTGGCGTGCGATCGGCAGAGAAGTCATGCAGTACTTTCACAACATCCGCGTAGCGCGTAACGATCCAAGCATGCAGAAAGGGATCCCAATGTACCGGATCTTCGGTCCGCAGCCGCCTGTATAAGGGATAAGGGTTGGCTAGGACTTGTGGGTCAAGCAAATGGTAGAGACTCAAAACCGCAGGAGCGCTAGCGGCCGGCGTTTCGGTTCTCTCGTTTGCAGTTATCACAATTTCTCCGTCCCGCTGGCGGCGTCGGGACCGAGCATGCGCTCGGCTTCTTCTTGGCTCATGGCCGCTGCCTTTGCCAGAAGCAATTGGTCGATTTCTGACGAAAGTTCTGCTACCGTCGGAGCCTCAAATAATCTATACAGGGGAAGCTCAATTCCAAATGTCTCATATATTCGGGCGATGACTTGAATACCGAGTAATGAATGTCCGCCCAGTAGAAAGAAGTTGTCGTTAATACACACATGTTTCAACTTCAAAAGGCTGGCTAAAATTGCTGCTACCTGCGGCTCAAGACCCGTCTGCGGCAGTGTTTCGGCTTCATCAGGTAAATTGGCTGCGTCCGGCCTCGGTAACCTCTCGCGATCTACCTTTCCATTGGGTGTCACTGGTAAAGACTCCAACAGCACAAAAATTGAGGGAACCATGTAGTCGGGCAAGAGTTTTCCGAGGAAATCTCGGAGATGCCTGTAGCTGAGTTGAGATCCATCACGGAGCACCAGATAAGCCACTAATCGTTTATCTTGTAATGGGTCTTCGCTCGCTACAACGTGGCTCGCTGCTATCTCCGAGTGAGAATTGAGGGCCGCAATGATTTCGCTTGGTTCAATACGATATCCCCGGATCTTGATCTGGTCGTCAATTCGTCCCACGAATGCGATCTGGCCATTGGGCAGGTAGCGACCCAGATCTCCCGACCGATAAAGGCGGTCTTTAGAACTGGAACTGAACGGGTTAGAAATGAATCTTTCTGCAGTGAGATCCGCATGGTTTATATATCCTCGCGCTACACCCGCGCCACCTATATAAAGTTCTCCAGTCGTTCCGACGGGCACCCGTCGCATTTGTTCGTCTAATATATGAATCTCAGTATTTGCGATCGGCGAGCCAATACTGGGCAACTCGCTCGGACACTCATTGCTAGGCACGGCGCCTGATGAGGCCACAACAGTGCATTCGGTTGGTCCGTAGTTGTTGACCAATGTAAAAGGCAGACCAGACGGCGGGTACAGGTGCAGCGTATCCGCTCCGGTCAGCAGGAATCGAAGAGCTGTGTGCCGTGGCCACGGTAGAGTTATCATGCGCTCAGCTAGCGGCGTTGGAACAAACGTTATGGTGATGCCGTTTGCCACAAGCCAGTCGCGAAGCGACGTCGGCTGGTTACGAACGGTATCGGCAACCATATAAACGCTGGCTCCTGCAGCGAGATAGGGCCACACTTCCCACGCGGCTGCATCGAAGCCTGGACTGGCCAGCTGAGTTGCCCGATCGCCTGCCTTCACACCAAATGCCTGCTGATGCCAGAGCACGAGGTTAAGCAGGCTGTGATGGGTAATCTGCACCCCCTTCGGTCGACCGGTCGACCCGGATGTGTAAACGACGTACGCCAAGTCGTCCCCGGTTATGTCGCCGCGGTCAGTCCAGGTTACAGGGTAATCGGAGACAAGCAGGTCATCTACGTCTAAAGTCTGCCAATCGCCCCGAAGTCGCTCACCCAGGCTTTGTTGAGTCAACAACAGTGGTGTATGTGCGTCACTTAGCATGAATGCGAGACGTTCCGTTGGGTAACCCGGCTCCAGCGGAAGATAGGCCCCACCCGCCTTCATAATAGCGAGCGAACTTATCACCCAGCTCACCGAGCGTTCCAAACAGATCCCGACCAGAGTACCCCGCTCCACTCCCAGCCCGCGTAAACAGTGAGCGAGCCGGTTAGAACGGCTATCTAACTCCGCATATGTAATGACCTCGCCGTCGGCCACTAACGCTGTCTCTTGCGGTCCAGTTTTGGCTCGTGGCAGGATCAATTGCGGCACATATCCCTTTCGGAGACCTGGACCGGTTGGGTTCGGAGGGTCGGATATCGCAGGACCGACCTGCGACTCTGCGGTTTCGGAGTCAGATAATGTTGACATAGCTTTTACTCATGTCGTCCATCGGTAAGGGGACCTACTGACCCGCTCTCGTTTTCGTTCCGAAAGCGGACTGGATCGCCACCTTTTCCATAGCTCACCTGATCACCCAGACTCTCATGGCATATCGCAGATTGCTTGAGCAGATTCCTCGGCGGTCAACGAGCACAATGCGATCTTTCGCCGTGCACCGAACTGGCATAGCCATATTGAAACTAGCTGGCATAGCCATATTGACACTAGGCGGCGCCAGATCCCCTGAGGACAGCGGGAATGGTTTTCGCGAGAATCTTCAAATCCAGCCAAAAGGACCATTTTTGGACGTATTGGAGATCAAGCTCCATCCATTTGTCAAAGGGAAGAAGGTTGCGACCGTAGACCTGCCATAAGCACGTCACGCCGGGACGGACACTAAAGCGACGCCGCTGCCAATCTTCGCAGCCATTGGTAAAAAGTTCGTAATCGCGCAATTGCCAAGGCCGCGGGCCCACGAGGCTCATGTCGCCTTTGATCACGTTGAATAGTTGGGGTAGCTCATCAATGCTGGCCTTGCGCAGGAATCTTCCGATTGGGGTAAGGCGCGGATCATCCTTGATCTTAAACACTGGCCCAGAGACCTCGTTCAAATGCTCGATTTCTTGGATTTTCCTCTCTGCGTTCACGACCATCGTCCGGAACTTGTAGATGTCGAACATCCGCTTGTTAAGACCCACGCGTTTCTGGACAAATAGAACCGGGCCCGGAGACGTCAGTTTGATCATGACCGCAATGACCAGTAAAAACGGCCAAAGCAGAATGAGGAGCGCAAACGCAGTTGTGAAATCAAAGATGCGTTTTATCAATAATGCTTTCCCTTGCGTAATCGTCGTATAGTGAGTGATCAGGGCAGCGCCGTCCAGCTCTTCCGCCTTAGGCGGCGTATTCCTCAGGTTGAACAGATCCGACAGCAGGCGAAAGATGATACCCTGTCGCTCGCATAAGTCAGCAATCTGGCAGGCGTGTAAGTGGAACGATCGAATAGGTAGGGCCAGAACCACTTCATCGACTACATTGCGACGAAGAAAAACCGGCAATGTCGACAGGTCGCACAGCAGCGAGAAGCCGTGCTTCGATAATTCTCCCATCCCGCCCCACCCGTCATCAGAGAAACCAATAACCCGATAGCCTAGCTCGGGTTTAGACTGAAGGATTCTTGCAAACTCGACGGCTCGTCGATTCGTGCCCACAATGATCATGTTGCGCGAGTTCCGCCCCTGCATCCGGAGGTGTCTCAACCATGTCCTTAGCACCAGCCTGCTCCCGGCCGCAACGGCGGTGGTAAACACCAAGAAGATCGCGACAAAGCTGGGGGTAACGAGGCTAAGCTTCAATATCCAACCTGCGGTCACCAGCACCAGGGTGCCGAGTGATGTCGCTTTAGCGACGTCGCTAAGCTCGCCGAGGCGGCTTGACATGCGTTTCGAATCGTACAAGCCCAGAATGGTAAAAACGAAATTCCAGACCCACAGAAACACCAGCAGAACCAGTAAGTTCTGCAGCTTGATCCGGAGTGAGAGGAAATGAGCTAGGTTTATCGGCCCGACTTGTATTAGCACTGGCAATTTCGCCACTCCCAATGAGAGGACCATCAGCAGCAGGTCAATGACCTTAAGTGCATTAGAAATCATTTGGCGTAGTGCTGTGCCCATGGGGGACTCTTTGCGACAGCCAATAGGTCGAAAATAAGCATGCCTATTGCGGTGTGATGTTAGCCGGAACAGGTACTTCTGGCGATACTTCTGACGACATTTCGACTCGCGGCTAGTCTGGGAATCCTTTCTTTACCGACACTTATTCACGAACTTTTGATTGGGACCTTTCGCGAACCTGCGACGGCTCACGGTCACCTCCCTCACGGAGGCTCCGCTCAAGGTTCTGGCAGTCGAACTGCGTCAAACAACCCGCTCACCGATCGTAGGAGGGACTACGGAGCTCGACGGATCGGAGGCCGAACGAGCACCGTTCCGGCCGTGCCCGTTGCGGCTTCCGTTTCCGTTCGTATGCAAGCCATCGAATGTTGTGGGAATAGCGGCCAGCACGGGAATGTTGAGTTCAAATGCCACTTCCGCTGGTGTCCGGAAAGAAGGATCCAGGTACTCGCGGACCGAGATTACACCCAGCGTTACCGCGGTTGCGAGCGAGGCACCGAGCAACAGCGTTAACCAGGGAGAACTCGAGGGTATGCTGGGTACGACCGGTTGTTCGGCAATGGCCACGTTGACGATGCGCGTCGTGTCCAATGCCTGCGTCATGCGGGCCTGTTCTCGCTTGCGGAGATACAACAAATAACTTTCCTCATTCGTCTTCAAAGTGCGCTGGAGGTCCTGCTCGATGATCCCCTTTTCCTCCAAGTCCCGGGTCCTGCGCTCATAATCGGCGACGCTCGCCTGGGTTGCCGCTGCCCGGGCTTGCAGACCGCTGTACTCTGCTTTGGCTCTGGCCAACTCCTCGTTGATCCAAGCGTAGGTTGGGTTCCGATCCGTAGTCTCCTCTTTCATAGGATTGCTTTTCTCGGAGGCGATGGAACTTCGAGTATCCGCAATTTGCTTTTCTATTTCCTGCACCAGGGGGTAAGTCGATCGGTACTTGGTCAACAACTCGGTGCGCTTAAGTTCCAGACCCATCAAAGTGTTCTTGAGTCCCTGCAAGACCTGCGCGTCGTCTGATTGCCGCATGGAGGTCGTCAGTCGCTCGGGTGTCGTTCCAACTTGCTTCTCCAAAGTTTGGATTCGCTCCCCAGTATCGGCGATAGCTGCCCGGGTTTGCTGCAAGCTCGACCTGAACTCGCTTAGTTTTTGGAGGGTAATATCCCGGACCACCTGGGGTGCGACTCCGTTTTGCTGCTGCGAGAATTGCTCAAGCTCAACTTCAGCGTCCCCCAAATTCTTCTTGTACTGCTCTGTCTCCTGCTCGAAAAACTGGACTTGTCCGGGGGGCGTGTGCACCGCGACATGCCTTTGAATGTAGGTCTCTCCCAGAGCTCGCAGAACACGGGCTGCTAGCTGAGGATCAGTGGATGTGTAGCTAACCTCGATCAGGTTACTCTTCTTCACCATTTCGATTTGAAGGTTCTTTGCCAGGCTGGCAGCAGCCTGTTCGAGATTCCTATCCGGGTCTCCCCCACCAAAAAGGGGATTTAAAAGTCGCTTGCGCTTATCCAGGCCGCAAGAGACCACCACTTGTCGCAGCACGTCAGTACCCTGTAACAGTCCAATCTCGGAGTTTATTTCTTCCTCGGTCACATCTCCTCGCAGCATGATTGACGTGTTCTGTTCGGGACTAACGATCGGGTCCATGCGCTCCCGCTCCACTAGGAACTTAGTGGTGGCGCGATACTGTGCTGGCGTCAGGATCGCAGTCAGAATTGCCCCCGCCATAATTCCGAAGAAACAGCGCGCCGCCAGGCGTTGATGACGGAAGACGATGGCCAAGAGGTCCCGCAACGTGAACGCTGAGCCCGGACCGTCGTTGGCCTGTGTTACAGTTTGGTCGGTCATGATCCAGACCTCTGGAGTTAATTAGTAGGTTGTCGTAAGAGCGCTTACACTTGGGGTGGGTAGGAAGGGCCTGACCTTGGAAAAGCGATTCTTGGGAACAAACAGCATATCACCGGCGTGCAAGTAAGGATCCTCGGTCAGCTTGCCCTCTGACTCCATCTTTTTGACATTGACGATTTGAGCAAACGCCCAACCCCCGCTCACCCGGCGGTACAACTGCACATGGGAGTGTTTTGAAGCGTCCGTAAATCCGCCCGCCATCGCAATCGCCTCGGTCAGGGTCGTGTTGGCACGGAGTTCATACTTGCCCGGGTGCGCGACTTGGCCATCAGCGATGAAGTACGGCTTCTGAAAGTCCCTGAGTACGATCGAGATTATCGGATTGTTCAGGATCTTGTCGTAAGCCTGATGCAAAGTGTAAGTAAGTTCGGGCACGGTCTGACCCTGAACCTTGAGGTCACCGATGCCACGCAGAGTCATGAAGCCGTCGGGCTGGACGGCCACTCCGGTTTGGTTGAATTCGGGGCTCAGATCGAATGTGATGTCGAGGGAATCGCCGGGCTGGATCTCGTAACGCTGATCGCGGGATTGCAATTGCGGCCCACTGACCGGCATTGATGTAGAAGCAGCAGAAGTCCCGGGCGGAGCAGCCTCCTCAGCCCGTGCCGCGGTTTGCGCGGTGCAGGAAGCTATTGCAGCCACCACAACAAATGTGAGCAAAACAGTCAAAATCCAATCGGCCTTCATGATTTTCAGTACGCCCGAATAAATTTAAGTCAGAACTTAGAGGGGAGACCCGGCCTTGAGGCGAAACATGCCACACTAAAGCTTGTCATAGATGACCTGCGGTATCGGAAAGGTACGCTGGTTCAAGACTGCTCCGAGTATCCGCACGCCCGCATTTTGCAAGTCTTGAACAGCTTTTCGTGCCGCTTCTCGACGGGAAGAATTGGCTTTAAGGACCAGAATCACCCCTTCAGCAGCCCGGCCCAGCACAATGCTATCTCTGCCAAGACTTAGCGCGGGAGCATCGATCAAAACATATTCGAAGTACTGGCGCAGTTCCGCTAACCGAAGCCGCATCGGATCCGAAAGCAGGAGGGTGTGGGCGTTCGGCGCCATGGCGCCGCAGCTAAGGAGCCACAAGTTCTGCCGTCCGAGGGGACGTACAAAATTACGAATGGACTCCGTCACCCTCAGTGCGTCTGAGAGCCCATGGTGATTTTCCACGCCGAAATGTTCATGAAGAGCAGGCGACCGCAAGTTTGCATCCACCACGCAAATGGGGCCTCTGACTTGAGAGGCAAGGATCTGTGCCGCGCGACAGCAGATCCAACTGCATCCATTCCCCGGCTCGGCACTGGTGAGCACGACCGTTCGTGGGGCTTCTGCCTCTGGCATGAAGAAGACGTGATGCACAAATTTCATCACCTCATCGCGTTGTTTCTCCTCCATTTCAAGCTTAAGCGGTTGTAACTCAATGGGTTTTCCTTCGCTCTCCAACGGGAACGGGTGTGAAGCGATCTGAAGTGGCGACACTGGTGACAGCTCTGCTCCGGTGTCAAACACCTCCTGATCTTTGTTAAGACTTTGCAGCAATTCAAAATTCTTACTCATGAAACTACCCATTCACTCGGTAATCAAGTTTGGCGGCTGTATTCGACGGTCACGGGCATCGCTCCGCGTATTTGCCGTTTAAAAGATCGTTGGCAACCCTGCTGCCGTGTCTTGAGGCTACCACCAGCAGGAGATGTGCTTGTTCGCAGTTTTGCTCTACTCCGCTTCTATCTAGATACAGGGTGGCAAGTCTAATTTCCGCACTGGTACTTCCTTCCTTCACTTGCTTCCATAACCCGGAAGGATCCATCGTGGGATTCTGTACGTGTTCTGCTTGCGTGTCCGTAGGGGGTAGGCTCACCGCTTCGGTACTCGGCGGAGCCACGTTTTCTGAGTGGGGCGGAAGCGACATGTTTGGGATTTCAATTACCGGATCGGCAAGTCTAATTTCTGCACTGGTACTTCCTTCCTTCACGCGCTTCGGATGCATCGTGGAATTCTGTACGTGCTTTGGTTGCGTATCCGCAGGCGCAAGTCTCACCGCTTCAGCGTCAGAAATCTTTTTCGCAGGCACACGTCTTATCGCTTCCGTGTCAGAAATCTTGCTAATACTCGATGGTGCCGCCTTGTCTGGGTTGTGCTGGGTAAGTCTTTTTGTCCCGCTGCCAAATATTGAGACGAGCAGTACAAGACATACTATTCTCGATACTGAGTAGGACCATCTTCTTCCGCGACCACGCATGTCGACATTGTGCTTGGCTCCATCTAGATCGCTCCGAGTGCCAGGAAAAGCAACAATTCCGGTTGGCGTGGGCCTCGCTTCCATAGGCCTCGGCACAGTCTGTGACAACGATGCGAGGCCCGGCGCTGCCAATTGAGACGACCAGTTGGTGGAATGACGGGGTAGGGCGACATTCTGTGGGGGAGGAATCAGCTTCCGCAAATCGAGGTCACTGAAGACCTCGTCCACAATCTCGGTCTCGATGGTTTTTTGGCCTAGTGCGCAGGCCAAGGTGAGCGCGCCAAAGCAGAGACTATTGATGTTCCGCGGAATACCTTCACTCAGGTCCGCGATCATCGCCTTGGCCTTGTCGCTAAAAAGAGGTGGGCCTTGGTAGCCAGCGACATGCAAGCGATGGTCGATAAACCGTGCAACTTCTTGCGGAGCAAGGATGTCAAGCCCGTTGAAACTCGCGATGCGCTGCCGCAATTGACGGAGCGAGGGGCTGGCTAGTTTGATAGCTAGTTCGGGCTGTCCAGCCAGGATGATCTGCAGCAACTTGGCGCGCGGGCTTTCAAAGTCCGAGAGCAGTCTCACCGTTTCCAGAGCAGAAGGTTCGAGGTTATGAGCCTCATCGATCACAACGATGACGCGATTACCTGCAACTGATTGCTCCATAAGATATCGGTTGAATTGCTCGTGCATTCCCACGAGGTCGTTTTCTTTGCTTTCGATGCCAAATTCAGCAAGCAGGAATCGCAATAACTCGCGTGAACTGCACTGTGTCTGAAACAAGAACGCCGTGCGGGCTGAATGGCGAAACTTCTCCAGCAAATGGAACAAAAGGGTGGTCTTGCCCATACCGGGCTGGGCGATCAGGGCCAGAAACCCGCGATTCGCCTCGATTCCGCAAAACAATGAAGCGAGCGTTTCACGGTGTTTCGGCCCAAAGTATAAATAACGAGGATCCGGAGTAACACCGAAAGGTTGTTCACGAAGCCCCCAGAACTGATTAATCATTTTAAATCACGCAGTTCAATTTTTCGCTATACCCGGAATTCAATCAGAGCTTTACAGTGTTTCGTTCAGCAAGCGACAATCGACACAAATCGGAAGAAGGACTCGCGCCCTTTGGGATAGGGAAGAGTGCTTCTCGGCTACCTAAGAAACGTCTGCCTCAGCGAAATGAGTTGTCTGGGAATGTATTAACGGTCAGTCTTGGCGCGCAGGTCACGAGAACTTCGTTAGGCTTCTTCGGGAGGAAGCCGCATGCGTCCGCTCTCGATATACCGGCGCAAACTAAACTTTGCCGCAACTGCAAAACCACCCTTGTCTCCCACGCGAACAACGAGACCGGTGGACCTAAGAGCCAAATTAGCGTCGTGTGACTCGAATGAAAGCAAGAGGATCTCAATCTCAACGAGATCCCCTACCGCCGGTAGGAGGGGGCACAATACAAAAACGCTTTCTGTGCTGATGTCGTGGACAAAGCCCGCTCTGTGGGTGACGATCTGATCGCGGACCAATTTGAAGGTGACAGGCGCCCGCAGTTGATATCTAGCTGCTCTTCGGCGTTCAGTTGCAGTCCCCATACGCATGGGAGCACACATCGGCTCGTGTGACGTGGAAGCCGCACCTGACGCTGAATTTCTTTACTAGACAAAGCAGCCAAAAATGCCAGGTTACTTCATAATGATGATGATAATAATGACAATGCTAGACCACCTCAACGTCGTAGCCGTCGATACTGATAGCTAGCGATTGCCGTATTGGCTCGACGGAAATGAGCAAATTTCGATTACCATTCCGAGCCACTAGGAGCCCTTCAATTCCGTCCAAACAACCTCCCCGAATTCGCACTCGCTGCCCTGCCCTGAGGAAGGGGCAGACATAGCTGGCAGCGTTGTTCGTAAGCAATATTTGAATATCAGCGATCTGTTTGTCAGGGATTGGAACGCCCTGGCGACGGCCGCCGACAAAGTTGGTCACGCCGTAGATGCGAAGCACCTGGACATACTGCGTGCCCAAAGGAACGACTCGTACAAATACGTAGCCCGGGAACATTGGCACTTGCACCATCTTCTTGCGGTCGCTCCAACGGTGAACCTGCTCACTGAGCGGCAAGAATGTGTTTATGTCTTGGCCCTGTAGCAGGGTGGCAACAATCTTCTCGTGCCGAGAGCGAGTTTGGACTGCGTACCAGCGAGCATCCATCGCTGGGAAATGGGGAGCCGAGACTTGAGTCAATAAAGCGTCTTGCAATAGCTGGCTTCCGCTGCTCATAGTTCCCCAGAGGACGTCAAAATCAAGACCGACCAGTTTTATTGCGTCGCGAGCCCAATTGCTTCGCAGGCGCAAAATTTAACCGACAATTAACGGTTTGGTAACAAAACTGTAACACGCTGCGGCTAGTCTTGGCCATCATAAGCGCTCTTGACGGGCCCTGTTAGTAAATCGCGAACCCGACGACTTGCAGCAACAAAGCGTCTCGTGAGAATGGACTCGCGCCGATTACAGCTCCGCCCTCTGGCTCCCATCCCCATTTAGAAGATAAGAACCCAAACCGAATGGCTGAAGCACCAACGCTAGAGGCATTGGAGATGCCTTACAAGAGGTCGCGGAGCCATGGGAATCGGGCTCGATTGTGGAGGGGGCCATGTCTTGGTTAGGCCAAGGCAGCTTCTCCGGGACTACGGTCCCAGTTTCTCAAGGACTACGGTTCTGTTAGGGACGGGGCAGCTTCTCAGGGACCACAGCTCCCCAGGTCGACAAGGCCAAGGCTGAAACGCAGCCAACTTCAGCCTATGAATTGAGGAGGGTAGCATGGACGTTTCATATTGCCAAGTATGTCGACCTGCATACTTGAGATTCCCGTGGGCTCCGGAATGTAGCTCCGCGCCTCGTAACCTGACCCCTCACCATCCGCCGCGGGCCGGGAGTGGAGGAATATTCAGTGCGAACCGCGGAGTGTCGCCTTGCGCGGCCTTGAACCTGATCGCATGCTGCCTCGGCCGCCCGTGAAACTCAGGGAATCCCTCTGAGCTTCAATCCACCGAGACAGAAAGTCCCGTGCCAGGTAATTTCAACGAGCGCCTAAGAAGCGTTACGAGGAATCCCTGGTGGGGCTGGGGAAAACGTCGGGGATGGAGCCCCGACGCGGGGGGACTTAGAGCGGCTGGACCGGAAGCGCAAGAAACGGATGTCGAACCAGGAATGGAGCCCGGTGGACGGGGATGCACGAAATGCGAAGATGAAGGATGGCGCGCGCATCTAGCCCACCAGGCGGAGCGTGCAGTCGACCTGGACACCGGGGTGGTGGCCGCGGTCACGTTACAAGTGCGGATCTGGGGGCACACGACCACTCTGGATGTGACGCAGAGGCGAGGCGAGCATGGCGGTGGCGGCGTTAGTCGAATGGGAAGCGGAACAATGGCCCGAAGAGAAACTCACGCTCACTGATCCCCTCGAAATAGCCGATCAGCAGCGAATGGAGATCCCCGGCGTTAGCGCCGGCCGTCGGTATTTGCGGCATAAAACTTCGCACACCGCTCTTCCACAAACCCATCGAACTTTTCTCCTGCCAGCAGTTCGTTGCGCAATCCAGATGTTTGCTTGCTTCTCTCCTTGCTTTTAGTCGTCCCCCATTACCCTACTGCGCACGTACTGCAAATCGTGTAGACATACCGCAAATCATGTAGATACTTCAGTTTGCCGCTCACGCATCCGGACTTTTTCACCAAAGGCTGTGGCCTCTGGTGGCGGGCTGGTGGCGGGCTAGCGCCATTGACAGCACTGCACTGGTTTGCCATAATCGTCGGCACACTCGCCCAGTGAAGGCAAGTCGGGCAAAGAATCCGATGCCCCCTCCCTCTCACACCCGCCAACAAATCCAAGTGTTACTTGTCGATGGTACAAAGATAGAATGCCAACTACTTGGCGACGCCCTCAGTCAAGACAAGAAAATCAACGTCGTCGCCGCCGTCACCACCGCCGTGGAAGCATGCCAAGTTCTAACTCAGGTGTCTTGCGACATTGTGTTGCTTAGCGAGCGCCTCGATGGAAACCCCACGGGCGGATATGAACTGGCACGCCAATTGCAAATCATCAAGCCAGAGTTACATGTGGTGATGCTTGTAGACTCTATCAATGGCACTTCTGTGGTCGAGTCCTTTCGTGACCATGCCAGCGGGGTTTTCAGCCGCGACGGATCTGTGGAATCGCTGAGAAAATGCGTTTACGCCGTATTTAGTGGACAAACGTGGGCCAGTACTGAGGCGTTGCGATTCGTTCTTGGAGCGCTGTCTAGCTCCTCAATGCCATCGATCGATCCAGATAAGATGGCGTTGCTAACCAGACGAGAGCGGGACGTGGTTGGTCTTGCCGCCGATGGAGTGAAAAATCGAGAAATTGCTCAGAGACTTGGCATAAGCGAGCACACGGTGAAGAACTACTTGTTTAGCATATTCGGTAAGTTAGGTGTCTCCAGTCGCTTAGAATTAACGCTCGCTCTCAAAAGAGAGTGGATTGACAAAGCAAACGCTGTCGGCAAACATCCCAGTGTCGATCGCCGTGATGAACTTTTGGATTGGCTCCGGGCGCTGGCCGAGTGGGGACTTGGCTCGGCGCAACTTCTCTTGGCACAGATGTATTCTGAAGGACGCGGAGTATCTCATGACCCAACGCAAGCGTATCGGTTGTTCCTCTTGGCCGAAAAGTCGGCGCAGATTATCGAGATTAGCCGGAGTGCCAGGAAGAAACTGGCTGACCAGATGAGTCCAGAGCAGATCGCTGAAGCTGAGCGCCAGGCGACAATCTGGCTTGAGGAGAAAAGAAAGCAAACCATGAGACCGTTCCCGGCCCAGTCGGATCAAACATTTGCTGCTGCGAGGCGACGCCCGGGGATGGGATAGCGTTCAAACCAGTCCAATCGACTCAGAGAAACTGCCGGCAAATCAGAGGACAGCCCAAGAAGAGGAATGCCGCGCTTGTTCAGTATCTTATACCCAAGCTTGGTATTTGTGACGCGGTTTCATGCCGCTCACCACCTTTCCAGCAGCTCGGCATTTTGATCCCCTCGTCCCTCATTATGGTAACTGGGTTCGAACTCCACGAGCCTGCAAGCCGGGCGCTCGCTCATGACAGCCGGCAGGCGGCGGTGCGCAACAGTGTAGCCTGCGAGATTGCGGAGAAGCGCGAAACTATAACGCTGTCGAAAAGTTTTGCAAGGCAGCGAGCGTTGTATCCCAAGGAGTATGGCGATCCGGTCCATCCCGATGAGTCCGGAGGGTCGTCGATTGTGGGGTCGCACACCCTGATTCCGCAGGCGCTCTATCACTCGTTCGCCACCTTTGGCGCGCTGATGTCGCCAGAGTTGCCGCTGAGCCGGCGGCAGCAATGATTACCACGATGGTCTCGGTGACCAACCGGTGCAAGTATTGAATCGAGTCGCACGCAGAGTTTCTGCCTAGG
>Ga0182018_10000840_pt1 | contig 38003 bp, 34 predicted proteins | sample 812P2MmetaG_FD_120490 | JGI IMG/M metagenome (GOLD analysis project Ga0182018, IMG submission 120490) | Permafrost microbial communities from Stordalen Mire, Sweden - 812P2M metaG | ecosystem: Environmental > Terrestrial > Soil > Wetlands > Permafrost | place: Sweden: Stordalen | collected... | reverse complement strand
CTTCAACAACACCCGCGTCTTTCACGCCCGGCTCTATGGCCGCCGCCAGGGAGTCCACGCTCAGCCCGTCAGCCCGCACAATCCTGCGGCCGGTGAGTTCCTCCACGGCCGCATCGAGGTCCTGCTCACTCGCCAGCTTTCTACCCAGCCCAACGATTGGGAGTGCCTGGTTCGCCCCGGCCGCAAGATCGGTGTTGGCGAACGACTCTTCTTTGGCGAGCACGATGAACTGCAGGCCGAAGTCCTCGCCCGCGCCGAATTCGGCGAGCGTCGCATCCGCTTCGACCCTGTCTTTCAGAGCGAAGACGATTTCTTCGCCGCTCTCGATCGCATCGGCCACGTTCCGCTCCCGCCTTACATCTCGCGCCCGGATTCTTCCCACGATCGCGAACGCTATCAAACCGTCTACGCCCGGCAGCGCGGATCGGTCGCAGCCCCCACCGCCGGCCTTCACTTCACTCCAGAAACCCTCGACCGCATCCGCCAGCGTGGCGTCGAAACCACCGACATCACCCTGCACGTCGGCCTCGGAACCTTTCAGCCAGTCCACGTCGAGTGCGTCGAAGATCACAAACTTCATTCCGAACCCTATTCCATCTCCGCCGCAGCTGCCTCCGCCATCAACCAGGCTCTCCGCGCCTCGCGCCGCGTTATCGCCGTCGGCACCACCACTGTCCGCACCCTCGAACACGCGATTCGCCTCGGCGCAGGAACCATCCCCGCCGGCGCCTCCGCTGCCGACCTCTTCATTTATCCCGGCTTCGAATTCAAAGCGGTCAACGCCATGCTCACCAATTTCCATCTACCGCAATCCACTCTGCTCATGCTGGTCAGCGCCTTCGGTGGCCGCGAGAATGTCCTGCACGCCTACAATCATGCCGTCTCCGAACACTACCGCTTCTATTCCTACGGAGACTGCATGTTCATCGAATAATGCATAAATCAATCTTCACCCTGTGACCCTCGGAGCCTGCCCTGAGCGCCGAAGGGCCTCCCGTGTTTAAGCCTTTGACCTTGTAACTCCCAAAAAGAAAGCGGCCCGCAAAGGCCGCCCCCCTCAACGATCAGAAACTAGAAACGACAACCAGAAACCCAAAACAAGAACTAGAAACTAGAAACTAGAAACTAGAAACTAGAAACCAGAAACCAGAAACCAGAAACTGCTACTACCGTCCCGCCGCCGCCCCCGCCATCAACCCCGCAATCTTCATTCCTTCAATCCGCGCCAGCACGTTCTCCATGCTCGCTCCCGTATCCGTGCAAGCATCCACATACGGATGCCGGCCTCCATCGGCGTGCATCACCAGCACTACTGCCTTCACCTGTGCCTTCTTCACCATATACGGCAGATGATGCCGGTCATTCCTCGTCAGGCTCGGCCCCAATACCACCAGATCGAATGCATTTTTCTTCAGCGCTTCCACCACCGCCTTGCGCCCCACCGCTTTCTCCACCGTGTGTCCAGCCTTTTCAAACGATGCCGCTGGAGCCGCCTGTGCCTCCTCATCCCCTTCACCATAAAGAATCTTCAGCTTCGCTGCCTGCGCCATGAGTCCCGTCCTTGCTCAGCACAACCTGCTCAGTGCTGGCAATGCCACGGTAGCAACCGCCCCGCCCCCTGAGAACGTCACCGAAGACCAGCAACGAAAGGGGCTATCTAGGAGGCTCATGTGGGGACAGCCGCCCTCGGCTGTCCGTCGAGCGCAGCTCGACCCTCTTGTCTGTCTTAACTTGTCTGCTTACTTGGCGAAGAAGTAGTCGAAGGATTTTACCGCCGTGAATTCGTCGTCCTTGATGTCGAACACGGTGTACAGCTTGGTCACCTGCAGGATGTCGTGAACTTTCTTCGAGAGGCTGAGCAGTTTCAGCTCCCCGCCCGAGTTCCGCACCGTGGTGAAGCTGCTGACCAGTTCGCCCACCCCCGAAGAATCGATGTAATCGACATGCTCCAGGTTGAGGACAATTTTTTTCTTGCCCTCGGCGATGAGCTTCCGGACCGTGTCCCGCAGTTGCCCGGTTTCATCTCCGAGAGTGATGCGTCCGTTGATGTCGACGATGGTTACGTGGCTGACTTCGCGCGTGCTTATGGTCATGTGTGAGTCAGGGGTTGGTCTTAGCTATTCGGTGTTCGCCCTTGGCGGGAATGTTAGAGTGCGAGGCTCAGCAAGTCAATGCCTGCCCGCTAAATGGTAGTGTCCCAGTTCGCGGAGGTGCTCATGTGGGGACAGCCGCCCTCGGCTGTCCGTCGAGCGAAGCTCGACACCTTTTCCGCTAATAGCTGAGCGAGTCGATCGTACATGGCGCCCGCATCGGCTGCGAATCACGGATCTCCTGAATCGGAGACGTCACAATCGGCGTGGCATATTCCGGATGGTGAAATTCCAGATGCATGCCCCGCCCCACAAACTGCAGCTTGAGCATCGACCCTCCCCAGGTCGACCCGGCGATCGCCACCTGCACCGGCCGCGGACAAAACTCGGGGTGTCCCGAGATCAGCGCGTCGCTGCCCCCAAGCAGCACCGCGGTGTAGCAGTGATGCAGCGTCTGGATCTGCAGCACCGTCGCCGGCGGCAAATCGTGCAGAAACACCCCGCCCTCGATCTCCGACTGGATGATGGCGTGGTTTACATCGTCAGCTAGGTTTGGGTGGGGCGTGAACATATTGGTAAAGCGTTCTCTGGAGTTTACCCCAAATCGGTGCTCCCGGAGCGATGGAATTGCGCGGATAAAGGAACTTTAGAGCATGTTCCCCCGGAGGGGTTTGGATGGCGGAGGGGTTTGGGTGGCGCAGCGCTTTAGCGCTGCGAAAAGAGTCTCTACACGGATGAAGGCTTTAGCCCCAGGTGTTTCTCTACTAAGCACAAGCTTTTCAGCAAACTGCTACGGAATGATGGCGATCGACCCCTTGGGCCCCGCACAAAGCGCCCCTCCGCCAGGATAAGGGCTGACCGCATTAAACTGCACCCCGGATTTCTTTGGCGGACTAATCCTGGTGGGGTTTTGCGGCGGCCGGAAGTCATAAATGAATTTCGGCCCGGCGATGAACAGGCGGACTTGGTCCTCTTTGCTTCTGCGATCGTAGGCTATCGCTGAGTAATACGACTGAGGATATATCTGCGATAGCGCCCACGTTTTGCCACCGTCGTTGGTGAAGGCCAGGTTCGGCCCGTCCTGTTCTGGATGCTTGTAGTCCCCGCCAGCGATTACGCCGTGCATCGAGTCGCGGAACGCGAGGGAAAAAACGCCCTGAGAATCGGCACCGTGCACAATGGGAGTGTCAAAAACTTCCCACGTGTGGCCGCGGTCAGGCGAGTGAAAGACGCGCGCAGCGCGCCCTCCCGTGGCAAACCACACGTTGAGGTCGGCCCCGGGCAGGATGGCAAGGCAGGAATTGCTGGCCGCGAACGCTCCTTCGCCTTCCACCGCAGCCGGCATTTCAGCCGCCGGAACGCGAGTCCAACTGTGCCCATCATTCGTCATGAGCAGCTCAAATTTCAACTTCCCGCTTTCGTCCAGGATGGGATCGCCCAGCACGATCCCGTGGCTTGCGTCCCAGAACGCCATGCAATCGAAAAACCCTTTAGGATTGGTCTCGGTAAACTGCAAAGCCCAGTGCCGACCGCCGTCGCCCGTATGGTAGATGCGCGACTGCTCGCCGGAACCCGCGGACATCAGGAATGCTTCGTCCGCGGAAAAAGCAACCACGCCGCGGAAGTCGAGCGCTTCCGCCCCCGGCACCTGGGCCGCAATCCATGTGCGCCCCGCATCGGTGGTGCGAAGGTAGGTCCCGTGCGTCCCAGACGCCCACGCTATTTGTTGCGAGACGGCGCTAGCCCCGCGGAGGTCCTCGTTGCTGTGCGTCGGATGAGTTTGCGGCGCGCTTTGCGCCACCGCAGCGGCCGCGAGGACGAGACTCAGCAAGTGGCGCATAACGATTTCCGGGACAACGCCGGCGTCACTTGGCCGTGAAGTCCGCGAAACAGGCGGTCTTGCCAAAGTAGATGCGCAGCGTGCACCTTGAACCCACATGCGCGAAGGCCACTTCCAGGGCGTCCGAAGGCTGGTTTACCGAGTCGGTCTCCATCGGCGCGCGGGCGATGTCCTGCTTTTCGTCGTAAGCCGCCCCAGCCGTCACGTTCTTGTTGACCACGACGGTCCACTTGTCTCGGGCCGGGATGGGATAAACGGTATAAGCGCCGATCGGGATCGCCGACCCTCCCAGGGTGAGTGGGGCTTCCGTAAACAGAGTCATGGGAGCGCCGCCGGGAGTCCACGGCTTGCCGTTGGAAATTTTTTCACCCTTCGGTGTAACCGGGTTATAGCGGATATAGACCTGGCGGCCATCCTCGAGATTGCAACTCGCGGTGGACGAGGGCTCTGCCTGCGCCGAGCAAACCGCCGTGAGCAGAAGCGCATTAAGCAAGACAAGAAAAGCGACGCCGAAGTACCAGCGCAACATGGGAGACCCCCTATGCGCCAGAAGTGTAGCGCCGAAACGCCCCCAGGGGAAGCGGATTTGACTTCCAATTTTTGATTCCGTGCCATCGCGCCGCTGGCGCTGGTAAGCCCGATTATCAAGTTGCACGCGCGCAAAGATGCTCATGTGGGGACAGCCGCCCTCGGCTGTCCGGCGGAGCGAAGCTCCGCTAGGCTTTACTACCACCGGAGCTTCCTGCGAAAACCACACTCCGCCACGCGAACCAACTTAGTTAACATCCCCAGCCCATCCTACTCAGACCCCACAACCCATCCCTTTCGGCGCGGGAAAACCCAGTTGGTAGCCCCTATAATCTTCTCCCGTCCCACTCTTACCATCTTGATTCCTGCCCCGGTACCCAAAAGACGAGGGCAGCCACCAGCCCGCCCTCCAACTGCCTTGCGTTTCCCTACAAAAAAGGCAGGAGAGACGTTAAACCGCCTACCAAGGCGTCGAAATATGGCCGATAGTCAAGACTCGCAGCGGTGCCACAACAAAGGGTGCCCCATGTCTCGCGTCTTTTGCGAGACGTGGGATTCCACGGCTCCATCCCTCTAAGGATTCAAGCGACCAATACGCCCCGCATCCAACTATCGAATTACACGCACCCTCAATCCGCGTTAAAATCACGCCGCAGTAAAAACCGTGCAAAAGAACCAACTCTATTACGGCGACAACCTCGGCGTCCTCCGCGAGCACATCAAGGACGAGTCCGTCGACCTCATCTACCTCGACCCGCCCTTCAACAGCCGCCAGGACTACAACGTCCTCTTTGCCGAGAAAGACGGCACTCGCTCCAGCTCCCAGATCATAGCCTTCGAAGACACCTGGGAGTGGAACATGGACGCCGAGCGCGCCTACGAGGAAATCGTCGAGCGCGGCGGCCGTGTCTCCGACGCCATGCGCGCCTTCCGCACCTTCCTCGGCCACAGCGACATGATGGCCTATCTCGCCATGATGGCCCCGCGCCTGATCGAACTTCATCGCGTGTTAAAGGTGACAGGCTCGATCTATCTGCACTGCGATCCGACGGCGAGCCACTATTTGAAAATCTTGATGGATGGTGTCTTCGGAACGGTCAATTTCCGCAACGAAATTATTTGGAAGCGGACTAGCGCCCGAAGCGACTCACATCGCTGGAACCACATCCACGACACCTTGTTGTTCTACACAAAATCCGACGAGTACATCGCCGACTTCTACGGGACAAAAGACGAGCATGACGTTGCTTTTATGTCGGATAACCTAACAGCCGCTGGAACCCGAAAAGGCGAATCCGAATGCCGTGGCGAGGGATAGACCCTACGGACAAAGGTCGTCACTGGGCGCTCCCCAAGAAGCTCCTAGACTCGATGGGAATAATCGACGGCACAGTCCAAGATCGCCTTGACTCCCTCGATAAGTTAGGACGCATTATTTGGCCAGAAAAAGAGGGAGGAGTGCCGAGATTCAAGCGATATTTGCAGGAAATGCCGGGTCTGGCGATCCAGTCAATCGTGACGGATATCCCACCTCTCTCGGCCAAATCGGCAGAGCGCCTTGGCTATCCCACGCAAAAACCAGAAGCCCTTTTGGAACGCATCATCAACGCCAGTTCCAACGAAGGCGTTGTCGTCCTTGACCCGTTCTGCGGATGCGGAACCGCAATCTCTGTCGCGCAAAAGCTCAATCGCCGCTGGATCGGCATCGACATCACCCACCTCGCCATCGGCCTCATCAAGAAGCGGCTCACCGACGCATTCGGAGATTCTGTTCGCAACACATACGAGGTGATCGGCGAACCGGCCGACCTGTCCGGCGCACAGGATCTCGCCACCAATGATCCCTATCAATTTCAATGGTGGACGCTCGGTCTGGCGGGCGCGCGGCCCACAGAGCAGAAGAAAGGCGCAGACCGCGGTATCGATGGCCGCCTTTACTTCCACGACGAAGCCCGTGGCGGCAAGACCAAGCAGATCATTTTTTCCGTCAAAGCCGGACACGTTCAGTCAGCCTACGTCCGCGATCTGCGCGGCACCATCGACCGTGAAGACGCGCAGATCGGCATACTGATCAGCATGGAAGCGCCCACCAAGCCCATGCTAAAAGAAGCGGCCGAAGCCGGCTTCTACAAACCGCCCGGCCTGCAAGACAAATACCCGCGCATCCAAATTCTCACCATCGAAGACCTGCTTGCGGGCAAACAGGTCGCCCATCCACGCCTCCTGGACGCCACTTTCAAGAAAGCCCCCAAATCCCGCCCCGCCGCCGAAAAGAAGCTCCCACTGCCGTTCGAAACAAGCGAGGAAACGAGCGGCGACCCTGAAGAGCCCTTCTGACCCGAAACTCGCTACTTTTTCCCTCGCAGCGCGTCGACCACCCGGTCATAATCTTCCACGGTGTGATAATCAATCACAATCTTTCCCTTGCCCTTGCGATCACGAATCCGCACGCGAACGCCCAGCAGCCGCTCTAGCTCTAACTGCGCCGCCCGCACATTCGGATCAACCCACCGCGCCCCTCGTCCCTTCTTCTGCTCTCCCGGCATCGTCTGCCCCAGCAGCATCGGAAAAGACCCGTTGATCCGCATCACCCGGTCTTCAATCTGGTCCCACTTCAGGCGGTGCGTTACCACTTCTTCCGCCACCTGCTCGATGTACTCGTCATTCTCCAGCCGCAAAATCTCCCGGGCATCGCTGTAGCTCAGCCGGTCCGCCAGCATGTAGTCCATCACCTTCCGGGGAAGCCGCAGCAGCCGCATGTAATTCGACACGGTCTCCCGCGACACTCCAATGCGCTCCGCAATCTGCACCTGCGTGAGCTTAAACTCCTTGCTCAGCACTCGGAACGCCTCCGCCTGCTCCAGCGGATTCAAGTCCTCCCGCACCACGTTCTCGAGTACGGTCATCTCCGCCGCCTGCTGCGGCGAAAGCCTCCGCACCAGCGCCGGAATCGTCTCCTTCCCCGCCATCTTCGACGCCCGCAGCCGCCGCTCGCCCAGCACCAGGATGTAGCGCCCTTCTTCCGCCGCCGGGCGCACCACCACCGGCTGCACCACCCCGTGTTGCTTGATCGATTCCCTCAACTCGATCAGCATCTCTTCATCAAAAACATAACGCGTCTGGTAAGGATTCTTATCGATCAACTCGATCGCCAGATTCGTCACCAGGTTGTGAGCAGCACGAGTCTCCGCCACCGCCTGAATCGAGATGACCTCGTATTGCGCATCCTCTACAGTGGGTGCCCCATCCTTCGCGTCCTTTGCGAAGGGTGGGGATGACGGCTCGTGTGGGGCGGACACTCCTGTCCGCCTCGCCTCCATCTCCCCAGAAGCCGTTGGTCCCACTACAGAATCAACCGAAACCGGGAGGGGCACGGCTTCAGCCGTGCCAATTCCAGCCGAAGATGACTCGGGCTTTAGCCCCTGAGGAGCGGGCGCCCCATCCTTCGCGTCCTTTGCGAAGGGTGGGGACGGCAACTGCTCGTGTGGGGCGGACACTCCTGTCCGCCTTGCCTCCATCTCCTCCGAAGCGCTGTCACTAGAAGCTTTGTCACGAGAGATTTTGTCATTCCGAACGAAGTGAGGAATCTGCTGTTCGCCGCCATCGCCGCCGCCCTGAACGGAAGCACCAGCGCTGCCAGGCACAACCACCCGCGGCCCCGGCAATAACGACTCCAATCCCCGCCCCAAAGCCCGCCGCTTCTCCACCTTCTCGTCCTTCTTTTCGCCCGCCCCGCGCCCCGCCAAATTCTCCGCCGCCGCCGTCGTAGTCATTCAGTGTTCCTTCCCTTACCCAAACTCTGTCATCCTGAGGCCCGCGCCCTTTGCGGGCCGAAGGACCTATGCAACTCGTTTGCACCCCCACTCCCGCCCGCCAAACTCACATCGACACGACGCTCACATACATCGACTGATGTAAATCTATATATAGATGTGTATCAATATTTGCAAAGCGACGAATCAAGCCGTCTTGTCCATCTCTCCCGGCACAATCTCTCCAGCTGACACCTGAAGCCCGGAGCCCAAAGCCCGTCCCAGAATCTCCTTAGCCAGCCGTATATAACTCTCAGCCCCCTTCGATCGCGGATCGTACACCAGCGCCGGCTGCCCATGACTCGGCGCCTCCGCCAGCCGTATGTTCCGCGGTATGGTTGCCGCGCACACCTTCGCTCCAAAAAACTTTCTCAGCTCAGCCGTCACCTGCTGCGCCAGGTTGGTCCGCTCGTCGAGCATGGTCAGCACCACGCCCTCGATTTCCAGCCCCGGATTCAACGCCACGCGTATGCGTTCCACTGTGTCCATGAGTTCGCTGATGCCTTCGAGTGCAAAGTATTCCGCCTGCATAGGAATCAGGACTGAATCAGCCGCGACCAGCGCGTTCAGCGTCAGCAGGTCCAGTGCCGGCGGACAATCCAACACGATGTAGTGGAAGCGGTCGCGCAGGGGCGCGATCGCATCGCGCAAGCGATACTCGCGACGATCTGCCTCCACCAGTTCCAGGTTTGCCCCAATCAGATTCTTGTGCGAGGGAATCAGCCAGAGCTGTTCCAGCTCAGTCGTGGCCAGCGCCTCCTCGCCCGAGGCAGCGCCCATCAGCAAGTGATAGGTGGAGATGCGTTCCGGATCTTTGACCAGGCCGAGGCCACTGGTGGCATTCGATTGCGGATCGCAATCAATGAGCAGTGTGTTCACTTCAGCCGCTGCAAAGGACGCGGCTAGGTTAATGGCAGTCGTAGTCTTGCCCACGCCGCCCTTCTGATTGGCAACAGCGATGACGCGTCCCATAAGTTGTCGAGGAGCCAGAGCTGTTGGGAGAATAGTGCGATTCGCGTTTCGAATGCAAGACCAGATTTGTGCGTTTTGAGAATACTTGTGCAAAACCCGTCCTAACGTTCCCGTCGGAGCATTGGCTAGCAGTGCGGAGGGTTGTCGGCGAATGTTCCAGTCGAAACATTGGGATGGTTTGTGCTCACTTCAAAGGGGGAGCCTTACGCTTTGTAAAGCACCCAATGTTCCTACCGGAACATTAGACCGAATTTGCTCTAGTGTGCCCTTGACCGGGAACATATTCTCTAGTGTTCCGGTTGGAACATTGGGCTAGAAGAACAGAACTCCCTAGCTCATTTGTATGTCTCATTTTGAGACTTTACCACTTTTACGCGCACAAATTCGTTTCGCGCGGTACTATATGGTTTCGATCAGTAGGTTTGTCCCACTTATTTACTATGCTGGTTCTAATGTGCCCACCAGGAGCAGACGTGATTGGGACTGGGGGACGGGAAGTTGGTCCTGCCAAGCAATGTGGGGGACGGTTGATTGGGCTTGGGCGAGTTGCGAGGAGGCGATAAGGAGGGCCAGGCGTCCGGAGGGGGCCAGGAGGGCGGCGGCTACGGGGAGAACCTTGGGGAAGCGCTCCACGGCGCGGAGGGTCACTACGTCGAAGGTGGCGGGGGGGAGGGTTTCGGCGCGGGCGTTTTGTATATAGATATCCGTCAATGTAAGGGCGCGAGCGACTTCGCGAAGGAAAGCGGCTTTCTTGTGGTTGGATTCGATGAGAGTGATGGAGGTGCGCGGGGCCCAGAGTTTGATGGGGAGTCCGGGGAAGCCGGCACCGGAGCCCAAGTCGGCTAGGCGGACTGCGGCTGTCGGGTGTCGGGCGTCGGCTAAACCCTCAGGGGCTAAAGCCCGGTTCTCTCCGAACACGATATCGGCACGACTAAAGTCGTGCCCTTCCCGGTTGTGCTCATGCTGAGAGTTCTCTAGGGGGAAGAGGTGGCGGGCGGCGAAGAGGGATTCGCCGAAGTGGCGGGTGACGATTTCTTCCGGATCGCGGATGGCGGTGAGGTTGATGCGGGCGTTCCAGCGGAGGAGTAGATCGATGTACGTCGATATATTCTGCAGCAGAGTGGGGGGCAGAACAGCAGGTTCCCTTCGGCTTCGCTCAGGGCAAGCCTTACCGGGCCTTCGGTCCGATTCGGAATGACAAGAATTTGGGAGCGGGGATAGAAAGGGCTGAAGCAGTTCGGCAATGCGGGCGGGGTGCATGGGCAGTCAGATTGTAGACAACACCGGCTAACCGTTGCCAGTGCTACCCAGCCCAGAAATGTCGTTACGCACTTTCGCGGGTGAACGCTGGCAGTCTTGGCGGGGGTAGGGATGCTTCGACTGCGTAGGATCGTCGTTGGACGATCCCACTTCGCTCAGCATGACACGGCGTCGAAGCTGGCGGCGAGTTGCATGGGTCCTTCGTCGGGAGTCCTCGGCGAAGCCGAGGACCTCGCTCCTCAGGACGACAAATCCGTGTGGTTCGAATCAGATTGGGGCTAGGGCTGCCTCGGCGTTTTGGCGGAGCGGGGCTAGGCGCGTTGTTTCCAGGTTGTCGCGGTAGAAGAGATTGTAGGTGTCGAAGGGGATCAGGCGGCCGTCGGGGTGGACGATGTGGACGCAGGTTTTTTTGACGCTACGGACGTCGAAGGAGTGGGCGTCGATGAATTGCATGATGATGATGCGGAAGATGTTTTCGTAGCTTAGGGCAGAGGCGCTGGCGGCAGTGGCGGTCGAGCTGCGCTCGACTGGGCAGCCGGGGGCGGCTGTCCCCACATAAGGTCCTTCGATCCCCAGGTGAGTTTCTTCGGCTACCGGCGTTTGTCGGAAAGGAGTGTCCGACCCACACAAATCGTCTGGGATCCAGACTTTGGGGAGGCAGCACAGGAGTTCGCGGAGGGTGCCGGCGCCGCTCTTGGGGGAGTGGTTAGTGGCGAAGAGTTTGAAGAGGTTGTCGCGGACGGCGGGGTCTTGCTCGTAGAGGATGGTGTTGGCGGCTCCGTTGATGAGGACTTCGGGCGGGATCATGCTGGTAAGGGGGACGACTTTGCCAGCGAGTTTTAGGGCGTATGCCATGGCGAGGGAGTCGGGATGGCAGGGGACGGGGATTACGTCTTCGGGGCGGAAGACGTTGGTTTGTTCGAGGATTTTGCGGCGGACTTCGGTGAGGGTGAGGCGGTCGGTGGCGGGGTTGAAGTTTTCCAGGCGTCCGGCGTCTTGGATGGGTTGGAAGGTTACGCCGCGGACGCAGGGCTGTTGCAGGGCGAAGTCGATGGTCTTGCCGATTTCGTGGTCGTTCAGACCTTTCTTTAGCATCACCACTAGATTTGTCGAGATGTTGTAGCGGTTGAGTTTTTCGAGAGCGTCGAGGCGGACGCGGCGGAGGTCAGCGCCGCGGAGTTGCATTAACGGCTCGCGCTCGAAGGAATCGAACTGGAGATAGACTTCGAAATCGTCGCGGACTTCGGCGAGGCGCTTCACGAAATCTTCTTCCTGCGCTATGCGGACGCCGTTGGTGTTGACCATCAGGTGCTTAATCGGGCGGGACTTAGCCATTTCTACGATGGTGAAGAAATCTGGGTGGAGGGTGGGCTCGCCGCCGGAGAGCTGGACTACGTCGGGATGGCCCTCGTTGCGGACTACAGCGTCGAGCATCTTTTCAATTTGGGGGAGGGTGCGGAATTGCTGGCGTTCGGGGCCGCTGGCGGCGTAGCAGACGGGGCAGCGGAGGTTGCAATAGTCGCAGATCTCGACAAGGGTGAGGCAGGAGTGCTGCTCGTGGTCGGTGCAGAGGCCGCAGTCGTAGGGGCATCCCCACTTGACGGGAGTGTTGTAGACCTGGGGCATCTCGGGGGGCTTCAGGAAGACTTCGCGGCAGCGGCGGTAGTAGTCGATATCGTCGGCGATAAGGACGCGCTCGGGGCCGTGCTGGGGGCAGCGTTTGAGCAGGTAGACATTGTCGTTCTGGAAAACGGTTTTGGCTTCGACTTTGCGATAGCAGGTGGAGCAGATGGAGATGGCTACGTCGTAGAAGAGATAGGGACGGGTTTTGGGCATGGGATACTCGCTGCTATTGTGCGCGGTTTATCTTGGCGATGAGCATGACTCCGGCGATAGCGACTGCCAAGGAGCGAGCGCAAAAATTGCGGGCAGACCGCCCCTTGTGCCAGCCGAAACGGCACAGATCGAACATAGCAAACAGAAGAGAGATGCGACACCCACTATCAAGCCGAGAACGATGGTGGCGATTGTTTTCACTGGATCATCTCTACTTCTTCCGCACCCTGAGCCTGTGGGCGATGTCGGGAGAATAATACAGCAGGGCGGGAGGCAGGCGCATTGAATTCCTCCGAGCACCCGGCCCATCCCATTCCGCAAGAATACGAGATTCGAACTTGTATCAGCGATAGAGGTAGTTCAGAACTAATACCAGGACCGGGAGCAGGGAGGTATAGAGGAAAATCACGGCGGCGGCTACGATGAGGCGGACGGGATCGGGCTGAATTCCGGTGCGGCGGATAGCTTTCCAGGCGAGACAGAGAATGGCGATGTCGAGAATCCAGGGGATGATAGAAAGCAACGGCGCGGCAAATTGGCCGGCGCGGAGGACGAAGGCAAGAAAAGCCGAGTGACCGAAGATACCCAAGAGAAGATGGATCGAAGGAATTACCAGAGCGTAGGCAAAGACGGTGCGTCCGGGCCTGCGGGCGAGATGGTACAGAAGGACAAGGTGAGGAGCGATGGCGGCTAAGCCCCAGGCCATGAAACCGATCTGGTACAGGGGAAATGGAGCGCGCGGTAGGCCAAGAGCCCCGTACCATCCGACAAGACCGAGCAGAACTTCGGCGGCGATTTTGGCCACGATGGCCACGGAAAGTTGCTGAATGGTGGCTCGGCTGGTGGGAGAAGGATGAGTGGAAGCGTCGGCCAGGCCGCGGGGCCGGGGAGCGGGCGGCAGGACGACGCCTGGCTGGGGAGCGCTGAGCGGGGTTGCGGGTGAAATTTGAGGATAGGGCGGCGAGAGGGTCTGGTCTTTTTTCTGATTCTGATTCTGATCCTGAACCTGAACCTTGGAATCGCGAAAGATGAGGCGCGCCAAGATGCCAATTACGAATAATCCACCAATGAGGACGACGATGCCAGCCACAATGCCCGCGTAAAGATAAGCGTCTGACTGCGGAGTAGGACGACCTTGGTTATCGGCCGAGGCCAGGAATGAGAAGCAGAGGCCGAGGAGAGCCAACCCCACAGAAGCCGCAATAACGCAGATGGCGGCGAGGATGAGGGCGAGGGTGCGAAGCGTGTTGGCAGCGAAACGATCCACAGGAGCTATGTCTTTCGGTTCAGCCTGCCGATCGCCGACATTGCGGCGACGACCACAGCCAGGGCAATCAGGGCGCAGATAAAGTAAGAACCCCGGGGACTCGTGTAGGCACAGATAGACGAGAGGACAAGAACCAGCGAAGCTACGATCGCGACCAGCGAAAGAACGATGGTCCCGAGTGTTTTCATATTTGTGCTGTCGCGAGGGTTGAGCCGGGGCGCAACCAGCGCGCGATGTCGCGAGAATAGTACAGGAGGACAAGAAGACAGGCCCACTGAATTCCGCCGAGGCCGAGGAAGATTCGGGGGTAGGGTTTGATGAAGTCGCAGAGAAGGCGGAAGGATAGGTAGGCGACCATGAAGAATTTGAAGGCGTCACCGGGGAGGAAGGGATTAAGGGAACTCCTTGCTGAGGCGGTGGTGCTGTGGGAGTGCAAGGGGTCCTTCGACTCCGCAGAGGTTTCGCTTCGCGAACCCTCTGCTCCGCTCAGGATGACAATTTTATAAAGGATTGGGATCAAGGCAAGCAGGAAAATGATTTCGTAGAGTTGGGTGGGATGGCGCGGGATGCCGTCGCCGAAATTGATGGCCCAGGGGAGCGTGGTGGGAGTGCCGTAGGTGTTGTCGGCGAGGCCGGTGAGGAAACAGCCGATGCGTCCGATGGCGATGCCGAGAGCGAGGGGGATGGCATAGAGGTCACCGGTGGATTGGCGAAGTCCGATGTAGCGCTTGATGAGTTCGACGGAGATCAGGCCGAAGACGAGGGCGCCGACGATGGTTTTTCCTCCCATGAGATAGGCGGGATTGTGGAGGTTGTGCCAGGTGAGTTGTGGGTCCTCGAGCCAGAAAAGGAGTTTGGAGCCGAAGGCGGCTCCGGCTATGGCGGCGGCAATGACGGCCCAGCGGATGGGAGTGGAGATGGGATCGCCGAAGTGGCGGCGGAGTGAGAGGTAGACCCGGAAGGCGAGGAAGTAGGCGAGAGTCTCAAAGAAAATGTGGGGGTGGATTAGGTAGCGGCCAAGGTGGAGATAGATGGGGAATTGTGTGGCGGCGAGATGGAGTGAGAATGAGATGGGGAATTATAGGCGGTGCGAGCGCTCTGGGTGGGGAAGTCGCGAGGGAAAAGAAAAGTCAAAGGCAGGTAGTGGTGCAACTTGACTCTTGGGACCTTATCTTTCAGAAGGCGTCATCCCGAGCCCGGCGCGATTCAGCGGGGTAAGAGATCTCGCGTGGGAGCTTCCCGGAGGCGCCGCCGGTCTGCGCGCGATCCTTCGCTCCGCCTGAAAAACAGCTGCGCTCAGGATGACGCCATTAAGAATTACGAACCGTAGAAACTCAAACTGGACCACTACCCAAAGGCAGCGGACAAAGCCTGCCCTGAGCTTGTCGAAGGGGAGTGTCCGCTCCGCACGAGCGCTACGGGGGGGCTGGCTATGTTGGGGAGCGTGTGTCAAGCTGGGGGAATGAAGAAACAATTGTCAGACCAACAGTTTCACGATCGACGGTATCAGGAGCGGAAGCGGGCCGAAGAGGCGAAGAGGCCTGTTAAGAAGAAGGCGGTGGGTGGGGAGTCGGGGCAGGGCGGGAAACAGCAGGGCGAGTCCCAAGCGCCGAGTAGCGAGTAGGGAGCGCTGAGGCTAAAGCCCGCGTTGATTGGTCGGCTTCACACGGCGCTGAAGCGCCGCTCTTCCACGGATACAGCTGAAGGTGTCGAGCTGCGCTCGACGGACAGCCGAGGGCAGCTGTCGCCACATGAACCCTCCCGACAGAAACCCATCCCCGGACAAGCCCTCGGCTACGGGAATTCCAGGGTTACGAATTTGGCGGGTTTGGTGCCGGTGTTCGTTAGGGTGTGGGAGTAGTTGCCGGGGAACCATTTGGAGTCGCCGGATTTGAAGTGGCCGGGCATGGGGCCCTGGCCTTCGACGTCGCTGCGGATGTCACTTTCTCGAAGATCGAGATCGCTGACGGCTACGAACAGATGAGGGCCGGTGTAATGGTGCAGGGGAACGACTGCGCCGGGCTGGAGTTCGAATTCGGAGACGCGGATGCCGTCTTTGACGAAGAGAATCTGTTTCGTGCTGTTGGTGAGGATGTCGAGGCCGCGGTCTTCATCCCAGTGAGGGGAGGAATGGCGGAGGGATTCGTCTTCGAGGATTTCGATGGTGACGTTGCGGAAGGGCTGATCGGCAACGTTGCGGGCAATGTGAGCGAAGGCAGCGGGAGAGAAGCGGGTTTCGCCGTCCTTGAGTTTGACGGTGACGGGAGGCTTGTCTTTGACTTCGTTGACGATCTCGGTGTCGCCGAAAGTGACGTAGATGTAGTCGTGGCGGTGCCAGTGCATGAGGGTTTCGCTGTGGGGACCGACGTCGACGTTGAAGACGCGGACGGATTTGTTCTCCAGGGTGAGGTGGTGGTGGGGCTCGGAGGTGATTTCGACCTCGGGGGCGACGGCTTGCACGGCCAGCAGAGTTGAGAAGAGGCAGAGAAGCGCGAGGCGTTTCATGCGGGGGATTGTAGCACTGGACGAACAAAGTACCTCAGGGGCTAAAGCCCGCGCATTCATAGCGGGGCACTATCGCAGCGCTGAAGCGCTGCGCCACCCAAAAGCTGCGAGCTGTTTTTGCGAGCTATTTAAAGAAAGCGGGTTCTTCACTGCGCTCACTTCGCTTCGGTCGGAATGACAGAGTTTTTGAGTTGGCGGATAGCCTAGCGGCGGAAGCGGCTGATCAGGTACAGCACGAGCGAAAGCACGACGCTGAGCACGAGCGACGTAGCCAGGGGAAAGTACACCGTCGTATGCTTGCCGCGATAGAGGAAGTCGCCGGGCAGGCGGCCGAGGGGAAGATTCGTGCGCCCCAGCAGCATCAGAGCAATGCCGGCCGCGACCAGGATCGCACCAAACAGGACCAACAGCTTACCGAATTCGGCCATTGACGAAGTTGTCCCTCCGGACGCAGTTGGCATGTACTAGCGAGCTCTTCCCATCCGCTCGAACTCTGAAATAATCGTGTGCAAGTCGATAGGAAAGGCTCAGTAAAATTTTACATCTCTTCGCCGCTCCGTCTATCCCTGCACCTGCAACTAATCAATAACATCGGCTGAATCACTTCAACCCAACTCTGGGCTGAAGGAGTTCAAGAATCCCCCCAGGAGGTTTCGTCGTGACATCCCCCAAGGTTTCGATCCTTCGCTTCATCGTGGTTGTCTCCTTTGTGCTGTGCTTTCTTGGCGGCGGTTTTCCCCGCGCCTGGTCGCAAGACGTTCTCACCTATCACAACAACAACGCGCGCACGGGGCTGAACTCCTCGGAGACGACGCTTACCCTCAGCAATGTGAATTCGACATCGTTCGGGAAGCTGTTCACGTTGACGGTGGACGGATTGGTGGATGCTGAGCCGTTGTACCTGTCCGGAGTGCCGATCACGGGCAGCGGGACGCATAATCTTCTTATTGTGGCCACCGAGCATGATTCGGTCTATGCGTTCGATGCCGACACGGGTGCGGCGATTTGGCAGATCAGCACTCTAGGATCGGGTGAGACCACGTCGGATGACCGCAACTGCGGCCAGGTCACGCCAGAAATTGGGATCACATCCACACCGGTGATCAGGCGGCCCACGGGATCGAACGGGGTGATCTATGTTGTGGCCATGTCAAAGGATTCCTCGGGCAACTATCACCAGCGCCTGCACGCTCTCGATGCTACGACCGGCAACGAACTGTACAACGGCCCGGTCGATATTGCGGCGAAATATCCCGGCACTGGCGATAACAGCTCTGGCGGCTTTGTGGTGTTCGATCCGTCGCAATACAAGGAGCGCTCCGGGTTGCTTTTGCTGAATGGTGCGGTTTATCTGACGTGGGCCTCCCATTGCGACATCCGTCCGTACACGGGGTGGGTGATGGGCTACAACGCCACTACACTAACGCAGAAGACGGTGATCAACGTCACTCCAAACGGCAATGAAGGGGCGATCTGGGGCGCGGGCGCGGGTCTCACGGCGGACACTTTGGGCAACATCTTTTTTCTCGACGCCAACGGAACCTTCGATACGACGTTAAATTCCGGTGGATTTCCCGGCAGCGGCGACTACGGCAATGCCTTTATCAGGCTCACCACCAAGGGCGGGCTGGCAGTGGCCGACTATTTCGAGATGGACAACGGGGTAGAGGAAAGCGATGGCGACGTGGACCTCGGGTCGGGGGGAGCGATCTTACTGCCAGCGATGACGGACGCCTCCGGGACCAGTTGGAGCCTGGCGGCGGGAGCGGGTAAAGATACCAATCTCTACGTGGTAAATCGCAGCTCCATGGGAAAGTTCAACCCCAACAGCAACGGGATGTATCAGGAACTTGCGGGAGCGCTGCCAGGCGGAATATGGTCGATGCCCGCCTCGGTTGGCAACCGGCTTTACTTTGGACCGGTGGGTGAGCCGATTCTGGAGTTTGAATTCAAGGAGGCTATGCTGTTGGGCGCGCCGGTTGCGAGTACCAACAACAGCTTCGGCTATCCTGGAGCCACACCCAGCATCTCGTCCAATAAGGGTAAGAACACGATCGTGTGGGCCGCCGAGAATACCAACCCCGCGGTTTTGCACGCCTACAACGCACTTACCCTGGCGGAGCTGTACAACACCAGTCAGGCAGCTAATGGGCGCGATCAATTCGGCGCGGGGAATAAGTACATCACTCCGATGATCATTAATGGCAAGGTGTATGTGGGGACGACCACGGGAGTGGGTGCGTTTGGACTGTTGCCGGGCGGGGCGGAGCGCAGCCGCGCGATCCCGTAACGGATAGGGAAGGGCGAGGCTGTAACAGCCTGCGAAGGGAGCCGCACTGGACAGAGAGTGCGACGGCGGGGGCTAAAGCCCGCATTGATTCTGGAGGGCCCACGCGGCGCTGAAGCGCCGCTCTTCCACGTTACCGCACACTTTTCCGAGTTGCTGCCCACATTTCCGAGTTTTTCCGCAGCCTGCGACGCGTGCCTGGATGCAAATCGGTTGCGCCGGGGCTGCTAGACTCCTTGTATTCCGATGGTGCTCAGGGATCAACTCGGATTGAAGTTTCTGCCGCCGGAGCGGCGGGTGTGGACGGTACGGGCGCTGGTGGCGGCGGTGCGCGCGCACGTGGAGCGGGAGTATTCCGACGCGTGGGTGGAAGGCGAGATCTCGAACTTCAGAGCGCCGGATTCCGGGCATTGGTATTTCACGCTGAAGGATGGGAATGCGCAGATTCGGGTGGTGATGTTCAGCTCGAAGGCGCGGCTGCTGCGGTTTCGTCCGGCGAACGGAATGCAGGTGGTGGTGAGGGGGCGGGTAACGATTTATGAAGATCGCGGCGAGTTGCAGATTGCGGCGGAGTATATCGAGCCGAAAGGCGCCGGAGGGTTGCAGGTTGCGTTCGAGCAACTGAAGGCGAAGCTAGAGGCGGAAGGATTGTTTGCGGCGGAACGGAAGAAAGCGATTCCACCGTTGCCGGCGCGAATTGGGATTGTGACGTCGCCACAGGCGGCGGCGCTGCGCGACATATTGAACATTCTGCAGCGCAGGCATCGCACGGCGAACGCGGTGATTTATCCGGCGCAGGTGCAGGGGGATTCGGCAGCGGCGGAAGTGGCGAGCGGAGTACGGTATTTCAACCAGAGCCGCAGCGTGGAAGTGATCATTGTGGGGCGCGGCGGAGGGTCGGCGGAAGATCTGGCGGCATTCAATGATGAGGGGCTGGCACGGGCGGTAGCGGCGTCGGAGATTCCGGTGATTTCGGCGGTGGGACACGAGACGGACTTCACGATTGTGGACTTTGTGGCGGACCTGCGCGCTCCCACGCCTTCGGCGGCGGCGGAGTTGGTGATACGGTCGCGCGTTGAGGTTGAGAATCAGGCGGAGGCGGTGCGGGAGCGGCTGGTGCGAGCGATGGAGCGTCGGCTGCTGGAGGCGCGACATGCGCTGACGGAACGGGCGCAGCATGGGGCGTTCGCACACATGATGGATTTGATCCGGCAGCGGCAGCAGAAGCTGGACGACCTGACTTACCGGCTGGAGCGCGGGGAGCGGCAAACGCTCGAACGGATGCGGCGCAGGTGGGAAACGGTGGCCGCGGCGGTGCGCCATTACGATGTACGGCGAGTGCTGGCGGGAATGCGCGTGGAATTGGAAGCGGTGACTGCGGAGCTGGCGGCGGGCATGCGGAATCTTTTGTTGCAGTACAAGGTTCGCGGCGAACGCATGGGCAGGGCGCTGGAGATGCTTTCGCCGCTGGCGATTCTGGAGCGGGGATATGCTTTGGTGTTTGATGCGGAGGGGAAGTTGGTGAAGGATGCGGCGCAGGTAAAGGCGGGAGATGAGATTCGGGCGCGGGTGGCGCGGGGGGAGATTCGGGCTACGGTGAAGCGAGCGATAAGGGATGGGGACGCGGGTGGACGCAAACGGGGACGGTGATGGAAACGCCTTGCGGAACCAGCAGCAGTACCGATGGACAAGAAATCCTTCGCTTCGCTCAGGATGACAATTCCTAACTTATTCCCCACTAGCATTAGAATGTAAGGTTCTTCGTTTGAAATTCCGCGCGGATGGAGAGATCCGAGTGACGCAACTGATTGCGCCATGGTCGAGAGTGTCGTTTACGGTGCTCGACATTCTGCTGGTGGCGTTGATCATCTACGAAGTGCTGGTGATGATCCGGGGGACGCGCGCGGCGCCGATGCTGGCAGGACTTGCAGCGGTGGCGGTGGCGTTCTACCTGGCGCGGATCGGCGAGCTGGTTACGTTGAACTGGCTGGTGAGCCGGTTATTGCCGTACGTTGTGTTCGCGTTGATTGTGGTCTTCCAAGCGGAAATCCGGCACGTGCTGTCGGATGTGGGGCGGCGGGTGAGCTTCCTGCGCGGATCGGCGGTGGAGGGGGACTCGTATGACGATATTGTGCTGGCGGCGAACTTATTTTCGCAGCACCAGACGGGTGCGCTGATCGTGATTGAGCGCGAGATTGGATTGCGGACTTATATCGAAAGCGGCGTGGCGATGGACGCGCGGCTCTCCTACGATTTGCTGGCCACGATCTTCCGGCCGAGCGCACCGCTGCACGATGGAGCGGTGATCATCCAAAAGGACCGGCTGGCGGCCGCGGCGTGCTTTTTGCCGCTGTCAATGAATCCGGTGCTCTCGACGCAAATGGGAACGCGGCACCGGGCGGGCATCGGGATTACGGAAGAGACGGACGCGATCGCGGTGATTGTGTCGGAAGAGACGGGAGCGATCAGCGTGGCGGTGGGAGGAAAGATCGATCGTGATCTGACGGTGGAACAATTGCGCGAGCGGTTGGGCAGTGAGTTGCGGCGGTACATGTCTCCGGTGGCATTGCCCACGGTGGTAGCACAAAGCGATGAATCGGATGCGGGGACGGAATCGGCGCTGCGCGCAGGTACGCAGATGAACGAGGACGTGGAAACAGAAACGGAGCGGCCGCTATGATGAAGTTCTTGCGCCGCTGGGTGTTGCATAACTTCTGGCTGAAGGTGTTGTCGCTGCTGATCGCGACGGGGCTGTGGCTGGCGATATCGCCGGATCAGGAACCGGCGGAAGTGGCAGTGCGGGTGCCGATTGAGTTTCAGCACGTTCCCCGAGAATTGGAGATCAGCTCGGTCACCGTTCCCGAGGCGCAGATCCGGATACGAGGACCGGAGCGGTTGATTCGAGAATTGCGCTCGACGGACATCCATGTGGAACTTGAACTTGGAGATGCCAGGCCGGGCGAACGGACGTTCGACTTGACCGCCCAGCAGGTGCGCCACCAGCGGGACTTGGCGGTGGTGCAAGTGGTACCTGGGCAGGTGCACTTAACCTTTGATACACGGCTGACGCGCAACGTGGAGATTCATCCGCAGCTGACTGGAAACTTCGTAGCAGGGGAGCAGATCGCCAAGCTGCTGGTGGATCCCGAGAGCATCACGATCACGGGGCCGCGGCAGCATGTGGAGAAGGTGGATGCGGCCACGACCGATCCGGTGGACGCTTCAGGAATCAGGACGCAGGCAACATTCATGACCAATGTTTATGTTCCAGATCCGCTGGTGCAAGTGGTGCAGCCGACACCGGTACGAGTGACGGTGATCATGGAAAAGAGCACGCCTACGGCGAGCGGGCATTGAATCCGGCGTCCGTCCTATCTTATGAACCCACATAATCTATGAGCAATCAAAGCAGACAATTGTTTGGCACGGACGGGATTCGCGGCGTGGCCGGCGAATTTCCGCTGACGAAGGAAAGCACGTATTTGATCGGACGCGCGCTGGGACACGATCTGATGCGCGGCGCGCCGAAGGCGCAGGCGGTGATGGGACAGGACACGCGCGAATCCAGCGGGTGGATTGCGGACTGCGTGGCGGCGGGACTGGCGGCGGTGGGAGTGGACGTACACAGCGCGGGTGTGATTACCACGCCGGGGGTTGCGTACCTGGCGCGGTCGCGCGGGTTTGCCGCGGGAGTGGTGATCTCGGCCTCGCACAATCCGTGGACAGATAACGGGATCAAAGTTTTTTCCGGGGATGGGTTCAAGTTGACGGATGAGCGGGAGCTGGCGATTGAGAAGGATATCTTCGCGCTACTGGAGAGGCCGGGTGCGATGGATGATACCGCACTGAGGGTGGCCGCGCCATCTCTGCCGGGAGAGATCACTTTACGTAAGGCTTATATCCAGTCGTTGGCGGGGAGTGTGTCGTCCGATCTGGGCGGGCTGCGCGTGCTGGTGGACTGCGCGAACGGAGCGGCGACGGCGGAGGCACCGGAATTGTTTCGCAGCTTACGAATCCAGGCGACATTTACTCATGTGACGCCGGATGGGAAAAATATTAATGAAGGGTGCGGGGCGTTGCATCCCGAAACTCTGGGTAAGACCGTGGCGGCGTCTGAAGGAAAGTTTGATCTGGGCGTGACGTTTGACGGCGATGCCGACCGGGCTCTGTTTTGCGACGGGGCGGGCCGGGTAGTGAATGGAGATGGCGTGTTGCTGCTGACGGCGCGCGATCTGCAGGCACGAGGGAAATTGACTGGATCGACTGTGGTGGCGACGACGATGTCGAACATGGGAGTCGAGATTGCGCTGAAGAAGGCTGGTATTCGCATGCTGCGGGCGAATGTGGGCGACAAGTATGTTCTGGAAGAGATGCTGAAGACGGGCGCGACTTTGGGGGGGGAACAGTCGGGGCACATTATTTTTCGAGATGGCGATGCGACGACCGGCGACGGTTTGCTGACTGCGTTGCGGGTGATGGATGTGATAGTGCGCAGCGGTCGGTCGCTGGCGGAGTTGGTGAGCGACCTGAAAGTGCTTCCGCAGAAGATTCAGAATGTGCGGGTGCGGGAAAAGATTCCGTTTGCGCAGGTGCCGGAGGTGCAGCGGGCGATTGATGCTGCAGAGCGCGAGCTGGATGGAAATGGGCGCGTGGTGGTACGGTACTCGGGGACTGAGGCGCTGGCGCGGGTGATGGTGGAGGCGGAATCGGAAGAGAAGATGCGGGCGCTAACGGCGGGGATTGCGGGGGAGATTCAGAAGAGGCTGGGGGTTTAGTTGACAGGAGAAACTAAAGTGGAAACATGGCGGCAAAGGCCATCGAAGTTTAGCTGATCGGTCCAGGCCGAGTTCCGCTTGGTGACCGACAAGACTTTCGGTATCATAATCCGCCGGTTGCTTGCTACAAGAGCACCCTATCTATGACCGCCAGGAAGTCAGCCGAAGGTGTCAAGCCTGAGCTTATCAAGAATATAGCCGCCTATGTGGCAACCGGAATTCTGGGCGCAGCAGTTACATATGGAATAACCGCATTCAATCGACTACCCTCTAGAGCCCTTACGATTTTGCCAGCCGGCATCCACATACTCGAGGGACCAACGATAAGTTGTGATGATACGCAGTTCATCGTCGCCCGGGTGAATTCATATGTTGACCAGGATGTAAAAGTTCCACCGTGCGATGTTCTACTTTCGAAAACTCAAGCCGACGATCTTGTGGACGGCCTGCAGGCAGCGAGAGAGTACTACAAGTCGGAGCGAATTCAATTTTTCCAGCAGGCTAAATCTAGATTGGCTGCAATCGCAAAGAATCCGCCGCAGCCCGATCAGAAGCTCAAAGAAGCTACTTTAGCTGCTATTGGCGACCTTCAGTTTATCAGCGCACACGCACCGACCGACCTTAACGGGGCCTCTTTGCTTCAGTGGTCTCAGGCAAGAGTAGAACTGGTACTGACCGATGTCAGCGCAGAATTCGACCGCATAAAATCGATACTGGCTGGACTGAAGGGCGAAAGTGCTCAACCGGCGAAGCACACGGAATTTTACTTTGTCGCTACGAATGCCAGCGATGTCGAATTCTACATTTCAACAGGTTGCGCTATGCGCCGCGACGACACCTCTGTCCCAATCGTTCTCGAAAAGGTTGATCGCGACGATATTCTCTCTGGCGCGCTTGTATACATACCTGTCCTCCCCGGCCGAGGCAAGCTGATGAAGTACACTCCTCGCGACGAGAACCAGACCGTAGCTTTGTTGTCACCAAAGAGTCGAATTTACCTGGTCTGTACCCTTGCAAATGGCGGGACCATAAGAACAAAGGAGTTCGATCCCACTGCTTTCATCGCTAAGGAAAGAACCTATGCAACTAATTAGCAGAGAGATTGGTTCCGGCGGAAATGTTCGCGCGATACAAAGCTAGTTCGGCGGTTTCCGTTTTAAGTATGCGGCGTACCAGTCGGTTTTGATTTCGGTCTGCGCGTCCGCTAACGTGATCTTTCCGGCGCAGACTTCTTTGTTGAGTTCCGTTTCCAGCCAGTCCTTTTCGTGCGCGCCGGGGTGCTGGGTGTAGGGCTGGGGCCAGAGGTTCTCGAGCGTATCGGCGCCGCCGAGGTCGCGGCTGATCAGGTGGTCAACCTCGCAGCCTTCGGTCACACGCTGCCCGTTCTTGCCGGTGTGCGTCCTCAAGGTGCAGACGCCCTTCCCGGGCGCAGTGCCGTACTGGGCGTAGGCATCGTCTTTCATTTTCTGCGTGACGTGGCGCTCGTCTTTGCCCCACTTAATCGCGCAGATCTTGGCCTTACTGGTTAATCGCAAGGCGCCTTTAGTGACTGCCGGGTCGGGCATCAGCGCTGGCCCGTTCTTCTTATACTGCGCCTGCTGGGCCGGCAAGGCTCCGGAACATAGTAAGACAGCAGCGAGTTCGAGGAAGAGTCTGCGTGTCATGACTGCTCCTGGCATTCAGACCAAGCGCTGCGGAATTTGCACGGCAGGGAGAATGGTACAACAGAGTCGCTCAGATTTCAGCCAGTGGGCCGGGGCTCTCGCCTAGGATCGTAAGCGATTCATCAGAAGAGCCTCGCTGCGCTCGGCGGACAGCCGAGGGCGGCTTCCCCACATGTGCACACAGGCTAATCTAAGTCTCGCCAGTTGGGGCCTACGCCCATTTCCACTAACAGCGGGACTGCCAGCGCGTGTACTTTTTCCATGTGCTCTCGGACCAGGGATTGCATCGTGTCCACTTCTTTTTCTGGGACTTCGAAGACTAGTTCATCGTGAACTTGAAGGGTCATTCTTGATTTCAGATTGCGTTGCTGCAAGGTGGCGTCGATGCGGATCATGGCAACTTTGATCAGGTCGGCAGCGGTGCCTTGCAGCGGGGTGTTGACTGCGGTGCGTTCGGCGAAGCCGCGCTGGTTGGCGTTCTTGCTGTTAATGTCGGGGATGGGGCGGACGCGTCCGTGGAGGGTTCTTACTTTCAGGTCGCGACGGGCTTCTTCCAGCGTTTTGTCGATGAAGGCGCGCACGCCTTTGTATTGCTCGAAATAATTTGCAATAAATTGTTTGGCTTCGGCGGGCTCGATGCCGAGATTTTGCGAGAGGCCGAAGGGCGAGAGGCCGTAGACGATGCCGAAGTTCACGACTTTGGCTTGGCGGCGATGGTCGGGCGTGACCATTAACGGCGGGACTCCGAAGACTTGCGAGGCGGTGAGGGTGTGGATGTCGTCGCCACGGCGGTAGGCTTCGACCAGGAGGGGATCGCGCGAGAAGTGAGCGAGCAGGCGGAGTTCGATCTGCGAATAATCGGCGGTGAGCAGAACGTGGCCGGGCTCGGCGATGAAGGCGGCGCGAATGCCGCGTCCGAGTTCGGTGCGGATGGGAATATTTTGCAGGTTCGGATTGGCGGACGAAAGACGACCGGTGGCGGTTCCGGTTTGGCCGAAGGTAGTGTGCAGGCGGCCGGTTGCAGGGTTAATGAGCGCGGGCAGGGTGTCGACGTAAGTGGACTTTAGCTTAGTGAGCTGGCGGTAATCGAGAACTTTTCTGGCGATGGGATGCTCTTCGGCTAAAGTTTCGAGAACGTCGACCGCGGTTGAGATGGTGCGTCCCTTGCCGTATTTCACGGGCTTGGGAAGATTCATGCGATTGAAGAGCACGTCGCCGAGCTGCTTGGGAGAGCCGATGTTGAATTCGGTTCCAGCAAGCTCGTGGATTTCTTTCGCTTTGACGCCGATCTCGCGCTCAAGTTCGGTCGACATCTTCGCGAGCACCGCGATGTCGATTTTTACGCCGGCTTGCTCCATGCGGGCGAGAACGGGGACGAGCGGGAGGTCCATTTCTTGGTAGAGGTTCGTGAGTCCCGCTTGCTTGACATCTTCACGCAGCGCGGTTGTGAGCCTGCCTGTGATATCAGCGGCCTCGGCGAGATCGCCGCTTAGTTTGAGATTGAAGCGGCGAAGGGCAACATCGGCGAGGCGATGCGAGGAGTATGTGGGGTCGAGCAGGTAGGAGTAGAGCATGGGATCGTGCTGCACACCTTGCAGATGGATACCGAGGGAATCAAGTGCGTGAATTGCGGCTTTGTAGTCGTGGATGGATTTGGGCGTCGATGCGGCGGTGAGGATGGAACGAAGCTTGTCGGCGGCCGCCGTGGAATCAAGCTTGACGATGGCGGCTGAACCTGTGGCTCCGGAGATGGCGACGCGGCGGGCGGCGGGCTCGGGGGACGGTGCGGGGGATGAGTCGTCGGTCAGGGCAAGCATTCCTGACTGCGGTCCTTCGTCGACGACTTCTTCGTCGGTTTCTGAAGCTGATTCTGTTTGCTCCAGTTCCACGGCAACGGCGAGCGCGCTTTGCATTGGGAGAGAGTTAAGGACGCTCTCTACATCCGCAATCGACGCAGCGTCACTGTAACGAGCCTCATTGACCTGAACTTCCGGCAGCAATTCTTTCAGCAGTGAAGTGAATTCGAGTTCGGTGAAGAGCTGGCGGAGGAGATCGAGATCGGGCTCGCCGGCGTGCATGGCTTCGACGTTAAGATCGACGGGAACGTGGGTGTCGATGGTGGCCATGCTCTTGCTGAAGAGGATGGTGTCGCGATTGTTCTGCAGGGATTCGCGATAGGTTTTCTTTTCGACTTCGTTGGCGCGGTCGAGCGCCTGCTCGACGGTGCCGAAGCGCTTGATGATTTCGACGGAGCCTTTGTCGCCGATGCCGGGCGCTCCGGGAATGTTGTCGATGGCGTCGCCGCGAAGAGCCATGATGTCGATGACGCGCTCGGGAGGGACGCCGAGAATTTCTTCGACCTTGGCAGCGTCGCAGATCAGGTTGTCTTTGGGAGGATTGAGGATGTGAACATCGTTATTGACGAGCTGCATCATGTCTTTGTCGCTGGAGACGACATAAACGGGATGCGCGGCAGCGGCGGCTTTGCGGGCGAGAGTGCCGATAACGTCATCGGCTTCGAAGCCGGCGAGTTCGAGGATGGGGATGCGGTAGGCTTCGAGGGCGCGGCGAATGTAGGGGATCTGCTGGGCAAGATCCTCGGGCATGGCTTTCCGGTTGGCTTTGTAGCCTTTGTATTCGACTTCGGTGAAGGTTTGAGTCTTGATGTCGAACTTGCGGACGGTGGTGACGGCTTCGGCCTGAGTGGCGCGAAATGTTTTGGCGGCGACGTCGAAGACGGCAGCGAGATAGTAAGGGGAGAAATCGTCGCGCAGTTTGCGCAGCATGTTCACGAAGACGTAGACGGCGGCGGTGGGAAGTCCGGACTTGGTGGACATGGAGCGCTGGCGGGCCATGGCGTGATAGGCGCGGAAGATGAACGACATGGTGTCGATGAGGAAGATGCGGTTGGAGGCGGAGGGTGACGCGGGTGCGCTGCTGGAATCAGGTTCAGGAGATTTGGTTCGTGGGAGCAAGGTTTTAGTTTAGCAGTCAGAGCGGGGGGCGGAAATCCGGGCCGCTGAGGCTAAAGCCGGGGCTACGAGTGGTCATCAATCGCAGCGCTGGAAGCGCCGCGCCACCCAAAATCAGTGCGGTGCGTGAGCACTCTGGGCTAGAAATCGACGCGGAAGTTTGCTTGTATGACTTTCTTGCCGGAGCGGCTGGAACTGTTGCGGAAAACCAGATAGTACTGCGCTGACTGGTTCATGGTCGAGGGCAAGCCGAAGCTCACGTCCTGATCATGGGAAGAGTCGATCGAGTAAATCACGTCGGGGGTACCGCCGTGGAGGAAGTCAGCATATTGCTGGTCGTTCATCAGGAGAAGGTCAACGTCCGCGCTTTCATCGCTCAATTGAACTCCGGATTGCTGCGCGAACGAACGGTAGGATCCGTGCAGTTGAGGGCTGGCTGCATGAGGCGGAACTTCGAAGGGAAACTTTGCGGCAGAGATTACAGCAAACGTCTTGTGCACGATGGCGGTGCTGGTGCCTACAGGAGATGGAGCAATGTGGTCGCTGGGGCTTGGCTTTCGCAGCGGCGCCGGCTCTGGTGTTTTATGGAACGGGTTGGACTTCTCCATAAACGTCTCGAGCGGGCTCACGATCGCGGGCGGCTGGATGGGGCCTTGAGCGTCAGGCTGAGCTTCGGGTTCCTGTGATTGCGTGGATTCCTCAGCGGCCTGCACCTTCGGTTGGGAAGACCGATTTCGGTAATAAGTGTAGCCGCCCCAGGAAACGGCAACCAGCAATAACCATGGGAACACTTTTCTCATGCGGTTCCTCCCAGCTCAACTCCTTAACTTAGCTCTGGGGCGGCCTTGAGACCAACGGTCTTTTGGCTGGGGAAGTTACGTTGGTTTTCCGTACTCGGTGGTGTAGTGCAGTTGGATCTCGCCGCAGGTTCCCTGTTCGGCGGAGTACACGACGCAGGTGTCGAAGGGACGGGAGTAGACGTGCAGGCTGACGGCGCGTTGGCTGAATTCGCGGGGGTTGAGCACGCGGTGGACGGGTTCGAGCGGATCGACGGCGCAGGGATGTGCGGCATTCATCTCGACGGTTTCGGCGATTTCGATGGTGCACGTGCCGAGAGCGATGTCCTGCCGCACAACGTGAAAGTTCTCTACCAGGAGGCGGCCGATGGGGACAGCCATCCAGCAGTTCTGGTCGCGGTGGTTGTGGACGGAGCTGGCCTGGCCGACTTCCCAGCAGATCGCGAGTAGCTCGTAGAGAGGAGTCTTGTCGATCAGGTTGCGAGTGTAGTGCTGGCGGTCCCAGGTGAGGTAAGGGGCAAGCGAGTCGGGGTTGAGCGGGGCATCCTTCAAGAATCCGCGGATCTGCTCGGTGTGCTGAAAGGTGGCCTCGGGGAAGTTCCGGAGTTGGGCGACGAAATTCTGGATCGAGACCTGCTTTGCCGCCGTTTGCATAGACTTCTCTTCTCCCGGGAAAGTATAACGCAGGGGGTGCGCCACTGTGGTTGAGTTTCCTTGTCCCGAGGTGAGATCTAGTTGGCAACCCCAAGTTAGTTACGAATCTAGGGAGTTAACGGGTGGGAGAGAATCCGGGTGGTCGGCCACTCGACCGTGCCTGGGGAGGGGCGGATGCGATGAAAGTGGAATTTCGCGAGTTGGAATGAAGGGTGAACCAGGTTGGTAATAGTGGAATGTTCGGGACTTTTACAGCTTTGCCCGGTCGGCTGAATGCGAAGACGCTGGCTAGTGGCATGATTAAGTGGGCTTAGGGGCAGCCATAAGCGGCCGCCCCTTTTTGCTGAGGGAACAAATGGCTAGGCGGCTCGCCCCAGGACCGGCTGGGTGCAATGCGAGCAGCGGCGAGCCTCGATGGGGATCTCGCTGAGACACTCGGGACACTTCTTGGTGGTGGGATCGGGAGGCGTTTCGCCGCGATGCATGCGGGCCACCAGGGCGTTAACCGGAGTGACCACGAAGAAGTAAATAGCCGCAGCAACCAGGAAGAACCCAACGCAGGCATTGACGAAGTCGCCGACCGGAAAGGCCGTCCCACGAATTGCGAATCCGAGATTAGAAAAATCCGGCTTGCCGACCAGTGCGGCGATGAGGGGAGTGAGCAGGTCTTTGGTAAGGGCGGTGACCACGCCGCCGAAGGCCGCGCCGATGACGACGCCGACCGCCATATCCACTACGTTGCCGCGCAGGATGAACTTTTTGAAGCCGTTGAGCATAGGAAAACTCCTTCAAAATCGATTTGCGCCAATTTATGACAGTAGGCGTGGAAGGTCAAGGGGGACTAAGGTGTTTGAGCACTTGATCGTATCGAGGCGCAGAACGAGACAATGCAGGCAACCACCGGGCTGAAGCCGTCTCTTCTTCGGGGCTCTTTCGCGGCGCTGAAGCGCTGCTCTTCCACGTCACTGCCGGCAGCCGGTCAGATTCTCATCGGCATCACGATATAGCGGTACTTATAGTCGTCGCCTTCGGCGGGGCGGAGCTGGCCGGCGGATTGCGAATCTTTCAGTTCGAGGCGGACTTCGCTGGTGCCGGCGGCTTTGAGAAAGTCGACCAGGTACTGGGCGTTGAAGCCGATGGTGAGGGTTTCGCCGTCGTAGGGGGCTTCAATGGAATCCTCGGATTCGCCGGCTTCGGTGGAGGACGCGGAAAGTTTCACCTCGCCTTTTTCCAGCTTGAGGCGGACGGCGCGCGAGCGCTCGTCGGCAAACTGGGCCACGCGGAGGATTGCCGAGTTCAGATCGGCGCTGTTCAATGCGATGCTCTTGTTGTTGTCCTTGGGCAGGACGGCTTCGAAGTTGGGGAACTGTCCGGTGAGTTGACGCGAGGTGAGCAGGCGAGATCCGATGCGGAAAAAGAGTGTAGATTCGTCTTTGGCGAACTCGACGGTTTCGGCGTCGGTGGAATCGAGCAGGGACTTGAGCTCGTCCATTGCCTTCTTCGGAACCAGGGTTTTCATCTCGCCGGAAACGCCTTCAAATTTCTCTCCGCTGCGCTCGCAATGCGCTAACCGGTGGCCATCGGTGGCCACCATGGTGATGGACTCGGGTTTCAGCAGCATCAGCGCGCCGTTCAGGGTGTAGCGCGACTCTTCGCTGGAGATGGCAAAGCCGGTGCGGGCAATCAATCCGCGCAATACCTGGCCGGGAATCTTCACTACTCCCGCGGTTGGAAACACGGGCAGGCTGGGAAAATTCGATTTCGCCATGCCCACCATTTTGGTGTTCGAACGGCCGCAGCGAATGCTGACCCAATGATTGTCCAACAGCTTGATGGTGATATCGGCGTCGGGCAACAGCTTTACGTAGTCATACAATTTACGGGCGGGAATGGTGCATGAGCCTTCCTTTTTTACTTTGGCATTACATGAGGTTCGAAGACTGAGATCGAGGTCGGTGGCGGTGAGGGAGAGCTTGTCATCGGCAGCCTCGAATAAATAGTTGGAAAGAATTGGGATCGTAGTCTTGCGCTCGACCACGCCTTGTGTGGCGGTCAATTCCCGCAGCAACTCGACTTTGCTGACCGTGATCTCCATGGTTCCCACTGCGACGGCCGCTTCCACCGGCATAAAATCATCCCCCGTGTGGCTTGCTACTTTTATTACTTCCCTTATATCAAATACAAAACCTATAAAACCAGCAGTAATAGTAGGTACGGCGGAGAAGTGGAAAACTTTGCCAACCGGTCTATTGTCACCACTTTGGGGCCTAGCCCCTAGTGTGAGAAATCGGTCCCGATCCTGGCGGAGACCCTACAAGAAGATTCCCACTTTTCTGGTTTTGCCTGAGCGTTGCACAGTTTCCACATCTCATTCACAGACCGGGAAAAGGAAGACTGCGCCACCTGGTGCAAAACGCGTAAACTTTGCGATTTATCCGCCTAATTGCTCTGTCAGCTTATTGAGCAACCTGTTTAAATCTTTGTCGTTCTTGCGCACCGTTTCAATCTTCTCTACGGAGTGCAGAACGGTGGTGTGATGCTTTCCACCGAACTGGCGACCAATTTCCGGAAGAGATGCTTCGGTCATCTGCTTGGCCAGATACATCGCGATCTGGCGCGGATAAACGATGGCGCGGGAATTATCCTTGGCCTTGATCTCGACCAGGCGCAGGCCGAACTGCTCGGCGACCATCTTCTGGATGGACTCGATGGTGACCTTGCGGGCCTGCGAATCGATGAAATTTTTCAGCACCTGCTGCGCATAGGGCAGCGTGATTTCAGCGCCGATCAGAGATGAATGCGCCACCAGGCGGATGAGTGCGCCTTCGAGTTCGCGAACGTTGGAGCGAATATTCTGGGCGACGTAGAGGGCCACGTCGGTGGGGAGGGTGACTTTTTCCTGCTCGGCTTTCTTTTGCAGAATGGCAACTTTGGTCTCGAGGTCGGGGGGTTGAATATCGGCAATCAATCCCCACTCGAAGCGGCTGCGCAGGCGGTCTTCGATCTCGGCCAGCTCTTTCGGAGAACGGTCGCTGGCGATCACGATCTGCCGCATGGTGTCGTGCAGAGCGTTGAAGGTGTGGAAGAATTCTTCCTGCGTGCGCTCCTTGCCGGCGAGGAACTGGATATCGTCGACGAGGAGCACATCGACGCCGCGAAACTTGTCGCGGAAAGAAGTCATCTTGTCGTAACGCAGCGAGTTGATCATGTCATTGGTGAACTTCTCGCTGGAGACATAGCAGATGGCGGACTGGGGCTGGCGGCGCTTGATCTCGTGTCCGATGGCCTGCATCAGGTGAGTCTTGCCCATGCCCACGCCGCCGTAGAGGAACAGCGGGTTGTAGGCTTTGGAGGGACGCTCGGCAACGGCCTGGCAGGCCGCGTGAGCGAACTGGTTGCCGGAGCCGATGACGAAAGCATCGAAGGTGTAGCGCGGATTCAGTTGAGCGGCGCCATCCCAATCGAAGCGGGCCTGCGACGGAGCCGCGGCGGCCGGGGCTGCGGAGAGACCGCCGTTGTGACGGACCGCGGTGGCGGCGGGATCGTCCTCGGGGGTGACGAACTTGACGTCGTTGAACTCAAGGCCGAGGTTGTCGATGGCTTCCTGGATGAGGTCGGCGTACTTGTCGCCGGCGTGGCGGAACTCGACGGTGGGAACGCGCACGAATAATATTCCGCCACTAGAGTGGCTATAGCGCGTGGGCTTTAGCCACGTGTCATAGGAATGCCGGTTGATCTTTTTTTCCAGCGCATCGAGAATGCGCGTCCACGGATTGGGAGAAAGCGTTGTGCTCGAACCTGACATAGTATGAAATACCCGCCGCGGCGTCCCGGCGGCTGGCTGAGGGCGCCTGTTAAAAAATTGCCGTTTACCTACGTGCTGGTGGAACCCTTAGTGTACTGCGGAAAGCGCCCCTTGTATCGTGCGCGGTTGCCATGGTGAATGAGAATTTCTGAAAGCCAACAGTGCGGCATAGTAGCACAAATATTTTTCGCCGTGCGGAAATCTTCGCACGCAATTTGTTTTGCGAACACTATTCGGAACCCGAAGCGGCGCGCCTGTCAAGTGTCGAGGATGTAACTGCAACGAGCGCGGTGCAAAGTTGCGGAAAAGATTTTGTGCTCACGGAAACAGGGAGCGCCCTGTAACCGTCACCACCAAATACGCGGATTCCGGTTTGTCAGGCCTTAGCGAGAGGCGGTCGAGCTTCGCTCGGACCGGACAGCTCCTTCGACTTCGCTCAGGGCAAGCCGGGGCGGCTGTCCCTACATGAGCCTAGGCGCAAACCGAGACACGATCCGCAGGGTAGCCTTTGCCCTTACGGCACTTGGTCATTTATACTCATCGTTTGCCCTAACACTGTTTACGGAACCAGGAGTAGTTACTTTTCATGCCCAAGCGAACATTCCAACCCAACCGGCGCAGGCGAAGCAAGAAGCATGGCTTTCGCACGCGCATGAAGACCCAGGGCGGCCAGAAGGTGATTTCCCGGCGCCGCGCCAAGGGACGGAAGCGGGTTTCCGTGAAACCCGGATTCCGCGAGTAGCTCTTTCCGGTGCCGCTAACTTCCACAATCGAGACGCAGAGTTGCCGGTCGCAGCATGAGGGAGTTCTGGCTGGTGCCGCGCTGGGAACACGACCGGACTCCGCGATGCCGCCAAAGAGAGCACGATTCCCGCGTACGGCACGGCTTTTGCGCCATGCGGATTTCGAACGCGTCTACAAGCAGGGACGGCGACACTTTTCCGCGTCGATGACGGTTTTCTACTGGCCGAGGGCGGAAGCGACTGTAGAGACGCGCGAGGGAACGCGGACAAGAGTGTCCGCGCCACATGGGCTGCGTATCGGATTTACGGTGGGCCGTGCGCTCGGAGGAGCGGTCGAGCGCAACCGAATGAAGCGGCGTTTGCGCGAGGCGGTGCGCATGTCGCGTCCGGTGGCGGGCGTTGCCGCGGATGTGGTGATCAATCCGAAGAAGTCGCTGCTGGCCGCTGATTTCGCCGACGTGCTGAACGAAGTGAGCCGCGCGTTCGGGGTAATCGAGCAAAGGTTGTCGCAACCGGCGTCAGAGAAGTCGGCGCCACAAGCATCATCGAACAGAAAAGCCGGAAGCCGAAGGCCGGAAGCTGAAAGCCGCTCTTGAGCCAATTCGCCAAATTCGTCACGCTGCAATTGTTGCGGGCATACAAGTGGGCGATCTCGCCTCTGTTTCCCCCATCCTGCCGCTACGTGCCGACCTGTTCCGAATATGGCATGGAGGCGGTGGAGCGCTATGGCGCTCTGCGCGGAGGATGGATGGCATTGGCGCGCGTGCTGCGCTGTCATCCCTTTGTGCGTGGCGGCTACGATCCGGTCACGCGATCAGCGATGGAAACGCAATCGGTAGAGAAGTGTGCCACGGTGGGCGCGCCAAGAATTTGATACGGTAATCAAACTTTGCCCGAATTCAAAAATCCTCAACAAGAACCCGGCACCGAGAAACGACTTCTACTCGTCTTTCTTCTGACGTTCATTGTCCTCATTGTATTTCAGCCGCTACTGAAGAAATATATGCCGCAGCCGCCGGCCCAGCCGCAGAAACCGGTGGTGGCGGAGCAAACTGCCCCCACCCCCTCGCCCGCGCCTGCTGCCGTCGCGATTCCTGTTAAGAGCGTTCCGGCCGTCACGGCAAGCAAGCAGGCCTCTGCGGAAACTGAAACTGTTATCGAGAACGATCTCTACCGCATTACTTTCACCAATCGTGGCGCCCAGGTGAAATCCTGGATTCTGAAAAAGTTCGATAACGACGCGCAGAACGGGCGGCTGGATCTAGTCAACTCAGCGGCGGCGCAGAAATACGGTTATCCGCTCTCGCTGTGGACTTACGACGAGAGTTTGCGTAACAAGTTGAGTTCGGTGCTTTATGTGGCTTCGAAGGAAGGCCAGATGACCGCTCCGGCGGAGGTCACCTTCGAGTACGCCGACCGGGATCTCGTGGTCCGCAAGTCTTTCCGTTTCGACCACACTTATGTTTTGAATGTCGAAACCTCCGTTGTCTACAAGGGAGCCGAGACCTTTGCTGCGCCCACATGGCCCGCGGGATTCGGCGATGAGGTGACGCCTGCTGCCTACGCGGCCGCTCGCGTCGACTACCACAATGACGCCTCCACCGACCGCACCGCATTGGTCTTCCCGAACTTCGTCTTGCGTCTGCCCATCAAGAGCATCAGCAGCGGCAACACTCTGAAAGGACCATTCGAGTGGGCGGGCACGGGAGATCAATATTTCACCGCCATTTTTATCCCCGACGATCCGAGCTCTGCGGCGATGGTCACCTTGCGCAACCCCATGGAGATTCCGCAGAAGCCCGGCTTCAATCCTATGGGCTCCAATGCGAAAGACGCTAATGTCGATGTCCTTGGCGCCGCCGTCGGCAACCTTCGCGGTCCGACCGCGGAGCGCATGTACATTGGCCCGAAAGAAATCGCCGTGCTCGATACTGTCCCCGTTGCCACGATTAAGGGCGACAACCCCGATCTGCGGGGTATCGTGGACTTCGGGTGGTGGGGCATCCTGGCGCGGCCGCTTTTCCTGTGGCTGAAATGGACTTACAACCACATCGTTCCCAACTGGGGATGGGCGATCGTCATTCAGACATTCGTCATCACCATCGCGCTGCTGCCGCTGCGGATTACGCAAATGAAGTCGATGCTGAAGATGCAGCGAGTGGCACCCCAGATCAAGTCCATCCAGGAGAAATACAAAAAATACACGCTCCGCGATCCGCGCAAGGCGGCGATGAACGAGGAGATTAGTGCGCTGTATAAGAAAGAAGGGGTGAATCCCGCGGGCGGCTGTTTGCCAATGCTCATCCAGTTCCCCTTTCTGATCGCGTACTACCGCATGCTGGGGGTGGCGCTCGAGTTGCGCCATGCGCACTGGTTGTGGATTACCGATTTGTCGTCCGCCGACTGGGTGCTGCCCATTTTTATGGTGGTCAGCATGGTTGTGGTGCAGCGCATGACGCCGCAAGCCGGTGTGGATCCGGCGCAGCAGAAAATGCTGACCGTGATGATGCCCCTGATGATGGGATTCATCTTTTTCCGGCTGGCTGCGGGCTTGAATTTGTATTACACCGAGAGCAACCTGATTTCGATCGCGCAGCAGGCCATCATGAACCGTACCAAGCTGGGGCGCGAGATGCGCGAGATGATGGAAAAACGGGCCAGGAAAAAGGAGAAGTGATACGGCTTTTGGCTCTTAGCCTTTAGCTCTTAGCTTGAATCCTTAGGCTGGCGCGCGGAAGGCACGATAAGATTGATGGTTTTGACGGAAACAGCGGCGACTGTCGACGGCATGGCAGCGCGCTGGGTGTAAAGGGTTTTAGGTTCAAGCCAAAAGCCAAGAGCTTCCTATGGACAAACTCGCTGCCGCCAACAAGATCAACGAATTTTTGCAGGCCGTGGTTACGCACGGTAGTCTTCACCTCAAGTACCGCATCGTCGTCGATCCTCCGGCGCTGAACGAGTGGGAAACACCGGAAATCTTTGTGGATTTCACCGGCCCGGATTCCGCGCTGCTGCTGGATCGAGGGGGCGAGCTTCTGCGCGCGCTGGAATTGCTGGCGTTCGAAATTTTGCGGCTGCCTTCAGGCGAGCACGAGAAAATTTCCTTTGACTGCAAGAACCAACGCTCTTTGCGCGTGCAGGAACTGCGCATGGCCGCGAGTGTTGCCGCCGAGAAAGTTCGGCAGACGGGCACGCCCTTTCACTTTGCCCCGATGTCATCGCGCGAAAGGCGGATGGTACACCTGGCTTTGCGCGACGAAGCCGACCTGCGCACGGAAAGCGATGGCGAAGGCCGCGACCGGTGTGTGGTGCTCTATCCCGCGGACTATAAGACCGCAGGGGGAAGATCCGCGCGGCGCACGCTGCCGTAGGCTCGCGAGACCGCATCGTCCGGCGGCCGCGGTGCTCCTGTAACATTAGTCAGGATGAATTCCCGTTTCCATTTTCTTCTTCTCATTCCTGTAGCTGCGCTGTGGTTGGTCGCGGCGAGCCAGGCTCAGCAGGTTTCGCAAGTGCAATCGAGTTCTTCCCCGACGTCATCTTCCACCCAGCATGGCGGGAAACCTGCTTCCGGGGCGGAGTCCCGACTGGATGCGGGATCGGTGAGCAATGGCGCTTACCGAAATCAGGGGTTCGGGTTCACAGTCAAGATTCCGGAGGCGTGGGTGTTGCGGACGGAGGAGATAAACGCGCGGGAGGATGACGAGGTGGCATCGACGAAAGAAGGTCGCGCTGCGCTCGACCGGACAGCCCCTTCGGCTCCGCTCAGGGCAGGCGAGGGCGGCTGTCCCCATACGAGGGGGTGTGGGCGTGTGCTGCTGTCCGCGTTTTCGCGGCCTCCGGAGGCTAGGGCGGAGGATGTGAATTCGTCGATTTTGATTGCGGCGGAGAGTGCGGCGTCGTATCCGGGATTGAAGGAGGCGGCGCAGTATTTCGGCCCGGTAACGGAGATTGCCGAGGCGCAGGGATTCAAAATCGTCAACGAGCCGTATGAATTTGTGATGGGAACCAGAACCGTGGCGCGGGGAGATTTTCAGAAGAACGTGGGGACGCGGGTGATGCGGCAATCGACGCTGGCGGTGCTGGCACGCGGGTATGTCCTGTCGTTTACATTTATCGGCGGAACGGAAGATGAAGTGGAAGAGTTGGTGGAGGGTGTGAGTTTTGCGACAGCAGCGAAACCACGTTCCCACTAG
>Ga0182018_10000839_pt1 | contig 38010 bp, 30 predicted proteins | sample 812P2MmetaG_FD_120490 | JGI IMG/M metagenome (GOLD analysis project Ga0182018, IMG submission 120490) | Permafrost microbial communities from Stordalen Mire, Sweden - 812P2M metaG | ecosystem: Environmental > Terrestrial > Soil > Wetlands > Permafrost | place: Sweden: Stordalen | collected... | reverse complement strand
GCGCTTGTTCGAACAGGTTCGCTCGATGGCGGTCAGCGACTCGCTCACCGGCCTGGCCAACTATCGACGACTCATCCACGTTCTCGAAACCGAGCTTGATCGTTCGCGGCGCACGCAGCGGGCGTTCAGCGTGATTTTGCTGGATATGGACGGGCTCAAGGCCATCAACGATCAGTTCGGGCACTTGACCGGAAGCCGGGCGCTGGTGCGGCTTGGCAAAGTTCTTTCGAATCATTCGCGCGCGATCGACACACCTGCGCGGTATGGCGGTGATGAATTCGCGTTGGTTCTGCCGGAGGCCGGACGCGACGTGGCTGCACGCGTTGTGGCGCGCATTCGCGAGCGACTGGCTGCAGAGCCCGAGCGGCCCGCGCTTTCGGTTAGCGCCGGGGTTGCTGCTTTCCCGGAAGACGGCGATACGCCGGAACAACTGCTTGGGGCCGCGGACCGCGCGCTGTACGGCATGAAGAATCGCGGCAACAGCAGCATTCAAAATCTCACGCGCATTGCCGCGTGCCTCTGAGGGGATGACACCAGCGATGCCTCTCAAGACGGCTTTCACCTTTCATCGCGCCGAACGGCGCATTCCGATGGAGATACCGGTGGTGCTGGATGGGCATCGCGCCACGCCGGGAGCGGAATCGACTTTTACAGAAAATGTGAGTGCGCGCGGAGCTCGCGTGGTCAGCAGCCGCCGATGGGAAAAAGGCGAAGCACTGACGTTTGTGTTGCGCACTGGAGAGTTTCGTTCGTTGGCTCGAGTGGCTTACTGCCAACCACAGCATGGCGACGGCTATGCGGTGGGGGTGGAGTTTCTCGATCCGGCCGGGCGATGGGTTGTTCAATCAAAACAAGCTCGACCGAACGGCCGGGCGGATAGGAGGGGAACGCCTGGAACGGAAGACAAATAACTGGTGCAAACAAAAGAATAGGAGTTGAAGCGCCGCGCGGAAGAGAAGGCCGAGCGGCGCTTCATTCTTTTTTGCAGGAGAAAAAGAAGTAATGACCTAGAGAACTAAACAGAGACGGGAGAAACATCAACTAAGAACGCACCGGGTTGGCCGAGGAAGAGTTTGAGGCGAGTGTCCGCTGTGCCAGATTTGACGCCAGATCGCTTGCGTATCCCCGGAACCGATCTAAAGATCGGCCACTAAAGGATCGCGACTCATAAAGCGGAGATATCCAGTGTGGTGTCGGCGTTTTTCCAGGCGGTTTTGAATTGGGATTCGACCCAAGCGGCATCGGCGTCTTTATGTTGGGCTTGGAGGCTGTGCATCAGGCCGAACAGGGAGCGGGGGTTACGGGGGTTTCGCTTCAGGTCCTCGCGGAAGACTTGCTCGGCGTCAGTTGTTTTTCCCACTGTTAGCAGGGCGGCTCCCAGCGATTCTCTGACTGGGTAATACCAGTCTGGTGGTTCGTCGTAGCGCAATGCGTCCTGCATTTCGACTGCTTTTTGCCAGTGAGAGACGGCTTGGTCTTTGCTGCCTCGGGCCATAGCGATGCGCGCGTCGAGAATTTGGGATGCCAGACTCAGCAGGTCTTTGCTGGAATTAAATTCGCCCATCCTGGCATCGGCGGGAATCACAGCTACTTCCTTGACGAATAACTCATACTCGGCGGCGGCCTTTTCTTTTTCGCCGCGGGCGGTGAAAGCCTGGGTGCGCGCGTAACGCCACATGACGTGGGTAGCAGTCAACTCCTTCACGGGTTCGGGCTGGGCCAAAATCGCGTCCCACTGACGGAAACGAACATCGACCCAAAACGGCGTAATGATGAAGAGATCGAGCATCGGCATGGTCTTTGCGTGAGGCATGAGCCGCGTAGCCATGGCATCGGCGGCGGCTTTGGCCACGGCGTAATTTCCTTCCATGCAGGCAACCGCCGCGAGGAAGTGCTCGTTGTGGCTGTGGTACATGAGGTCGTACATGCTGCCTTCCTGGTCGGCCTTTCGCGCGTATACGGTGTCAACCTTGGCAGCTTCTTCGTTGCTCTTCACCGCGGCGGCGTAGTCGCCGGTGCGAATATAGATGTGCGCGGGCATGTGGACCAGATGTCCGGCTTGGGGAACCATGGTGTCCAGGCGGCGGGCGCTGGGCAGGGCGCGCTCCGGATTCGGCGAAGCTTCGACGGCGTGAATGTAAAAGTGATTTGCGCCCGCGTGATCGGGATCTCGGGCCAGAACCGATTCGAGAATTCGGACGATCTCCAGGGTGTTCTCCGCTGGCTGGCCGTCGTGGCTCCACAACTTCCACGGATTCAAGTCCATCAGGCTCTCGGCATAAAAGGTTGCCGCATCCGGATCGTCGGGATATTTTTGCCAGAGGGCTTTCATGGCGGCCGCATAGTTTCGCGCGAGTTGCGGGTAGTCGGGCTTAGGCTCGCCAGAGAAGCGCGCTGCGAGTGCCTGCACATAATCCTGCTCCACGGCGGGAGCATGCGCGGAGAGCACTCGCGCTTTCTGGATGCTGTCGAAAGCAAGTTTTTCTCTTTCGGCGTCCACATCCGCGTTGTAGTTGGGTCCTACGGCGAGCGCGATCCCCCAGAGCGGCATCGGAGAGGCGGGATCGAGTTCGGCGGCGCGCTGGAACGCGTGCTGGGCTTCTTCATGGTTGAAACCGTAGATGAAGGTCAACCCTTGATCGAAATACGCCTGTGCATCTTTGCTCTTGCTGTCGATCGTGTGGTGCTGGCGACCGATGACGGTGAGCGACAAATCCGGTGAGTGAGAGGCAGGTTTTTGCTGGGCCATTGTGCTGAAGGCACACGTGGTGACAAGGAACAGGATCGTGTGCGGCAGCATGAACACACGGGTCTTAGCGGCTGAAGCCAGACCGATTCCGCGGCGCCTTCGGCACAGCTGAAGCCGTGCCCTGACATTGCCGGACAGCCTCAACAGACCTGTCGAAAGCATCATTCGTCCCTCCAGATTAGTGACACCATAGGTTTGTCGGTTGGATTTGCAAATTCCAATTGAACGCAGTATAGCTCAGGAACTTTTCGCAGCAAGCGTTTCATAGACTTGCATCATGCCTTCGACCATTTTGGCGGCGGAAAATTTCTGTTCGATGCGCGCGCGGGCAGCCTGGCCGATTTGTTTGGCGCGAGAAGGGTCGCGCAGGAGGGCGGCGGTGGCGTTTCGCAGGGAGGCCTCGTCGCCAAGCTCTATGAGCAAGCCGCTTTTTTGGTCTTCGATGATTTCGGGGAAGGCGCAACAGCGGAAGGCGATGCTGGGGACGGCGTAGCTCATTGCCGAGAGCAGCGACGTGCCCAGGCCTTCGAAGCGGGATGGGAACAGGAAGCCGTCGAGCGCGGCGTAGACGGGGTCCATGGCTTTTACGAAGCCGGCGAAGATTACGGCGTCGGCGATGGCGAGGTTTTTTGCCAAATACTGGAGGCGAGATTTGTCGGGCCCGTCACCGGCGAGAAGCAACTTGGCTTGCGGAAACTCGGTGCGAAGATCGGCCAGTGCGCGGATCACTAGGTCCTGGCCCTTGTCGGGGAGAAGAACACCGACACAGCCTAGGAGCGGAGAATCATCGGTGACACCCCATAGAGCGCGCGCTTCGCGCCTGACTTCGGCCGAAGGAAGACGCGGGATTTCGACACCTTCATAGACGACGGTCATCTTTTCGTTTTCTATACCGGAGGAGGCGAGCCTTTCGGCGACCCATCCGGAGATGGGAAGGATCCGCGCGGCGGCTTGGTAGCGCGAGAGCGCGAGGGAACTGCTGCGGAGGGGATAGCCGACGCGACGCGAAATCACGAAAGGGACGCGGCGATGGGCTTGGGCGAGCCACGCCGAGGTCACGGCGTGGGCTTCGTTGGCATGCACGATGTCGTACGTGCCCGATTTTGTCAGCTCGGAAATTTTGCGCGCGGCCGAAAGTCTGGCGAGATACTGAGACACGTTGTGGACCGTAACGCCTCTGGCGTGTGCGCGCTTGCCCAACTCGGAGTTTTCCGGCGAGACCAGTTCCGCAGCGTAATTTCGCGCGTTCAAACCTTCCAGCATCAGGAGCGCCTGGTTTTGCCCGCCGCGCCATTCGGTGTCCAGATCCACGACCAAGATCTTCACGAATTGGCAGCTCCCAGACTGCGCTTGGACGCGATCAACTTTCCCAGCTTTGCATATTTCAAGCGCACAGAACGCGCTGCCATTTGGGAAATCAAGGCGCCGCGGTAGCCGTCCAGAAAGCCGCCGCGCAGTACGAAGTTCTGAAACCAGCTCCACGGGGTGGCGAACCAGACAGCGCCACGCCAACTGCGCTTGCCCTCCGCGAACATCTGCTGAGCCGCCAGCGTGGTGTAGCGCTCGACGTTGGCTTCGTGCTCGTCGAAGGAACGGACGGTGTAATGCAGTAAGTCGCCGATCAAGCGCCCGGGTTTGCCGGGGAATCGCAGCGATTCGTGGATCATGCCGGAAAATTGCGCAGAGCCGCGGCGATAAAGGCGGCGCTGAAAATCGGGATACCAGCCGGAATGCTTGATCCACGCGCCCAGATACCACGTTTTTCGCGATACCTCGTAAACGTCACGCTCGGGCTTGCGCGTCTTCCAGTCCAGCAGAGAGGTGTGAAGGAGGCTGCTCATCTCTTCGTCCGCATCCATCGAGAAGACCCATTCATTGGATGCATGGTCGGCGGCAAAATTCTTTTGCTCCGCGTAGTTTGTCCAGGTGCGAGGGAAAAACGCTGCGCCGTGTTCGCGGGCGACGGCTTCGGTGCGGTCGGTACTGCCGGAATCTACTACGACGATTTCATCGGCAACCCCGCTCAGGGAGGACAGGGCGCGCGAGAGGTTCTGTTCTTCGTTGAGCGTGATGATGCAGACGGAGATGCGGTTCATCGCATGTACGGGGGGACTTGAACCTGGCGTCAGTATCTCACAACCGCGATCTCAATCGCGGCAGTCCCTAAGGAAAGGTAAAGAATGCCAAAAGCCACAGGGCTCCACCCCGCGTCCCACCCTCACTTCGGTGTGAAGTTGATGCGCAGGATGGTTTCGCCGATGCGGAACTCGGCGTCGTTTACGAGCATGGCGGCGCGGACGCGTTCTTCCTCGAAAAATGTGCCGTTGGTCGAATCCAGATCGCGCAGGTTGACGTAGGCGTCGCGGACCTCGATTACGCAGTGATGTCGTGAGACTTCCGGGTCCTGCAGAGCGATGTCGGAGCCTTCGCGGCCGACGACGACCCGGGGCTTGGACAATTTATGTGTGCCGCCTTTGCCGGGTCCGGAAATAATTGTCAGGATCACGTCGTGGGTTGCAGGAAGCTTGGAACCATTGTTTTGATCGACGAGATTCCCGCTGGAGCCGGGAGCATCGCCACGCGCGAACGAGGGCAACGGAGAAATCACCATGGTGGCGTTGGGACTGCGCCTGGTATCCACGACCGTTTTCATGCCGCATTTGGCGCACTGAAACTGCACCTTGGGGTGGGCGCCCACGTCGGAATCTTTCAGCATGTGCTCGGTGCCGCAGTGACGGCAGGCTGCTTGCATGGGTTGAAATTAGCATGTCTGTGGCGGGGTGCCAGACGTGTGGTTGGGGGATTGTTGTGACGGTAACGGCGGTGGCGTTAGCAGGCGCCCGCCACGCTTCGAAACTCAGGGTAACCCGTCGGCGGCCGATACACGGGATGCGGCCACACGACGGGGCGGTATGCTACGATTACAAGTTCCGGATGGAATAGGAGAGCGCCTTGCCTGAGCATATTTCGCGCAAAGAGTTGAAGCAGGATCGAATCCACGATGCTATCGAGCACGGCGCGGAAGCGGTGTATTCGCACAAGAAGGTTGCGCTGGTTGTGATTCTTGTTGTTGGTGTGATCGCGGCGGGATATGGAGTGTGGAGCGTTTACATCGATCGGCAGACGGCGGCGGCTTCGGCGGCGTTTGACACGGCGATGAAGGCGTATACCGGGCACGTCGGGGCGGCCGATCCTGCCGAGCCGGGCGAGGCGAGTTATCCGGACCAAGCGGCGCGATCCAATGACGCCGAGGTGAAATTTACTGCGGTCGCGGACAAATATCCGAACACCAGCCCGGGCCGGCTAGCGCGCTACTACGCGGCGCTTTGTTTGGAAGACTTAGACCGGCAGAATCAGGCGCTAGAACAACTGAAGAAGATCACGTCCGGCAGCGACAAGGAACTGGCGAGCATGGCGGAATATCAAACCGCAGTGATCTACGAGCGGACCGGTAGGACCGATGACGCCGTGAAGATATTGCGCGGGTTGGCCGATAGACCGTCGGTATTCGTTCCGCGCCCGCTGGCGCTTTTGGAGCTTGGGGGCGCATTGCGCCAGACCAATCCGAACGAAGCTACGAGTATCTACCAGCAGGTGAAGAAAGAATATCCAGAGTCGGCGATTTCGGAAGAAGCGGACCGCAGACTGGATACACTCGCACCGCGATCTTAGGCTGGGCCGCCAAGGCTCTCGTTCGCGCGGCGAAGAAAAAATCCACGGAGCGGCCCATCGAATCAGGTTTCCCACTCGCGTCTTGGGCCATGCACGCCAATCAATCGCGTGGCAGACGCCATCCAGAACCTCTGCACCGTTACCGCAGCGAATACGCGCGAGACCGCGACCGCATCGTGCACGCGCGGGCGTTCCGGCGCCTGGAAGCCAAGACGCAGGTCTTCACTGCGCGGTTTTCCGATCATTTTCGCAACCGACTGACGCATACCATCGAGGTTTCGCAGATCGCGCGCACGGTGGCGTCGGCGCTGAGTTTGAACGCGCAGCTCGTTGAAGCTCTTTCGCTGGTTCACGATATCGGCCATCCGCCGTTTGGTCATGCTGGGGAACGCAAGCTGGACGAGTTGATGCGGGCTCACGGCGGTAGCTTCAACCACAATCGGCATGCGCTGCGCATTGTGGAGCAATTTGAGCAGCGCTATCCGGAGTTTCCTGGGTTGAATCTTACGTTTGAAGTGCGCGAGGGGATCATCAAGCACTCGCGGGAATATGGTGTGAAGGATTTTCCTCAGCTTGCGGAATACCTTCTGGATTTGCGGCCGCCGCTGGAAGCGCAGCTGATTGATTGCGTGGATGAGATCGCGTACAACACGGCGGACCTGGATGATGCGCGGGAGGCGGAGTTGCTTGAGTTGGATGTTTTGTGCGGCGAGGTGCCAATTTTTGGGGAGGCTTACGCCAAGGTTGATAAGACGTACCCTTCCGCGCGGGAAAAACTGAAGTTCAACGAGGCACTCAAGCACGTGCTGGATCAACTGGTTACCGACCTGATCGAAACGACGACTCAGAGGGTGCGTGATTCGGGGGTCGCTACCGTCGAGGATGTCCGGCGGCTGCCGAGGCGAATCGCGGGGTTCAGCGAGAGGTTCAGCAGGCGAAATGGGGAACTGAAGAAGTTTTTGTTTGCGAATATCTACGACCGGCCGGTTATTACCGAGGATCGCGATCGTTCGGTGCGCTGCCTGGACGAACTTTTCGGGTATTACCTGGATTCGCCCGGGTCGATGCCGGCGTCGCATGAAGAACTCACGCACATTGACCTGCGGCACTTGGTGGTATGCGATTACATAGCGGGAATGACGGATCAATTTCTGCTTCGGCAACACCACCAGCATTTTGGTTCTGCCGCGGATGTGGCGAATGCCTCGGCGTAGAGAGCGGTTCGCTTCCACATTTATTCCGACCCCCCTGAAGAATATTTATTGGGTGGCTTGTGGGTACAATGCAGGAGGTCTTCTCGACTGCGCTCCGGTTCTTCTGAGGGAACGAAGGTGTTGAAGGTCTCGACAAATTCGTATCGCACGGCGGGCGCGCGGACATTCGTGCTCACGATGGTTTGTTTGGCGACTGCGGGTTTGGCGTCCGGGCAAGTATCGTCGCTGCTTCCCTCGACAAAGCCAGCACCGTCGGCGCAGCCGGCGGGTCCAACGGATCCGCTTGGGCGCGATACGCCGCGTGGAACGCTGATCGGATTCATCCGCGCCGCGCAAGATGAGAGCGAAACAGCGGCCGAGTATTTTCAGCCGGGGAAAGGCCATCGCGGAACGCCTGCCGAAGAGCAGGAACTCGCGACGCAGCTCTCCACGGTGCTGAATGCGAAATTTCCGGCCTCCGCTCCCGGCTCCATCAACAACGATCCTGACGGGCGAGGCGAAGATCAACAGCCGCGGGATCAGATCAAGATCGGGGGCACGCGCGTACTGAGCGAGTCGTTCCCCATTACGCTGATTCGCCTCCAGGATCCACACAACGTAAAACTCTGGTTTATCTCGCGACAGACGCTCGATCAGGTCCCTGCAGTCTACGACTCGCTGCGCTTTCCCCGGCTGGAAAAAAACCTGCCTGCGTATCTGGTGAAGAACCGTCCACTGGGTATGCCCGCGTGGCAGTGGCTCGCGATGATTCTGCTTGCGCCGGTTGCGATGGCATTGGGGTGGGCGCTGGCGTTGCTCGGGCGCAGCGGCTGGCAGCTGGCGCGACGTTTGCGCGGGCTGGCTCCGCTTCCACCGCAGCCGATTCGGCGCTTCGGCCCGGGCGCGATGCTGCTGGCGATCATTATTCACTACAGTTTCGTCAGCGCGATCGGGATGTCGCTGCTATACCGCCAATACTACCGGAGCATCATCCTGGTTTTGTTGGCGTTCGCGGTGTACTGGGTGGTATTGCAAATCACGCACTGGATTTTCCGCGGTATCGCGCAACGACTCACCGACCGAGGGCGGTTGGCGGAACGCTCGCTGGTTTCGTTGTCGCGCCGCGTTCTGGACGTGGTGATTTTTGTCGCCATCAGCCTGCTTGTGCTGAAATCGCTCGACGTAAACGTGACTGCCGCACTCGCCGGCCTGGGTATCGGCGGTCTGGCGATTGGCCTTGGCGCGCAGAAGACGTTTGAGAACTTGTTGGGGGGCATTTCTATCCTGACCGACAAGGCCGTGGTGGTGGGAGACTCCTGCAAAATCGGCGATCGTGCAGGGACCGTCGAGGATATCGGTCTGCGCTCGACGAAAATGCGGACCGAGGAACGGACGGTCGTGTCGATTCCGAATGGCACCGTAGCAACGGCCACGCTGGAGAATTACCGCTATCGCGACAAGATTCTTTGCAGACAGACGGTGCGACTGCGGTACGACCTCTCGCCGGACCATTTGCGGTATGTTCTGCAGCAACTGCGCGAAGTCCTGGCTCAGGATGCGAAGGTAGAGAAATCGACCGGTCGCGTGCGTGTGATGCGTTTTGGCGAAAACGCGATTGAGGTGGAGCTCTACGCTTATATTCTCGAGCGAGATTACAGTGCATTTCTCGCCGCACAGGAAAATCTGCTGCTGCAAGTGATGGAAACGCTGGAGCGAACCGGCGGGGCCGTGGCGTTGCCTTCGCAAACGACGATGGTGACGCAGGACGCCTGGGTCGATCCGGAAAAAGCGGCTGCCGCTCGCGAGGCGATGGGCAAAAGCGACGAAACGGGCGAGTCCGGTGGCACGCGGGCCAACGTCATGCCTCACGGCCACGCCAAGAAGTCCTAATTCGCGCCGATTCGACGCCATCCGCGGTACCGCCTATCAGAAAAATTCATACCGCAAAGTACTTAGAAAATCATTCGAACCAAGGGCAAGAAATAATCGGCCTTCCAGGTCCGTACTGCTCTAGCCGGTGCTCCTCGCAGTCGCAAAACGCGCAAAACCTGCAGGTTACGGTTGAGACAGGTCATGGCAAGCCAGTTGCATATCCCAAGATTGTCGTTCCCGGGCCGGCCGGAAATTCTCTCGCCGAAAATGCCCTCGGGTTAAGGGTGACGGAGGAGACGTGATGAGTCGATTGGCATTGATCGAGAACGCGGTCTGCGAGACCTACCAAGGGCTGCTCAAGGATTGCGAGAACGCGCGGAAACAGTGGAACGAACGGCGCGTTGAGATTTCCGAACTTGGACTTCGCGGAAAGGGAATCGACAATGAGCTTCGGTGCCTGCAAGCAAGGTTTGCTAAATCCTACGCAATGGTTCGCAATCACGTATGCGATTGCGACAGCTGTCAACTTGCATCAGGAGCTGACCACGGTTCTCCTGTTGAAAGTGATGCTCCTGTCGTCCCTGGATTCCATCTCTCGTTGTTCTCCGGATCGCACTTCTCTCATGTCTGAAAGGATGCAACCCCTCGTTTCCTAAACTTTTGACAATTCCTATTGCTCGCCGAATGTGTTGCACGCGGCGATGGAACCGGTGTCCAGTCCCTTGCTGAACCAGGACATGCGCTGTTGTGAAGTGCCGTGTGTAAACGATTCCGGCGAGACGTGGCCCGTCGCCATTTTTTGCAGCCGATCATCGCCGACCGCTGCTGCCGCGCCCAGAGCGGATTCGACGTCGCCCTTTTCGAGCAATCCGCGCTGCTGTGTGGAGTGCGCCCAAATGCCCGCGAAACAATCCGCTTGCAGCTCGAGCCGCACGGAAGAAGAATTCGCGCCGTGCATGGTTCCTTGCTGCGCTCTTCGCTCGATGCCAAGAATATTCTGAACGTGATGGCCGATCTCGTGGGCCAGGACGTAGGCTTGCGCGAATTCGCCTGGCGCCCCAAAGCGCCGCTTCAGCTCGTCGTAAAAGCCGAGGTCGATGTAGACTCTTTGGTCTTCCGGACAGTAAAAGGGTCCGGTGGCGGATTCGGCGCCGCCGCATGCGGACTGGGTGTAGTCGCGGAATAGGACGAGCTTCGCATGATGGTAGGGTCGGCCAGTTTGCTGCGGGAGAATTTGCGTCCAGGTGTTCTGGGTATCGTCGAGGACGAACGAGACGAATTGAACCAGCGGTTTTTCGGACGCGTCGCGAGCGGGATTTGGCTGGCTGACCGTTGCCGGACGGGGACCACTGCCGCCGCCCAGCAAGGCAAAGAAATTCTGCTTAAAGACCAGGCTTAGCACAAGCAAAACGAGTGCGCCGCCGATTCCGATATGCATCCCGCCGAACTGAAATCCTCCGCCACCGCCGGAATCATCGCGGCGGTCCTCGATGTCTTCGCTTTCACCACCCGGTGTCCAGCGCATGTTTTTCTCTCCTGAGGGTTGGGAAACAGAAATGGTAGCACCCGGGGAAGAGAACGTGCGAGAGCGTGGTAGTAGAGAATGAATGCGGCGTCCAGGTAGTTGGGCGGTTGCGGTCCTTCGCTCCGCTCAGGATGACAGTCTTCTTGCGTGGTTTCCGTGTTCAGAGATCTCCGCACGGGAGCCCAAGCGGCTCGAACCTATTGAACCGGACTTTGAGAGCTTTGCGACGCGACGCTCAGGGCTTTGTTTGGGACGGCAAGACTTTCGTGTCGTTTTGCGTGAAATCGAACCGTACCAGCCAATCGCTGGCTACGGCGTGGTCGGCGACCTTCGCGGGAGCGAAATCCCAGCGCTTGGCGGCCTGAATGGCAGCGTCGGCGAAAAACCTGCTGGGACTAGAGGCAGGTTCGACATCGATCACGTTTCCGGAATCGTCCACATGGACTTTGACAACCACGCGCACCGTGCCGTGAATCGTGCTTCGAGACTTTGCCGAAACTTCCGGTAGCACCTGGTTTAGAACTTCACCCTGGGTGACCGGACCCGACGGCATCACAGCAGCGGACGAGTCCGATCGAACAGGCGCCGGCGAGGGTGCGGCCGCTGGCGCCGGTTCGGAATCTGTGGACGGCTGATCGTTCCTCATGAACTGCCTCTCACCGGCGGGCCTCACCGAGTCTTGCGGCGAACTTGGCAGAGGCTGAAGCGCCGAGCGTTGCGCAGGCCCTTGCAATGCCCTGTCCGCCGGCGGCGTGCTTTGTCTCTGTGGCGACTCCGGTTGCGGCTTGGATACCGCAGGGGGTGCGATCTTGTCAGGCGTGAGCGGCGCGTCCGGCTGCACCGCGGGATGCGTGGGCGCGGAGGTCGTATCCGGTCTGGGCTGTCGATCGCGAAGCCCTGGAATGGCCAGCATCGCGCCGAGGGTTAGCGCTACCAGGACAGCGACTACGATGTAATACGAGCGGTACGACGCTTTTCGTCCAGCGACCAATTGATTTTCGAGCGTGTGTTGCTTTGCTGGAGGCAGGGGCGGAACCGTCGAGAGCGGAACGGATAATGGATCGATGGAGTCGGCGGGCTTTGCTGTCGCCGCGGTGTTGCCCGTAGGCACAACCGTGGCTGGCGCGACAATCGTGGGCTTCGGCGCCGCAGGCCCCATGGGATCGGGTATGACCGGCGCCGAGACCTTCGGCGCAGGAGCAACCGCGGGAGGATTGAGCCGCGCGGAGATTTCCTTGACGGTCCACCGGCTTTGCGAATCACGCCGCAAACTGTGCCGTGCAATATCAAGGAAGGGCTGCGGCACCGAATCGGGAACTTGAGGATCCTGTTGTTCGGTCCGCTGCGGCACGCGTTGCGTCAGCGTTTCAACCAAAGTGATCCCGAGCGACCAGACGTCTCCCGCAGCATCAGCACCGCCCGCGGATTGCGGCGCGGTGTACGCATCCGGCGCGCCGCCGCCGGTCGACGACTCCGCAATGCGTAACAGGGAATCGCTCGAAAGTTTCAGTTGATCGTCAAGCGCCAGGATATTTCCGGGTTTGATGCGCCCGTGCACGAAGCCTTTTCCATGCAAATGAAGGAGGGTTTCGATGAACGGTTCCAGCATGTCGCGCGTTTCCGCGGGCGAAAGGGCGCGCTCCGGCAGAAATTGCGCCAGGTTCTCCTGGGCGTACTCCATCACGACATAGAGCAGATCCATCCCCGCCAAATGGCACCGGCCAGTTTCGAAAAGCTTGATCAGATTGGGATGGGAAATCTGCGCCGCCTGCTTCCAGCGGGATAGTTGGAGATCGGCCTTTGCGGGATCCGCCTGAATAAACTTGATCGCGGCTTTCTCCGGTTTGTTCTTGCCGCGCTGCGTCAGGAACACCACGCTGTGATCGGAGCCGCCCAGGTGTTGGAGCAGCGTGAACTCGGCGTCAACAACCTGCCCTTCGCATTCTTTCCAGCTATCGGACATCATGCACCCCCGGTCCGGTTTTGCAAAGCCAAGGACCATCATACTCTCGCAGCCTGCTTGGCAATCCTGTACGAAGGTTCAGGTCGACATTTGGTTACGTGCCAGGAGTGAGAGGTTTCGGCCCGGTCCGCGCATCTAAGCGCGCAGGCGGGCAGAGCCGCTGACGAACCGGCTGCCGCGTTCGTAGAAACGAAGAAGCCTCTGCGCCGCGCGGGTGATGCCGATGCGCGGGCTGATGCCGAGTCGACGAGCCAAAGACTTTTCGCTGCCAGGCGGGTTATGCAACGGAGAAAGAACCCCGAGCCAGAGCGGGCCAGGAGCGCACAGATCGACGCCATCGACACTGCGATCGATTTGCAGCGCGGAAGCCAGACGGCCGGGCCCCCGCGTGAGGTCGAGCAATCGCGTGGTTGCCCGATGGCGCTCCATTTGATGGATCCCCTCGACCGGTTCCAGCGCGCGTATGAGCACGCCACCCCCTATGCCGGGAGTTTCGCTGCTGACATTGAGCATGAAATGATTGCCGTAGGTAAAGTACACGTAGGCATGGCCGCGTCGCAAAAACATCGAGCGGTTGCGCGGCGTCGGCCCGCGAAAGTGATGCGCGGCGGGATCGCGTGGGGGATAGGCTTCGGTCTCGACGATGCGCCCCGCCATTCTGCCGGCCGGAAGTTCGCGGACGATGACCTTTCCGATCAGAAATCGAGCCAATGCGATGGTCGCAGCGGGGAGTTCGCTGCGTCGCAAGCGCCGGAGCGAGACCGATTCGCTACGAGAAGCGTATTCTGTGACTGCGTCGGAGATGGGATGGGTAGGGGCGCTCACGGCGTTCATTCTACCCAATTGGCATACAGTCTAGATGCCCTCCATAACTCCACGGAATACTGTATTTCTTGTAGCCTTGGAAAATGATTGAATCTCGGGACGGGCATACCGGGGAGGTGTATCACGAACGTGGCAAGGTAGTTGGCTTGCCTCCGAACACGGCAACAATGAGTTTGATTGTTTAATGGCAAGCGTATAGATTTCCACAGACAGGAGACGAAAAATCCCCTTTGCGTTCTCCTGGAGATAAAATTGACAATGTCAGAGCGGGCGTAGTCGGATAGAATTGGAGACCGTGCCCCCTGCGCCTATAGGCAACCCCGCCCCTTTTGCCTTGGGCCAGTAAGCTGTTAAGGCAGATCTAACTTGGAAGCGACGAAACAAGATAAGCGCTCGATCGTACGCAGACGTACGCAGCAACTCGTGTATCTGGAATTGGGACGCGAGAACGGCGGCGTCATGCTGAATCTGTCCGAACAGGGTTGCGGATTTCAGGCCATTACCCCCGTGAAATGCGGCGAGACGCGTTTCGCGTTCCAGATCAATGGCGGGCGGCGAATTGCCGGTGATGCCGAGGTAGTTTGGGCCGACGAAACGGGAATCATGGGCGGCTTGCGATTCTTGAATCTCCCCGTTGAGGCGCACCGGGAGATTCGGCTGTGGCTTACCGAAACCAACGCCCCGCTAGAACATGGATTCGCGCCGGCAGTCGCAGCCGCAGGAGACGCTGGCGGGCGTCGTTCGCGCGTTATGGGTGGCGAAGAAAGTACCATGCCACTGGCCGGTGTTCATGTAGCCGAACAGGAACCACCGCCATCACCCGCATGGGTCAATCTGCGGGCAGGGAACTACCCGCTCCCTGTCGAGGACGACCGGTACCGAGCGGCACTGCACGCCGAATATGGGTCGTTCGGCGGCTCCCAACATGGATCCGCCGGGATATGGCGGGGAGTCGCCATCGTGGCGACCGTAGTAGCCCTCGCAGCTCTCGTAATCGTGTACCAGCGTGATGTGGGGACATCCCTCATCTGGCTGGGGGAAACACTGACGGGCAAAACCAAGGCATCCTCGGTGGTTCCGGATAAACAGTCGGCTTCCACGCCTCCGGCCGGAGAGACGCAACGCAATTCGGGCGTCCCGAGCTCTATCCCGTCCGCCGACAAGAGCACCTCTCCTAATCCGGATGATTCCGGCTTGCCACATGAGAAAGAACTTGCCACCGCGGGACATAGCGACTTGCCGGATGGCGTGACATCGGACACCGGCGGCCACCCGGAGTCGGTTTTGGAACGCCAAGGCGTGCCCCCGAAGACGGAACCTGCCTTTACCGACGGGGACAGCGTCGAAACTCTGTGGGGAGCAGTGCAAGCGGGATCGGTTTCCGCGGAAGTCTCACTGGCAGAACGGTTTGCCCGCGGGGAAGGCGTCAATAAGAATTGCGAACAGGCGAAGGTCTTGATGAAAGCCGCAGCCGACCACGGCAACCGGGAGGCCCGCTTGAGGCTTTACGAGATGGAGACTGGAGGGTGCCAGTAGCTGCCCGTTAATTCGCACGCAACCTGATCATGCGACAAACCTTGCACTTCCTTGACTTGGCGGCCAACCGCCTGAATAATGAGAAGGCATGACCGTTAGCGCCGGAGGCGCTGAAGACATGTTCCTTGACATCAAGGACCTTGCCGTCCGGAAACAGGTAATCCGGAAGAGCTACGCGCCCGGCAGCATCGACTACCAGACCGCGGAAATGAAGCAGATCGACCCGCTCGAAGTGAATGCGACCGCGGAGCTGCTCGAAGGGCAAATTCGGGTCGCAGGCGAAATCGAGACGAAGGTGGAGTTGGTCTGCGCGCGGTGCCTGGAACCCGTCGTGGACGAGGTTCATCGATCGTTTGATCTCTTTTACAGCCCTTTGCCAAAGGGTGAGAAGCCGGAAGAAGCGCGGCTCAAAGAGGACGACGCCGAGATCGGATTTTTTGAAGGGGAAGGGCTCTTTCTGGCAGATGTGTTGCGGGAACAAGTGCTCCTGGCGTTGCCGATGAAGGTCATCTGCCGGAGCGACTGCAGGGGTTTGTGTCCTAACTGCGGCGCGAACTTGAACCACGAAGAGTGCCGCTGCGAGACACATTCGACCGACCCGCGATTGGCTCCCTTGGCGCGCCTGAAGCAGGACTGGCTGAAAAAACAATAGGTTTCAGGGGCGAAAGCCCATACAATCCGGCCAAGTGGTCGGACACGAGGAGTATTGCTATGCCTAACCCAAAACGACGGCATTCGAAAAGACGAACGAGCACGCGGCGGGCGCACGACTTTTTGGTCAAGCCCGCGCTGGCAAAATGCCCGAATTGCCACGAAATGAAGCAGCCGCACCACGTATGCCCCCACTGCGGCTACTACAAGGGCAAAGCGGTTCAAGACGTTTCGGCCTGAACGTTTAGAGCGGACGAAGCGAGAGCCTTACTACCGGTGCTTTTTCCGGAATTGCCTGATCGAAGCCCCCCATGATCACAATTGCGGTTGATGCCATGGGCGGAGACCATGCTCCCCGCCCCGAAGTTGAAGGGAGTGTGCTAGCCGCGCGAGAGTTCGGCGTGCGCATCTTGCTGGTCGGGCAGCCGAATGTGGTGCGCGCAGAGCTCGCCAAGCTCGCTGAGCCGAACTTGCCCATCGAGGTTGTGGCGGCGAGCGAAGTGATCACCATGGACGATCACCCGGCCCAGGCTTTTCGCCGGAAGAAGGACAGTTCCGTGCACGTGGCGGCGCGGCTGGTCCGCGAGACCAAGGCCGACGGCTTGGTGAGCGCCGGCAATACCGGCGCGGTCATGACCGTAGCGCGGTTTTTGCTGGGAACCCTCGAGTCGGTGGACCGCGTGGCGTTGGCCGCACCGTTCCCGAATGCCAAGGGTGGCGTTTCCGTTTTGCTGGATGTCGGCGCAAATGTGGATTCGAAGCCGGAGCATCTGGTTCAGTTCGCGGTGATGGGCGAGATTTATTATCGCGCAACGTTCGGGCACCGGCGCCCTCGCGTTGGGTTGTTGTCGGTGGGCGAGGAAGAGATTAAAGGCAACGAGTTGACGCGTGAAGTCTACAACCGCTTGAAGAAGAGCTCGGTTCATTTTGTCGGCAACGTGGAAGGCGGCGATCTATTTTCCGGCGATGTGGACGTGATTGTGTGCGATGGGTTTGTGGGAAATATCGCGCTGAAGATTTGTGAAGGTCTGGCGCTACAGATTTTTGAGGTGCTGAAAAAGTCATTGAAGAGTTCGCTGGTGTCGCAGGTCGGCGCCATGTTGTCGCAAGGCGCGTTCAAGGGTTTGAAGAAGAAGATTGATTACACCGAGTATGGTGGAGCGCCGCTGTTGGGAGTCCGCGGTGTGTGTGTGATCGGGCACGGACGGTCGAACGCAGCTGCCATGAAGAATGCGATTCGCGTGGCCGCGGGTCTGGCTCGCGCGCGCATGAATGAAAAAATTGAACAAGGTCTCTCAGCCGCTGGCGTGCATCCCGACCGAATCGTGACGCGCGCGTAGAACCAGGGGTACGGAGTCATGTAGGTGCCGAGCTTTGGCTCCGCCGAGCGTGACTTTGCGCGTTATTGACTCGGGGAAGAAGGAACTACGATGGGTAAAACGGCATTTGTGTTTCCGGGGCAGGCGTCGCAGTACCCCGGCATGGGCAAAGAACTCGCGGATAAATATCCGATTGCGAGGGCTGTTTTTGAAGAAGCCGACAAGGCGCTGGGATTTTCGATTTCGCAGATGTGTTTCGAAGGGTCGGAAGAAGATCTGAAGCAGACCGCGAACACGCAGCCGGCGATTCTGACCTGCTCGGTGGCGATCTACCGGATTCTTGAGGAAAAGGGAGTCACGCCGGACTTTGTGGCTGGACACAGTCTGGGTGAGTATTCGGCGCTGGTGGCGGCGGGATCGCTCAAGCTTTCCGATGCCGTAAAAATCGTGCACAAACGTGGGAAGTACATACAGGAGGCCGTGCCTGCGGGACTGGGCGCCATGGCCGCGATCATGGGTCTCTCCCACGCGGTGGTCCTGGACGCGTGCAAGCGTGCGGCCGAAGGCCAGGTGTGCTCGCCCGCAAACCTGAATTCGCCGGAGCAGACCGTGATTTCGGGTCATGCGGAAGCCGTGAAGCGCGCCGTAGAGATTGCGTCGCAACTCGGAGCCAAGCGTGCCGTGATTTTGCCGGTTTCGGCGCCGTTCCATTGCGTGCTGATGATGCCCGCGCAGGAAAAGCTGGAGAAAGATCTGCGCAAGACGGAATTTGCGGCGCTGCGCTTCCCGCTGGTCACCAATGTCGACGCGGACACGGAAACCAGCGGCGATGAAGCGCGCGACGCGTTGATTCGCCAGGTGACCATGCCGGTCCGCTGGGAAGAGTCCGTGCGCGAACTGATCGATGAAGGCGTGAATACGTTCGTGGAAGTCGGGCCGAGCCGCGTGCTGACCGGGTTGCTCCGCCAGATCGAGCGATCGGTCGGCACACTGAACGTCGAAGACGAAAAGAGCCTGGCCAGCACGCTGGAAAAAATCACGGGTTCCCGCGCCGACGCCGACGCGGCATGAGGTAGCACAGGCTCTCCTGTTTACCCTGAGCCGCCAAGGGCCTTTGCCCACGTAATGAATTTGCAAGCATTCGTTTTTGTACGGCATGAGTATTGATCGAAGGTGTCTCCGTGTTCAGCTTGAAAGACAAAGTGGCCCTGGTGACCGGAGCCTCTCAAGGCATCGGTCGCGACACGGCGCTAGCCCTAGCTCAGGCGGGCGCAAAGGTAGCCGTGGCCGCGCGAAACGAAGAGAAGCTGGCCGCGTTGGTGACCGAAATCGAAGCCGCAGGTGGCGCAGCCTTGGCCGTCAAAATGGACGTAGCTGACGCCGAGCAAGTGAAGGCCGGTTTCAAGCAGGTCGTCGAAAAGTTCGGGCGCCTCGACATTCTCGTGAACAACGCCGCCATCACCCGCGACGGCCTGTCCATGCGCATGAAGCAAGATGATTGGGAAGCGGTCCTAAGAACAAATTTAACGGGCGCGCACCTCTGCACCCAGCAGGCCCTCTTGACGATGATGCGAGCCCGCGCCGGCCGCATCATCAACATCAGTTCGGTGGTAGCGCAGTCCGGCAACGTCGGCCAAGCCAACTACGTCGCCGCCAAAGCTGGTTTGATCGGTCTCACCAAAGCCGTCGCCATCGAGATCGCGTCGCGAAACATAACGGTCAATGCCGTCGCCCCTGGTTTCATCGAAACACCGATGACCGATGTCTTGCCCGACAAAGTGAAAGAGGAATTGAAGACGCGAATTCCGCTCGGCAGAATGGGCTCTCCACGCGAAGTGGCGGCCGCCATTGTATTTCTGGCCAGCGATGAGGCCGGTTATATCACGGGTCACGTGTTGAACGTAAACGGTGGCATGCATTTGGCATAACAGAACTCTCCGAAGTGAAATATCGTTGCAGAAGTTGACCTTGCGATGGGGCCTAACTAGAATGGGCAGGTTATACTTACAGGGCTAAAGACGATGTGTGCGGTAGCGTAGGGCCGAGCGGTTTCACGAATTCATATTCAGCACGAACCAGCACGATGAACGCAGATCGCGGAGGATATAGGAATGGCCAGCGTTGAAGAGCGCGTAAAGCAGATCATTGTCGAGCAGCTCGGCGTGGATGAGGCGGAAGTTACGCCAACGGCATCGTTTGTCGACGACCTGGGAGCCGATTCGCTCGACCAGGTGGAATTGGTGATGGCCTTTGAAGAAGCCTTCGGCATTGAAGTGCCCGACGAAGACGCCGAGAAAATGACGACGGTCAAAGACGCCGTCGAATATATCGACAAACACTCCAAAGGGAAGTAAGAATCCGCTGAGTATTGCCACCTCATCAGGGAGCACGAACCTTTGACTCGCCGCGTCGTCGTAACGGGCGTCGGACTCGTCTGCGCGCTGGGAATCGGCACGGACGAAAGCTGGAAGAATCTGGTCGCCGGAAAAAACGGGATCGGAAGCATCACCCTTTTTGATACTACGGGTTTCGACTGCACTATCGCCGGCGAAGTTAAAAACTTCGACCCCTTCTGCTGGATCGAGAAAAAAGAACTCAAGAAAATGGGGCGCTTCATCCAGATCGCTCTGGCTGGCGCGGATTTCGCCGTGAAGATGGCGAACTGGACGAAGGAAACCGAAGCCGACCTCGACGAAGTCGGTGTCTACATTTCCTCCGGCATCGGCGGATTCGACATCATCGAGCGCGAGCACTGGAAACTCGTGCAAGGCGGACCGGGGAAAATTTCGCCGTTTTTCATTCCCTCCGCGATCGTGAATCTCGCTTCCGGCCACGTTTCGATTCGCTACGGAGCGCGCGGCCCGAATTCCGCGACCGCCACCGCATGTTCCGCCTCCGCCCATGCGATCGGTGACTCCTTCAAAATCATCGAACGAGGCGCTGCTGAAATGATGATCTGCGGGGGCACGGAAGCCACCATCACGCCTATGGGAGTCGGCGGTTTTGCCGCCATGAAAGCGCTCTCCACGCGCAACGACGATCCCGCACACGCCAGCCGTCCGTTTGACGCGCAGCGCGACGGATTCGTCGTGGGCGAAGGCGCCGGCATCATCATCCTCGAATCGCTCGAACACGCGCAAAGGCGAAACGCGCCGATCCTTGCCGAAATCGTCGGCTACGGAATGTCCGGCGACGCCTATCACATCACGCAGCCCGCCGAAAACGGCGATGGCGCCTACCGCGTCATGAAAGCCGCCCTAAAAGACGCGAAGCTCTCTCCGGATGACATCAGCTACGTCAACGCCCATGGTACATCCACGCCGATCGGCGACACGCTCGAGACCATCGCGGTAAAACGCGTCTTCGGCGATCGCGCCAAGAAAATGCCCGTTAGCTCCACCAAATCGATGACCGGCCATCTGCTTGGCGGGGCCGGTGGGCTCGAAGGTGGCATCTGCGTGCTGGCGTTGCGCGACCAGATTGTGCCGCCGACCATTAACCAGGAAACGCCCGACCCAAATTGCGATCTCGACTACGTTCCCAACGTCGCCCGCAAAATGGAAGTCGAATACGCGCTCTCAAATTCCTTCGGGTTTGGCGGTACCAACGCCGCATTGATTTTCAAGAGGTGGGCAGGGAAGTAAGACCGCCGACCGCCGCTTAGCGAACGTAGCCGCCCTCTTGGAGAGGGTGGGGTTTAGAGTAAAGCCCCGGCACTCGACACCGCGCCGAGTGCTCGACTCCAGCCCAGCGCCGTTTCCGGCACGCTTCATAATCGCCGGTGAACCAGGACCTTTCATAAAACGTAAGAGGCAAGCCGTGAACATCATCGTCTGCATCAAACAAGTCCCCGCTAAGGACGCACCCCTTACCATCGCCGGGAACTGGATCAAAGAATCCGACATCGGCTTCGAGATGAACGAGCCGGACAGCTACGCGCTCGAAGAAGCCCTGCGCCTGAAAGAAAAACATGGCGGCGAAGTAATCGCGCTCTCTCTGGGCCCCGAGCGTGTGAAGCAAACCATCAAAGAAGCCTTAGCGAAAGGCGCTGACCGCGCCATCCACATCGCCGACGATAATTTCGCCCAACTCGATCCGCTCGGCGCAGCTACCTATCTATCGGCCGCCATCAAGAAAGAAAAATTCGATCTCGTCCTGACGGGCCTGCAAAGCGATGACCATGGCTTCGGTCAAACTGGCGTCCTGCTCGCGGGCCTGCTCGATCTTCCCCATGCAACAATCATCATGGCCATCGAAGCCCAGGAAGGTAAACTGCGCCTCAAACGCGAACTCGAAGCCGGCTGGTTCCAACATATCGAGTGCCCGCTACCTGCGGTTTTGTCAATCCAATCCGGCATCAACAAAGTCCGCTACGCCACCCTAAAAGGCATCATGGCCGCGAAGAAGAAAGAAATCGCAACGGTAACACCGGAATCTCTAGGCGTGTCGCTGCAGCCAACCCAACGCGTGGAAAAAATTTACGTCCCCACAAAAACGAAAAAAACCGAATTCCTAACCGGCACGCCCAAAGAAGCTGCCACCAAACTGGTAGAAAAGTTGAAATTTGAAGCGCGAGTAATCTAGGTAGCACCGGCATCCTTGCCGGTTCTTTCTCTTACAGAGGCACAAATGAAGATTCTAGTCGTCGCCGAACAACGCCAAGGCAAGTGGAACAATACCAGTTTCGAAACGCTGGCCGCAGCTCAACAAATCGCGAAGGATACTTCGAGCACCGTCAGCGGCTTGGTGATCGGCAAAGGTGTCTCGGGGTTGGCCGAGGAACTCGCCGCGAAAAATATAGCCGAAGTGCTCCTTGTCGAACACGACCTGCTCGAAGCCTACACGCCCGACGGCTACTGCGTCGCCCTAAAGCAAGTCATCGAATCGGCCAAGCCCGACCTGATCCTCTTTCCGCACACTTACCAAGTTCGCGATTTCGCGCCCAAACTAGCCGCACAACTCGGCAAAGGCATGATCGGCGACTGTATCGGCTACCGCAACGAATCCGGCAAACTAGTCTTCGTCCGCCAAATGTTCCAAGGCAAAACCAATGCCGACGTCACCTTTCAAAGCGCAGCGCCGTGGTTCGCCTCCTTCCAAGCAGGTGCCTTCCGCTCCGATCTCGTCGCCGCGCATCCCTCCGGCAAAGCCCCGGTCCACGCCGTCGCTGTGACGCTCAACGCCCACCAAATCCGCACCAAGCCCCTGGATCTGTTCAAAGAAGCGAAATCCGCAGTAGATCTGACCCAAGCCCCGCTCATCGTCGCCATAGGACGCGGGATCAAAGCCCCTGAGAATATCCCGCAAGCCGAAGCCGTAGCCAAAGCGCTCGGCGGAGAAATCGCCGCTTCCCGGCCCATCTGCGACGAGGGCTGGCTCCCGATGGAACGCCAAATCGGCAGCTCCGGGCAAACCGTAGCCCCCAAGCTTTATCTTGCCCTGGGCATCAGCGGCGCAATCCAACACGTGGTCGGAATGAAAGGCGCCCGCACCATCGTCGCCGTCAACAAAGACCAAAACGCCCCCATCTTCGAAATCGCCGACTACGGCATCGTTGCCGACATCTTCGAAGTAATGCCTGCCTTGACTGAAGCCCTGGAAAAAGCTAAGAACTCCTAGCTCGCACACCCGCTGGCAATCTCGGTCCCTTTGTTACAATAGGCAAAGCTCATGACCGTCCAGCGCGAACAACTCGAAGCCGACGTCTTGATCGTCGGCGCAGGACCTGCCGGCCTCTCCTGCGCCCTCCACCTCGCCAACCTCATCAAGAAACACAACGAATCCGGCGGCAAGCCCGAACTTTCCACGGAAAATATCTACGTCCTCGAAAAAGGCCGCGAAATCGGCGCCCACCAACTCTCCGGCGCGATCATGAATCCGAAAGCTCTCGCCGAACTGGTCCCTGACTTCGAAAAATCCGCGCCGCTCGACACGCCCGTCACCGACGACGCGGCACTTTTCTTCACCCAAGGCTCCTCGTTCCGCTTCCCGGTCACGCCGCCGCCCTTCCAGAACAAAGGCAACTACGTCGTCTCGCTCAACAAGGTCACGAAGTGGCTAGGTGGTCTGGTCGAAAAAACTGGAGTAAATCTCTTCACCCAATTCGGCGGCGCGCAACTCATTCACGAAGGAAGCGGCGTCGGGGGAGTAATCACCGAAGACAAAGGACTCGACAAAAACGGCAAGCCCAAAGACAACTACACTCCCGGCTACGAACTCCGCGCCAAAGTCACCGTCCTCGCCGAAGGCCCGCGTGGTTCGTTAACCAAACAGCTTGTCGCCAAAAACAACCTCGACAACATCAATCCGCAGATGTACAGCATCGGCATCAAGGAATTGTGGGACGTACAACCTGGCCGCATCCAATCCGGCTACGTTGCGCACACGCTGGGCTGGCCCGTCGCCACCGATATGTACGGCGGTGGCTGGATCTACGGCCTCTCCAACAATCGCGTTTCCATCGGCCTGGTCATCGGCCTCGAATACGCCAACCCGCAGTTCGATCCACACGAAGCTTTCCAAAAATGGAAAACGCATCCGGCCATAAGAAAAATCCTCGAAGGCGGCAAAATCGTCCGCTACGGCGCAAAAACCATCCCCGCGGGTGGCTGGTATTCCATGCCGCGCAATTACGTGGACGGCGGCCTGATCATCGGCGACTCCGGCGGCTTTCTCGATTCGCAACGCCTCAAAGGTATCCACATGGCCATGAAGAGCGGCATGCTCGCCGCCGAAACGATTTTCGACGCGCTAAAAGTCGGCGATACCTCCGCGAAAACCCTCAGCGCCTTCCCTGAGAAAGTCGAGCAAAGCTATATCAAGAAAGAACTCTGGGCCGTCCGCAATTTTCATCAGTCCTTCAAGTACGGTCTTTTCGGCGGTCTGTTCCACACCGGCTTGCAATTCATCACCGGCGGCCGCGGCCTGATCGACCCCATGCGCGTCGATGCAGGCTACAAGCACTATCACAAAATCAACGGCCACCCCGCGCCCGAACGCTTCAAAGGCGACGGCAAGCTCACCTTCGATCGCCTCACCGACGTCTATCACTCCGGCACGCGCCACGAAGAAGATCAACCCTGCCACCTGATCGTCCACGACCTGAACGTCTGCGCCACAAAATGCGTGGTCGAGTACGGCAACCCGTGCCAGTATTTCTGCCCCGCCGCCGTCTACGAAATGGCCAAGGAAAAAGACGGCGTAAAGCTGAAAATCAACGCCGCCAATTGCGTCCATTGCAAGACCTGCGATATCGCCGACCCCTACCAAATCATTGACTGGGTAGTCCCCGAAGGCGGCGGTGGCCCCAACTACGAAGGTATGTAGCTGTTGGTGGCGCCGGCATCCTACCGGCTCCATTGCGGCGCCGCCCAACCTGTAGCCGTCCTTTCAGGGGGCGGGATTCAGACTTAAGATTCCCGTGCCGCCGCGACAGGCGCGTTTTACACCAAGAAGCCCCGCCGCCCCATCCATCACCGGAAATGCAAATCGGGCCCGCGCGCTTGGCACCGGCCCGATCTGTTGGAGCTAGTCTCCGTCGTCAGTTCGGCAGCAACCCGTACACGTCGATCTCCCCGAACGTAGTGCCGCCGCCCATCGTGTTATCGCTTCCACGCGTCCCGATGTAGACCTTCCCATTCGCCACCGTCGGCACCGTGAATTTCACGGCATTCCCCGCAGTGTCTCGCCCTTTCGCAGCCTGCGAGCTATTCCACAGCTCGGTCGAAATATTGTTCGCATCGAACGCGTGCAGAATCGCGGGGCCCGCGGCTGCTGCTGCGGTATCGTTGGTGCCATACGCCCCCGTATCAATGGCCCACACGATGCCGTCGGTGGTAGCCGACGACGCCGAAATCGACGGCGTCGCGCCCGCAAATCCAAACCCGGAAGGTGTGGCATTGGCTGCGGTGGTGGCGAACATGCCGGTGGTCGGATCAAAGGCAAAACTCTGTCCGGGCTGCGTCCCGCCGAAATTCACGCCAAAGTAATAAAGATTGTTGTTCCAGAAACCTGGCGTAGAAAAGCAGTGCCCGTTCAGCGCAAACTCTTGCACCACGGCGTCCGACGAAGCGTTGTACTGCCCCATGTTATCCCGATTGAGCATATAGAATTCAGAAGCCTTGCTCGCCCCCACAAGAAGATGAGGAATGGGTCCGCTGGTTTGATCGATCAGCAGCGCCGTGCCGCTCGAACCCACATCCGAGTCATCCGCGTCCAGATTGCTCTGGTTGTAGGGCGTGAAGTAGTCAAGAACAGGAATCGTGATACCAGTAGGAGGGCCGAGCTTCAGATAGCTGTCACTGAACGCCGAAGTGCCATCCCAAACGCCGTTTCCCGTAATCAAAAATAAATTGTTGCTTGCGTCCGCCGCTGGCGCACCGCCCGACATCCAAATCCCTCCCCTGCAATAAGACAAGCCCTCCGCGCTGTTCGGAGTGCTGTTGAAAATAGCAGGTGTCGCCGCCAAATTCGCCGTGCTGTAGCCCAGCACCCAGCCATGCCAAACGCCTTGGTCGCCGTGCGAGGCCCAACCCAAGTACACGACGCCATTGACCAGCGCCAATCCCGGCCGCTGGTTCTGAGTCAGTGCATTGAACGAAACTGTGGTGCCCCCCTCGCAACTACCCGCAACCGTGGCAGCAATGGTCACCGGACTGTTCGCTGCTTCCGCTCCCGTCGCCAAACTAAGCGCATGCAATCGCTGGTTGTACGTGCCGCCTGTAGTCTTCGTCTTGGTCACCGCATAGATGGTGTTCGAAGACGGATCGAGCACCGGCGTTCCGGTAATGCCGATATCCGGATAAATGTCCGATGAATTCACGTCGCCATAGCTACCATAGGTTTCCCCGCTAGGGATGAGTTGCGAATTCCAATAACTCACGCAGGGGCTTGCATCCGCGTCGAAAACGTAAACCGAGTCATGCTGCGTGGCCACCACGATGACGTTGTGCGTCCCTCCGCCGATGCCAACGTTGGGCACCCATAGGGGCTGCGCATACACCGCCGCATCCACCGTGCACGAGAAAAGCTTCCCAAACGTTGCCGTCGCCACGTTCGTCGTATTCAGCGCGTACTCCTGCGCATTCACTCCGTCGCGTGACAAATCATTGTGATAGGTCGTCACTCCCGCAAGGTCCGTCACTCCGATCGTAGCCGACGCGCTCTTTGTCGTATCCGTTTTGCTAGTGGCCGTCACCGTAATGCTTCCCGGCGAATTCGGCGCCACATAGGTCGCCGTCGTCGCCGCTTGCGCGCTGAACGTCCCGCTCGATGCCGTCCAGGTAACTCCCGCGCCCGCAGCGTCGTTGGTTACCGTAGCGGTGAAACCCAAAGATTGCCCCAGCGTCAACCCGCCTCGCACCGGCGACACGGTTACGCTCACCGGGCCCGCCGGGGCCGCTGCCGTTACCGTAATCGTCGCCGCCGCCGACTTCGTGCTGTCGCTCACAGAAGTCGCCGTCGACGTCACCGTCGCGGGACTTGGCACGCTGGCAGGCGCTGTGTACGTCACCGCCGAACCAGAAGCACTCGTCGTTGGCGCCACCGTGCCGCACGCGGCTCCGCTGCAACCCGCGCCCGACAGCGCCCAGGTGACTCCTCTAGCGGCACTATCGTTTGTAACTGTCGCCGTCAATGACCCAGTCAACCCCGCCTGCACCGAAGCGGTCGTGGGCGACACCGTCACCGAAATCGGCGTCGGCGTCGGCGTTCCACCACCACCCTCGGAAGTCGTCGATCCTCCGCCACAGCCATTTAGCAACACCACTGCAACCATCGCCAACGCAAACACAAATCGCGCAGCGCGCTCTCTACGCACTCGTGCCAAGGGCAGTCTCCTGTCTCTTCGTATCGAATTTTTCCCAGATGAAGATGCTTCCGCGGGGCTGGAAGCCGTAGTAATCGATTCAATGCTCTGTGGTCCCTAACCCTGGATAGGAACCTGAACGCGTAATTCGCGTTCCATCAAGGCACGCAAGCGCCGCGCAAAACAGTACCGAGCGACACGCAAAAAGCGCGACACCCAAACACGCCTAAACTTTGATGCCAGTGCTAGAACAAAAGATGGCGAAGCAAGATTCGCACCCGTAGATTACCAAGGTGCTCCTCAACGCGTAAAGACCGTACCCGATTGACTAGGTTTCTTCGATTAATTCGGCAGCAACCCGTATACGTCGAGTTCCCCGGTTGTCGTGCCCCCACCCTCGGTATCGTCGCTCCCTCGCGTGCCGATATACACCTTCCCATTCGCTACCGTTGGCACGGTGAACTTCACCGCATTTCCCGCCGTGTCGCGGCCGCCCGATGCCTGGGAACTATTCCACAGTTCGGTCGAAACATTGCTGGCATCGTACGCGTGCAGAACCGCGGGTCCCGCGAGAGCCTGTCCATTATCACTGGTGCCATACGCCGCCGCGTTGATCGCCCACACGATGCCGTCCGTGGTAGCCGACGAGGCGGAAATGGAAGGTGTAGCGCCCGGAAATCCAAACGTCGAAGGCGTGTGATTGGTCGCGGTGGGGTTGAACTGCCCTGCTCCCGTATCGAATGAGAAGGTCTCCCCAGCCAATGTGCCGCCGAAGACGACGCCAAAGAAATACGCAGTGTTGTTCCAGAAGCCCGGTGTGGAGAACGAATGACCGTCGAGGGTGAACTCTTGCGCCACCTGATCGCCGCCAGCGTTGAACCCGCTCATGTTATCCCGGTTGATCACGAAGAAGACGCTTCCCTTGCTCGCACCCACCAGCAAGTGCTGCACGGGTCCGTTCGTCTGGTCGATCAGCACTGCCGTTCCGCTCGACCCGACGTCCGTGTCGTCCTCGTCCAGGGTGGCCTGGTTATAAGGCGTAAAATAATCCATCTTGGTCAGCGCAGGCGTGCTGAGCCTCACGTAGCTGTCGCCAAAGTCGGTATTTCCGTCCCATGCCCCATTTCCGCTGAGCGCATATAAGTTGTTATTCTCATCGATAGCCGGCGCGCCGCCGGACATCCAGATCCCTCCGCCGCAGGGAGGAGCATTAGGACCTACTGGCGACGGGAGTGCGGTTGGCGTGGTAAGAAAGACGGTTGGCGCAGCCGTCAAGTTTCCCGTCTGGAACCCCATCAACCATCCATGCCAATTGCCAACGTCGCCGTGCGATCCCCAACCGACGTACACCATTCCGTTGAGCAGCGCCAATCCCGGCCGTTGGTTCTGCATCAGGGGATTGAACGAAACCGTCGTTGCTCCGTCGCAGTTGCCTGTCACGGTCGCGCTGATGTCCGCCGGACTGTTCGTCCCTTCCGCGCCGGTTGCCAGGCTAAGCGCGTGCAGACGCGAATGGGCCGTAGTGGTCCCCGTGTTCTTCGTCTTCGTCACCACGTAAATCGTGTTCGTCGAAGGATCAATTACCGGTGTGCCAGTAATGCCGATATCCGGGTAGATGTCCTCGGTACTGACGTGGTTGGTGGTGAAATCGGCGTAGTTCACATAGGTTTCACCCGACGGAATGTATTGGTGGCCCCAATACATCGTGCAGGGACTGGCGTCCGCGTCAAATACGTACACCCAGTCGCGCTGCGTAGCCACCACAATCACGTTGTGCGTCCCGCCACCGATGCTCACGTTCGGTACCCACAAGGGCTGCGCGTACACTGCTCCATCAACGGCGCAAGAAAATAATTTGCCAAAGGTCGCTGTGGCCACCGTCGTGGTGTTCAGCGCGTACTCTTGAACGTTTGCTCCATCGCGCGACAAATCGTTGTGATACGTCGTCACGCCCGCGAGGTCGGTGACCCCAAGCGTCGCCGTAGCGCTTTTCGTCGAATCCGCGACGCTCGTCGCCGTCACGGTGATGCCACTTCCGGGCGAGTTCGGCGCGACATACGTCGCTGTCGTCGAGGTCTGCGAGCTGAACGTGCCCGTCGACGCCGACCAGGTCACGCCGGCGGCGGCCACATCGTTCGTCACCGTCGCCGTGAAGTTCAACGACTGCCCCAGCGCCAACCCGCCGAGCTGTGGCGTCAGTGCTACGCTCACCGCATTGCCTGAAGTGGTAATCGTAATTGTTGCTACCGCGCTCTTGGTGCTATCGGAGACCGAAGTTGCCGTCAACGTAACCGTCGGCGGCGCCGGAACGCTCACGGGCGCGTTGTACGTTACTGCTACCCCAGAGGCGCTCGCTGCCGGCGCTACCGTCCCACACGCAGCCCCGCTGCAGCCCGTGCCGGACACCGTCCACATCACTCCCTTATTTGCACTATCGTTAGTCACCGTTGCCGTGAAGTTCTGCGTGGCGCCGACCACTACGCCGGCCGTCGTCTGCGAGAGCGTAACCGCGATCACCGGGGCGGGACCGGCCGTCACAGTGATGGTGGCCGACGCGGATTTGGTTCCGTCGGAAACCGAAGTTACCGTCAGCGTTATAGCAGGTGGAGTGGGCACGCTGGCAGGAGCGGTGTAGGTTACATTCACGCCAGACGCGCTCGTTGTGGGTGAAACCGTTCCGCACGTGGCTCCGCTGCAGCCAGCCCCAGACAACGCCCAGCTCACGCCTTTATTGGCAGAGTCGTTCGCCACCGTCGCCGAAAAGCCTTGGGTGCTACCGACGGCCACGCTGGCCGTCGTCTGCGACAGCTTCACCGAAATTGCCAGAGCTGTCGCTGCCACTGTAATCGTTGCTGTCGCCGTCTTCGTTCCATCGGCCACCGACGTTGCCGTCAGGGTGACGATCGCCGGACTCGGTACGGCCGCCGGCGCCGTATAGGTGATCGGTGTCCCTGATAGACTGGAGCCCGCTGACAATGTGCCACACGCCGCCCCGCTGCAGCCGCTTCCCGATAGCGCCCAGGTCGCTCCCTTGTTTGCCGTATCGTTCGCCAGGGTCGCCGTAAATGTTTGATTCAAGCCGGCTTGAACCGTCGCCGTGGTCGGCGACACACTCACCGACACCGGGTTCGGTACCGATTCCGGGCTGCTCGAGCTTGACCCGCCACCGCACCCGCTCAAGACTCCGACAGCTAGAATGGCGATCCCAAACACCACACACGCAGCACGCTCGGCAGATACTCGTGTCAAGGCAGTCCTCATCTCTCTGTTACGCTGTGAAAATTGTAAAAGGCTTCCGCGGGCTGGAAGTTCTGTTCCTTCAATAGGTAACTACGATGTCCAGCCACGACCACCTCGTGGCCATCCGGACCCTCTAAACCCTTGCAAATCGTGTAAGTTGCTCCAAAAATAGCAAAGTTCAGATCGCAATGCCAGTTACAGTTCATCTAGTACTACGCACTCGGGTAGCCAAACCCTAATGTCCCCTTAGCGCAGGACGAAATTTCCCGAGACCTCGGCGTAAAGCCCGACTGTGCAATGGTTTGGAGATTCCTAGCTAGGAAAACAGACCCCGCAAAAACGCTCGAACGCGGTTCACTACCGAGTCGGTCTTCGCAGGATTGGCAGGCGCCGGAGGCAAGGGTTTCGCTTGGGGGGTCTTTGCGGCCACGGGCTGCACCGTTGGGTCGCCTGCGACTTTGCCTTGAAAGATCAGGGTCGGCCGGACCCGCACATGGCGCACCAGCATGATGAATTTCGGATCAAAGTTGTCGTGCTGTATTGCCGCCTTCGCGTCGTAGGCCAGCGGAGGCATAAATACCTGATAGACGGGTTGTTGCTTCACTTCGGACGCCTTATCGGGGGTGGTCGCGGGCGGCGCAGCAGCCGCGGGTTTTTTCTCCTCCGCTTCTCGCTGTTGAATTTCCTCTGGGGTAGCGATGCGACTCAGTTCCGGCGGCGCGGGGGCGGTCTTCACCAACTGCAGGTCACACGCGCAGTGACCCGCGGTGTTTTGCAGGCCTTCCAGCGCGCCATTGTTCAAAATAATGTCCCCGCCTTGCGGGACGATCACACTCTGCCCCGTGAGCTGTTGTTCCAGGCGAATCGCGCCGGACGTGGCGCGAACGCACATCATTCCGGGCGCGTCAAACCCGATCAACGCTTCCTGCGGGCCATCTCCGATAGCGATGGGCCTGGCCTGAATCTGCGCGGTATAAATCGTCACTGCCGGCCGCTTTTCGACGTGAACCCGGATGGTGCCGCTATCTAGAGCCAGCGTGAGCGATCCGCCCGACTTGAGCACCGAAAGATGCGCCGGTCCACAGATAGAAATCGTTCCGCCCTCCACCAGATCCAAACGCGCCTGCCCTGATTTCACGCGAATGTCGTTTCCGCTGTGCAACGTCGTCTTGATCTGGCCGTGCACCACGTCCACGGTCATGGGGCCCTGCAAAGCGATCGCCTCGCCTTCAATCGTTCCCACCGCATCATCCGGAGGATTGTCGGTCCCCGCAGCCGCCGCGGCCAGCAATGCCGCCGCGAAAACAAAAGCACCCGCAGCGAAAAAACCGCCCCGCCGCCAAGATTTCTCAAGCGTGAGTCGAAGCACCAATCCGTATCACTCCAGCAGATCTAGCCGTCGGTCCGTATACCCTGTGTTCCCAACTGTCGGGGGTGCTTTTCCGGCCATGCCATTCAAACTACTCAGATGCCGAAACTGAATTCGCGGCAACCTTACAACCACGCTGCGCCTATACTATACGCCGACCATCATGTCAGACGCAGCCGAGCGTTCCTCGCCCGAAACACGTCGCGACCACTCCGCCAGGACATCCGCGACGTCCGGCAAGCTCCACTCCGCGCCGCGCGAAACAGAATCGCAAACCGAGAAAGAAACCGTAAGCGCTCACTACGACACGCAACTGCCGGACTTGCCGTGGTCGCGCCGCATTCAGATTCCCATCATAGCTGCTGCGGTTTATTCCGTGATTCGCCTGCTGGGCCCGACACTGCGCTACGAAGTCTTAGGCTGGCAACACGCCGAGCGTGTCTACGCCGCGAAGAAACAATGTATCTGGGCCTTCTGGCACCGCGTGATCATCCCGATCGTCTGGTGGAGAAGAAATCACGGCGTCGTGATCATGAACACCACCGCTTTCGATGGCCAGTGGACCCGCAAAGTGATCGAATGGCTCGGCTTCGGCACCGCGCAAGGAAGCTCGTCCCGCGGCGGGTTGCGCGGACTCGCGGTCATGGCCAAGCGCCTCGTCGAGGGAGTAGATTGCGGCTTCACGATCGACGGCCCGCGCGGCCCGCGCTACGTCGCAAAGCCTGGCCCGGTCATGCTCGCGCGCAAAACAGGGTGTCCCGTGATGGTCTTCCACATCGGAGTCGATCGCGGCATAACCTTTGAGAAAACCTGGGACCATTTCCTGCTGCCCAAGCCGTTTGCGCGCGCCGCGATCCTGTTCGCCCCGCCGATCTACGTCCCACCCGACGCAACTCCCGAACAACTCGAAGCCAAGCACGCCGAAATGCAGCGCGAACTAGAACGCGTCCGCGACATCGCCGAATCCTGGTTCACCTTAACCGACGCCCAGCGCCAAACCCACCGCGCCGAATTTTCCCGATAATCTGGTAGCGCCGGCATCCTGCCGGCTCTTCGCCCCTTTTCCAACTTCAAAAACGCCGGCAAGGATGATGGCGCTGCAGGTAGGAGTTGCCACCTGTCATTGCCGGCTATTCTCGTTCCGTTCGCCAAGCTTCACAGGTATATCCAACTTCTTTCCCCCGCGATACACCGTCAGCGTCACCGTATCTCCCGGCCTCTTGCGATTCAAAATAATATTCAAGTCCATTGTGTTGCCGACTTTTGCGCCATCGATAGCCACAATCACATCGCCGCCAATCGCGATGCGCTGCATTCCCGCTTGCGCAACGCGGTCACCACCGCGCACGCCCGCCGCGGCCGCAGGTCCACCCTTCGCCGCAGTTTCCACCAGCAGTCCTTCTTCCACGGGCAGATCCAGCGCTTGTGCAAGATATCCGCCCACGGGAATCGTTTGCACGCCGATATAAGCCAGGTGTACGCGACCCTCGGTGATCAAATCCTGCGCAATTCGTTTTGCGGTATTGATCGGAATCGCGAAGCCGATCCCGGCTGTGGTGCCGCTGGGCGTGTAAATCGCGGAGTTGATTCCGATTACTTCGCCATGCGAATTGATCAGCGGACCGCCGGAATTCCCCCTATTGATGGCGGCGTCGGTCTGAATGGCTTCATCGATCAGCGTCGTCTGGCTGGTCTGCACCGTACGGCCCAGCGCGCTGACGACGCCGGTGGTCAAGGTGCTCTGAAAGCCGAACGGGTTGCCGATCGCCAAAACCTTTTGTCCCACCTGTAGCGCGGCGGAATCCCCCAACGGCAGCGCCACCAGATGCTTACCCTTGGGATCGATTTTCACCAACGCCACATCGTTGCGCTGATCGGCGCCGATAAATTTTCCCGGGAAACGTGTTTGGTCGCCGAGAACCACTTCGATCGACTGCGCCTCCTGCACGACGTGAAAATTGGTCAGGATATAGCCTTTTTCGTCGATCACAAATCCCGAGCCGGCGCCTTCCACCGGAACCGGGTCCATGAAGAAATCGTACTCGGTCGCTTTCGTCAGTATGTTCGCGACCGCTGGCGAAGCCTGCCGATACACGCGTACGTTGATGGCTTCGTCATCAGTCAAAGCCGCATCCCGCGCCGCCTGGCTTACAGTGCTCGGGCTTGCCATCACTCCGCTGTTCGTAAGACTCCCACCGTTGGCGTGCGGCGCAGGAAGCGCGCCGCCGCCGCGAGGCACGGCGCCGACATCCACGGGCTGCCGCTGACCCCAGCGCGCCCCCGCCCAATACGCGCCAAGAATCAGCACGGCGCACGCAGCAATCAGGCGCGTTAGGCTGGTTGGTTTTCGCTCATTCATTTTCGAAATCCTTTTAAGATATAAGACGTCCCGATCAAAGGGCTGGCTCTAGTATAGGCAAAATTCACGCAGCGTTCATGGCCGCGCGAATCTGAGCCAGTGCCCAGAGCGGACAAAGCCTTGTTGCTTACCACCCGTTAAGGCACGGCTGAGGACGCTGCGGAAAAAACTCGAAAACATGTCTTTCCGAACCCCGTTCGGTTTTTACGGGGTGAGGCATCTGCTTTTTCCCTAGCGTACTTGCGAACTGCAGATCCCTCACCCGCAAAGGACGCGGGTTCGGGATGACAACGGCGCCTTTTTCGGCAGCTTCTGAAGCCATACCTGCCGCTACCCTCGGTTCCTCAGTTTTTCCGCGAGGGCTTCGACTTGCTGGCGCGTGTTGTCGAGCGAACCGGAGCAATCGATTTTTTCCGTAGCAACTTTCAATTTGTCCGCCACCGGCAATTGTGCGGCGATACGGTTGCGCGCTTCGTCTTCGCTCATGCCACGCGCGCGCAGGCGCCCGAGTTGCTGTTCCGGCGTGCACCAAGTTACGAACAAGCCATCCAAGTATTTCGGGTATCCAGCTTCCACCAGCAGGGCCGCTTCGACGAACGCCACCCTCACGTCACCTTCGCACGCCCATTCTTCGAGTTGCCGCAGAATACTTTCCTTCACGCGCGGATGAACTATGGCGTTGAGACGATCGAGTTTTGCGCGATCGGCGAAGACGATGGCGGCAAGTTTCTTGCGATCGATCTCGCTGGTGGCACTTTTGGCGTCGATGATCGACGGACCAAATTCGTAGAGAACTTCCTGGTAGGCAATCTCGCCGGGCTCGATCAGTTCTCGCGCCAGCGAGTCCGCGTCGATGACCTCGAAGCCGAGATCGCGCAAGATCGCGGCGACACTGCTTTTGCCGCTGGCGATACCGCCCGTCAAGCCGAGTTTGAGCATGGCGGTTTTAGCGTGCGTTGGCGGCGGCTGGCGCGGGCTGCGCGTCGATTTTTTCGCGGCGAAGGCGCGCGGCCTTGACGGTATTGCTCATGAGCATGGTGATGGTCATGGGGCCGACGCCGCCGGGGACCGGAGTCAGCACGCCGGCTATGTTGACGGCGTCAGGGTGAACATCGCCGATCAGCACGGAACCTTTGGCGCGGAATTTTTCAAGCCGCGCCGGAAAATTATGCAGCAGCCGCTTCGCTTCTGTCGCATCGGTCACCTTGTTGGTGCCGACGTCGATCACCGCCGCCCCGGGACGAATCCAGTCGGCGGCAACGTAGCCGGCCTTGCCCATCGCGGCAACGACGATGTCGGCGCGGCGCACCAAATCGGGCAGCTCCCGCGTCTTCGAGTGGCAGATGGTGACGGTAGCGTTGGCGTGCATCAGGAGCAGTGCCATGGGCTTACCGACGATGTCGCTGCGGCCGAGCACTACAGCATTGGCGCCTTCGATCTGGATTTCGCCACGGCGCAGAATTTCCATACAGCCGGCTGGCGTGCAGGCAACCAGGCCGGGGCGCCCGCTGACCAGGCGGCCGAGGCTGACGGGATGAAAGCCGTCCACGTCTTTGGCGGGATCGACGGCTTCCAGGACTCGCTTGGTGTCGACTTGTGACGGGAGTGGAAGCTGAATCAGGATGCCGTCGACGGCGTCGTCGGCGTTAAGTTTGTCGACCAGCCGGAGTAGTTCCCCGGTAGTGATACTGGCGGGAGGCTTGTGCATCCAGCTCGCCAGGCCGAGTTGTTCGCAGGCGGCGATTTTGGATTTGACGTAGAGCTGTGAGGCGGGATTTTCGCCGACAAGAACCGCGGCTAGGCCGGGACGGATACCTTGGGCGGCCAGCCGCTGAATCTCGACGGTGAGGTCCGTGAAGACCTGGTCGCGGATTTTGGTGCCATCAAGGATGCGTGCGGTCATCGAAACTTTTTCTCCGTCTGGAGGAGGGCAACAACGCGATGGTAGCACAGCGTCGCGGTCGGCCAAGGTATCGCAGGCACTCCTGTCTGTGCCCCCTTCAGCAGCCCTGCAAGCCCAGCGGCGCCTCCGCAAATCGATCCCGCTAACCCCGATTCCCAGTCCGCTTCCCACACCCTCGCTAGGTCCCCGAGTACCTCTGTTCCTTCCAGGGATCTCCATACTCGTGATACCCATTTCGCTCCCAAAATCCTAGCTGGTCGTGGTCCAGCAACGTAAACCCTCGCACCCACTTCACGCTCTTCCACGCATACAACTGCGGCACGATCAACCGCACCGGCCCCCCATGGTCCGCGGCAAGCGGCTCCCCATCATGATCAAACGCAAACAATACATTGGGCCGCAACAGATCTTCCAAAGGCACGTTAGCCGTATAACCTTCTTCCGCCAAAACCAACGCAAACTTTGCCGGCGGCTTTGCCACCACCAGTTTCATCACCTCCGTGAACAACACGCCCTTCCAATGGTTGTCGAGCCGGCTCCACCGCGTAACACAATGAAAATCCGAAGTGACTTCGGTCTGCGGCAAGCTGCGAAATTCTTGCCAAGTCAGCCGCTTGGGTTCCTGTACCAATCCCGTAATCTTGAAATCCCACTTCGCCGCATCGAAACGCGGCACTCCCCCCGCATGCAACACCGGCCACTTCAATGTCAACGACTGCCCAGGCGGCAACCGCCCCTCCGCCTTAGCCTTCGTCTCCAACTCCCGCCGTTCATCCCCAAACATAACCCTCCCCGCCCCTCGCCCAACCTCCGTGCTTGCTGCACTCTCTGTGGTAAGAACTCTTTCTTGTACGACTCTTTCTCAGTTTCCCAACTCTGTGCCTCCGTCGCCAATCTTTCTTTCTTTTTTCCTTACTTCCTTACTTCCTCTCTCAACCACGATTCCATCTGCTCGTGCCCCACAACTCCAGCCTGCTGCATCACCACCCGCCCGCCAGACAACACCACAAAGTTAGGTATACCCCGAATCTGAAATCGTCCAGCAAGCCCTGGATTCGCCTCTGTATCCACCTTCAGCACCACGGCTTTCCCAGCCATTTCCGCGGCCGTCCGTGCCACTTCCGGCGCCGCCATCCGGCAAGGCCCGCACCAGTCCGCCCAGAAATCGACAAGCACCGGAACCGGCGCGCTCTGAACGATCTCATCGAATAAGCTCTCATCCACCGCCAAAGGTTCGGCCACGGGCGGCAAGGCAACCTTGCAAGCTCCGCAACGCCCGGCACTGGCCAGGTACCGGCCCGGCACCCGGTTCTTCTGTCCACAAGAACCGCAAACACGAATCACAGGCATAAATGTTCCCTCACAAAGTCACGCTATCAGATGCCGCTCACAATTCCCAAGACTCATCGAGTTCGAACGCCGTACCTCACCGCAACTTACCGGCTCCTAGGGTGCGGGCTACGAGCACCCGCGAGGCTTCCCCTGTAGGGGCGGGGCTCGCCCGCCCGGCCCTCCACGCTTCGCCCCGTTCACCCTGAGTTTCGAAGGACGGCCCTTGCAAACCATCATGCCCTAGTACCAATAAATGGACGCGTGCTTCTGTGGTATTCTCCTCCGCGTATAAGAAATTCAATCCTGCCCTGTGCGGATCGGCCGGCCCCGCCGCGATTTTCCTTCCCTCTCGCTTTCGGCTAACTCATTTAGAATCAAGAGTTGTCACTGGCGAGTTTCGATTGTGGATCCGAGCGATACGGACTCGAACCTCCCCTGACTACGAATTTTGCGATTGTGTTTCTGCCAACGGAAGGTTTGTTCGCAGAAGTAGTCCGGCGACCAGGGCTGATGGACGAACTGCAGACCAAATACCGAGTCACCGTTGCCGGACCCACGACTTTCGCGGCGCTGCTAACAAGCCTTCAGATGGGATTTCGAACCCTTGCGATCCAGAAGAAAGGAAGTGAGGTGTGGAAGGTACTGGCAACTGCAAAGTCGGAGTTCGAAAAATTTGGCGGCTTAATGGAGCGCGTAG
>Ga0182018_10000837_pt1 | contig 38039 bp, 30 predicted proteins | sample 812P2MmetaG_FD_120490 | JGI IMG/M metagenome (GOLD analysis project Ga0182018, IMG submission 120490) | Permafrost microbial communities from Stordalen Mire, Sweden - 812P2M metaG | ecosystem: Environmental > Terrestrial > Soil > Wetlands > Permafrost | place: Sweden: Stordalen | collected... | reverse complement strand
TTACGATTACCGCGAGTTGCTCAAGGAAATCCAGGACAGCTACAACGCCGAAAGCCAGGCCACCGAGATGGGCGTCCTCGAGCCGGTGCTGCAAGCGGAAATTCTTGTGCTGGACGATATCGGTTCCAGCAAGCCGTCGCTCTGGGCGCTGGAAACCGTCGGCCACGTTCTGAACACGCGCTACAACGAGAAGCGTGTCACCCTGCTCACCACGAATTTTCTCGATTCGGAGACGGCGGGGAACGCCGCTGCTCCGGCGCCGAGCCCGCGTGTCGTGGGGATGCGCGCGCCCACGATCGAAGACTCGCTGACCGAGCGCGTCGGCAAGCGCATTCGCTCGCGCCTCTACGAAATGTGCCGCACCGTGGAAATCTTCGCGCCCGATTACCGCAAGGAGATTCGCAACATCACCCGGTCCGCGGGCAGTTCTTCGTAACACTCAAGCAGAGGCGTATGTCTTTCTCGTTATGAATCAACTATATCCGTCCTGAATGTGCGATTTGCTTATGTTCGTCCGCAGCGTATAGACTCCTCATTGAGTTCTCCGACCTCCACGGCCTAACGGAGAGAAATCCGACGGTCCGGAGGCGATGCCCTCGCAGTTCGAGGGATGAGGGTTCGGGTGGAAACGCCCGTTCCTCCCTGTGTTTGGAAAGGGGAATGTCTGGCGCATGAATATGCCGCGCCAGGCGTGTCGCCCAAATCCAACCATGGTTTTGGGCTTTTTCTTTTTCGGCGCAATTCATGCCACTAACCGACAAATTCGGCCGCCAGATCACTGATCTGCGCATCTCGGTCACCGACCGCTGTAATTTCCGCTGTGTCTATTGCCGCTCCGCCGACCCGGAAACGCACATGCCCGCGGGCAATCTGCTCACGTGGGGCGAATACGAGAGGCTGGCGCGCATTCTGGTGGGCATGGGCATCCGCAAGGTTCGTGTTACGGGCGGCGAGCCGCTGGTTCGCCCCGGCGTCGAGGATTTCATCGCGCGGCTGAAGGCGCTCGGCGTCCAGGACCTCTCGATGACCACCAACGGCCAACAGCTGACCGAGCGGTGCGATAAGCTCGTTGCCGCAGGGTTGAATCGCATCAACATCAGCCTCGATTCGCTCGACCGCGAAAAATTTGAGCGCATCACCCGCACAAAAACTTTCGATCAAGTGATCGCCGGGATTGACGCCGCGCAAGCGTCGCCGCTGCGCCCGGTGAAAGTGAACGCCGTGCTCGTCCGCGGAATTAATGACGACGAGGTCGAGGCGTTCGCCGAATTCGCGCGCGACCGCAATCTGATCATGCGTTTCATCGAATTCATGCCGCTCGATGCCGACCGCGCGTGGACGCGCGAAATGGTCGTCACCGGCGCGGAGGTGCACGACCGCATCGCGGCGCGCTGGCCGATGGTGCCCGTGGTGCACGAACGCAGCGAAACCGCGCGCAAATTCCGGTTCGCCGATGGCCGCGGCGAAATCGGCCTGATCTCTCCGGTCTCGCAGCCCTTCTGCGGACATTGCTCGCGCCTGCGCCTGACCGCCGATGGTAAGCTTCGGACGTGCCTGTTCAGCAAGGAAGACCACGATTTGAGATCCCTCCTGCGAGGCGACGCGACCGACCGCGAAATCGGCGACGAAATTCACGCCATTGTCGCGCAGAAGGAAAAGGGGCACGGCATCAACGAGCCGGGCTTTGTGCCGCCCTCCCGCACCATGGTTTCGATCGGCGGGTGACAATCCGGCCAGGATTGTCATCCCTCGCCCGCCGGAGGCGGGCGAGGGATCTCTCTTCACTTGCGCGAAGGCTTAACCGATCGTTCTTGAAAGTCTGACCAAATGCCCGACGAAGAATCCAAAGTATTTTCTCTTCGCGACGCGGAACGCCTTCGCGCGCAGCTCGAACCGATTCTGATCGAGGCAATCGAGGCGCGCCGGAAACTCGCCGAGATGGAAGAGCAACTCGCCCGGCTGACCGAGCGCGTGCAGCAGTCCGGCGGCATGATGGTTTCCCACGAGAAGGCCGTGCAACAGCGTCTGGAACGGAATCGTCTGGCGGAATCCATTCAGTCTGCGCTGGAGCGGATCCAATCCACCGGCTGCGTCGTCAAGGATATTGAGGTCGGCTTGCTGGACTTTCCCGCGCGCATCAATGGCGAGGCCGTGTATCTCTGCTGGCGGCTCGGCGAGGACCGTATCCGCTTCTACCACAGCCAGGACGAAGGCTTTTCAGGCCGCAAGCCGATTGACCCGCGCGACGCCGAGTACCGCAATCCGATCCAGTAGCCACATCTGCGCTGAGCGGGTCCCGCTCACGAAGCCTCGCGTAGCGCGCCCAATCCGTGCAATGATTCGGATTCTTTTCATCCCAGCAGCGAGGTCCCGGTCTTGAATAAAATAATGGGGAAACTACCAATCGCAGTTTTGTTCTCGATCTGCCTCGCGGGAACGCGTCCCGATCTGATCGCAGGCCCGCAGGCGACGACTCAGCCCGACCGCGGTTGGATCGCATCGAGCAACGCGTACACCGACTTGCTGCTCGAGGTGACGAAGAAACATTCGCCCGAGTATGCCTCCCGGCAAGGACTGGCCGAGTACGACGAGAAAATCTCGCAGCCCACAAAGCAGGACGAAGACGCGTCAATCGCGGAGACCAAGGCCGTGCAGGCCAAGCTCACGCGCGCGCTGGCGATCGAGCAGGACAAGAATGTGAGACAGGACCTCACGATTCTTTTGCACCGTATTCAGCTCAATTTGAGGCGCCACGATTTCGCCGATGCCCGCGAAGTCCCGTATGAGAACGCAAGTGAGGACGTATTTGATGGCTTGCGGGTGCTGCTGGATGATCAGGTAGCTCCGGACCGCCGCAAAGCTGCTCTGGTCCGGCTGCGCAAGTACGCGGGGTTGGAGCCGGGCTACCAGCCGATTACCGAAATCCTCAAGCAGCGCACGGAAGAGCAAATCGCCAAGCCGAATATGATTTATCCCGCGAAGCTGGAGATCGATACCGAGCTATCGCGCACTCAGAACTACGTTGAGGGCATTCCCGCGCTCTTCAAGCAGTACGGCCTGACGGGATGGGAAGAGCCGTTCGCAAAAGTGAAAACGGAGCTCACCGACTACGACTCCTGGGTGAAGACGGAAATTCTCCCCAAGGCGCGAACCGATTTCCGGCTGCCGCCGGAAGAGTACGCGCTGAACCTGGAAGGCTACGGTATAGACATTCCCATCGCGCAGCTGGCGCAGACGGCCCATCACGATTTCAAGGTCTACCAGGCCCAGATGCAGGAGATTGCCACGCAGATCGCCCACCAGCGCGGGTGGCAAGATACCGACTATCGGACTGTGAGCCGGAGACTCAAACAAGATCAGTTGACGGGCGAGGCCATTCTGCCGTTCTACAAGAAACGCCTCGGGGAAATCGAAGCAATCATCGTGAAGCAAAACCTTGTGACGCTTCCCGATCGCCCTGCGCGCATTCGCATCGCCACGCCCGCTGAGAGCACGGAGCAGCCCGCGCCGCACATGTCGCCTCCGCCTCTCTTGAACAACACGGGAGAGCAAGGCGAATTCGTGCTACCGCTGAACATGCCCCCGACGAAGGGGGTAACCAAACCGGAGAAGATTGACGACTTCACGTACGACGCCGCCTCGTGGACGATCATTGCGCATGAAGCGCGCCCGGGGCATGAGTTGCAGTTCGATTCGATGGTGGAGCACGGCGTGTCGCGTGCGCGGGCGCTCTATGCATTCAACAGCACCAACGTCGAGGGCTGGGGGCTCTACGCCGAATACATCACCAAACCCTACATGCCGCTCGAAGGCCAGTTGATCTCGCTGCAGTTCCGCCTGCAGCGCGCGGCTCGCGCGTTTCTCGATCCAGAACTCCAGTCCGGCAAGATCAAGCCCGAGGACGCGATGCGCGTACTGACCGAGGACGTCAACTTGAGCGTGCCATACGCCAAGCAGGAGGTGGAACGCTATACATTCCGCTCGCCCGGCCAGGCCAACTCATATTTCTACGGCTTCACGAAGTTGCTCGAACTGCGCAAGGAAACGGAAGCGGCGCTCGGCAAGAAGTTCGACCAAAAGAAATTTCACGATTTCATCCTCGCGCAGGGCTTGCTCCCGCCCAACCTGATGCGCCAGGCGGTTCTCCAGGATTTCGTCCCCAGCCAAAAAGGCAACTAGGGTCGAGCGCACGGCACTAATCGGCGCGATCCAGCAGTCTGGCGCGGCCATCTTCGCAAAACCGCGAATGCTCCGACTCAAATGGAACGAGACGTCTTACTCCACCCTCTTCGCGGGATGATCTCCGCCTTGATGCAGGATTAGTTCGGTAGCCCTGCCTCGGCTATCGGTCACGAATGTAATCTGCGCATCCACTACTTTGTAGAAATAGTCGCGATCCCCCTCAGGAAAAACTTCGGCTTTGGGTTGCCCGGTGGCCTGCACAAAGAGGTGATCGCCCTCGCGCGTCACCGTCAGAATGAAGTTGGGCGCCAGTTGGTAGCTTCCCGCATAGCCGTCAAACAGTTTCGGGTCAACGGCGACCTCCTTGTGTTCCTTAACTGGCGGCACTTTACCTTCGAACCGCTTTGCGTGCTGGTCGAGGCCATTCTGGTGCAGGATCAGTTCTGTCGCCCGGCCGGTGTTGTCGGTAACGAATGTAATTTGCGCGTCCACCACTTTGTAGAAATAGTCGCGATCGCCCTCCGGGAAAATCTCGGCCTTCGTCTGTCCGGTTAATTGCGCAAACAGGTGATCTCCTTCGCGCGTCAGCGTAAAAAAGACATCCGGCGCAAGCTGGTAGGTGCCCACGTAACCGTCATATAGTTTTGGATCGACCGTTGTTTCTTTGTGCTCTTTCGGCGGCTTCGATAACGGAACGCTGGAATCAAGCAGATGCCGCCCGATATCGTCGACTCCCGCGCCTGTAAAAGCGTTGGATAGCGCTACCACCCCGGTGCGAGCTTTTGGATCGTACGCCACGAATGATCGGTAGCCACCCGTGCCGCCGTTGTGCCAGATAATCTCTTTGTCATTCGTCGTGAAGATGTGCCAGCCCAGCGCAATCTCCAGACCGGGCTGGTCGGTGGGACGGCGAACCCGCAGCATTCCCGCCATCGCAGGGGCGAGCGGCGTTTTCGTGTAACCGAGATTGGCCGCCAAAAATGTGAGCAGGTCGTTCGCGGTTGATCGGAGCGCTCCGGCTCCCGCGAGTGATGGCGTGTCCCAGTTTTCGACGGAATCGAGTGCCTGGTTGTGTCCCACGGCCAAACGCGCCCTCATTTCCGGCGTAAGCGTGACCCGCGTGCTGGCCATGCCAAGCGGGTCGCAGATGCGGGACCGCACGAGCGCTTCATAATCCATTCCGGCGCGCCGGGCCAGCACATGGCCGAGCAGGCCGCCGCCCAGATTCGAATATTCGTATCGCGAGCCGATATCGCGCGTCAGCTGGTAGCCCGAAAGAAACTGGTATAGCTGCTCGACGGAATAATCCGCGTAAGGATTGTTCAGGTCCTTGGGGTTCAGGTTTGCGGGCAACCGCGGAAGGCCGGACGTGTGCGTTGACAGATCAACCAGGGTGATCGAGCGCCCGTTGCGCTCCGGCATCCTGACCTCTGGCGGCAAGTATTTGGCCACCGGGTCGTCCAGCGCGACTTCACCACGCTGCACCATGTCCGCTAGGAGAAGCGACGTGAAGACCTTGGTCACCGAACCAATCTCGAAAATCGTGTCGCCGTTGAGCGGACGCGAATCGCCCTTCTCCAAGTGGCCGTACGCGATTACGCGCCGCCCTTCCGGGGCGATTACTCCGATCACAATACCCACGCTCTGGTGCTGGACATCGATCCGATCGACGAGCATTTGCCGAATCCCAGAATCCGACGGAAAGGACGAAGCTTGTGCGGGATGCGCCGCAGCGATAGCGTCATTTGGACTGGCTGGGACTTGGGCGCGGGCGGGGAAATTCGCGGAAACACCCAAAACAGCAATGCAGACTGCGAGAAACAGCGCGGCCGGAAACACAAACCTACCGCAAGAGTTTTTCATCGAGCCTCACCTGTCCGTTTCGTTCCCGTGTTCCTGGGTAAGGGCCTGGTGGAATTCTCCATCGCTAAGTTATCACAATGACATTCCACGCGAGGTGGTTTGGCGCGGAATGCCCGTTCGAGCGTCACAATGACGGAAGCCGCCCTTCTCTACATAGTCCCGCCCCCTTTTATTTCGCCGCGATCCTGCTAATGTGGATGCGCAGGACTGCTTGGATGAAAATGATTGATGAACGAAAGTAACAGTCCGATAATTCGGTGGCCGCACGCGCTCGCAGCGGAATCCCTGCAGAGCGCAACGACCTCGCACGCCCGTTCACGAGTCACGAATTACGAGTCACAAATCACGTTTCTACTCGACACTGGTGACCGAGTAGAATCCTTCGTAACTTGCAGAAAACAAACGATCGCTTCCCTTTCTACTCGACACAAACTTGAGGGGGCCTCGCGATGACTCACGCCCCCGAAAATCGCCTGAAGAATTCCGCGAGCCCGTACCTGCGTTCGGCCGCGCACCAGCCGATTGACTGGAACGAATGGGGCGAGGAAGCATTCGCCAAAGCTCGCGCCGAGGGAAAACCGGTTCTGCTCGATATCGGCGCGGTGTGGTGCCACTGGTGCCACGTGATTGACCGCGAAAGCTACGAGAACCCCGAAATCGCGGCGATGATCAACAACCTCTACATTCCCGTGAAAGTAGACCGCGACGAGCGCCCGGACGTGGACGCGCGCTATCAATCCGCCGTCAGCGCGATTTCCGGGCAAGGCGGCTGGCCTCTCACGGCGTTTCTCACTCCGGACGGCAAACCCTTCTTCGGCGGCACGTATTTCCCGCCCGACGACGCCGGCGGCCGGCCCGGATTCAAGCGCATCCTGCTCGCGATTTCCGAGGCGTTCAAAGCGCGCCGCGCGGAAGTGGACAAATCCGCGGACGCACTCGCCGAAGCCGTCGCGAAGGCGGAGGTTTTTCACGGCGCGCGCGGAGCGTTCGATGCGCGCGTGATTGACTCGGTAATAGATTCCGCGCTCAAACAATTTGACGAAACGCACGGCGGCTTCGGCCACGCGCCGAAATTTCCCCACGCCGGCACCGTGGATTTGCTGCTCGAGCGCTACCAGTCCACGCGCGAACCGCAGTTGCTGCACGTCGCGGAGCGCACGCTCGAAGGCATGGCGCTGGGCGGCGTGTACGATCAGGTAGGCGGCGGATTTCATCGCTACTCGGTGGACGAGCGCTGGTGCGTTCCGCACTTCGAAAAGATGACGTACGACAATTCCGAGCTGCTGAGGAATTTTCTCCACGGATATCAGGTGACGGGAAAAGCGCTCTTCCGCGAAACGGCCGAAGGAATCATCTCGTGGGTGGGCGAGGTCCTTTCCGATCCTGCGCGGGGCGGATTCTACTCCAGCCAGGACGCGGACCAAACGCTCGACGACGATGGCGATTATTTCACATGGACGCAGCAGGAGGTCCGCGCCGTCCTGACGCCGGAGGAAGCGCGCGCGGCCGAGCATTACTACGACGTTGGCCCCCGCGGCGAAATGCACCACAACCCGGAGAAAAACGTCCTCTGGATCGCAGAGAGCATCGAAGCCCTCGCGAAAAAGCTGGGGACGGACGAAGCGAACGCGCGCCTTCTGCTCGCGCGCGCCAAAGGAAAGTTGCTGGCCGCGCGCCGCGAGCGCCGGCCTATTCCCACAATTGACCAGACGCTCTACGTCGGCTGGAACGCGATGTTTGTCTCCGCCTATCTGGAAGCTGCACGCGTTCTCGACCGGCCCGACTGCCGCGAATTCGCGCTCAAGACGCTCGAGCGCGTTCTCGCCGAAGCGTGGGACGCATCGAGGGGCTTTCTGCATCGGGTCGGCGGGCCTCCGCTGGAAGGTTCGCTCGACGATCAGGTGTTCGCGGCGGCGGCCCTGCTCGATGCGTACGAAGCGACGCTCGACCGCCGTTATTTCGATATCGCCGAACGCGCGATGCATCTTGCCGTTGAGCGCTACGGCGATCCCGATGGCGGTGGGTTCTTCGACCGCGCGAAAGACGCCGCGCCGATGGGCGGGCTCGACGTCCGCCGCAAACCGCTTCAGGATTCGCCCACGCCAGGAGCGAATTCCGTGGCGGCGATTGTGCTCGATCGGCTCCACGGATTTACCGGCGAGCGCCTCTACCACGAGTGGGCGGAGAAAACCTTGGAAGCGTTCGTGGGGCTTGTCCCGCAATACGGACTCTTCGCCGCGACCTACGGTCTCGCGGCGCTGCTTCACGCGCGCCATGCGATGCAGGTGGTGGTTACCGGCGCGGCAGGCGATCCGAAGGCCGCCGCCCTTGAAAAAGCGGCGAATGGGATTTATCGATACGGAAAGGCGATCCTGCGTGTGACGTCCGAACAGTTGTCAACAGCAGCACTTCCCGCCGCGTTGCGCGAAACTCTGCCGCACCTCGACGCGACTTTGGCGCAAGCATTCGTTTGCGTCGAGACGACCTGCTATCCGCCGGTTTCGGATCCGAGTAGGCTGGCCGCGCTCCTCATCGAAGTGGCGGCGGGCGCCAAAAGCGCCCAGTAAGCAGCGCTGTGATGTACGGCCTAGGGCACAACCGGCAAACCGATGAAGCTGGCATTGCCCGGTGTGTGCCAAATACTTTGTGTTGCTTTCTGGTAGTCCGCGGGCTTCGCCTCAAAGATGTTCGGCACAAACGTCTGCGGGTTGCGGTCGTAGAGAGGGAACAGGGTCGATTGCACCTGGACCATAATCCGATGCCCCGGCAGGAAGACATGGTTAACGGTCGGGAGGCCGAAGCGGTACAGCAGCGATTGGTTCGGCGTGATTGCTTCCGGATGTTCGAAGCTCGTGCGGTACCGCCCGCGGAAAATATCCAAAGAAATCGCGAGCTCGTAACCGCCCATCCCCGGTTGTGAAGGCACGGTATCGGGAAAGACATCAATCAGCTTAACTGCCCAATCGCTATCGCTGCCGCTGGTAGAGGCGTAGAGGTTCACCTCGGGAGCACCGCTCACTCTTAGCGGCGCGGTGAGCGGCTCCGTCACGAACGTGAGCACGTCGGGACGGCCCTCGACGAAACGCTGATCGTCAACCAGCCAATGCCGCCATGCGTCGCCGTCTGTAGAAACCACCGGCCTCGTTCTGTACGGCACGGGCCTCGATGGATCGGAAACATACTCGTCGAATTTCGGCGTCGTCGCGTCCGGGCTGTCAAAGGACAAGCCGCCATTCGCTGTCAGATAGAGTGGCCGTGATTTGTTGGGGCAGCCTTGATCGCAGCTCAGCGGCCACGCCTTGAAGCGATCCCAGTGATTCTCGCCGGTGTTGTAAATCAGCACCGGCGGCGTATCGGCCTTGGGAGCATTGTCCAACAGGTATTGATTGAAAAATGGAAGCAGCACATCACGCCGGAACTGAAGCGTCGTGTCGCCGTCCCACAGCAACGGTCCGAGCGAATAACCGTCGCCGTTGACCTGGCTGTGCCGCCAAGGTCCCATGACCAGATAATTCTTGTCGTTATTTGTGTCCTTTGGTTCGACGGCCTCATAACAGTGGATCGCGCCCCACATGTCTTCCTGGTCCCAGAGGCCCTGCAACCACATGACGGGGACGTTCAGTGGCAGCGAAGCCATGATTTTATCGAGCGCTTGCCCCTGCCAGAAACCATCGTAGGCCGGATTTTTATCCACCTTTTGCCAGAAAGGCATTTGTTCCAGGCCGGCGGCGCGAGCAAAATCTCCAGCCGAGCCCTTCCTGAGAAAGTTCGTGTAATCGTCATACCCTTCGCGCGGTATGGCGATACTCTCGCCACGCTCCGTGGTCTGTCGCCTGATGTAGTCGAAATTGGTTTGCCGAAATGCGCCATAGTGGAACCAGTCGTCTCCCATCCAGCCGTCCACCATCGGGCTTTCGGGAGCCGCCACCTTCAGCGACGGATGCGGATGTATCAGCGCCATCACAACCGTGAAGCCCTCGTACGAGGAACCGATCATGCCGACCTTGCCGTTAGTCTCGGGCAAATTCTTTACCAGCCAATCAATCGTGTCGTACGCGTCCGTGGTGTCGTCGATTCCGCTGCTGTTCAACGGGCCAATCGGAGGAGGCGTCATAATATAAGCGCCTTCGGAGCCATATTTGCCGCGCACGTCCTGGAATACGCGGATGTAACCCGCTTTCACAAACACTTCGTCGCTCAGCGGAAGCTCATCGAGCATGTTGGGAGATTCCGTCCTGGCGGCGCGGGCTTTGGCGTTATAGGGAGTGCGCGTCAGCAGAATCGGCGCGTGCGTGGCGCCTTTGGGAATCACAATGACGGTGTACAACCCCACACCGTCGCGCATCGGGATCATCTCGACGCGTTTAACGTAGTTGAAATCCGCGGTCGGCGCCTTGAACTCAGCAGGAATGTCCGACTCGTCGGACTTGCCTTGCGCGAGCGACGGCAAACCCATCAAAGAGAGAGCCAACGCTGCAACAACGGAACGGCAAAGTAGGGTCATAGAATGTCCCTGTGATCGTTCGTGAAGACATGGGAAAGCTTAAGTCGGCCCTGCATTCAATCCAGACGAGGCCACTCGGAGTGCAGCTTGGGCGGCCGCATCAGAGTCTGCATCACCACGCAATACTGTTCGGTTTTTTCCCGCAATCCACGCAGTTGTTCCGGAGTTGCCGTCGGCGCAACGACATCAAAGCGAAGTTGAATGCTTTCAAAGCCGACGGGCACGTCCTTCGAAATGCCAAGGGTGCCCCGAAGATCCAGATCTCCCTCCACCGTGACCTCAATGCGTTCGGTTGGTATGCCCATAGCCGCAGCCACCATCTGACAGGTGATTTGCGCGCAAGCCGCCAGAGCCCCAAGCAGGAGGTCACCGGAACAGGCGCCGCTGCCGGCGCCCCCGACACCCTTGTGTGCTTCGGCCTGATAGACGGCGCGTCCGATATCAACCGAGCATGCGATCGGGGCATCCGTCTGCCCGCCTTTCGCCCGGATAGTGATTCGCGACGCGCTCGGGTCACTGCGGTATTGCTCTTTCAACGGCTTCTGAAGCGATCGAAGGTCCATGGCAATCTCATTTCTTGGCGAAATTTTCACTGACCGTGGCAGCTCCCGCCCAGCCGTCTTGAAGCCGCTCCATCCGCATGCTAGCATGCGAGGGCATTACGGAGTCACACATGCCTCAATTCGTCATCGAACGCGAAGTCCCGGGAGCCGCAAATTTAACCGACGCGCAATGGCGGGAAATCGCACAGAAGTCGGTCCAAGCGCTCAAGGAAATGGGGCCCGAGATCCGCTGGCTACAGAGCTACGTAACCGGCGACAAGGTGTACTGCGTCTATTTCGCTCCGGACGAGGCCACCATCAAGGATCATGCCAGGCGCGCGGGCGTTCCTGCCAATCGCGTCTCTGCCGTGCGCCGACTCCTCGACCCGGCAAGCGCGGCGTAAGCACGACCTGAACTTTCCCTTGGCTTCTGGACTTTCTTTGGCCGTCAGCATCTGGTGGTTTGTCCGAGCTCTAACCGAGAGGAGAAGCCGACTCCGGCGACATCACTTCCTCAATAGCTTTCTCGACCGGCAGAGCCCAACCTTCTAACCACGCCGTCGCGCCTCTCGTGTTGGTCAAGGCTTGGCGTGCCGGATCCAGGACGGATTCAAGTTTGGCCTGTTCCTTGGGAGTAAGCGGAGCACCGATGCTTTGGCGCAGAGCGGCCGCCGCGCCTGCCAGCCGCAGCGAGCGCTCAGCCTGGAGTCGAGCAGCTGCTGAGCATGCGAAACACTCCAATAGCCGGGCAATTCCGCGTTTGTGATCCATTTCCCGGAAAATGCTTAAGCTCTCGCGGTGTAAAGAATGCGCAGTGGGAGAATCCCGCTGCTCCCTTGCCAGAGTTCCCAGATCGGCCAGCGTGCCGGCAATGCCCCAGCGGTCGCCGAGTTCCCGAAAAATTGCCAGGCCCATTTCGTACAACACCTGAGCGGCTGCGGACTCACCCTGTTCTCGGGCGACGTCCCCCTGAGAGTTCAGCGACCAGGCGACGCCCGTCCGATCTCCCACTCTTTCGAAGATTGAGAGGCACTCCGCGTAGAGTGAGCGCGCACGGTCATAGTCACCCTGCAATTTGGCGACGTTCGCCACGTTACTGAGCGACCGAGCGGCCGCCTTCTGGTCGCCCAATTCTCTCCACACCGCCAGGCTTTCTTCGAACAGTGAGTGCGCGACCGCGAGGTCATCCTGGTCTTGCGCAATCACCGCCATCGCGTTTAGCGAGACAGCGACGCCCTGTGTGTCACGCAACTTACGCGCGATGTCCAGGCTCTCCCTTAAGAGCACGCCAGCCGAGGTGTAATCTCCCTGCTCGCTGGCGAGCACGCCCGCGGCAAAAAGAGCGCGCACACGCGCCTTCGTGGGAGACGCCGCCCCTGCGAGCTTCAGCAGCTTGTCCAGCCAGCCTCTGCCTTCGGCGAGATACTCACGGGCCTCCCAGAAGCGAAACAGGGCCGCTCCGAGACGCAGGCCCCACTCCGCATCTCCGGTTGCTGCCAGCCACTCAAGGCTCGCGCGAAAATTGTCATGTTCCAGCCCGAAGCGCTCCAGCCATTCCGCGCCTTCCGCGCCGCTCTGCCCCTTAGCCTCCTCTTCCGCCAGCACCAGACAGTAGGCGGCGTGGGCGCGCTTCGTCGAGGCCTCCTCCTGGCTTGCCTCCAGTTTTTCCCGGGCGTACTCGCGAATCGTTTCCAGCATCATAAACCGCGATTCACCGTTCGCTTGCTCGACCTGCTGCAGCAGGCTTTTGTCCACCATGGATGCCATGCCGTCGAGCAAGTCCAACCCAAGATCGCCCTTGGTGTCGCACACAGCTTCAGCGCCTTCCAGAGTGCATCCCCCCACGAACACCGATAGCCGCCGGAAGAGCTTTTGCTCGTCGGCATTCAGAAGATCGTAGCTCCAATCAATGGCGGCGCGGAGAGTCTGCTGCCGCTGCGGCAGGTCCCGCGAGCCGCCCGTCAATAATTGCAACCGGCTCGCCAGGCGTGTTCCGATGGAGGCCAGCGAAAGAACTTTGACCCGGGCGGCTGCGAGCTCGATCGCGAGAGGCAAACCATCCAGGCGGGCACAAATCTCCGCGACGGCCAGCGCGTTTTCCCGGTTAAGTTCGAAATCCGGCTTGACTGCGATGGCGCGCTGCACGAACAGCGCGACCGCCGGATACTGTGATAGGACCGCCACCGGTGGCAAAGACCGCGCATCCGGCAATGCAAGCGGCGGCACCGGAAATTCATGCTCTCCGTAAAGGTGCAGCGCGGAGCGGCTCGTCACCAGGATCTTGAGATTGGGACCCATGACCAGCAACTCCGCCACAGTCGGCGCCGCTTGAGCCAGGTGCTCGAAATTGTCGAGCACAAAAAGCATTGGCGCGCGCAACGAATCCTCTAAATTTTTCTGGAGTATTTCGAGCGGAGACTGGCCGCCAGCCTCCCCGATCCCCAGCGTCTGAACGATCGCGGATGCGACCAAGCCCGGATCGCGCAGCGGGGAGAGCGGGACAAAATGAATCCCGCCTGGAAAGCGATCGACAAGGCCACTTGCCACCTCCACCCCGAGACGCGTCTTGCCGATCCCGCCTGGGCCCGTGATCGTGACCAGTCGCACATCCTGACGCAGCAGGAGTTCCTTGGCGGCGGCTATCTCCTTTTCACGCCCCACAAACCCGGTCCGCTGCACGGGAATATTGCTCGCGCGGGACTCCGCCGATTTGAGCGGTTTCTCCGAGAAGCGGTCGCGTATGGCTGCAAGTTCGCGTGCGAGGTCTCGGGTGGAGACGTAGCGCTTTTCGGGCTCCTTAGCCAGGCACCTCTCGATCGCCCAACAAAGAGGCGCAGGCGCTTCGGGGTTTTGTACCCCAACCGGTTCGGCTTGTTCCCGGAGAATGGCCACCATTGTTTCCGCGGCAGTCCTTCTCTGAAAGGCGCGCTTTCCAGCCACCATCTCGTAGAGCACCAAGCCGAACGAGAATTGGTCCGACCGGATATCGAGCGGACGACCGGCAGCCTGCTCCGGTGACATATATCCCAGCGTTCCCATAACCACGCCCGGTTCAGTTTGCGATCCGGTCAGCGTGCCGGCATCCGACTGCTCCCCGGTGCTCGCCGCGAGCTTCGCCAGGCCGAAGTCGAGGATCTTGACGAATCCATCGTGTGAGATCATCAGGTTTTCAGGCTTTAGGTCCCTGTGCGCGATGCCTGCTTCGTGCGCCTTGGCCAGCCCCTCTGCAATCTGCGCCGCGATTTCAATCGCTTTTCGTATTGGCAGACCGCCGGCGACAAGCAACTGGCGCAGTGTCTTCCCCTCTACCAGCTCCATCGCAATGTAGTGAGTGGAACCGTCCTGCCCGAGCTCGTAGATGGTGATGATATTGGGGTGATTGAGGGCGGAGGCCGAGCGCGCCTCGCGCTCGAAACGGTGCAGACGATCGGTGCTCGCCGAGAACGCGGCGGGCAGAATCTTGATCGCGACACTGCGCTGCAGGCGCGTGTCGCGGGCGCGGTACACCTCTCCCATTCCGCCGGCGCCAATGCGCCCCTGGATTTCATACGTCCCGAGCCGGGAGCCAATCGCCAGCTCCTTGGATTGGGTAACGCTCTGCGTGGGGAAACTGGTTTCGGTTTGTTCGTGTGCGGCGATAAGGGATTCCACTTCGCGGCGCATGGCTGGGTCCGCGCAGGCCTGCTCGAGATACGCGGATCTCTCCTTCGGCGCCCGTTCGAGGGCGTCGGCAAGCACTTTCTTGACCTCCTGCCAGCGTTCGGGCGTCACTTACCTTCGTTCCTCCAATTCAGGCGCTAACGAGATGCGGAGACAACATCATAAAACTCGAAATTGGCGTAAGGACCTAGCGTCATGGCGGGCGGGATCATAGCCTTAAGGGAACCATGGCACGGTTCCTTCAACGCATACATGGAGATATAACAAACTTACCGTGGATGTGCCAACGCGGATTTGGGCGCCCGTCCGTTCATCCATCGTAACTCAGAAATGCGACCTAAGAACCAGCACGTCGGCGTGTGCAGCTGGCAAACTCGCCCATTACCCGCGCGCCAAAGGATTTGACGCGCGGCAGAGCCGATGCGATAATTTCTCGCCTTTGTTCGTCCGTTGAAGCGTGTGCCGCAACGGCGGACCGCACGCCGGGAATCGCAAAAACAACCAGGAGATTGGCCGCAGTACCTTTCCTTCACGATGGAAATCGCACACCAGCTCGGCAAACTGTTCCTCGGTGCTGTGCCGACGGTCATCGTCGTCCTGCTTTTTTATTTTTTCCTGCGCTGGGCGTTCTTCGGGCCGATTCAGAAGGCCATGGCAGAGCGCAATGCCCGCATCGAGGGCGCGCGGGCCGAAGCCGCGGCCGCTGAAGCCGGCGCCAAGCAGGAGATGGATTCCTACCATGACGCGCTGCGCAAGGCTCGCGGGGAAATCTACGCCGAGCAGGAACAGGCGCGGCAGGAAGCGAACGACAACCGCGCCAAGCTGCTGAAAGCCATGCGCGCACGCGCGCAGGAAGACGTAAACGCGGCCAAGAAAAGAATTGCGGCGGAGGTCGCCACCGCTCGAGCGCAAGTGGAAAGCGAAACGCCCGCCCTGGCCAGCCAAATCGCCCGCGCCGTACTCGACAAACCCTCGTCCCTGCGCGGCGGTTCGGGCAGAGGTTCAGGAAGATGACGCGCGCCGTCGGGAATTCAGCGGAGCACATCGCTCGGTCTGTCGCGCGTTTCGGCCTGTTTTTCTTCCTCGCGGTCGCACCTGCATTCGCCCAGGAAAGCAAACCCTCCCCTGCCGACGCTCCCATCGGCCAGGTCTTCCGCTGGATTAATTTTGCCATCGTTCTTGGCCTGCTAATCTATGGCTTCCGGAAGGCGCTTCCCTATTTCCGCACGCACTCCGAAGAAATCTCGCAGAAGATCGCCGAAGGCGCGCGGGCGCGCGAAGCCGCCGAAAAGCGGCGCAGTGAAGCGCAGGCCAAGCTTGCAAACATCGGCACGGACGTCGCCGAAATGCGCCTGGAGGCCAAGCGGGCGGCGGCGCTGGAGGCCGAACGCGTTCGCGCACTTGCCCGGGCCGAGGCGGACAACATCGAGCGCGCAGCGCAGGCGGAAATCGCGGCGACGGAGCGGGCCGCGCGCCTGGAATTGAAGACATTGGCCGCGGGGCTGGCCATCGAGCGCGCCGAAGCGCTGCTGCGGCAGGAGCTCACGCCGAAAGTGGAAAGCGCGCGCTTCCGCACATTCGTGGTGGAGCTGGAAGGCGGCGCGAATTGAACGGCGCGGTTTCATCCCGGTATGCGGCGGCGCTTGCGGATGTGGCGCTGGAGCGGGAGGATGCGGACCGCGTGAAGAACGATCTCGCCGCCTTCACGGCTGCGTACGATTCCTCGGCTGACCTGCGAACTTCGCTCGAAAGCCCCGCGGTGGGCCGCGAAGCCAAGTTACAAGTGGTGCAGAAGATCGCTGCGCGCATGGACCTGGCGCCGGCGGTGCGGAATTTCATCTGCGTGCTCGTGGACAATCGGCGGACGGAAATGCTGGGCGAGATTCAACAGGCGTTCCACCTGGAATTGAATGCGCGGCTCGGCATTGCCGAAGCCGATGTGACCTCATCGCGCGAGTTGAGCGCCGAGGAGCGAAAGCAATTGACCGCGGCGCTCGAAAAGCGCAGCGGAAAAAAGATCGAAGCGCGCTTCCACGAGGACGAGTCTCTCGTCGGCGGCGCCGTCGTGCGCGTCGGCTCAACCGTCTACGATGGTTCGGTGCGCGAGCAATTGATCCGGCTGCGCGAGCAGCTGGAAGCGGAATAGGAGCCACGGATGGCGAATATCAAGGCAGACGAGATTACAAAGATACTGCGCGAGCAGATCGAGAACTATCAGCAGACAGTCGCGGTGGAGGAAGTCGGCTCGGTGATTTCCGTCGGCGACGGCATCGCGCGCGTTCACGGCCTGGACCGCTGCATGTCCGGCGAAATGCTGGAATTCCCGCACGGCGTGTTCGGCATCGCGCTGAACCTCGAGGAAGATCAGGTCGGCACGGTGCTGCTCGGCGACTACACCCAAATCCGCGAAGGCGACACGGTGAAGCGCACGAACAGAATTATGTCCGTGCCGGTGGGCGAGGGAATGATCGGGCGCGTGGTGGATCCTCTCGGGCAGCCGCTGGACGGCAAAGGCCCGGTGCAAACGGACCAGCGCAACCCGCTCGAGCGCATTGCCCCGGGCGTGGTGGATCGCCAGCCCGTGCGCGAGCCGGTGCAGACCGGCATCAAGGCCATTGATTCGATGATTCCGATCGGGCGCGGGCAGCGCGAATTGATCATCGGCGACCGCCAGACCGGCAAGACCGCCATCATCCTCGACACGATTTTGAATCAAAAGGGCGGGGACATGATTTGCATTTACTGCGCGATCGGGCAGAAACGCTCGACGGTCGCGCAGGTGGTGAAAACGCTGACGGACTACGGCGCCATGGAGTACAGCATCGTCGTCGCGGCCACGGCCAGCGAACCCGCAACGATGCAATACATCGCGCCCTTCGCCGCGGCCGCCATGGGCGAATATTTCCGCGACAACAAGCGCCATGCGATCTGTTTCTACGACGATCTTTCGAAGCACGCGCAGTCCTACCGCGAAATTTCGCTTCTGTTGCGACGGCCGCCCGGCCGCGAGGCGTTCCCGGGAGACGTTTTCTTTTTGCACTCGCGCTTGCTGGAACGCGCCGCGAAATTGAACGACAAGCTTGGCGCGGGCTCGCTGACCGCGCTGCCCGTGATCGAAACGCAGGCCGGCGACGTATCGGCGTACATTCCGACCAACGTGATCTCGATCACCGACGGCCAGATTTACCTGGAAGCGGACCTTTTCAACGCGGGCATTCGCCCCGCGATCAACGCGGGAATTTCCGTGAGCCGCGTGGGCGGCAACGCGCAGATCAAGGCCATGCGTCAGGTCGCCGGCACTCTGCGCTTGGACATGGCGCAATACCGCGACCTCGCGGCGTTCGCGCAGTTCGGCACCGATCAGTTGGACAAGACTACGCAAGCGCAGTTGGCGCGCGGGCAGCGCCTGATGGAAATCCTGAAACAGGATCAATACCAGCCGCTTCCGGTGGAAAAGCAGGTCCTGCTGATTTTTGCCAGCGCCAACAAATACCTGGACGATATTGCCGTCTCCGAGTGCGGACGGTTCGAACGCGAGCTATATCCATTTATCGAGGCGAACCACGGCGGCGTTCTGAAAAACATCCGCGAGAAAAAAGCTCTCGACGATGCATTGCGAGCTGAAATGAAGACCGCGCTCGATGCGTTCAAGGAGCGGTTCATGCAGACAGCCGGAGCGGCTGCGGCGGCCAACTAAAGCCGGCTGAGTTTCTCTAATGCCCACACTTCTCGATTATCGGCGCCGCATCCGCTCGGTGAAGAGCACGCAGCAGATCACCCGCGCGATGAAGTTTATTTCCGCGGCGAAATTGCGGCGCGCGCAGGAAGGCGTGTTTGCGGCGCGGCCTTACGCCGGCGAGATTCTGCGCGTGATGCGATCGGCCGCGGCTCGCATGGAATCCGCGGCGCATCCGCTGCTCGAGCGGCGTCCCGAAGAACGAATTCTCGTTGTCGTCCTGACCGGCGACCGCAGCCTTGCCGGGGCGTTCAACACAAACGTCATTCGCCGCGCGGTGCAGTTCATTCAGGAGAACTCGTCGAAGAAGTCGCAGATGATCGCCATCGGCAAGAAGGGCCGGGACACGCTGCGCAAGCGTGGCTGGCAGATCGCGGGCGAGTATCTCAACGTCTCCGCCAAAGTGGATTTTTCCATCGCGAAGGAAATCGCCGGGCGGATCGCGCAGATGTACGCAGCCCGCGAAGTGGACGCGGTGTACGCCGTGTACAACGAATTCAAGAATGTGATGGTTCAGAAGCTGCGCACGGCGAAGCTCCTGCCGATTGATCCGGCGGTTCTGGATTCCGGAGCGGAGGGGGAAGCCGGCACATCGGCCAGCATCCGCGACGAACACGGGGACGCGCTGCCGACGGACCTTTCAGCCTCCGGGAAATCCCGGCTTGTGGATTACATTTACGAAGAGCCGGTCGAGGAAATCTTCAGCGGCCTCGTTCCGCGCTACCTCGAAGCCGAAGTCTTCCGCATTCTGCTCGAATCGGCGGCGGCGGAGCACGCCGCGCGCATGACGGCCATGGATTCGGCCACGCGGAACGCCTCGGATCTAATTGATGCGCTCACGCTCGACATGAACAAGATTCGCCAGGCAAGCATCACGAAGGAACTGATAGAAATCGTAAGCGGAGCAGCCTCCGCGAAGTCATAAGATATTTGGCAGCGACAGGAGAACGCCAGAATGGCAACGGACAAGAACAAAATCGGCCACGTGACCGAAGTGATCGGCCCGGTGGTGGACGTGCAATTTGAAGAGGGCCACCTGCCGCGGATTCACAATGCGGTGCGCATTCAGAGCGAGGGATTCGACATTCCCGAGCCTCTCGATATCATCGCGGAAGTGGAGCAGCATCTGGGCGAAGGCCGCGTCCGCTGCGTGGCGATGAAGCCTTCGGAAGGACTGGTCCGCGGCATGAAGGCGGAAGATTTGGGCGAGCCGATCTCGGTGCCCGTCGGCCGCGGAACGCTGGGTCGCGTGCTCAATGTGGTAGGCGAGCCGGTGGATGGTCTGGGACCCGTGAAGACCGACAAGCGCTATCCGATTCACCGGGCGGCGCCATCCCTGGAAGACCAGTCCACAACTCTGGAAATGTTCGAGACGGGCATCAAGGTCGTGGATCTGCTCGAACCTTACCTGAAGGGCGGCAAGATCGGATTGTTCGGCGGCGCGGGCGTGGGCAAGACCGTGCTGATTCAGGAATTGATCAACAACGTCGCGATGAAGCACGGCGGTGTTTCCGTGTTCGCCGGCGTCGGCGAGCGCACGCGAGAAGGAAACGACCTGTGGCTCGAGTTCCAGGAGTCGGGCGTTATTATCCCGGGCAATTCGGAAAAATCGCGTTGCGCGCTGATCTACGGGCAGATGACGGAGCCGCCCGGCGCGCGCCTGCGCGTGGGATTGACCGGCCTGACGGTGGCGGAATATTTCCGCGACGAAGAACACCTCGACGTGCTGCTTTTCATAGACAATATTTTCCGCTTCGTGCAGGCTGGATCGGAAGTGTCGGCGCTGCTGGGCCGCATGCCTTCGGCCGTGGGTTATCAGCCGAACCTCAACACCGAAATCGGAGAATTGCAGGAGCGCATCACTTCGACCAAGCACGGCTCGATCACTTCCGTGCAGGCCATTTACGTGCCCGCGGACGATTACACCGATCCCGCGCCAGCCGGAACCTTTACGCATCTGGACGCCACCACGAACCTCAGCCGGCAAATCGTCGAACGCGGCATTTATCCCGCCGTCGATCCGCTGGCGAGCTTCTCGCGCATTCTCGACCCGCGCATCCTGGGCGCAGAGCACTACGCCGTGGCGCGCGCGGTGAAGTCCGTGCTGCAGCGTTACAAGGAACTGCAGGACATCATTGCCATTCTCGGAATCGAAGAGCTTTCCGACGACGATAAGCAGACCGTGGCGCGCGCGCGCAAGGTCGAACGATTCCTTTCGCAGCCTTTCTTCGTAGCCGCTCAGTTTACCGGCATCGAAGGAAAATACGTGAAGATCGAGGACACCATTCGCGGCTTCAAGGAGATCGTCGAAGGCAAGCACGACGACCTGCCGGAGCAGGCGTTCTATATGGTGGGCGGAATCGAAGAAGCGCGGGAGAAGGCCGAGAAGATGGCGGCGACCGCGTAGCCTTCGAGCGCGCGCCGAAACCGGATCCAACAAATGCTACCCGAAGCCATCGAACTACAAATCGTCACGCCGGAGCGGCACGTCCTGCAGGCGACCGTGCAATCGGTCGAGATACCCGGCAAGGAAGGGTATCTTGGCGTCCTGCCAGGGCATGCTCCCTTGATCACGGAACTCGGCGTCGGAATCCTGGCGTACCGCGAGGGTTCCGAGAACCACTTCCTCACAGTGATCAATGGCTATGCGGAAGTGCTGCCGGACCGCGTGATCGTTCTCGCCGAAATTTCCGAGAAGGCCGAGGAAATTGACGTCGGGCGGAGCCGCGCGGCGCACGATCGCGCGCAGGCCGAACTCGCCAAAGCCGGCGTAGGCAGCGAAGAATGGCAGCGCGAGAAACTTGCCCTGGATCGCGCACTGATACGCATGCAGGCCGCGGGGCGGACCGGCTCAATGGCCGGAGGCTCGCAACACTAGGATGGCCGCACCGCGTTGCGAGGATGTCCACTTCTGGTTAACCCGCATCGAATCCCGGCACTTCCCTCCACATCCAATTGCTGTCAGGATGAAGGCAGCTTTCCTTTCATTTTCATGATGGCCGAAAAGACGGAAATGGCTGAACTTACGATTTATGGCACGAAGTGGTGTGGCGATTGTCGCCGCGCGAAGAATTTTCTGCGCGAGCGCGGCGTCGCATTTCGCGAAGTGAATATTGATGAGACGCCGGGTGCGGAAGAGCTTGTCCTGCGCGTGAACAACGGTCTTCGCAAGGTGCCCACGCTCGAACTCGACGGGCGCTATTTCGCGTGCAGCCCGTTTGATCCCTATAAGCTTGCCGACGAACTGAAGATCCCGCTGAATCCGTAAAGTTGTGAATAGTGCGTGGTGATTCGTGATTAGTGCGGCCACGGCCTCCATTGCCAACTTGTGCGTGGCTCTTCACCAATCACTTATCACTCGTCACGAATCACAGCCTTCAGGCGAGGCCGGCGCCGCGCGTCATCACGCCAGCGACGCGCAGGTCGGGCGTTAACGCGACGAGATCGGCGTCCGCGCCTACGGCGATGATTCCCTTTTTGCCTGCGAGGCCGAGGCGGCGCGCGGGGAGGACCGTGGCCATGCGCACGGCATCTTTCAGCGGCACGCCGAGCGACACCACGTAGCGCAGCGCGCGATCGAGAGTCAGCGTGCTCCCGGCCAGCTTGCCTTCCGAATTTCGCGCGACGCCGTCCCTGACCGTGACCTCGAAATTCCCGAGGCGGTAATTTCCGTCGGGCATCCCTGTGGCGGCTATTCCGTCGCTCGCGAGCAGCACCGCGTCGAAACCCTTGCACCCCAGCAGCACTTGGATTGTGGGACCGGCGACATGCACGCCATCGGCGATAACTTCGGCCGTCACTTCGGGATCGGTAAGAATCGCGCCAACAACGCCGGGATCGCGGTGAGTGAAGGGCCGCATGGCGTTGAACATGTGGACGGTGTGGCGTGCTCCAGCCTGAATCGCCGCGCGCGCTTGATCGTAGTCCGCGTCAGTGTGGCCGATCGCCGCGACGATCTTGGCCGCCACGACATACTCTATCAGCTCTCGCGCGCCCGCAATTTCCGGCGCGATGGTGACAATTTTCACGAGCCCATCCGCTGCGTCCAGAAACTTTTGAAGGATTTCGACCGACGGCCGGGCGATCGAGTCGGGCGGATGCACGCCGCGGCGCGCATGGCTGATGAAGGGTCCCTCGAGGTGAATGCCGACGAATTCGGCGGCGAGCCGGCCATTCTCTTCCGTCTCTTTCAACTGCTCGTGGCTGCGAATGTAGCGCGCGATGCCTTCCAGGCTGCGGCAGGTTTCGTCGACTGGCGCGGTGACGGTGGTAGCGACAAGCGACGTGGTGCCGTGGCGCGCGACGGTTGCGGTGATGCGGTCGAGCGCGGGCGCGGTGGCTTCCATCACGTCGTGGCCGCCGGCGCCGTGGATGTGCACGTCCACAAATCCGGGAACCACGGTCATTTCGGCGGCGACGTAATCCACCGCGTCCGGCGGCACGCGGATTTCATCGCGATGCCCGATCGCGGCGATGCGGCTGCCTTCGACGAGGATGATGGCGTCGTTGATCTCTTCGTCAGGCGTCAGGATCCTGCCGGCATGGATTACCGTAGTTTGCATCGTCTCCGTGCTTTCCCAGGGACTACTCGAGAATGCTACCGGAAGCGGGGCGCGAAATCACAGCCGAGCTTGCATCCGTGTGCTTCTTCGTTACAATCATGTGTCGCTCAAAATCGGAGGGGAATGGAATGTCATACGACAAGCGTTACGTGGCGCAGAAGCGCCAGCGGCGCCGGCGCAAGACCGCCAAGGCGAAAGTGAAGCTCTACGAGCAGGGAAAACTTCCGCACGACAAGCTTCCCGCGCTGGCCAAGAAGTTCCTGACCCGCAAAATGCGGGCGCTCAGCAAAGCGAAATAATTCCGCACAAAAAGAAAAAGGGCGCTCCGAATATTCGGAGCGCCCTTTTGTTTCATCGGCCGCCCCCGGGAGGGGAATGGCAGCCGGTTAGCTTAGTTTCCGGCGGCCTGTGCGTGCGCTCCACCAGACTTGGGCACGCTCAGGTAACCGACGATCTTATCCTTGCCGATGGCATTGACGACGAACTCCAGCGGCGCGCGGCTTCCATTCTGGAAGAAATACAGCGGTTCGTTGGCCGACAGATTCTTCTTTTCATGGAGCTGATCGTCAACGAAGATGCTGACCGAATACTGGCTCTTCTTCGCGTTGACGTTGCGGAGTTCGACCATGAGGCTGCCCACCTTTTCGCGGGTGTTCTTCTTGTCTATGGTGAACTCGTAGTAGTCGCGCTCGCCCAGACGGCGGAGCTCTTCGACTTCGTCATGATTCTTCGCGATCAGCGTGCCGAATTCGCCGCGAGTCATGTTCAGGCTGTCCTTCGTCGCGTCGAGATCGGTCTTGACGCCGGTGACGTCCGTGCCCAGCTTGTTGACGTCATCAACGCTGGCCTTCGTAGCCAACTGACCGTTCACATTGTTCGTGAGATCCGTCAGCTGCTGCGCGTCTTCTTCCTTGATCTTCTTGGTCTGCGTGCGCGCCCGGCCGACTTCGGATTCCGTCAGCTTCATTTTGTCGGTCACGACGCTCAGTTCACCCTGCAACTGCGCGTTGGTGTCTTCCGCCTTCGCGAGCCGCTGGTTCATCACGTCGTCATTCTGTGTGAATTGGCGCGTCTGCGACGTCAGCGTCTCCTGAAGCGTATTCGCGCGGTTTGAAGCCGTCCAGCCCACACCGAGGGCTGCCAGCGATACGATAGCGAGCACCACCACGACAATTCCAATCCATCGCGGGGCGGCCCCTTCCTGTTCTACAATTACCGGTTTTTCGTCGATCATTTTTCATTTCCTCCGTGGGAACCCCTTGCTGAAACTAGTAAAAGCACGCCCGGAACCAAACGGCCCGTTTTGGCACCTTGCTGATAAGTGCCTGTAGCTAAAAGACCTAGAGACAGTATGCGTTGGGTCATACAGGCCGGAAGCGATTGTAGCCCTGCAATTTTTACGCGGAAATAATGGTTTCTGCGCAGTTACAAAAAAGACACTACGGCAGGAGGCTGGTGAGGTGAAACGACGCGAAATAAGGCGAACGCTCGGGCGTGATCTCGGCCAACCCGCTCACTGTTGATGCGACGCGCTTAGCGCGAGATGGTCATACTCTGCAGACGAGCGATGCGATCCGAGAGCGGCGGGTGCGTGCTGAACATATTGGAGAGGAATTGCCGGCCAGTGAGGGGCGCCACGATACATAGCGCGGCTGTGGACGGCGGAATATCCATCGGGATTCTCTGGTTGTACGCACCTAGCTTCTGGAGCGCACGAACCAACCCCTGCGAATAACCGACCATCTGCGCGCCGGAGGCGTCCGCTTGATATTCGCGCTGGCGAGAAATGCCAAGCTGAAGCAGCATTGCTGCGAGCGGACCCAGGATGAGCATCAGAATCGCGGCGATTCCGCCACCTTCGCGGTCGCGACCTCTTCCACCAAACCAAAATCCCATGCGCGCAATGAACGTAACCGCTCCGGCAATCGTGGCCGCAATTGAAGACGTCAAAATATCGTAGTTGCGGACGTGCGAGAGCTCATGCGCAATTACGCCCTCGAGTTCTTCATCGTCCATCAATTCCATCAAGCCCTGCGTGACGGCGACCGATGCGTGGCTCGGATTGCGGCCGGTAGCGAAAGCGTTCGGCGCGGACTGCGGAATCATATAGAGCTTCGGCACCGGCAGATTCGCCTTGGCGGCGAGCCGCTCCATTACCGCATAGAGTCGCGGCGATTGCTCGCGGCTGATCGGCTGCGCGCCGCTCGACATCAACGCGATCTTGTCCGAGAAAAAATACGCCGTGCCATTCAGGAGGATCGCGAAACCAAGCCCCAGCGCCATGCCGTTGGGCCCGCCGTAGCGCTCGCCAACAAGTAGCAGAAGCAGAGTCAAAGCGGTCAGCAGGAATGCAGTCTTGAATGTCTTCATGGCCGTTGTCCTTGACGCCCGTTCAGGCGGCGCCTGCCTTCGCGTGTTCGTGCTTGAATTTCATTTCCCCGGTCTTCGAATCGGCGTCCACGACCACCGAATCCCCCGGCTTTACCTCGCCATCGAGGATTTTCAGCGCCAGCGGATCCTGAATCAGCCGCTGGATGGCCCGCTTCATCGGCCGCGCGCCGTAGGCCGGGTCGTATCCCTCGCGGAACAGCAGCGCCTTCGCGGCGGCCGTGAGCGTCAGGGCCACCTTCTTCTCGGCAACTCTCTTCATGAACGAGTTCATCTGCAAATCAATGATGCGCTCGATCTGGTCCTTGCCGAGCGGGCTGAACATCACGATGTCGTCAATCCGGTTCAGGAATTCCGGACGGAATGTTTCCCGCAGCGCGTTCATGGCTTCTTCGCGCGCCTTCTTCGGGTCCTTGCCCGCCAGCTCGAAGATAGCCTGCGAGCCCACATTCGACGTCATGATGATCACGGCGTTGCGGAAATCCACCTTACGGCCCTTGCCGTCCGTTAGACGCCCGTCATCTAGAATCTGCAGCAACACGTTGAAGACGTCCGGGTGCGCTTTCTCGATTTCGTCGAGCAGCACCACCGAGTATGGACGCCGGCGGACCTGTTCGGTGAGCTGTCCGCCTTCCTCATAACCGACGTAACCCGGAGGCGCGCCGATCATCCGCGCCACGGAATGCTTCTCCATGTACTCGGACATGTCCAGTCGGATGATGGCGCGCTCGTCGTCGAAAAGAAATTCGGCAAGCGCACGCGCGAGTTCCGTCTTGCCCACTCCGGTGGGCCCGAGAAACAGGAACGAACCGATCGGGCGATTCGGATCGCTCAGTCCCGATCGGCTGCGGCGAATCGCATTGGCCACGCTCGCGAGCGCTGCATCCTGGCCGACGACGCGCAGGCGCAGCCGATCTTCCATGTGGATGAGTTTCTCGACCTCGCCTTCGAGCAGCCGCCCTACCGGAATCCCGGTCCATTTGCTGACGATTTTCGCGATCTCTTCCTCGCCGACTTCTTCCTTCAGCATCGGATGATCTTTTTGCATCGCGGCGAGATGGTCCTGCGCGCTCTTCAGCTCTTTTTCGGCGGCGGAGAGTTTCCCGTAGCGAATTTCAGCAACGCGCGAAAGGTCGCCCGCACGCTCGAATCGCTGCTCTTCGGCCTTCAGGCGCTCGATTTCTTCCTTCTGCTTGCGGATGCGCCCGATGGCGTCCTTCTCGGTTTGCCAGTGCGCTTTCAAACCATTGGATTGTTCGCGCAGCGCGCCGAGTTCCTTTTCGAGCTGGGCCGTGCGCTCGCGGGAATGCGCGTCCGATTCCTTGCGCAACGCCTGGCGCTCTATTTCCAGTTGCATGATCCGGCGCTCGATCAAATCTATCTCGGTCGGCAGCGAATCGATCTCCATGCGCAGCCCGGCGGCGGCCTCGTCCACCAGGTCAATCGCCTTGTCCGGGAGAAAACGATCGGTAATGTATCGCTGCGACAGCATGGCCGCGGCGACGATCGCGGCGTCCTTGATGCGCACGCCGTGGTGCACTTCATAGCGTTCCTTCAGACCGCGCAAAATCGCGATGGTGTCTTCGATGGAAGGTTCGCCAATCTGAACGGGCTGGAAACGGCGTTCGAGCGCGGGGTCCTTCTCAATGTACTTGCGGTACTCATTCAGCGTGGTCGCGCCGATAGCTCGCAGCTCTCCGCGCGCAAGCGCCGGCTTGAGCATGTTCGAGGCGTCCATCGAGCCTTCGGCCGCGCCCGCGCCGACGAGCGTGTGCAGCTCGTCTATAAAGAGAATTACCTGCCCCTCGGACTCAGTGACTTCTTTCAGCACAGCCTTGAGCCGGTCTTCAAATTCTCCGCGGTATTTCGCTCCCGCCACCAGCGCCGCAAGATCGAGCGCCACGATGCGCTTGGGCTTCAAGACCTCCGGCACGTCGCCGGAAATAATGCGCTGGGCCAGGCCCTCGACGATGGCAGTCTTGCCTACTCCCGGTTCGCCGATCAGCACTGGATTGTTTTTCGTGCGCCGCGCGAGAATCTGCATCACGCGCCTAATTTCTTCGTCGCGGCCGATTACGGGATCGAGTTTGCCGCGGCGAGCAGCGTCGGTCAGGTCGCGAGCGTACTGTTCGATCGCGCGATAGGTGGATTCCGGGTTCTGGGACGTGACGCGATGGCTGCCGCGAATGGTAGCCATCGCTTGGAGAATGGCGTCGTGGCTCGCGCCATGGCGCGCCAGCAGTTGGCCCGCCGCGTCGCGATCCGCGCCGGCAATAGCGAGCAGAATATGTTCGGTCGAGACGTACTCGTCCTTCAAGCGCTGCGCCTCGTCAAACGCTTTCTCGAGGACAGTGTTGGAAGCGCGGCTAAGAGATGATTGTTCCGAGCCGCCCGTAACTTTTGGCAGGCGTTCGATCTGTTTCTCGATCTCGCTCCCCAATGTTGTGGGGGACACACCGAGCTTCTCGAGCAGAGGCGGCACTACGCCATCGCCCTGCGCTGTCAGCGCCCAGAGCAAATGGAGCGGCTCGATCTGCTGCTGTCCCGAGCGCGCCGCCATTTCCTGAGCGACCTGGAGCGCCTCTTGCGCCTTTACGGTCAATTTATCAAGTCGCAGCATGTTAGAAGTCTCTCACTTTTCTAAATCACAAGAAACACGCGTCAGCCCGAATGGGCTTTCGCGCCTAATTAGCGCGACGCAATAATATTATCTTAGCGTGTCTATGTCAAGGAATTTGCGAATACAACAACGTGTTCTTATTCACTAACTTACGCTACTCCAATACCTTGAATATCATACACTTGAGGTAGTGCGTCTCCGGCATAGTCAGCAGGATCGGGTGATCCTGAGCCTGGGTTCGCCGCTCCACCACGACGACATTCTTGCGTGCGTCGGTAGCTGCCTCGGCGACGATCTGCAGGAACAGCGGTTCGGTGATGTGGTAGGAGCACGAGCAAGTCATTAGGTAGCCGCCCGGCCGGAGAAGCTTCAACGCCCGCAGGTTGATCTCCTTGTACCCGCGGCGAGCGGCCGGGATGCTATCGCGATTCTTGGCGAAGGCCGGGGGGTCGAGAATCACCATTTGAAAGCGGCGGCCGGCCTCGTCGTATTCCTTGAGCAGGTCGAAGGTGTTCCCCTCCCGGAAGTGAACGTTTGAAATCGAGTTCAGCTGCTGATTTCGGCGGGCCGCTTCCACGGCCGCCGGGGCCATGTCGATGCCCTCAACATTTGCGCACCGGTCCGCGACCGTAAGCGCGAACCCACCCTGGTAGCTGAAGCAGTCAAGGACATCTCCGGAAGCATAGCGTCGCGCCGCCCAGTGATTTTCGCGCTGATCGAGAAACGAGCCCGTCTTTTGCCCTTTGGCGAGATCGCATACGAAAGTCACGCCGTTTTCCCTGGCGAGGACTTCCGAAGGCACGTCGCCATGGAGGACGCTGACGCGCTGGTCGAGCCCCTCCAGCATCCGCACTTTCGGATCATTGCGCTCAACCACACCCTTGGGCGAAAACTGTTCCACCAGGATTTCGGCGAAGAGGCTTTTCAATCGGTCGCTCGCTTGGCTGAGCGTCTGCAGGACCATGTAATCGCCGTAGCGGTCAACGATCACCGACGGCAACAGATCCGCCTCGCTATAGACCATACGGTAGGCGTCGGAATTTTCAACCACCAACTCGCGGTAAGCGGCCGCCCGGCGAATTCGCGCTGCAAAAAATGCGCGGTCAATGGGAACGTCCTCGCGAGTAAGAAGACGGATCGAAATCTGCGACTTGTCGCTATAGAATGCGCGTCCAAAAAAGTTGCCGCGTTCGTCGGTGAGCCGGACCACGGCGCCCGGTCCGGCCTGGGCCGACCGAACATCGCTGCGATAGATCCAGAGGTGGCCCGAGCGAAGGCGTTCGACGCCCCGGGGGGTGATTACCACGGATCCTTCTGTCACTGGTCTTGCGGTTGCCATGGGCTATATGCTCGTGGTCGTGGTCCTGGCTCAGGCGCCCGGCGCGTTCATCTTCCGCTTCTTGTGAAGCTTCAGGGCGGATGATCGCAGCGTCTCGGGAACATTTTTATTTGCCGTAAGTTTCACCAAGTCGGTCGCCGTGAGCCGAGGGAACAGGTGGAGCGATACGTCGAGCGGAGTCTTCGGATTGTTGACGAGATTCCGCACAACCGAATAATTCTTCATGAAGAGGCGAGTCAGCGCGATCTGCCGGAGGATTTCTCCCGTCAGATTGGTCATCGAGGAGAAGGCCTCGACTTCGCTATCGGTCAGCCGGGGCGACTGCAGCACGCACCTTTGCACCAGCTTATTCGGGTCCTTGATCAACAGCATCCGCTCCGTTTTACCGCCCTTGAGCGCCAGCGTGAGGCGCTGGACCACGTTCATGTGCGTGACTTTCTGCATGAGCGTTTGGCGCTGCACGGGGTCGGGTTCAGCTTCCGCGGCGGCTTCCGCAATTTCCGCGGACGCCACGGCGCCTTTTTGCATGTCCGCAAGCGAGTCCCGCTGTTCGGGACTCGCGCCCTGGCAAGCCCCAACCGCGATAATCAGCTGTGGATCGGAAGCGAATCGCTCCAGATTATCGAGCAGCGACTGGATTCCCGCCACGGTCAGATGATTCGCCAGGCGCGCAACGTGCGCCGTCGGGCACGCTACGCTTTTGGCAAGCGCATCGGCTACACCCGGTTTGTCGCCCAGGTTATCGGTGCAGTAAGTAAAGAAACGCGTGTCCGTGTCGGCGCGTGCGGACGCAGCAAGAAAAGATTCCAGCGGCTGCGTCAGCAGGGCATTCTGTGCGCGGTCGGCAATTGCCGGATCGGCGTCGGCGGCCAGAACCGCCAGCAATTCCACGCGATCCTCCGGAGCAAGCTGTACGCCTCCCGAGCAAATCGCCATCTTTTGTTCGGGACGCGCATGGCCGGAACAAATTTGCGTGCGCAGTTCGGCGCTAATGGGATCCTCCTGTGACGGGCTTCAGATCGTTCCGCGTCAACGTGATGCTCCCGGGCTGCCCCGGCGTTCCCATCGGCGGAACGGGCTGGCCGTTGAACTCGAGCGACACGGCGCTGGACTCGCTCGACGTGATCTCGAAAATTTCCTGCGCGTCGAACTGCTTCACGTCATCCGGCTGGACCGTGCCATCGAAGACGATCCTGCCGTCCGCGATTACCTTCAGGTCGGCCGCCTTGCCAGCCTGCAACGTGAGAGTGAGACCAACGGGTACCGGATCGCTTGCGGGTGGCAGTGCAGCCGAACCCCTCGGGCTGCCTGCGGCGGCCCTCAGATAACGCGCGTGAAGCCGTGCGGCCATTCCGGCGCCGTACCGATGGTATCCAACGATCGCGCCAACAACGATCAGAGCGATCGCGGCAACCGCGGCTGCGGCCGGGCGCCAATTCCGCGGCATCCTGTGGGGACGTTGCGCGGCGACGTGGGCGTGCGCATCGCCTCCGCCCCCCAGCGCGTACTCGGCGACGAGGCTTTCCTCATCGAGGCCCAAAAAACGCGCGATCGAGCGAATAAAGCCGCGATTGAAGACTCCTCCAGGCAGCTGATCCCATTGGTCTTTTTCGATGGCCTCCAGAAAACGCGTGCTGATGCGCGTAGCGGCGGCGATCTCGTCAAGAGAAACGCCGCGCATTTCACGTTCGCGCCGAAGGTGTTCGCCGAAAGGTGTCGAAGACATCCGCTGGGACCAACAAAAATATAGGCGTCGGTTGGTGGGGTGTCAATGCTGCCCGGGAAGTAATGCCGGCGGGGCGGAGATTGGCGTTTCGGCAATCGAAACGGAATGCCCGTTGCGGCAGGTGAAAATGGTTCACTATAATGGCAAATGTTGCTTCCCGAATCCCAAGACGCCAAGCCACGCACCCCCGCCGATCGATCGCGGAGAGCCGCGGACTCCAAGCCATTTGACGGCCTGGAACGGCGCCGGAGTCCGGACGTGGAACCGCCGATCCCCGAACCCACCGAAGTCAACGTTTTTCACGAACTCGGCAAGGCGCTCACCTCTTCGCTGCAGCTGGATCAGGTCCTGCGCACGATCATGGAAAAGATCAATGAGGTTCTGCGTCCCGACACGTGGTCGCTGCTGTTGATGGATCTCGAGAAGCGCGAGCTTTACTTTCAGATCGCGACCGGCGCGGGCGCCGAGGCGCTCAAGGACGTGCGCATCAAGGTCGGGCAGGGACTCGCAGGGTGGGTGGCGGAATCCGGCGAAGCCGTGGTGGTCGCCGACACGAGCAAGGATTCGCGCTTTTTCGGCCAAGTGGACGAAAAGACGAAAATGGCCACGCGTTCGATCGTCGCCGTGCCGGTGCGCTTCCGCGACCAGTGCCTCGGCGTGATCGAGCTGATCAATTGCATCGGCCCGGAGGGATTCAGCGCGCGTGATCTCGCACTGCTCGAGGCGCTCGCCGACTACGCCGCGATCGCCATCGAAAATGCGCGGCACGTCCAGCGCATTCACGAACTCACGATCACCGACGACTGCACGAGCCTCTACAACGCCCGCCATTTGAATTTCATGCTGGATACCGAGATTTACCGCTCGCACCGCTACGCTTTTGAATTTTCGCTGATTTTCATAGACCTCGACCACTTCAAGAGCGTGAACGATACGCACGGGCACCTGGTCGGCTCGAAGCTGCTTGCCGAAATCGGAGAAGCAGTGAAGGAGAAGTGCCGGCTGATTGATCTGGCGTTCCGCTACGGCGGTGACGAATTTGTCGTCCTGCTGCCTCAAACCTCCAAGGAAAATGCGCTCGGGGTGGCCCACCGCCTGCACAAGCTGATCCGCGAGACGGAATGGTTGAAGGAAACCGGCCTCAACGTGCGCCTCACGGCCAGCGTGGGGGTGGCGGCGTACCCCACCGACTCACGCACCAAAGCCGAGCTACTGCATCTCGCCGACGAAGCGATGTACCTGGTCAAGAACACTTCGCGTGACAGCGTCGCCGCCGCTGGCGTCGGGATGCTTCCTACCATCTGACGATTCCGCTGTCGCCAACAGTTCTCGCTTGCGTCCGCGTTTCTCGCATTCCTACCTGAGACGATCCTTAATCTTGTTAAGACCGGCGATGGCGCACACTTCATCCTGGTTGCCGCCGGCCGCCCCGCTGGCTCCGATGGCGCCGATCACTTCATTTCCCGCCAGCAGCGGGACGGCGCCCTCCATCACGAACATGTTGGGGGTCACTCTGGCGAGCAGCGCCTTGTCGGCCGGAACGGCTTCGCTCGCTTTGGAGCTCGGCATTTTAAAAGTGAGCGCAACCAGAGCCTTCCGCACGGCGACATAGACATGTCCACCGTCAGATCCTTCGGCCTCCACCATCGCTCGCGGCTGGCCGGAGGTATCAATGACGCTGGCGCCGACGTAATAGCCGCCGGCCGCGCATGTGTCCACGGCAGCGCGCGCCGCTTCAATCGCGAGAGAGAGCGCCGGCCCGCGAACCGATACAGCTGGGCGCTTGGCCCCGCTCCCGGCCATCTCGGATAACCATTGGGGCGGAGGTACAAGTTTTCCGTTACCGTCCAGCATTCCGAACGGCGGCAGCGTGTCCCCCGGAAGGCTGGCTGGCGATGCCGGCTTGTCAGGCGGCCGGCCACCCGGTGCCTGAGCGAGGGCCGTAGTGAGGAACGCGGCGCAGATCAAGCCGCTGCGAATTGCAGTGCGAGTCATCATATTCTGCCGTCTCCTTCGTTTCCTTTGTCGAAATGAAAATCGAAAAAACTCTCAGGGATTCAAGCTTGTTGTCCTGCTTGCAGTCTTTTACCACGAGCAGCGCTTACTGTATGCCTGGCAATCTCGCGGTATTCCGTCTGTATGGTCTTTGGGGATGTACGTGAAGAACCCCTACAATTCTTGTGGGGATAGAGCATGAGAGAGGACGAAACTGCCCTTTTTGCAGAATTGTGGCGCAGAGAGTGGTGACGCGTCCGAGCCGGCCAATTCAATGCACTTATCTCCGACAACTCAGCCTGAAACCGGCTCGAGCTGGACAAGTGAAGCGATACTTCATTTGTCCTGTAATCCGACTAATCGGGAGTTACGCCATGTCGTAGGGGAATTCGCGTTGCCCTGTAAATAATTTCGGTTAGCCCAGCCACTGCGAGTAGCCCTAGCGCGATAATTAGAAGAACGCCGAAAAACGGGTCCGAACGCCACCAGACTGCTGCCAGCAACCAGAAAGTTCCCGCGGTGGTGAAACAGCCGACGCTCACCCATCTTGCGAACTTCCAGTTCACAGCCTCAAGCACGATACCAATGGTGGGAAGAATTACCTCAAAAACAAACTCGAAGCACAACTGGAAATTCAACGCTGGGAATCCGACACTTCGGAGCCTAGTGAACATTGCCCAAGCGACGCAGCCATTCACAGCCAGGACCCAAGCCAGACGCGAGATTCTCTTCGCCACGTTGGTAGGAAGCACTGAAGGCGCAACGTCAATTGACGACAACGGATTCTGTCTCTTCACAAGCCTTCTCTCACGGTGGTCCTCAACACCGTCGTTGAATGCTCGCCGCTGCCACCATTATCTCTAAGCCATTCCGAAGGCCGCTCCAAGACTCTTCGCGCTGTTTCCTCGAAGAGAATCGGCGTAGGCCCTGATTAACGCGGAAACCGGACATGTGAAGTACCGGGCGGGCATTTGTTCGGCGATCCCGCCGTACGCGCGAACCGGGCGCTTGGATTACTTCGCTTGGCACGTCACCCGAAATCGGCGGTAAGCTTTGCTTTCGGTCTCTGATTACGGATGTCCGATATCGCTTCCCGCCTACTCCTTCACATGCGCCAACGGGATCTGCGAAAACAACTGCAGATCGACGATCATGTTCAGCCGCCGGTCCAACTGAAAAAACGTCGCCGCCTTCCTTCCCGGCAACACCTGGCTCACGACCGGCACATACTTCAAGCGGAGCGCCTGCGCCTGCCCGTCCGCCTCCAGCCAGTTCCGCACATAAATCAGTGCATCTTGGTCTGTCATCGTTGACCACGTCTCCGCGTACTGCTTCAACAGCGCATACTTCTGATTGTTCACTTCTTGCAAGTCCTTCACGTAATGGTTGTAGATCGGCCAGAACTTCTGCCCCTCCGTATCCGACAGCGACATATTCTGCCCAATCACTTGCATTTTCTTTGCACGTAGATCTTGCCGCAGCAAAGCAATGTCCTCGTCCGTCACCGTCGGGCTGATGACCCTCTCCACGGTAACTTGCTGCCCCTGCGCCGCCGCCCCCGCCCCAGTCATCCCCCCGCCCAACGCGGTCGCCACCAGCATGCCCGCAACAAACGCCCCGGCCAATCCCGCCGCCCCCGTCATTTTGCACTTCATAATCTTCCTCCTTGCCTTTGTCCTCTTGCCACAAAGAACCAGCGAGAACAGCAAGTCCGAGTGCAGGTTAATACAGTCGGTCCGCTAATGGATTACTACCGGCAGCAAGCGAGAGTCAACTCCCGATTAACGCGGAAACCGGAAAAGCAAATTGATACTTCAAATGGACGGTGATCTGACTTATCAGGACCAAGGCGCGGAGCCGTTCACTGGTGCCGGGATGGACTAATGCGGGGTGCAGGATCGGCCGGAAAAGCAGTCCGATCCTGGGGAGCATTCCTTTTCGCAATTACGGCATTATTGGGCGCGTACATCAATTGCACCTCGTGCTTCGTATGTGCTGCCAGCTCCTGTAATTCCATGATTGCCTTCTTCAGACCCTTGATGGTTCCGCGCCAAAGGACGTAGCCATCGGGGAACAGCTCAAAGAGATCGTACTTGCGAGTTCCAGCACTCCTGCCTCCTACCAAGAGACCCACGTTGGAAATATTTTGCCCTAACATGTCTGACCTCCTGCGTTAGCGTCTCAATCTCGCTGTACTCGATAAGGCAGGAGCCGTGCCAGAGCAGCCCGGGATTTCATAAGCAGAGCAATTGAAGGAGTTAAAGGCCATAAGGCCTGGTCACACTGCGCCCGATTCTCAATCGCTGCGTAAAATGGTCGATCAAATTGAAAGATGTTCATCCTACCCAGCCGGCCGCTGAAGGCGCAGGATGACGCCGGGTACTAGGGAAGGACTTGTCCGGTAATCCGACTAATCGGGAGTTAAACCAGCGACTGGTCCAAAGTTGTTCCCACGTTCTGGGGTAACGCCCTTCAAAGGATGCGTTTGTTTGCGCTTTCGGCTGGTCTCAAGACGCCTGGGCAAATTCGCACCGGTAGGCTTCACCTTCGCGTTTCAGCTTGGCGAGCAGACGCTCGTAACGCTGCTTGCCCTTTAGAGGCTGGAGGAACTTATCGTCGCGGAACAATTCGTAATTGGGCAAGCCGAAGCTTCCTGCCTTCTCCAATAATTCGATCGCGGGTGTCGGTTTCCCAAGAAGAGCGAGGGTAGCAGCGGCGGTGTGCCACATGTGATGAGTGTGAAGCAGCGGCTTAGTTTTGGCCTGCAGCGCCATATGCACGAGACGCGCGGCCTTGGCTCGCTCGCCGCGCAGCACCGAGAGAAGCGCTTCGCAGGAGATCAGCCACGAATCGGCCGGCAGCGTATTCTGCGCCGCGCGAATTCGCGCCTCCGCGGCGTCGAGCTTTCCGGCGTAAATCAAGACCGTCGGCTGGAACACGTTGGCCCAGATGTTCACCGGATCGTAGCGAAGGGCGCGGTCGAGACACTCCTCGGCTTCTTCGAAATTCCATCCGTTCATGGCCGTGTGGCCGAGAAAAACATTGGTGAACGCGTCGTCAGGCCGCGCGGCCAGAGCCATAAGCAATCCCTGTTTGGCCTCTTTCAACATGCCAATGTGATTGAAGATCAGCGCCTGCCAGAGGCGCGCGGGCTGGCAACCCGGATTGATGCGCAAAGCCCGCGAAAGAGCCCGCAATGCCGGGCCATTCTGAAATCTCTTCGCAGGAGTCCACAGGATCCGGCCTTCCGCGCAATGGGCTTCGGCATTATCCGGATCAAGGGAGATGGCTCTCCTTAGGGCTTTCTCAGCGTCGCGCACCCAGTGCGGCGAAGAGCTGGAAGTAGTTCCAATAAGCATGAGCGCTTCAGCCAGGCGGGCCCAGGCTTCGGCGAATTTCGGATCGAGCCTGGTGGCATTCTCGAGCATGTCCACTGCTGCGCGGTTGTCCCAACTATTCAGACGAATTAGCCGGTCGGCGGCACGCAAGTAAAGCTCGTAGGCAATTGGATTTTTCGTCGGAGGTCTGGTCGCTTCGCCATCCGGATGCACTTTGAGCCCTAGTGACGTGCCAACGCGCTCGGCGATCGAGTCTTGCAGATGGAAGAGGTCCGCGGCGTCGCTATCGTGCTTGGCGGAAAGCAGGGCCGAACCATCGGCCGCGTTCCAAGCGCGGACGTGCACGCGCAGCTTATCGCCGAGTTTTTGAATGCTGCCGTCCACGACGACGTGCACGTTTAGATCGCGCGCGGCGGCCAGTGGGTCGGTTTCACGTTGGGCATAACGCGATACGGACTGGGCCGGGCGAACGAGCAGCTCGCCGCTGGAGCTGAGATGATTAATCACGGCGTCCGCCAGGGCCATGCTCAGGTATTCATCGCTGGGATTCGGCGTTAGGAGCTTGAAGGGGAGCACTGCAACTGAACGCTGGCCGGCAAGAGCCGCTGGGAGGAAGGCCCCGAGTTCGAGCTCGCGACCCAAATTGGTGAGCTCGCGCTGAAGATCTCGGGGGCTTTGAAAACGATCTGCCGGATTCTTCTCGAGAACCCTTTCGACAATGGAGCAAAACGCGCCGGGTGCGCCGGGCGCCACATCCTTCAAATGCGGCGCGGAGCCGGAAACAATCTGGGCAATGAGCGCGGCGACAGTTGGGGCGGAGAACGGCCGCCGACCGCTGGCAAGCTCGTAGAACACGACGCCGAGCGAATACAGATCAGCGCGGCCATCGGCAGGCTCGCAGCGCAACTGCTCGGGGGCCAGATAGGCAATAGTCCCCTGAATGCCGGGTGTTGCTTCGGCCTCAGGCGGCGCGCTGATCGTTTTCGTGACGGATTCGTCGACGCCGCGGCGGGCTACACCGAAATCGAGCAGCTTCGCGCGCCCGTCCGGTTGCACCACGATGTTTTCCGGTTTGATGTCGCCATGAAAGACGCCGCGCGAATGGGCTGCTTCGAGAGCCTCGGCGAGCTGCGTGCCGAGTTCGACGATGCGTTTCGGCTCCAGCGGTCCGTCGGAAAGGAGGGACCGCAACGTGCGGCCCTCGACCAGCTCCATCACCAAAAAGATGCTCTCGCCATCCTCGCCGACTTCGTAGATGGTGGTAATTCCGGGATGATGCAGGTTGGAAGCGGCTCGTGCTTCCGCCAGCACGCGCGAGCGCGTTTCCGCCGACCCACGGGACACATCGGACAGGATTTTGATGGCTACGGAGCGGAGCAATCGCTCGTCATGCGCGCGATAAACGACGCCCATCCCGCCGCCACCCAACATACCGAGTACCTTGTAGTGCGAGATGGTCTGTCCGATAAGTAGCGAGGAATCCGTCATTAGGCGCTAATCTTAGGTTGACGCGAGAGGCAAGTCAACGAAGGCAAATCCAGCCTAAGTCCTGATAAACGCGCCAACCGGACAAGTGGGTACTAG
>Ga0182018_10000836_pt1 | contig 38069 bp, 31 predicted proteins | sample 812P2MmetaG_FD_120490 | JGI IMG/M metagenome (GOLD analysis project Ga0182018, IMG submission 120490) | Permafrost microbial communities from Stordalen Mire, Sweden - 812P2M metaG | ecosystem: Environmental > Terrestrial > Soil > Wetlands > Permafrost | place: Sweden: Stordalen | collected... | reverse complement strand
CTGCGGCAGGTCGCCCGACAGGTTCCAGGTAGATCGCTACGTCATCCCCGCCATCATCGACTACCGGTGTGACACCACATCTTGTGCCCGCGCAGTTAACGCGCGAGCCCGTAAGACCTACGGGGGTTGGAGGATCGAAGGCGAACCCGGGCGTTGGAAGTGGGTGGCGCCGGCGAATCCCAAGAGTGCAGGCGCCATAACCCGGGCCCGCAAGCTGGCTGCGACCAAGGCCAAGGCGGGGATCATGGGCAACAGGAACAAGCCCCGGCGGACGTGAGCGGGGTGCAGGTGAACTGCGCCATCATCAAGAGATGACATCGCCGGCCGAGCTCTCCTCACTCTCCTCCACGCTCAAGGAGCTGCACGACCGCGTCACCACGATGGCGGAGGCGGCACAAGGCAAGGGGAACGAGGACTTGGCACGTGAGCTGTTTGCCGTCGAGCGCGCCCTCGGGGGCGCCCTACGGCGATTGCGCCGGTACGCTCAGACGGCGTAGAGGACCAGCTCGTGCCCGAGGAGGGTGGCGGCATTGCGTAGGACGGCCTGACGCTGGGCCACGACGGCGCAGTTCCGCCGGTCGGCCAGCTCTATGACGGCCACGACGGCCAACTCCGCCGTATCGCATCGCGCCGCGAGCTCACCCGAACGGCGAGCCGCCTCACCGTTGAACGGCTCGATCTCCGTTCCATCGAGCAATTCGGCGATGCGGTCCCCGCGTGCCTCCGTCCGAAAGCCCTCGGCCACCGCGACAGCCGGGATCACCGGCACGATCCCGTTGGAGAGCGCCGCCCGGTGCAGGGCCCACATCATGCGGTCCCCCCGTGCTGCGGCGTGCAGCGCTCCCACCCCGTAGACGAGACCTTCCCGTCGGACCGGGGTCACCGTCGCCGCACGCGGGACGCCACGCCCGACACGCCGGACCGCAGGCGGGCCAGCAGCGCCTCACCGGCGGCGAGTTCCTCCGCGCTGAGTGAGCCCGTTTCGCCCTCCCAGGCCGCCACACCCCGAAGCCCTTGCCGCACCCGCAATTGCTTCTCCGCCGCATTCGACAGCCAGGCACTGAATGAGACGCCGTCCTGCTTGGCCGCCTCCTCGACGGACGTGGCCACTTCATCGGCCAGCGACACCGAGCGTTTCGTCACCATGGAAAATGGTAGCACCCTTAGTAGTACCTCGGTAGCACCAGAGGAAGCCTTCGGGGATCTGACCTGTTCAGCGGCCGGAATTACCGATGCCGGCCCAGTGGGCCGGCATCGGACGGGTCGGCCGGGAGGCGGATCCCAGCTACGGCCCTTCGTGGAACCAGGTGGCGGGAACCGGTTCCATTGGTCATTGTAAACCCGCATTTCCCAATTGAGTACGTCACCCCTCACCTCGGACTTTGTGGCCGAATCTCCTGTTTCGCAGTCACGGAGCGGCCGAGGGGCAGATGTCGATCAGCACGCACCGCCCACACGCTGGCCGGCGCGCGATGCAGGTGGCCCGGCCGTGCAGGATCATGCGCAGGCTGAAGGCGCCTCGCTCCGTCGCAGGGATCATGGAGTTCAGTTCCAGTTCGACCTTCACCGGGTCATCTTGCTCAGTGAGTCCCAGCCGCTTGCTGACCCGCAAGACGTGGGTATCCACCGGGAGACCGGGCAACCCGAAGGCGACGCTGCGCACGACATTGCCCGTCTTGCGCCCGACGCCGGGCACCGTGACCAGGTCGGACAACTCGGTGGGGACCTGGCCGCCGAACCGCTCCTCTACGGCCTGCGCCATCCCGATGAGGCTGCGGGCCTTCGCCCGGAAGAACCCGGTCGAATGGATGATCTCCTCGACCTTCTCGGGGTCCGCCCGCGCCAGTGCAGCGGGATCGGGATACGCGGCGAACAGCGTGGGCGTCACCATGTTGACCCGGGCGTCGGTGCTCTGGGCCGACAGGATCGTCGCTGCCAAGAGCTGGAAGGGGCTGTCATGCCGCAGTGCACAGAGTTCCTTCGCCGTGCCGGGGTACTCCTCGGCCAGGCGGGTCGCCACCTCGCGCGCCCGGCCCTTCACCGTTCTCGGTCGTGCCACCTCGCCAAGGTACTGGGTTGCCGAGGTGCCGGGTTAACGTGCGCCTCGTGAATGTGCTGGTCGTGAGCAAGTTGGATGCGGGCCAACGCTCGGCGATGTCCGCTCTCCTCGCGCGCGCGGAGGAAGCCGACGGGCATCCGGCCCTCGCCGAGCCGCAACAGGCCGCTGCGGCGCGCCTGGACCTGGGTGCACACCAGGCGAAGCTCGTGTTGGCGTACGAGGGGCAGACCCTCGTCGGCGCCGCCTTCATCACTCCGGCCATCGATGGTGCAATGGCCCTGCATACAGTGGTCGAGCCCGACCACCGCCGCGCCGACCAACCCGAAACGGTCCGGACAACGCTGATCCGAGAGGCCCTCTTGCATTCCCACGGGAGGCTGCGGCTGTGGTTCATGCAGGCCGACGACGCCGATGATGCCGAGGCGGCCCGCCTTGGTTTCCGCCCCGAGCGCGATCTGCTGCAGATGCGGGCCCCGCTCCCCCTCGCTCCGGAAAAGCTGGCCGGCGCCCGCCCCGTCCACACGCGCCCCTTCCGGCCGGGTCTCGACGACGAAGCATGGCTCTCCATCAACAACCTGGCTTTTGCCGGCCATCCCGAGCAGGGCGGATGGACGCACGAGGACCTCAAAGCGCGCCTGGAGGCCGACTGGTTCGACCCCGAAGGCTTCTTGGTGGCCGAGAACGAGGACGGAGACGGCCTGATCGGATCGTGCTGGACCAAGGTGCACCGAGATCACGAGCCGGTACTGGGCGAGATCTATGTGATCTCCGTCAACCCGTCACGGCACGGCGAAGGCTGGGGCCGGGCCCTGACCGTGGCCGGGCTGCAGTGGATGGCCGGACAGGGAGTGCACGTCGGCATGCTCTACACCACCTCTTCCAACACGGCGGCCGTCGCCCTGTATGCGTCGCTCGGCTTCACCATCGATCACGTGGACCGGTCCTACCTCGCGGACATGGGCTCGGCCGGCTCCACTAGCGGCTCCACTAGCTCCACTAGCTCAATTAGCTGAGGCCGGTGCCGATCCCCCTCCCGACGCCGTAGGTCACCGCAGCGGCCAACGCAGTGATGGTCAGCTGGCGGAAGGCCGAACGCAGCATTGGCCGCCGGGTGAACGCAGCAAGCACGAAGCCCACGGCGATAGCGGCTGCGGCACTGAGTCCCACAGAGGTTGCGATCGCCCCGTTGCCCTTGGTGAAGAGCCAGGGCAAGAGCGGGATGAACGCGCCCACGGCGAACGTGAAGAACGAGGACAGTGCGGCCTGCACGGGAGAGCCCAGGTGTTCCGGGTTGATGCCCAGCTCCTCGCGGGCATGAGTCTCGAGCGCCAATTCGGGATCCTGCATCACTTCATGCACCATGTCGCGCGCCACTGACGGGTCGATCCCCCTCTTGACGTACATCCCACGGAGCTCGTTGGCCTCCCCCTCGGGGCTCTGCGTAAGGGACTGGCGCTCCACATCGAGCTCGCGTTGCATCAATTCTCGCTGGGCCGTCATGGAGAGATACTCCCCGGCCGCCATGGAGAACGCACCCGCCACCAGCCCCGCAATACCGACGAGGCGAACAATCTGGCCACCCGGGTTGGCCCCGGCGACCCCCAAGACGAGGGAGATGTTGGTGACGAGTCCGTCGCTCAGCCCGAAGACAGCCGCTCGGGCTCCGCCGCCGCGCACGTCCCGGTGCTGATGCGGCTGATTGAGCGCTTCCTCCATCCGGTTCAGCGTAGTGAGGCCGGCCGGCGTGCGGACGAAGCGTGCGCAAGGAGCAGGTCTGACCACGATGGCCACCCCAGGGGGCCGTCCCGGTAGGGTTCTTGGGCCTGGCTACTCTCTCGTCTTCTATCTCGTCTCTCGTCCATCTCGGCAACACCTGTCAGCCGTACCCGCCCCACGATCAACAAGGAGCAGGCCATGACCACCACTGTCGCCAGCATCGACGCATTCCACGATCTCGCCGGGAAGCAAATCGGCTTCTCCGAATGGCAGCCGGTGACCCAGGACCGGGTCAACCTCTTTGCCGATGCCACCGACGACCATCAGTGGATTCATGTGGATCCCGAACGCGCCAAGGACGGTCCGTTTGGCGGCGCCATCGCCCACGGCTACCTGACCCTGTCCCTCGCCCCCGTGCTCCTCAACAAGGTGCTCAAGGTTGATGGCATGACATTCGGCGTCAACTATGGCGCCAACAAGGTTCGCTTCCCCTCGCCCGTGCCCGTCGGTGCCGAGCTGCGCATGGGGGTCACCGTGGCCGGCGTCGAAGACGTGGAAGGCGGCGTACAGGTGACCTACGACCTGGTGTTCGAAGTGCGCGATGCCCCCAAGCCGGCCTGCGTGGCGCAGGTGGTCTACCGCTACTACCGCTGAGCGTGCGCTCGGAGCCTCTTCCCCTGGGCGAGGAGAAGACGGCCCGCGTCCGCTCCATGTTCGACGCCATCGCTCCCCGCTACGACCTCGTCAACCGTCTGATGACCTTCGGGCTCGACCAGTCGTGGCGACGCGACACCATCGCTGCACTCGCCCTCCCTCCCGGGTCGCTGCTGCTCGATATCGCGTGCGGGACCGGAGACCTCTCCCGCTTGGCCCGACGCCGGAGCTATCGGGTCGTTGGCGCTGACCTGAGCCTGGGCATGCTGGTCGCCAACCGGAGCGGCACTCCCCTGCTCCAGGCCGACTGCAGCCGCCTGCCGTTCGCCGACGGGACGTTCGACGGCCTCGTGTGCGGGTACGCCCTGCGCAACTTCACTGATCTGGCGGCTGCGCTGGCCGAGATGGCGCGGGTGCTGCGGCCCGGTGGCCGTCTCGCCGTGCTGGAGGTCGACGCCCCCACCTCGTCCCTGCTGCGATCCGGCTACGACGTGTGGTTCAAGCGGGTTGTCCCCCTGATCGGAGGCGCCCTGTCGGATCGCGACGCCTACGACTATCTGCCCCGCTCGGTGGCCTACCTGCCCGCCGCGCCGGTACTCCGCCGCATGGTCGCCGATGCGGGCTATTCGGGCGTTGCGATCCGCCCACTGGCCGGCGGGTTGAGCCAGTTGCTCTTCGCCACGCGGGTTGGGGTACCCAGACCATGACCAGCCCCGAGCTCCACGCCCGCACGGTGGCGCTCGAATACGGCCCCGACGCGCTGCAGTTCGACGGCAGCCCGACCGTGCTCTTCGACCGCCCGGGCCTGACCCTGGTCGGATGGGGCACCGCTGTCTTGGTCGAAGCCGCCGAGGCGGACGCGGTCCTCTCGGCCATCCCGTGCGACGATGCCGTCCGCCGGCCCGGGTCGGGCGTCATCGCCCTCGGCGCGCTCCCGTTTCTCTCCGCCCTCTCGGGCCATCTCATCGTGCCCCGTTTCGCCATGGGCATCGCGCGCGACCTCGACGGCACCACGCACCGCTGGGCCACCGCCGTCGGGCCGACCGACCTGGCACTGCCCAGTACCGACGAGCTCTTCGACTCCGTGCTCTGGCAGTACGGCACAGTCCCCGAGGGCGCCTCGGAAAAGGACGTCGAAGTCACCCGGCTCAGCACACTTCTCCCCAATACCGAGTATCGGGACCTGGTGGCGCACGTCGTCGCCGCGATGAACGCCCCGGATGCCGCCCTCGACAAGGTCGTCCTCTCCCGCAGCGTGACGGCCGAGCTGAGCGGACCTCTCCCGCTCTCCGCCGTCTTGCGCCAGCTGCGCTCCCACGAACCCAATTGCACCGTCTTCTCCTTCCCCCTCCCCGACGGCACTTTCTTCGGCGCATCCCCCGAGCTCCTAGTGGCACGGCACGGACGGCGAGTGACCTGCCATCCCCTGGCCGGCACGATCGCCCGCGGCGAGACCGCACGGTCCGACGCCGACGCCCAAGGCCGCCTGGCCGCCTCGGGCAAGGACCAGGCCGAACACCGCTTCGTGGTCGACGGCATCGCCGCGATGCTGGCCCCCTTCTGCGACGCGCTGACCGTACCGGCCGAGCCATCGCTCGTGGCCTTCCGATCAGTAGCGCACCTGGGGTCCCGGATCGAGGGGCACCTGGCGGGGGACCCGCCTGCCTCGGTCCTCGAACTCCTCGAGCGGCTCCACCCGACGCCGGCCGTGGGGGGCACGCCGAGGGAGATCGCCCTGGCCACCATCGCCGAAGGGGAGCCGGTACCCCGCGGCTATTGGGCCGGGCCAGTCGGCTGGGTCGATGCTGCCGGGGACGGCGAGTGGATGATCGGCATCCGCAGCGCCCACCTGCACATCGACGGTGCGACCGTCTCGCTCCAGGCCGGGGCGGGCATCGTGGCCGGCTCGGACCCAGAAGCCGAAGCGATCGAAACCGGGATCAAGTTGGCCACCGTCCTCGAATCCCTGGTGCCCGGAGGGTCAGCGCACCTGCGGTAGACGGTCGGGCGGTACGCGGTCGGGAAGATGCGATCCCCCAGTCGCGCCGGCCGACCAGCGCACGGGATGCGCCACCAGCGGGACCCGCACCGCCACCGAGACACCGCCTCCGGGGGCCGCGCTGATGTCCGCGGACCCACCCAGCGCCTCGGCGATGGCGCGCACGATGGCCAGGCCCAATCCGGTCCCTGCACCCGACCGGGCGGGATCGCCCCGGTAGAAGCGGTCGAACACCCGGGACCAGCTGGCCGGATCGATGCCCGGCCCGTTGTCGGTCACCCGGATGAGCCCCATGCCACCTTCCGCCGCCGTGGCCACCGTGATCGTCGAACCAGCCGGGGTATGCGCCAGGGCATTGCGCACCACGTTGTGCGCCACCTGTGCCAGCCGTTCGGCGTCGCCCAGGACGAGGACCTCGCCGCCCGGGGCCAAGGTAAGCGAGTGGCCGTGGTCGAACGCGTTGCTGTCGTCGACCACGTCGGCGCAGACACGGTGGAGGTCGACGGGATCGGCCCGTAGCGGTCGGCCCCGATCGAGCTCGGCCAACAGCAGCAGGTCCTCGACCAGCCCGCCCATGCGCGTCGCTTCCTCCTCCACCCGCTGGAGCGCCTTGTTGGTACCGGCCTGGTCAGAGAACCCCCCACGCCGCAGGAGCTCGGCGTAGCCCCGGATGGAGGTCAGCGGGGTGCGCAGCTCGTGGGAGGCATCGGCGACGAACTGGCGGAGGCGGTCCTCGGAGGCCGACTTCTCGGCGAAGGCTCCCTCGATCTGGGTGAGCATCTGGTTGAGTGCCGTGCCCAGACGCCCGACCTCGGTGGTGGGCGTCTCTTCGGGGACGCGGCGACCGAGGTCGCCCGAGGCGATGGCGTCGGCGGTCCGGGCCATCTCGCGCAATGGTCGCAGGTCGCGGCGCACCAGCCAGAGTGCCAGCGCGCCCATGATCACCAGGACGCCGAGGCTGGCCGAGAACTCGATGCGGCGCAGCGAGGCCAACGTGTCATTGGTGGGGTTCAACGACAGCGCCACGTACATGGTGCCCTGCGGCACGTCGACCGCCACTGTCCGGTACTCCCCGTCCGGGTCGCCTTTGCTACCCACGATCACCGCGTTGGGGTCGGGGTGGAACGTCCCCGCGTAGCGACCGAACTTGGTGCGGTCCACGTCGGGCACCCGCTGCACGGGCACGGCCGCCGACACCAGCGGGACCGGATCGGGCCGGGCCGGCGAACCCGAGGGGCGTTGCACGATCACGTTCCCCGCCCGGTCCTTGATCAGCACGTAGACGTCGGGTGACACGTGGCGGGAGAGGTTCGACTCGGTGATCGGTGTCGTGCGCGCTGCTGAGTAAGCCACGTAGTTGAACGCCAACGCTTCGGAGGACGCCAGCGTCTCGTCGGCCTGGCCGTAGAGGAAGGAGCGCACCGAGATATAGGTCACGATGTCGGCGATCAGGAGCCCGGCCACCAGAAGGATCGACATGACGGCGACCAGCCGCCGCTGCAGGCTCATGCTTCTCTGGGCAGCCGAAGCGTGTACCCCACTCGCCGGATGGTATGGATGAGTGCCGGTTCGACCACGTCGATCTTCTTCCGCAGGTAGCTGATGTAAGTCTCGACGATGTTGGGGTCCCCGCTGAAGCCGTAGCCCCAGACATTGTCGATGAGCTCTGACTTGGAGATGACCCGCCGTGCGTTCTCGAGGAGATGACGCAAGAGGTTGAACTCCGTTGCGGTCAGCTCTATGAGGCCTTCCTGGCGCCAGACCTCATGCGTATCGATGTGCATGGTCAGGTCGGCAAAGCGGAGAATGGACGCATCGGCTGCCTCCACCTCCCCGGCCCGGCGCAGGATGGCAGCCACCCGGGCCATCAGCTCCTCGATGCTGAACGGCTTGGTCACGTAGTCGTCGCCCAGTGCCAGGCCCTCCACCTTGTCCTGCACGGCGTCACGAGCGGTCAGGAACACGATGGGCACATGCTCACCCTGCAGACGCAGCCGGCGCCCGACCTCGTTGCCGTCGAGGTCGGGCAACATGACATCGAGCATCAGCAGGTTCGGACGGTAGGTGCGCACCAGGTCGAGCGCCTCCGCCCCGGTGCTCGCGATGGCCACGTCGTACCCCTCGAAATGGAGGGCAACCGACAGCAGTTCGGCGATGTTCGGCTCATCATCGACGACCAAGATGCGCGGCACGGGCATCTCGATGAGCGCCATCGGACTAAGCCGAGCGGAGGGGACCGCCGGATCCCTTTCGGGAGCCCGGCGACGGAGTCGGTGCGGCGATGGATGGCGCTCTTCGCACGAGGCGCCCTCGGCTGACGCCTCGAGCGGCGCGCCCGAGGCCCCACCACGTCACCAGGGCGAGCGCCTCGAACACGATCGTCGACGACATCTTCGACTCCCCGGCCGCCCGGTCGACGAACGTGATGGGCACCTCGACGATGGACGCGCCGTGTTGCTTGGCCCGGTAGGTCATCTCGATCTGGAAGCCGTAGCCCTCGGCGCGGATCCGGTGCAGGTCGAGCTTGCGCAAGATGCGCTCCGAGTAGGCCCGGAAGCCTGCCGTCGAGTCGGCCACCTTGAGCCCCAGCACCATGGCTGCGTAGGCGTTGCCGCCCTTGGAAAGAAGGTGGCGGTGGCGGGCCCAGTTGGGCGCGGAGCCTCCCCGCACATAGCGCGACCCTATGGAGACGTCGAAGCCCTCACCGAGCGGGGCTACAACCGACGGCAGCGCCGCCGGGTCATGGGAGAAGTCGGCGTCCATCTCGACGCAGACGTCGTAGCCGCGCTCCAACCCCCAGGCGAAGCCGTCGCGGTAGGCGCTCCCGAGACCCGACTTGCCGGGCCGGGCCAGGAGGTGGACGTCGGGCAGCTCGGTGGCCACCTTCTCGACCAGTTCGGCGGTCCCGTCGGGACTGCCGTCGTCCACCACGAGCACGCCCGCGCCCGGAAGGGACTCGACGGTGCGGTTCAGGATCCGTTCTATGTTCTCCGCCTCGTTGTAGGTCGGAATGATGACCAGAGGGCGCACAACCGGCATTCTAGGAGATGGGCCCGCTCAAACGGGACCGCTGGTCTGGGGGTCCGGCACGGCCTCGGGCAAGGCATCGGGACCGCGGCGGACCTCCCGGACCACGACCTGTATGGCGCCGCCGACGGGGATCCCGATGAGGGCGCCCACGAACGTGCCCAGGTCGGAGCCGACCCTGCCTCCCAGGGTGGCGGCGATCAGGACGGAAAGCAGCACCCAGAAGGGATTCAGTCGGACGGTCTTGTACATGACGATGGGGTTGAGGATGTGGTTCTCGACCTGCTGGTACGCCAGGAAGACGACGAGCATGACGATGCCGGCCGTGACCGAGTGGATGACGGCGATGATGACCACGGGCACTCCGGCCAGCAATCCCCCCACCAGCGGGAGCAGGTCCACCAGGGCCACGAACACGCCGAGGAGGAGTGCGAAGGGCACCCCGAGGATGGCCAGGGTGCTCCCGACGATCACCCCGGCGATCAACGACGTCAAGAAGTTGCCCAGCATGTACCCGGTGACCGAGCGGACGGACTCGTTGACCACCCGGTTCAGGCGCACCGAGGTCTGCGGATGGAACAGGCCCAGGAATCCGTGCCACAGGCGCGGGGCCTCGAGCATCGTGAACAACGTGAGCACGGCGATCGTCCCGATGGCGAGCAGCGTCGAGACGGCAGAGGCACCAACCGAGAATGCGGTGGCCGGCTTGAGTACCTTGGTCAGCTGCTTGGTCAGCTGGGCCGAGCCCTCGGAGAGATATTTCTGGAGATGGAGGCGGTAGATCAGGCGACCGAGCGGACCACGACCTTTCCGGGCGCTGCGGACCAGGGAAGGGATCTCGTGGCCGAAATGCACCGCTGCGGTCACGAGAGGCGAGGCGAAGGCGTACACCAGCCCGGCGATCACTAAGAGTCCACCCAGGAAGACCACCGTGGTGGCCCAGCCGTGCGAGAACCCCCGCCGGGTTAGGAGGCGGGTGAGCGGGGTCAGCAGCATCGTCAAGAAGAAGGCGATCACCACGTAAAGGAGGATCTTGCGCAGGACCCAGAGGCCGACGATGAGCGCCGCGTTCAGATCGAGGAACCCGATGGCGACCGCTGTCGCCACCACGATGGTGGCCAGCGGAACACCCCGACGACCTGCAGTTCCCGACACCCGGGAGCGCCAGGTATCGCTGTGGGCGTCGCTCACTCCACCAGCATGTCAGCTTCGCCCAGGTGAAGACGTGAAAGCATGAGGTCAATGGACGTGGCCGGACCGGGAGGGGGCGCCCCAGCAAAACGCCGCTGGATCCCTCGCAACGTGAAGATCACGCTGATGGTGCTGCTGCTCTTCTTCGTTGGCGAGTACATCCTCTTACCGGAGTTGGCCAGCGCGCGGAAGGAATTCCATCAGCTCGGTCACCTCAACTTCCTCTGGCTGATCCTGGGCGCACTGCTGGAGATCGCCTCCCTGGCCGCCTACGCCGAGCTCACCCACACCGTCCTCTCGCCCGACGCGCCGCACCGCTTCCGGATCTTCCGCATCAACATGTGGGCCCTCGCCATCAGCCACGTCCTCCCCGGGGGCACGGTGCCCGGAACCGCCGTCAGCTACCGCCTGCTCACCGAGTCCGAGGTACCGGGCAGCACCGCGGCGTTCGGGCTGGCCACCCAGGGCATCGGCTCTGCGGTCGTCCTCAACGGCATCTTCTGGCTCGCCCTGCTCGTGTCCATCCCCCTCAACGGGTACAACCCGCTCTACGGGTTCGCAGCCATCCTCGGGGTGCTGCTGCTCTCGATCTTCGCCGGGCTGATCCTGTTGCTCACGAGGGGCGAGAAGCAGGCGGAGCAATTCCTCAACCGCCTCGCTGCCCGCCTACCGTTCGTGAAGCCGGACACCGTGACGTCGCTGGTCAAGAAGGTGGCCGACCGGACCAAGGTGCTCGCCGAGAGCCCGGAGCTGCTCTACCGGGCCGGCATCTGGGCAGCGGCGAACTGGCTGCTCGATGCAGGCTCCCTTTGGGTGTTCCTCTTCGCCTTCGGAGCCCACGTCTACCCCGAAGACCTCCTCGTCGCCTACGGCCTGGCCAACATCTTGGCCGTCATCCCCATCACCCCGGGGGGCCTGGGCGTGGTCGAGCTGACCGTCGTCTCCATCCTCACGGGCTTTCACATCCCCGGTGGGGCCGCCACCGCCGGGGTCCTGTGCTGGCGCCTCGTCAACTTCTGGCTCCCCATCCCCTTCGGGGGCGGTGCGTACCTGTCGCTGCGCCTGGGGCGGGGAGGCCGGCAGTCGGCCCAAGCCCAGGTTCCCGAGCCCAAATTGCCCGAGGCCGACGGCCGGATGCCGCCGGGGTTGGTCAACTGATCGACCCGGCCTCAGCCGGCCTCAGCGAGCCTCAGTCATCCTCGTAGGGAACCGGATGATTGCCCCCGAGCTCGCTGAAACGTTCGTTGAGGGCGTGCGCGATCACGTTGTGATCGTGTTGGCTCGGCAGCAGCGCCCCGTAGAGGTAGGCCTCGAGTTGGAAGCCGGTGCTCATGCCTCCCAGCTCGAAATAGCGCAGCCAGAGCTCTCCGTGTGAGAGGGCAGCGTCCCGGCGGAATTGGTCGAGCACACCCACCGTGTCCTCATACATCGGCTCCTCCGGGTCGGGCGCGCCGAGTTGAGGTGACGATGTCGAGAGCGCGTTCTTGGAGTGGTGTGCCGTTGCCCTGCGAGAACCGTCGCAGGGCACTGTAGGCCTCCTCCTCGGCGAGGCCCTCTCGCTCCATCAGCACCCCCTGCGCCTGCGCGATGACCTCCCTGGCGCGCAGGGCGCCCTGGAATCGGATGGTGAGTTGTCCCCGCGCTTCGTCCCCTTCGCTGGTCGCCGCGTCGGCGAGGATGGCCGATGCCTCGGCGGCGAATGTCGCCGCCAACTCCCGGTCCTCGGGCGAGAACGCCGACGCCGAGAGCGAATAGATGTTGAGCGCACCCACCGGCCTGTCTTCGACGAGCAGCGGCGACGACAAGATTGCGTTGATGCCGAGGGCCCGGGCCTGGGGGGTGAAGGCAGGCCACCGGGTCTCACTGCCCAGGATCTCGGCGTGGAACCAGCGTCCCTCGACGGAGGCATCGATGCAGGGTCCCTCCCCCGTCTCGTACTGGCTGGCGTCCATGGACGCGATCGTCCGGTCGCTGGCCGCCACGGTGGAGAGCCGCCCGTGGCGGCGCAGCGACACCGAGGCACCGTCGGCGCCTCCGACGAGGGCCGAGGCCAGTGAGACCGCCATGCGCAACGCGCCATCGAGTACTTCGTCCTCGGAGCGCAAGGCGCTGAACTGTCGCAATCCCGAACGCACCCACTCCTTTGGCCCGACCTCCGGGCCGACTTCCACCCGCACCAACCGGGTGAACCCGGTGATGCGCAAGACCTCTTCGATCATCGGAGTCGGGGTGCGGATGACCAGCGTGCCCCCCACGCGCTCGAGGCGCGCGGCGCCGTCGGCGATCACGGCGAGCCCGGACGCGTCCATGAAGTACAACCCGGCCAGGTCGAGCACCACCGAGTAGTGACCTCGCGCGAGCAGTGTGTCGAAGAAAGCAGAGAACTCAGGTGAGGTCACGATGTCCACCTCGCCCGCGAGCGCGAGGACTGCTACGTCCCCCTCGAAGCTGGCACTGATGAAGAAGTCGGTGAGAGGTTGCTCGGGGGGATGCACGTTAGGCCGGTACCGGATCCCCTCGCGAGGGAGGGGAGGCCCGGTGCACGCCTCGACCTTGGGCGATCAGCGAGCAGCCGATCGATCCCCTGGGCTGAGGGGGGTGGGTGCCCAGTTGTGGTGGGAAGGGGCTGCCAGGGATCGACATCGAGAAACTCGACACGAAGTCGCTGCCTCCAAGGTTGCGGCGGGGGCGGCACTCGGGCCAACCCTCTCACGACCCTCCCTGTCGAAGGTGACCTCACGCTACACCCTCGCACCCGTGAAACGGATGCGCCGGCGGTTACTGCGCTAGGCCCTCGGGGCGATCCTCTTCCAAGCGTAATTCGCTGTCGCGCCGGCGGCGGGCCCGGTCGATGGCCAGTTCCTTCAGCCGCTCCTGGGCGCTCACCCCGTGCACATTCTCAACCCGGCGCCACCGTCGGTCCGAGCCCAGTTCCCAGGTGTTCGTCTCGTCCGCGAAGACGAGATCGAGTACCTCGAAGAGGCGCGCCTGCAGTTCGGGGTCACGGATCGGCACCAATACCTCGATCCGGCGGTCGAGATTGCGCCCCATTAGATCGGCCGAGCCGATGTAGAGCTTGAGGGGGAGCCCGGGCCCGGCCGCCGGGTTCTCGGGAGCCCCACCGAAGCGATAGATACGGGAGTGCTCGAGGAAGCTGCCCACGATGGAGCGCACCCGGATCGTCTCGGAGAGCTCGGGGATCCCCGGACGCAGGCGGCAGAGCCCGCGCACGGCCAGGTCGATCGGCACTCCCGCGCCCGAGGCCCGGTAGAGCGCATCGATCATGGTGGCGTCGGTCAAACCGTTCAACTTGAGCACGATCCGCCCCTGCGGTCCCGCTTCGGTCTGCTCTTCGATCATCGCCAGGACGCGCTTGCGGACGGTGACGGGTGACACCAACAGCTGGCGGTAATCGGCGTGGCGCGAGAACCCGGTGAGGTAGTTGAACAGCTCACCGACGTCGCTGCCGATGTCTTCCGCCGCGGTCAAGAGTCCGATGTCCTCGTACACGCGCGCCGTCTTGGAGTTGTAGTTCCCCGTCCCCACGTGGCAGTAGTGCCGGACCCCATCCTCTTCCCGGCGCAGGACGAGCGCCGTCTTGGAGTGCGTCTTCAGGCCCACGATCCCATAGACCACGTGCACGCCGGCCTCTTCAAGGGCACGGGCCCATCCGATGTTCGCCTCCTCGTCGAATCGAGCCTTCAGCTCGACGATCGCCGCCACCTGCTTGCCGTTCTCCGCCGCCCGGATGAGCGACGCCACAATGGGGCTGTCACCGCCGGTGCGGTACAGGGTCTGTTTGATCCCCAGCACGGCCGGGTCCTCCGCCGCCTGGGCGATGAACGCCTCGACGGAGGTGGCGAAGGAGTCGTAGGGGTGGTGCACCAGCACGTCGCGCTCGCGCAGCATGGCGAAAAACTCGGTCGACTCGTGCGCCGCCGTCGCCAGTCGCGCCGGGGTCATGGGCGTCCACGTCTCCACGTGCAGGTCGGGCCGGTCCAGGGCGTAGACGCCCCAGAGCCCGCTCAGGTCGAGGGGGGCACCGACCCGGAACACCCCGTCGGAGGAGACCTCGAGCTCGGTGGCGAGCAGCTCGACCAATTCCTCGTTCATGTCCGCGCCGACTTCGAGCCGGAGCGCCCGGCCGAACCGGCGGCGGCGCAACTCCATCTCGATCGCCACCAAGAGGTCATCGGCCTCGTCCTCTTCGAGCGCGAGATCGGCATTGCGGGTGACACGGAACGCGTAGTGCTCCCCGACGCTCATGCCCGGGAACAAGGTGTCCAGGTGCGCGGCGATCACCTGCTCCAGCGGGACGAAGCGCTCGCCGTCGGGCATGACCACGAAACGCGGCAGGACTGGCGGCACCTTGACGCGCGCGATGCGGCGCTCTCCCGTCAGGGGATCTTGTACGAGCACCACCAGGTTGAGCGAGAGGTTCGAGATGTACGGGAAGGGATGGCCCGGGTCGACCGCCAGCGGGGTGAGGACGGGGAAGATCTGGCGCTGGAAGACCTCGACGAGGTGCGACCGATCATCGTCGTCGAGCGACGACCAATCGGACAGGCGCACTCCGGCGTCGGCCAGGGCGGGCACGATCAGATCCAAGAAGATCCGGTCCTGGCGGCGCACCAGCTCCTCGACCCGAGTCCGGATCATTTTCAACTGCTCGCCCGGGCGCAGACCGTCGACCGATCGGGTGCGCACCCCGGCGGCGACCTGGTCCTCCAGCGCAGCCACTCGGACTTGGTAGAACTCGTCGAGCAGCTCCGAGAAGATGGCCAAGAACTTGGACCGTTCCAGAAGAGGGATGCTGTCGTCCTCGGCAAGGTCAAGCAGGCGCGCCCCGAAATCGAGGCGCGATTGTTCCCGGTTGGTGAACCGCTGATAACCGAAGGCCTCCACCTGTTGCAAGGTGGGCGGCGTACGTAGTTCGACGGTGTCAGACGGTGGCGTGATCAGTGATGGATCTGCGGTCATGGCGTCACGCCCCATGGTACTTGTCACTGCCGCGATCCCCGAACCCGAGTCGCAGCCCTCCTTCGGCCCACGCGACACACCTTCAGCCCCCCTGCGGCACCACGTCCCCCGCCTCCTCCAAGAGGCGTTCGTCGACCAGGATCGGTGCCGGGACCGGCATGCGCAGGGCCAAAACCAGCCCGTCGGAGGGGCGACAGGCGATCCGTTCGCGCCCATGGGGCGCCATGACGTCGAGCTCCGCCAGGTAGTTCCCCTGATCCCGCCCGATCAGGCGGACGGCGACGACGTCGATGCGCGCCCGCTGGAGCACCTGCATGAACAGCTCGTGGGTGAGAGGTCGAGGGGACTCCATCCGGCGCTGCGCCAGTGCCAACGCGGTCCCCTCGGTGAGGCCGACCGGAAACACCAGCGACCGCAAGGGAGGCTCCGACTCGATCAAGGAGACCAGCGGGTACGACGAAGGGAGGTCCATGGAGACGTCCTCCACATCCATGACGCGGAAGGCGGGAGGCAGGGGCTGGACCGGCTCGGCCACAGCCGGCTCAGCCACGGCCGGCTCAGCCGCCACCAGATCTGCCTCCTCCGGCCCAGGCAGCACGTCACTCATCGCATTCTCCGATGTGCCCCCACGCTCAGCGCCAACCCGACCGCGATGAAGAACGACAGCACCGCCGTTCCCCCGTAACTGACGAAGGGGAGCGGGATGCCCGTGATGGGCATGATGCCCATGGTCATGCCGGCGTTCTCGACCACGCTGAACGCCACGAATGTGAACAGGCCGGTGCAGACGAGGCGGCCGAACACGTCGCGGGACTGGCCGGCGGCGTGCAGGACGCGCCAGGCGATCACCCCGAGGAGGGAGAGGAGGCCCACCGCTCCCACGAATCCCAGCTGCTCCCCCACGGCCGAGAAAATGAAGTCGGTCGGCTGCTCAGGGACGTAGCCGAGGTTGGTCTGGGCTCCATGCAAGAGGCCCGTTCCCATGAGCCCGCCGGCGCCGATCGCACTCTTCGATTGGTTGAGGTTGTAGATGTCGGCGAGCACGCTCCGATTGGTGGTCGTCGTATTCGGATGCAAGAAGGCGCCCAGGCGGGCCAGCTGGTACGCGTGCAAAACCCCCGCCTCCACTGCCACCAGCGTCACCAGCCCCACCCCGATCAGGAGCATGACCAGAATGCGGATAGGGAGGCCCGCCACCGTCAGCATGATGAGCAGCACGATGAGCAGGATGATGGCGGTGCCCAGGTCGGGCTGGGCCAGGACCAGCGCGATAGGGACCCCCGCCAGGATCAGGAGTTTGAACACGTCCCGCCAGGCCAACCCCTCCTCGTCCCGGCGGTCGCAGTACGCAGCCACAGCAAGGATGAGGCCCACCACGGCGAACTCCGACGGCTGGATCTGCAAAGGCCCGAGCGTGAACCAGCGCTCGGAACCCTGCGCGTGGGTCCCCACCACGAAGACGCCCAGGAGCGAAAGAACGGAGAGGCCGTAGAGGAGCATCGCCACGGGCTCGAGGCGTCTGTAGTCGAATAGGGCGACCACGACCATGGCGATCACCCCGAGTACCACGAACAACGCCTGTTTCTTCACATACGTGTGGGGGTCTTCTCCCGCGGCGAGCAAGGTGGCGCGGCTTGCCGTATAGACCATCACCACCCCGATGAGGGCCACGATGATGGTGGCCAGGGCCAGCATGAAGTCGAAGACCGGGCCGTTTCGCCGGGTGGTGACTGTTCTGGCGATCATCGTCATAGGGCGGTCTGGTGGGACAGAATACCGGGGATATTCGTTCTAACTCGGCGACTAACGCCGGTGAGCTGCACGTTTGTAGTATCCTGGTTTCGACATCCCATCACGATCCCATTTCCCCTTGGGGGACGAACGGAGAGCCTCCATGACCGAGGCCGACATGCGATGCATCCGGAAGCTGGGCGAGGACAGGTACGAAGTACGGCTGCATGTCGGCCGTGATTCTGCCACGGGCAAGGTCCGCCAGGTCAGTCGGATCAGCCACGGCGGCCTCAGGGCAGCCCAGAAACTGCGGTCCCGGTTGGAGACGGAGATCGCCGACGGCGAGCACGGCGGTACGAACGGCACCTTGGGCTTGCTCTTCGACCGCTGGAACGACCACCGAGCAAGCCTCGGTCGCAGTGAAGTCACGATCTACAACAGCAGACGGCGGATCGACCGGGACATTCGACCCGCCCTGGGCTCGATGCCGCTCGACAAGCTGACGACGGCCCACATCGAAGGGTTCTACGACAGCCTGCGGGATGCCGCGAAGAGGTGGTCGGCCATGTTGAACATTCATCGTGACCTGACCGGCGCGCTGACCTACGGGCGCAAGCTGGGATGGATGAAGTCCAACATCATGGAGTTCTTGACGGTCCCCGAAGAGGTCGAACGGGAGAAGACGGTCCCGGAGGTCGATGAAGTGAAGCATCTCATCTCGGCCGCCGGTCGGTCGTGCAGGGATGCGCACGCAACGGAGATGATCGCCGTGGCGGCACTGACCGGGATGCGCAGTGGGGAGCTGTGTGCGTTGCGGTTCTCCGCAGTCGACGTCACCACGGGCGTGTTCACGGTCCGCTCGTCTGTCTGGGAGATCGGCTCGCACAAGGCCCGGAACTACGCCTGGGGCACCAAGCTGCCCAAGAGCAACAAGACGCGGGCATTCATGGCGCCATCGCTCGCCGTCGACATTGTGCGCCATCGGTGGCAGACACTGGTCGAATCAGCCCGGCTCATGGAGGTCCCGATCCCCGAGGACGCATATGTGTGGAGTCGTGACCCGCTCGGACAGACACCTATCATGCCCCGTTCGGTGACCAACATGTTCGCCAAGCTCAAAGCGCGAGAAGGCGTCAACTCGCGGTTCCACGACCTGCGCGGCTTCGCCGGGACCGAGATGATGGCCAACGGGGTGAATCTGCGCACCATCGCCGACCGCATGGGTCACAGCGATCCCTCCATCACGGCTCGGCTCTACACGAAGGTGGGTGCCCGTAGCGATACCGAGGCTGCGGAGATCATGACCAACATCTTCGGTTCCATCCCTGAACTGACCTGGTGAAAATACTTCGCTGAACAAATGCGACGTCTGCGAGACGTACAGAGACAGAAAACCGGCATTGCCAAGCCGAACCAGTGGTGTGGGCGTCTCGGTGCCATCCAGCGCGGGGTCGAGATCAAACTGCCAGTCAGTTCTTGACTGTCATGCTGACTCCCGAACTAGACGCGCTTCCAACCGAGTTGAAGGCCTCAGACACGATGGTATAGGACCCGTTGGGGACCGTGGTGGTGTTCCAGCTACATAACCATCCGTAGTAGGTCGGAGTGGCCGTGCAGACGACCGGGGCGGAAAAGCCATACTTCCCACCGAAGAGCAGGAACTTGACGCTGGTGGCGTTCGAGGCGGATGCATCGAGGGTGGTCGATCCCGACAGCGTCGCCCCATTCGAAGGGATCAAAATGCTCGTAGTAGGTGGGTTTCCGACGGTGATGCCGACTCCCGAACTGTATGCAGTTCCACCCGACCCCGAGGCCTCAGACACGAGGGTATAGGACCCGTTGGGGACGGTGGCAGTGTTCCAGCTGCATAACCATCCGTAGTACGTCGGAGTGGCCGTGCAGACCACGGGCCCGGAATAACCGTAGATGCCGCCAAGGAGCCGGAACTCGACGCTGGTGGCGTTCGAGGCGGATGCATCGAGGGTGGTCGATCCGGACAGCGTCGCCCCATTCGATGGGATGAGGATGCTTGTGGTGGGCGTGGAGGGGGCAGTGCACAAGACACCCGGCGCAAAGAGTGCCGACGTCGGCGTACCGAGTCCGGTGGCCATGTCATAACCCTTTGTCGCTGGATACAGGCCCCCGGTGTAGCCCGAAGCCGTGTCGTCGTTGTTGCCGCTCGTAATGTCGTTGAGGTCGCCGGAATGCGCGTAAAGCGCGGGATTCAAGAAACCCGCCGGCTTGGAGCAGCCTTCATCGGCGAGCGCGGTGAGGGACCCCCACAGAGGGGTCGCAAAGCTCGTGCCGTCCCAGCCACCCCACGATCCGTCGTGATAGAAGATGTAGTACGGCGATCCGGCCATGGCGGAGACATCGGGAACTTCGCGGCAATAGCTGCCCGCTGGAGCCCCGCATGGCGTGCCGCTCGAATCGGCGTTCACCCCCAGGGCCTTCTGGTAGCTCGGCATCGCCCAAATCTCCGATATCCCTCCGCCGCTCGCGCCATCTGGGTCGTTCCACACCGCCTCGGTCGGCGGAGGGCCGAAGGCGCTGATTTGTGTACCGCCGACTCCCGTTACGTACGGGTCGCTCGCAACGTCTGAGACGGCCAGCGCATCCGAACCTGCGCCGTGGTAGAAGCAATCGGTCGACCCGCTGTCAAAGGAGGCCGCCACCATCGACTGACCCTGCGTCGCCATCTGTTCGAATATCGATTCTTCGGATTGGACAAATGATGCGCCCTCGTCGCTCTCGCAATTGCCCCAGCTCGACGACACGACCTGGGCGGCGTCGTCCATGGCGATCGTGTTGTACACGTCGTAGAGGTTCGCGTAGGAGTCGTTCGGCGCCTGGTAGGCGACGATGTTCGCCGCGGGCGCGAGTCCGGCGATGTCTTCGATGTCCCCTGCGGCCTCGCCAGAACCCACGCCGGTTCCCGGTCCCCCGTCGACGTTGACGGTACTCACGCTGGTCGAGATCCCGTAGCACGATTCGTAGGCGGAGATGTCACTCGAGGCGAACGGCTGGAGCTCCAAGAGGGCGACCGTCTCCCCCGCGCCGAGGCGGCCGCCTGCGTAGGCACCGGTGTCAAAGCCGTAGGCGTGGGCGAGCTGGTTGGCGGTAGCCGAGCCCGTTGCCGACGCAGCCGCGCAAGGCGTGGGCCCTGATGCCTGCGGCACGGCGGACGGCGAAGGAGTACTCGTGGAACCACTGCTGACCTTGCCGGACGCCGCCGACGCCAGAACCACGTTGGAGAGTCCGATGATATCGGTGACATCCAAGGCGATTGCGGAGGGGAGCTTCGGCGCAGAGGTGTTGGTATGAGCGATGCGTCCGGAAGGAAGGCTGTATTGATCTTCCTGCACCCCGAATGCAGCTTCAGCTCCCGCCACGGTCGTTGAGACCGGAATGCTGAGATCGTTCTCGCTCACTGGGCCAGGATTGAGGCCGAGCGACGACAGTGATGACGAGACGCTCGTTACGGTGCTCTGTGTCGCCCCGAACATCGGTCCGAATTGTCCAGGCGTCAGGTACTGATGGTATTCGGGCGAACCCGGCGTGTAGAGCTGGTTGATGAAGCTCGCAAGGGCACTTGGGTCCTGGGGAGCGAGCGCGACATCGAGTTGGAGCGGCGTGCTCGCCCCTGCGGGCCCGATCACGGTGCTGCCGGCCGGTACTGACGGGACTTGCCCGATCGGCGTTGAAGTTGGAGCTTGACTGGCATTGGCGCTGCCCGCGGGAACTACAAAAAGAAAGGCGGAAACGGTTAGGCTCCCCAGGAGCGCATTCGCCACTTGTCTACGGGTCAACCGCGTCGATTCTTTCGAAGCTCCGCGCTGCGCCAACGATCCGCTCATGATTCCCGCCTTCTGGGGTGTTCAGTTTCCCTGTTGCAGATGTCCGCCGTTACGTAGTGTCAAGGACTTGTCGGGAGGCGGACGCGATACCCGACACTTCCACAAGTGCTCGACACCAGAAATCCCTCGGCTCGGTCTTAACACGAAAGTGTGCGATTGGGTAGGCCCGAATTCGACAGATCTGGTCCATACGGTCGGACGCAAGACCCGCGACAAAGCCAGCAAGAGCGCCGTCATTAAGTCAATAGCGAAATAGTTACAACTTCTGCCGTACCTTCGGCGCATGCTCTCGACACGTCTCGATGTAATGGCTTTTTCCCGTGGGGTCCCTCCACACGCCCTTCGATTCGACAACCTGGCGGCAGTGACCCGCCTGGCCATTGTGGTCATTCACCATGCGGAAACAGGCCCCCGGCCGGATGCTCCAGGACTTGAGGAGTCTTCCGGCCCGGGGCATCCGTCCAACCGTATCTAGTGGGTGCTCGCGCAGAAGCTGGCCGGTGCCACGGTGTGCCTGGTCGGCAACGAATGGCACAGTGTTCCCGGTTGCAGCACTTGGAGGACATCTGGTTCCGTGCCTGCACGGGTATCAGCTTGGTTGGCCGTGTCGGTGCCTAGATTACCGGGAATGAGCCTTCCCCTCCCAGGCAGCCCCCAAGCCCTGCTGGGCGCCGTGGACCAGGGTGGAGGATGGCTGTACAACCTCTTGATCAGGCTCGGCGTGGCCCACCACACCGCCCAGACGGTGACCGACCTCGTCGTCCGTCCTGTAGGAGTGGTCCTGGTCATCGTGGTGGCGGCCGTGGTCGCCCGCGTCGGCAGCAAGGCGGTCCGGCGTCTGCTCCAGCGTTTGGCGGACCAGGCCGCTGCCCGCTCGGGCTCAGCGCGCGCCGGCGCCCGCCTGTCCACCATGTCCGCCCTGGCGGCGAACGTGTGGCGTTTCATCGTCTTCGTGCTGGCCGTCGCGATCATCCTCGGGATCATCGGCGTCAACCTCACTCCCCTGCTGGCCAGTGCCACCATCATCGGGGCCACGTTGGGATTCGGTGCCCAACTCATCGTGCGCGACTACTTCTCCGGCTTCCTCCTCACGCTCGAAGACCAATACGGCATCGGTGACAGTGTCACCATCGGCGCAGTAAGCGGCGTGGTGGAGGACCTGACGCTGCGCGTCACCCGCTTGCGCGACGGCGACGGCACCGTGTACTTCGTGGCCAACGGCGACATCCGGATGCTGGCCAACACCTCGCGGGGATGGGCGCACGCCGTGGTGGACCTCACACTTCCGGGCACGGCGACGAGCGAACTGCCGCAGGTGCGCGACGTCATCGAGCAGGCGGCGCGTCGGGTGGCCCATTCCGAGGAGTTTGCGGCGCACTGCACGGAACCACCGTCGCTGGTCGACTTCATCGACGCGACTGAAAGCACCATCACGCTGCGCGTGACGCTGCACAGCGTGCCCAGCGAACGGGACGCGTTGACCCGCGCGCTGCGCGAAGAAGCTGTGCTCGCCCTGACACGGGCCCAGTTTTGGCCGGCGGCCGGCCCGCAGTCGCCGGCAGTGGCGTCCGCCGTGCCATCCACGTTCCCCACGCCATCGGGGCCCGACGCAGACCCGGCACCGGACGCGATCACGAACGTGAACCCGAGCCCAACCCCGACTTAGACGCCACCGTGGGCGACCGCCGCCTGCCACATCAGATCGACCGGCGCGGGAAGACCCGTCCACAGCTCCAGCTGGGCCGCCGCCTGATGCACCAGCATCCCCAACCCGTCCACCGTCGTTGCGCCCACTGCGCCTGCCGCAGCCAGCCAGGGCGTGGGTCGGGGGGCGTAGACCAGGTCCACGACCACCTGCCCCTGGTGCAGCAGCATCGGGGGGACGAGCCAATCGGATCCGTCGGCGGCCGCCGCCTCATTCATGCCAACGGGCGTCGCGTTGACCACCAGGTCCGCCTGGCCCACCTCGGCGGGATCGCCTGCTTGGGCCACCCGCCCTGCCGCTCCCACCACTGCCGCGACCTCGGCCGCTCGCGCCGCCGTCCGGTTCAGCACGGCCACGCTCGATGCACCCGCATCGGCCAGCGCGAGGGCGACCGCCCGGGCCGCGCCCCCGGCACCGATGACCAGGCACCGCTTCCCGGCCGGGGCGAACGCGGCCGCGCGGTCGAGCGAGGCCAAGAATCCACCCCCGTCGGTGTTCTCGCCGCGCAACGTGCCCTCCCGATTGACCACACAGTTGGCCGCACCCAACGCGGTGACGATCGCGCTGCGCTCATCGACGAACTCGGCCACAGCCGCTTTGTGGGGCATGGTGACCGACAGTCCCGCGATGCCGAGGGCGCGCATGCCCTCGAGCGCGGCGGCGGCTTGCCCGGCCGCCACCTCGAACGCCACGGAGGTCCAGTTCAAATCGAGCGCGGCGAAGGCGGTGTTGTGGAGCATTGGCGAGAGCGAATGGCGGACGGGCTGCCCTATCACCCCCACAATTGTCGTGTGCGCGTCGGGCCCCATGGAACCGGCCCTCCCCATCACCCGAGCCCGCGTTCTTGCGCCAGCTTCTCGTTGGCCAACTGCTCGGCATAGGTGTCGGAGAAGGCCTCCGTGCCGTCCTTTTTCACCAGGACGAAGTAGAGCCACGCACCGGCGGGCGGGTGCACCGCCGCGGTGAGCGCATCGGGCGAGGGGCTGCAGATAGGCGTCGGCGTGAGCCCGACGTTCAGATAGGTGTTGTACGGGGTCCGCAACTTCAGGTCCTGGGAGGTCACCGGCCCACCATCCTGCCCCAGCGAGTACAAGACGGTGGAGTTCATCTGCAAGGGGGTGCCCGCCGCCAGGCGGTTGTAGATCACCCGGGCCACATCGGGCATGTTCATCGGGATGTAGCCCTCCTTCTCGTCGATGGAGGCCGCGATGATCACCTCGTAGGGAGTCAGGCCCAACGCGGCAGCAGAATTGGCACTGAGCCCGGCCGCCTGGGCCTGGGTGTCGAAGCGGCCGACCATCTGGCCCAAGATGGTGGTGTCGCTCTCGCCCGGCAGCACCATGTAGCTCCCCGTGCCGAGCATGCCCTCGAGGTCGTCGGACCCCGCCGGGGAGAAGACCGAGTGCACGACCCCGCTGGCCGCGACCCGGGCGAAGGACTCGTTCGCGTGGCCGGGGAGGTCGTCGACCTGTGTTGCCACTTCGTTGAGGGTCAGGCCCGGATTGACGGTGACGGCGTAGATGTTGGGTCCCGCATCGAACGCGCCGCGCACCTGGGCGAAGGTCTCGTTCTGTCGCAATGCGTACAGGCCAGGGGTCAGCGTTGGCGTCCCGTGCACCACGTCCGAGATCCGGAAGGCCAAGGAGCTGCCGATCACGTGGTCCGCCGACAGCGTTCCCAGAACCGAGCCCACCGACTCGCCACTGGTCACCTGGATCACCTCGCGCTTTCCGGCCGGGCCGAGCGCATGCGACACCAGCTCGTACCACAACGTGAAGGCCAGCACGAGCACGAGCAGACCGCCCCCCACGCCCGCCACCCAGCGTCGTCGTCGCAGTGTCCGTCGACGGCGCTGCGCGCTACGGGCAGCCGCGCTCTCGGCGGCGGGAACGCGGTCCACGCGCTCCGGCTGATCGGGTTGCTCCGGCCCGTCCGGCCGGTCCGGCCCCAACGGAGGCTCGGTCACGGCGCGCCCGGGCGCCCGCCCGCCCGGTCCAGCCACGCCTGCAGGAGCACCATGGCCGCCGCGCTGTCGATCACCGAGCGGGCCTCCCGGCCTTTGCGGCCCGCCGCCGTCAGCGACCGTTGCGCATCGACCGTGGTGAAGCGCTCATCGGCCGTCTCGACCGTGACGCCCAGGGGCTCGAGTGCCGCGCGGAGGGCCTCCACCTCGCGCAGCGCGGCCTGTGCCGCCGGTCCGGTCGCGCCCGAGAGGCTGAGGGGGAGGCCGACCACGACCGTCGCCGCCTCGATCTCGCTGATGACCGCCACGACCTCCTGGCGATCGCGTGCGGGGTCGCCGCTGCGCTGGACCACGCCCCAGGGGGACGCCAGGGTGCGCCGGCTGTCGCTGCAGGCCACGCCGATACGCCGGGATCCCAGGTCGAGTGCCGCGACCCGCCCGCGCGCCTCGCTCACGCGGAGAGGAGCCGGCGCGCCTCGTCGAGCGCGTCGGCCAGGCGCGAGAGGTCGCGGCCGCCCGCCAGTGCCACCTCGGGCGATCCGCCGCCGCCGCCGTTGATGATGGCGCCCGCCGCCTTCACGACGGCGCGGGCATCGGGCGAGCCACCCGTCGCCACGGCCAGAGCCACCTTCACCCCGTCGGGCGAACCCCCCACCGCGACGGCCCGCACGCCGTCACGACGGAGCACCGCCTGGGCCAACGCGCGCACGGCGTCGGGCTCCAACCCATCGTGGCGGGCCACTACCACGCCGTCGACGGCGCTGGCGGCCAGTTCGGTTGCCGTCGCCTCGCTCGACTGCTGGCGCAGCCGCGCCAGCTCCTTGTCGTCTTCGCGCAGCCGCGCCACCAGCCGCTCCAGCGCGCCGAGCAGTTCGTCGGGCTCCGTGCGCAGCAATTCGGAGGCCGAACGGAGCAGGCGTTCGCGCCCGGTGAACCGCGCCAGGGCCGTACGACCGGTCACGGCGAAGATCCGGCGCTTGTTCGACCCGATGCTCTCCTCCGACACGAGCACGATGGGACCGATCTGCCCGAGGGAGCCCACATGGGTACCCCCGCAGAACTCCAACGACGTGCCACCGGCCTGGATGACGCGCACCCTCTCGCCGTACTTGTCGCCGAAGAAGGCGACCGCGCCCATGCGCTCGGCCTCCTCCCGCGAAGTCTCGGTTGTTTCCACCAGGTCGTCGGTCAGCACCGCGTCGTTGGCCAGTTCGAAGACCTGCTCGAGCTCCTCGGTGGCGGGTTGGCCGTGGTGCGAGAAGTCGAAGCGCAGGTAGTCGGGCGCCACCAGCGATCCCTGCTGGCGCACGTGGTCACCCAGCACCGTACGGAGCGCGGCGTGGAGAAGGTGGGTGGCCGTGTGGTTACGCCGGATGGCTTCACGGCGCTCCCCGTCGATGGTGGCCAGCGCGTCCTGCCCCAACACCAGCTCGCCGGTCACCCGAGCCCGGTGGGCGATCAATCCGGGCAGGGCGTAGACCGTATCGAGCACTTCGGCCCGGCCGGTCCCGGTGACGATGGTGCCGGTGTCGCCCACCTGCCCACCGCCCTCGGCGTAGAACGGGGTCTGGTCCAAGAACACCTCGACGAGCTCCTCGCCGCCCAGGACCCCGACGATCCGCGCCGGCACCTCGTAGTGCCCGCGGTCGCGCCCCACGAACTGTGTCGGGCCCTCGGACTCGAGGAGCGCGCGGTACGACGACTCGTCCCCGGCCTTGGCCGCTTTGGCCGCGGCGCGCGCCCGCGCCCGCTGCTCCCCCATGGCCGCGTCGAACCCGGCCCGATCCACCTCCACCCCGGCGTCACGGGCCAGCTCTTCGGTCAGCTCGACCGGGAAGCCGTGCGTGTCGTGCAGGGTGAAGGCCACGTCCCCCCCGAGCACCTTGATACCGGTGGCGAACTCCTCCTCCAGTCGGCCCAGGCCGGCGCGCAGCGTGCGGTCGAACCCCGACTCCTCGCGGGTCAGCACATCGAGGATCACGGCTCTGTGCTCGATCAGCGCGGGCCACGTCCCCCCGAGCACGTCGGTGGTGGCGCGGACGAGCACCGGGACGATCGGCTGGTCCACGCCCAGCCGGCGGGCCGCCAGGACGGCGCGACGGACCACGCGGCGCAGTACGTAGCCGCGTCCCTCGTTCGCCGGCAACACGCCGTCGGCCACCAGCATGGACATGGCGCGCCCGTGGTCGGCCATCAACCGCAGCGCGGTATCGATCTTCTCATCCTGCCCGAAGGTGACGCCGCATGCGGCCGCCGCGGCCTCGATGATCGGCGCGAACAGGTCGGTCTCGAAGATGGAGTCGCGCCCCTGCAATATCGGCAGGATCCGCTCCAGGCCCGCCCCCGTGTCGATGTTCTTGTTGGGCAGATCCGACAACGTGCCGTCAGGATTACGGCTGTACTGCATGAAGACCAGGTTCCAGATCTCGACGTAGCGGTCCTCGTCGCCGAACTTGGGCCCGCCGCCCTCGCCGTAGCTCTCACCCTTGTCGATGAAGATCTCCGAGCACGGCCCGCAGGGGAGCTCGGGTGAGGGCTCCCAGAAATTCTCCTCACCCATGCGCTGGATGCGCTCCGCCGGGAAGCCGACCTTCTCGATCCAGATCCGCTCGGCTTCGTCGTCGGTGTCGTGCACCGTGACCCAGAGCAGTTCGGGGTCGAGGCCGAAGACGTCCGTCAGCAGCCCCCACGCCATGGGGATCGCTTCCTCCTTGAAGTAGTCGCCGAAGCTGAAGTTGCCGAGCATCTCGAAGAAGGTGCAGTGGTAGTCGTCCGTGCCGACGACCTCGATATCGAGCGCGCGGAAGCATTTCTGCACGCTGGTGGCCCGCGGCCAGGGAGCCGCTTCGTCGCCCACGAAGTACGGCTTGAACGGGACCATGCCGGCGATGGTGAAGAGCACCGACGGGTCATGAGGGATCAGGCTGGCGGAGGGAACGGCGGTGTGGTCCAGGTCGGCGAAGTAACGCGTGAAGGCCGCCCGCAGTTCGTTGGCGTCCATACGAAGAGCTTACCGGTCGCCACCTGGGCCGATGGCCACGACAACGACCCGCTGCTCATGAGCTGCCGGGCTTAGACGGGTGCCATGCCCACGATGGACCGGTTCAGGGCGATGCCCCCGGTCGAGCCCTCGAACGGCGCGTCGCCGAAGGTGAAGATCCCGCCGTCGGAGGCCACCAGCCAGTACCCGCCGCCGTCGGGCGTGGCCGCCATGCCGACGATGGGCTCGTTCAGGTGCGTTCCCCCCATGGAGCCGTCGAACGGCGCGTCGCCAAAGGTGAAGATCCCGCCGTCGGAGGCCACCAGCCAGTACCCGCCGCCACCCGCCGTGGGTGCCATGCCGACGATGGGCTCGTTCAGTCGGATGCCGCCGGTCGAGCCGTAGTAGGTGGCATCGCCGAAGGTGAAGATCCCGCCGTCGGAGGCCACCAGCCAGTACCCGCCGCCGTCGGGCGTGGCCGCCATGCCCACGATGGGCCGGTTGAGGCGGACGGCGCCGGTCGAGCCGTAGAAGTGGGCGTCGCCGAAGGTGAAGATCCCGCCGTCGGAAGCCACGAGCCAGTACCCGCCGCCGTCGGGCGTGGTCGCCATGCCGACAATGGGCTCGCTGAGGTGCGCCCCTCCCATGGAGCCGTAGAAGTGGGCGTCGCCGAAGGTGAAGATCCCGCCGTCGGAAGCCACGAGCCAGTACCCGCCGCCGTCGGGCGTGGTCGCCATGCCGACAATGGGCGCCGCGAGGGCCATGCCCCCCGTACTCCCCGCGAAGGTGGCGGAACCGAAGTCGAAGACGCCGCCGTCGGAGGCCACGAAGCGGTAGCCGTTGCAGTCGCCCGCGCCGCCGAAGGCGAAGCTGCCGGCCGCGGTGGCCACCGACACCCCTTCGGGGTTGGTCACGGTGACCTGCACGCAGAAGGCGTGACCCGGCGAGGGCGGCACGACGACCGCTGACGTCTCGGTCTGCGAGACGATGCGACCCGGGCCAGCGGCGCCGAACGTAATGGCGCTGGCGTCGGCCAGGCCGCCGCCACTGACCGTGATGGGCCCGGCACCGGAGATGGCACCGCCGTTCGAGCTGAGCGCGGCGACCGAGGGGCAGCCGTCATCGCCCTGCAGGGCGATGGCCAGGTTCTGCTCCTCGGGCGTCCCCAGCCCGGTGGCGAGGTCGTAGCCGGTGCCGGCTGCGTAGTCCCCGGAGTTGGTCCCGGTGAAGTCGTTGTTGCCGGTGGTCACGTCACTGAAGGTGGCGCTGTTGGCGGCGGCATAGAGGCCCGGTCCGGCCAGGCCCACGGGGGAACTACAGCCCTGGTCGGTGTCGGCCAGGAAGCCGCTGATCTGGGGGGCCACCACGCTGGTCCCCCCGACTTGCCCCCACCCGCTGAAGTAAAACGCGAGACCGTGCGCGAGGTCCGCATTGAGGGAGAGGTCCGGCACCATGCGCTGGTTGGGGGCACTCCTTCCGGCCACGGTCGGCGGCTGCCAGGCGGGGCGGGGCCACACGACCGAGAACCCCCCGCCGCCGGCACCGTTCCCCGTCTCCTCCTGGCATACCCCGAGTTGCACGCCGCAGTTGTTCCAGGCCGACTGGTTGGCCGCGTTGCCGCCGATCATCGACGTGCCGCCGACGCTCAGCACGTCGGGCTGGCTGCCCGGGTCGTCGACCGCCAGCTGCGTCTCGCCCGAATTCGAGAAGGGGTCGTAGCAGTCCTCGGAGCCGGCGTCCCCCGAGGCCGCCACCATGGTCTGCCCCTGCACGGCCATGCGGGCGAAGATGGGCTGCTCCTGAGAGGCGTCGCCCGGCGCGTTGTCCTGCTCGCACTCGCCCCAACTGGTGGTCACCACCTGGGCCTGGTCGTCGCTGGCGATGCGGTTCAGCATGTCGATCGAGGAGGCACCGGCCGTGTTCGGCGACTCGTAGACGATGAGGGAGGACGAGGGCGCGCTGACGGAGGCCAGCTCTATATCGAGCGCAGCCTCGCCGGAGCCCTCGGGCGACCCGCCGGGTGACCCGTCGACCGTGACGACCCGCACCGGATTGCTCAGGCCGTAGCAGGCCTGGAAGGTGGCGATGTCGGTGGTGGAGAACCTCTCGAATTCCACGATGCCGATGGTCTGGCCGACGGCGGTGCGGCCCTGGGCGAAGAGCTGGCTCAAGCCGTAGTCACTGGCCAGCTGCGTCGACGTGTAGCCACCCGAACCGGCAGCATCCGTCGCACCGACGCAGGCCTGGGGCCCGCCCGTCTGCGCGGCGACGGCATGGGCGTCTGGTGCGGCGGCGCTCGCTGCGGCGGCGCTCGCCGCGCCGCTCGCCGCGCCGCTCGTCGCTGTGGCCCTCCGCCGCAGCATGGAATGCTCCTGCGAGAGTGCGCTGAGGCCGATGACGCCCGTGATGTCGGGCGCCAGCACGGCGGGGATCTCCGGCGCGCTGGTGTTGACGGTGGAGGTCAGGTGACTGGGGAGGCGCACCGACTCGATCGAGGTACCGAACGCGGCCGAGATGGCACGCACGCTGGCGCTGACCGGCAGGAGGCTGCTGCCCAGGGTAGGTGCGCCCACGGTGAGCCCCTCGGCGCGCAATGCGGCGGTCACCAGTTGCACCTCGGTCGGGCTGGGGCCGTAGGCGGCGGCGAACTGTGCCGCGCTCAGGTAGTGGTGGTACGAAGCGGAGCCAGGGGTGGAGACGGCGGCCACCTCGGCATCCAATGCGGCGGGGTCCCGCCCGGCGAGCCCCACGTCGATGTGGAGCATCTCGGACCCGGGCGCCGCGCCGAGACGGGTCACGCCCGCCGGGATCTCGGCCAACTCTCCCCGCAGGGCCACTTTGGCCGTCGCCGCGGCCGTGCCGGCATCGGCGGCGCTCGCTACAGCGGTGCTGGCGACCGCCAGCGGGGCGATCACGGCCCCGCACAGCACGGCGGCGGCGCAGGCAGTGACGAGCGTGGACTTCTTCAGGGGTCGACCTCTCTGCCTTCGGCTCCGTGCGGGGATGGCTCGTAGTACACGTGTCCCTCGAGCGCCTCTGGACGATACTGCTGCCCCACCGCCCCCGAGGGGTCACCGTGCGGGTAGACGTAGCCCTCGCCGTGCCCCAGCGAGGCCGCGGCCTTGTAGTGGCTGTCGCGTAGGTGGTTGGGGACCTCCTGGGGCAGGCCGGAACGCACGTCCTCTTGGGCCCGGCCCAGCGCGACGATCACCGCGTTCGATTTGGGCGCCCGGGACAGGTACAGCACAGCCTCGGCCAGGTTGAGGGCGGCCTCGGGCAACCCGACGTACTCGACGGCCCGTGCCGCCGCCTCGGCGATGAGCAACGCCTGCGGATCGGCCAGGCCGATGTCCTCACTGGCCAGGATCACGAGGCGGCGGGCCAGGAAGCGGGGGTCCTCGCCCCCCTCGATCATGCGGGCCATCCAGTAGAGGCCGGCGTCGGGATCGGAGCCGCGGACGCTTTTGATCAGCGCGCTGATCTGGTCGTAGTGCTCGTCCGCGCCCTGGTGGAACAGTCGGCCGTCCCGGGCGCGCACCATGTCGTCCATGGTCAGCACGATCGGGCCCGCTCCGGCCCGCTCTTCGTCGGCGCGCGCCAGGGCGACCGCTACCTCAATGGTGGTGAGGGCCGCCCGGGCGTCCCCCTCGCAGGCGGCCACGACCGCCTCGACGGCGTCGTCGTCGGCCGAGGCGCCCTCCTCGGCCAGCCCGCGCCCGATGAGGATGCGGATGTCCTCCGCGCTCAGCGGCCGCAGCCGCCACAGGGACGACCGGCTCAACAGCGGCGGGTTCACTTCGAAGAAGGGGTTCTCAGTGGTGGCGCCAATGAGTACCACCAGACCGTCCTCGACGGCCGGTAGGAGCACGTCTTGTTGGGACTTGTTGAAGCGGTGCACCTCGTCGACGAAGAGCATCGTGCCCTGACCCCGCTCCCCCAGGCGCCGCTCCGCCTCGGCCAGCGCCTCGCGCACGTCCTTGACGCCGGCGGCGGTGGCCGAGAGGGTGACCAGGTGCTTGGCGGTGGTCGACGCCAGCAAACGCGCCAGCGTGGTCTTGCCGGTACCGGCGGGCCCCCACAAGATGGCGGAGCCCACGCGATCGCTCTCGGCCAGGCGGCGCAGCGGCGCACCCGGGCCGACGAGGTGCTCCTGACCGACCACCTCATCGAGTGTCCGCGGCCGCAGGCGGGCCGCCAGCGGGGCCTGGCGCTGCAGGTTCCGCTGGGCCGCGTCAGCGAACAGGCTCACGTCGGCGGTGGGGCCGGCCGCGTGTCCGGAGGCGGGCCCACGGTGCGGATCCCGAGCTCGACCAGGGCGCGGGCGGGCAATGGCGAGGGGGCGCCGGTCAGGGGATCGGCACCGGACTGGGTCTTGGGATAGGCGATCACCTCGCGGATGTTCTCCTCCCCGGCGAGGATGGCGGCCAGGCGGTCGATCCCGTAGGCGAAGCCGGCATGCGGTGGAGCGCCGTAGCGGAACGCGTTGAGGAGGAAGCCGAACCGGCTCTCGGCCTCCTCGCTGGTGATGCCCAGCGTGGCGAAGATCCGCGACTGGATGTCGCGGCGATGGATACGCACGCTGCCCGATCCGAGCTCCCATCCGTTGAGCACCAGGTCATAGGCCTGCGAGCGCACGGCGAACGGATCGGTGTCGAGGAGAGGGAGATCCTCGGCGTAGGGCATGGTGAACGGGTGGTGCGCCGCCTGCGGGTTCCCGGCGGCATCGACCCCGTCGAACATGGGGAAGTCCACCACCCAGACATAATGATGGGGGCCTTGGCCGACCGGCGGCGAGCCGAGCGTGGCCCGCAGCGTGCCCAGGACGGAGCAGGCGATCCGGTGGGTGTCCGAGACGGCCAGGAGGAGGTCACCCTCCTTCGCACCGGTCTTCTCCAGGACGGCCGCCCGCTCGGTCTCCGACAAGAAGCGGTCGAGGGGCGAATCGAGCCCGAGAGGCTGGGTGCCCGCCCCCGTGCCGGCCGCGTCGCCGGCCGCGTCGCCCGCCGTGACCCGGAACCAGGCCAGGCCCGCCGCACCGGCGCGCTTGGCTTGCTCGACCAGGGAGTCGATGCGCGAACGGGAGAACGACCCACCCTCGGGCACGCGCAGCGCCTTGACATGGGAACCAGAGAAGGCACGCACCTCGGTGTGCGCGAACTCGGTGCTGAGGTCGACGAGCTCCATCTCGAAGCGCAGGTCCGGCTTGTCGGTCCCGAAGCGGTTCAGGGCGTCAGCCCACGTCATGCGCGTGATGGGGGGAGGGCGCTCTCCGGTAGCGGCCTCGGCCGCATCGAGGACGCCCTCGGACACACAGGCCATGACGTCGTCCTGACTGGCGAAGGACATCTCCATGTCGAGCTGGGAGAATTCGAACTGCCGGTCCGCCCGCAGGTCCTCGTCACGCAGGCAACGGGCAATCTGGTAGTAGCGGTCGAAGCCCCCGACCATCAACAGCTGCTTGGCCAGCTGCGGACTCTGGGGCAGGGCGTAGAAGGAGCCGTGGTGCAGGCGGCTGGGCACGGAGAATTCGCGGGAACCCTCGGGCGTGGGGGCCCACAAGAGCGGGGTCTCGACCTCGCAGAACCCCTGCCGGTCCATGGCGCTCCGGATGGCGGCGTTGACCCGGGCCCGCAGGCGCAGGTTGCGCTGCATGCGCGGGCGGCGCAGGTCCACGTAGCGGTAGCGCAGGCGCACCGGCTCGTCGGACTCGTCCCGGTCGTCGACCGAGAACGGCGGCGCATCGGCCTCGTTGAGCACCTCGACGGTGCACTCCCCCACTTCGACCTCACCCGTGGCGAGGCCGGGGTTGACCGTTCCGGCGGGTCGCCGCCGCACGGTGCCCGTGATCGCGATCACCCACTCGCTGCGCACATCGACCTTGTTGTCGATCACGCACTGGATGACCCCGCTGTGGTCGCGCAGGTCGAGGAAGGCGAGGTGCTCACCGTGCTCCCGGCGGCGGGCCACCCATCCGCACACGGTGACCCGGGCACCCTCGTCGGTCGCGCGCAGGACCCCGCAGAGATGGGTGCGCAGGGCCGTGGTCTGGTTCCCGGCCGGGTCGGCCGGGGCGCTGTTCGTTGTCATCACGATGCTTTCTGTCGGATACGTCTGGTGCGTTCGGTCGGTGCGTTCGGTCAGGACAGCAGCGCACGCAGCTCGTCGACGATGTCGGACCGGGGGATGTCGCGCTGTTCCCCGTCGCTTCGCAGCGGGTTGAGGCCAACCGTACCCTCCGCCAGTTCCCTGTCCCCGATGACGAGAGCCACCAGGGCACCCGAGTGATCGGCGCTCTTGAACTGTGACTTCATGGAGCGACCGTCGAAGCCGCGGTCGACCCGGAAGCCGGCACGGCGCAGTTCGGCCGTCAAAAGCACGGCCGACTCACCCCCGGTGACGTCGATCACATAGGCATGGAGCGGGGGCGCCTCGGTCGCGAAGACCCCTTCGGCGTCGCAGGCGATGAGAATGCGCTCGATCCCGAGGCCGAACCCGATGCCCGGGGTCGGGGGACCACCGAGCATCTCGACCAGGCCGTTGTAACGCCCCCCGCCGCCCAGAGCGTTCTGGGCGGCGTCGATGGCCCCCGACGCGAACTCGAAGGTTGTGCGCGTGTAGTAGTCGAAACCGCGGACCAGCCGGTGGTCGACCACGAAGGGCACGTCGAGCGCGTCAAGACCGGCCCGGACGCGGGCGAAGTGTGCCGCGCAGGGTTCGCAGAGGTTGTCGACGAAGCGCGGCGCCGCCTCGGTGACGTCCTCGCACTCGGGCGTCTTGCAGTCGAGCACCCGCAGCGGGTTCTGCTCGAAGCGGGCCTGGTGAGGCCCGCAGAGCTGGGACCGGTGCTCGGCCAGGAACGCGCGCAACAACTCCACGTAGCCGGGGCGGCAGACCTCGTTGCCCATGGAGTGCACCTTGAGGATCACCTGATGCAGGCCGAGAGAGGCGATGAAGTCGAAGGCCAGCGCGATCACCTCGACGTCGAGGTCGGCGTCCGATGGTCCCAGCGCCTCGACGCCGAGTTGGAAGTGCTGGCGGTAGCGACCGTGCTGAGGATTCTCGTGACGGAACGAGGGGGCGACGTACCAAGCCTTCCAGGGGGGCACGGGGTGGTGCTGCACGTAGGCGCGGACAACGGGCGCTGTGCCCTCGGGCCGCAGGGCCATGACCTGACCGTCCCGGTCGACGAAGGTGTACATCTCCTTGCCCACCACATCGCTGCCCTCGCCTATGCCCCGGTTGAAGATGCCCACGTGCTCGACGATGGGCGTGATGGCCAGGCCGTAGCCGGCGCCCTCGACCAGCGCGGCGAAACGGGCCACGAGGCGTTCCCAGCGGGCGGATTCGGGCCACAGCACGTCGTGCATGCCCTTTGGGGTCCGGGCCGGCGCGTCAGCGGGCGCGTCGGAACCCGCAGTCACCTGCTCCCCTTCACGATCAGACCTTCTTGCCCGGGAGCTGGCGGTAGGCGTCAAAGACTCCGTCAAGGTGTTTGAGCGCGTTGATGAGCGAATGCAGATGCGTCGGGTCGGCCAGCTCCACGTCGAAGGCCATGCGGCTGACGCGGTCGGGCGTGGTCGCCGTGCGGGCGGCGACGATGTTCAGGTGGTGCTCGGAGACTACCCGGCTGACGTCGGCCAGCAGCCGGGAGCGATCGAACGCCTGCACCTCAATGGTGGCCACGAAGACGCCGTCGCTGCCCCGGTCCCACTCGACCTCGATGAGGCGCTCCTTCGACAGATCGGCGAGGGAGGCCGCGTTGGCGCAGTCGGCCCGGTGCACCGAGACCCCTCGTCCCTGGGTGACGAAGCCGATGATCTGGTCGCCCGGGACCGGAGTGCAGCAACGGGCGAGGTGGATCATGATGTCGTCGAGCCCTTCGACATAGACGCCGGCGGCGGTGCGCCGGCCCTGGCGTGGGCCGCGGGCACCGCGCAGCGCCGTGGTCGGGAGCTGCTCGTCCTCTCCGCCACGCAAGGCGCGGGCCAGCCGCTGGACGATCGACTGGGCCGAGACCTGCGATTCGCCCACAGCGGCGTAGAGGGCCTCGAGGTCGACCAGGTTCATCGACTCGGCCACCTCGAGCATGGAGGCCGAACCCAGCAGCTTGTGCACGGGGAGCCCGTCGCGTCGCAGGGCGCGGGCCAGCTCCTCGCGCCCGGTCTCGATGGCGTCCTCGCGCCGCTCCCGGCTGAACCACTGGCGGATCTTGTGGCGGGCCCGAGTGGAGGCCACGATCTGCAGCCAATCGCGCGAGGGTCCGGCGGTGGGTGACTTCGAGGTGAAGATCTCGACCGTGTCGGCCGAACTGAGCTGGGTCTCGAGCGGGACCAGCCGCCCGTTGACCCGGGCCCCGATACAGCGGTGGCCCACCTCGGTGTGGATCGCGTAGGCGAAGTCGACGGGTGTAGAGCGGGCCGGCAGGGCGATGACCTTGCCCTTGGGTGTGAAGACGTAGACCTCGTCCTGTTCGAGGTCGAGCTTGAGCGCTTCGAGGAACTCGATCGGGTCGTCCGTCTGGCGGTCGACGTCGGCGATCCGCTGCAGCCACGCCATGTCCGCCGACGCGTCCTCCTTCTCCTTGTAACCCCAGTGGGCGGCAATGCCGTATTCGGCGCGGTGGTGCATCTCGGTCGTGCGGATCTGCACCTCGACGGGCTTGCCGTCGAGGCCGATGACGGTGGTGTGCAGCGACTGGTACATGTTGAACTTGGGCGTGTTGATGTAGTCCTTGAAGCGGCCCTGCACCGGGGCCCAGATCGCGTGGATGGCCCCGAGGGCGGCCCAGCAGTCCTTCTCGCTGGTGACGACGACCCGGATGGCCACCAGGTCGTTGATGTCGTCGAATTCCTTGCCCCGGACCACCATCTTTTCGTAGATGCTCCACAGGTGCTTCGGCCGGCCGGTCACGTCGGCTTCCACGCCCATCTTCTCGAGTCGGTCCCGCACGTGGACGAGCACCCGGGCCAGGTACTCCTCTCGCTGAGGTGCCCGGTCGGCCACCATCTGCTCGATCTCGGCGTAGCGCTTGGGATGCAAGGTGGCGAACGCCAGGTCTTCGAGCTGCCAACGCACCTGCTGCACGCCGAGGCGGTGGGCCAAGGGGGCGTAGACGTCGAACGTCTCCTGCGCCGTGCGGCGCTGCTTCCACTCGGGCATGACGGCCAGGGTGCGCATGTTGTGCAGCCGGTCGGCCAACTTGATCAGCAGGACCCGCCAGTCGTCGGCCATCGCCACGAGCATTTTGCGGATGGTGGCCGCCTGCTGGGCCTCCTTGGAGTCGAACTGCAGGCGGTCCAGCTTGGTAACCCCATCGACCACCTTGGCCACATCGGGGCCGAACGCCTCCTTGATGTTCTCGAGCGAGAGGCCAGTGTCCTCTACCGCGTCGTGGAGGAGCGCGGCGGCCACGGTCTGCGCATCGAGCCCGAGCTCGGCCACGATGACGGCCACGGCGATGGGGTGCGTGATGTACGGCTCCCCCGAGCGGCGGAACTGCCCGTCGTGCGCCGAGAGGGCCAACCGGGCCGCTGCCACGATGCCGCCGGTGTCGTCGTGAGGCCGGTGGCTGGTGAACTCGGCCAGGAGCGGCCCCACCATGTCCTCGAACGCGCGCTCCCCGTCGTCGGTAGCGGGAGTCACCCGCGACAGGGTCACCATCCCTCCACGCTACCCGAACAGGCACGATACCTCGGCACACCTCGCACGCTCCGTGCGGTGCTCCTCAGCGCTTGCGCTTGCCTTTTCCCTTGCGGGGGCGGGGCGGCTGACGGGGGCCGCCCCCGTTTTGGGCCGGCCGATCCAGGACCGCGGTGTTGGTGGCCGAGCCGGGTCGGATGGGCCCGGTGCGCTTCGCCGGACCGCCGCCGCGGGGCTGGCCGCCGGCGGCGATGCTGATCTGGGTGGAGAGGTTGGCGGCCGCTGCCGGGGAGAGGGGCCCGGTCCGATCCCCTCTGGTGGCGAGCCTGTTCTCGAGGGCGATCCAGCGCGGCTCCCGACCCTTCAACATGGAGAGGATCGGCGAGGCGATGAAGATGGATGAGTACGCCCCGCTCAACAGGCCGACGAACAGCGCCAGGCCGTATTCCTGGAGGGTGGACGCGCCCAGGAACTCGGCCCCGATCAGAAGGACGGCCAGCACCGGGATGATGGCCACCGCAGAGGTGTTGATGGAGCGGGCCAACGTCTGGTTCATGGACAGGTTGAT
>Ga0182018_10000835_pt1 | contig 38071 bp, 34 predicted proteins | sample 812P2MmetaG_FD_120490 | JGI IMG/M metagenome (GOLD analysis project Ga0182018, IMG submission 120490) | Permafrost microbial communities from Stordalen Mire, Sweden - 812P2M metaG | ecosystem: Environmental > Terrestrial > Soil > Wetlands > Permafrost | place: Sweden: Stordalen | collected... | reverse complement strand
GGACCAGATTTTTTATTGCAACGCGCGCGGCATCGCGACGCAGGACGCGGTCAACATGATCGTGAACGGCTTCTGCAAGGAAGTGTTCAAGGAACTGCCGATGGAATTCGCCGTCGAAGCGCAGAAACTTCTGGGCGTGAGTCTGGAAGGCAGCGTCGGCTAAAAAAATTTAACCACGGATAACCACGGATAAACACGGATAAACACGGATGGACACGGATGAAAGACCTGATTTGCGGCGTGGCGGAGAATCCAAACTTCTTTTGAAGGCAGAAACGGAAAAGATCATCGGCTTTGCGTTTGAGGTTTTGAATGAAGTTGGTCACGGATTGCATGAGAAGATTTACGAAAATTCGCTGACGGTTCTATTCAAACAGAATGGTGTGGCATTTGACCAGCAACGGCGATTTCCGGTTTTGTTTCGTGGCGTTGAAGTCGGAGAGTTTATTCCCGACCTCATCGCGTTTGGTTTGGCAATCGTAGACGCGAAAGTTATTGATCGAATCACCGACCACGAGCGCGGCCAAATGTTGAATTATTTGAAGATCACGAAACTGCGGGTCGGCTTGATTTTGAATTTCAAAAACGCCCGGCTGGAATTTGAGCGCATTGTTTTATGATTTTTTATCCGTGTTAATCCGTGTCCATCCGTGGTTAAAAAATGAATTTTAGAATTTAGAAAATGAGCAAAACGATATTGGAAATCAAAAATCTCTCGGCGGGCGTCGAGGGCAAACAAATCCTCAAGGGCGTCAGCCTCACCATCAACGCCGGCGAAGTCCACGCCGTCATGGGCCCGAACGGCAGCGGCAAAAGCACGCTCGCCGCCGTGCTGGCCGGCCGCGACGGTTACGACGTGACCGGCGGCGAAGTGCTTTATTGCGGCAAGGATTTGCTCGACCTCGATCCAGAGGAACGCGCGCGCGAAGGTTTGTTCCTCGCGTTCCAATATCCCGTCGAGATTCCCGGCGTGAACAGCACCTATTTTCTCAAGGCCGCCTTCAACGAAATCCGCAAGCATCGCGGCGAGCCGGAACTCGACGCGATTGATTTTCTCGCGCTGGTGAAGGACAAGATGAGGCTGCTCGAACTCAAGGAAGACTTGCTCAAGCGCTCGGTCAACGAAGGTTTTTCCGGGGGCGAAAAAAAGCGCGCCGAAATTTTCCAAATGGCCGTGCTTGAACCCAAGCTCGCCATCCTCGACGAAACCGATTCCGGCCTGGACATTGACGCGCTCAAAGTCGTCTCGCACGGCGTCAACGCCTTGAAGCGCACCGACAACGCGCAGCTCGTCATCACGCATTATCAGCGGCTGCTGAATTTCATCGTGCCGGATTTTGTCCACGTTCTGGTGGACGGTCACATCATGAAAACCGGCGGCAAGGAACTCGCGCTCGAACTTGAGGCGAAAGGTTACGACTGGATTTTGAAGCGCGAAGCCGTTAATGCTTGAGCCATGAATTTGACTGAAGAGCAGCGGCAGCGCGTCACGGCGTGGATTCTGGAAGGCGCGAAGCTTTCGGAAATTCAAACCCGGCTGCTGTCGGAATTCGGCGCAAAACTCACCTACATGGAAGTCCGCCTCCTTGTGGACGATTTGAAATTGACGCCGAAAGACCCGGAGCCGCCGAAAGTTGTCGCGCCACCTGCCGCAGCGCCAACTAAACTCACGGCTGAAAAAAGTCCGGCGCCGGAAGGAACGCTGCCGGCTTCCGGCGTTTCCGTGAGCGTGGATCAAATCACCAAGCCCGGCGCGATGATCAGCGGCACGGTCAAATTCAGCGACGGCCAGATTGCCGATTGGTATCTTGATCAAACCGGACGGCTCGGCGTCGTGCCGAAACAAGCCGGTTACAAACCTTCCGCCGCCGACGTGCAGGAATTCCAGCTCGCCCTGCAACAGGAAGTCGCCAAGCTCGGCTATTGAATTAATTTTGAGTTTTAAGTTTTTAATTTTTAGTTGTGCCGCGCGTCGTTGCGGTTGACTAAAAACTCAAAATTAAAAATTCAAAACTCCCTTCAGACTTGGCACATTGAGCCGCGATGCGCGAAAAATTCCGTGCCTGGGCTGAAACTGCTGAAACTTTTTTCCTCGAAGTCGTTTTCGAGGAACGCCGTGATTTCAAGGCCAAACTGACGCGCGGAATCCTCTTTGGCGGATCAAAACTTTTTCAAGGCGGCGTCAAAATCCGCCGCTGGCTTTACAACGTCCGCATCCTCCGCGACAAAACCCTTGGCGTGCAGGTCATCGCGATCGGCAATCTCACCGTCGGCGGCACGGGCAAGACGCCGGTCGTCGAAAAATTCGCGCGGGAACTCCGCGACGCCGGACGCAACGTGGCGATTCTTTCACGCGGCTACCGTTCCAAACCCGCGCCGCTGCACAAACAGATTCTCAATAAAATCCTGCTCCGCGAGGACCAGACGCCGCCGCGCATCGTGTCCGACGGCAAATCGCTGCTGCTCGATTCCGACAGCGCCGGCGACGAACCCTACATGCTCGCGTCGAATCTGCGCGACGTTGTCGTGCTGGTGGACAAAGACCGCGTGAAAAGCGGGCGCTACGCCATTGAAAAATTCGGCTGCGACACGCTGCTGCTCGACGACGGTTTTCAATACTGGCATCTGCGCGGACGCCGCCACGACGTGGTGTTGATTGACCGCCAGCAGCCGTTCGGCAACGAGCATCTGCTGCCGCGCGGCACGCTGCGCGAGCCGCCGTCGCACCTCGCGCGCGCCCACACGATTTTCATCACCAAGAGCGACGGCAACACCGCCGCACTGCGCGAACGCATCTCCAAATTCAATCCCGACGCCCCCATCATCGAGTGCGTCCACCACCCGCTTTACCTCGAAGATGTGTTCACCGGCGAACAGAAGGATCTGGAATTTTTGCGCGGAAAAAAAGTCGCGTCGTTGAGCGGCATCGCGCAGCCGGAAAGCTTCGAGCACAGCCTCGGCGCGCTCGGCACCGAGCTGGTGTATTCCAAACGCTTCGCCGACCATCACCGTTTCACGCAGCAGGAAATCCTCAACGCCATCAACCGCGCCAAAAAACGCCAGGCCGAGGTCATCATCACCACGCAAAAGGACGCCGTGCGGTTTCCGAAACTGGACCGGCGCGACCTGCCGATCTTTTTCATGCGCGTCGAAATCAAGATCGTCGCCGGCGCGAACGACTTTCAGGATTGCGTGCGCAAAATCTGTTTCCGCTGATGAACACGCTCCTCTACTGGCTGGGCCGCGCGTTCATCGGGTTCATCCAGATGCTGCCGCTGAAATTTGCCGCGCGGCTGGGTCGCGCGGGCGGCGCGCTGGCGTTTCATCTCGACGAGCGCCACCGCCGCGTGGCGCTGGACAATTTGACGATGTGTTTCGGCGGGGAAAAACCGGCGGAAGAAATCCACGCCATCGCGCGGGAAAATTTCCGGCGCATCGGTGAAAATTATCTGTCCGCCGTCAAGACCGCCGCGATGAGTTTTGACTCGCTGCGCCCGCACGTCGAATTCACCGGCCTGGAAAATCTTCCCGCGGCGGTTGACGGAAAACCGCCGCGCAACTCCGTCGTGGCCATCGGCCATTTCGGCAACTTTGAGCTTTACGCGCGGCTCGGAAACGTCCATCCGCACGGCAAATTCGCCACGACGTTTCGCGCGCTCAAGCAGCCCGCGCTCAACCGGCTGCTGCAGGATTTGCGCGGGCGCAGCCCCTGCCTTTTTTTTGAGCGCCGCGCCGATGGCCGCGCCCTGCGCGAATTGATGGCCGGCGGCGGCGTCACGCTCGGACTGCTCGCCGATCAAAGTGCACCCGGCTTGCGCGCCCCGTTTCTCGGCCGCAATTGCAACACCGGCCTCGCGCCCGCCATCCTCGCGTTGCGTTACGGCGCCGAACTTTCCACCGCAATTTGTTATCGCGTCGCGCTCGCGAAATGGCGGCTCGAATTTGGCAAACAAATTCCGACGCACGAAAACGGCCGGCCGCACTCATCCGAAGAAATCATGCGCGACGTGAACCGGGCATTGGAAACCGCCGTGCGCCGCGATCCCGCGAACTGGTTCTGGGTTCACCGCCGCTGGAAGGACTGAAATGAGCGCCGCCTTCAAAATTCAACCACGTCGCGTTCTCGTGCGCGGCGTGAACTGGCTCGGCGACGCGGTCATGACCACGCCCGCGCTGCTGCGCCTGCGCGAAAAATTTCCCGCCGCGCACATCGCACTGTTCACGCCGGAAAAACTGCGCGACCTGTGGCCGCATCATCCGGCGATCAACGAAACGATTTCGTTTGCGCCGGGAGAAAATGTTTTTGCCGCTGCAAAAAAATTGCGCGCCGAAAAATTTGACCTCGCGCTGGTGCTGCCGAACTCGCCACGCGCCGCGTTGGAGGTTTTTCTCGCCGGGATTCCACAACGCATCGGCTACGCGCGCCCGTGGCGGAATTTTTTCCTGACGCAAGCTGTCGCTCTACGCACGGACGCGGTGAAAATGCACAAGCGTTCTGTCACTGAAATCCAAAACTTGATTGTAAAATATCCAGGAGCTCAATTTCGCGTGCCAGAAGCTCAAAAGCAGCCCCATCAAATTCATGAGTATTTACATTTGGCGGGCGCGCTGGGCGCAAATTCCAAAGCGCAGCTCCCCCAGCTTTTTGTAACGCCCGAAGAAATTGAAATAACGAAGATTAAGTTCGGTCTTGAAAAAACTACACAGCCAATTTTGGGTTTGAATCCTGGCGCGGAATATGGCCCGGCGAAACGTTGGCCGGTTGAGCGATTTATCGCCGCCGCAAAGGAAATTCAGCAACGAACAAATTGCACGTTGCTTTTGTTCGGCGGCAAAAGTGATGCGGCAATCACAAACCAAATCGAATCCGCAATCGGCAATCCGCCAGCCGCAGTTTTTAATCTCGCCGGAAAGACTTCGTTGCGCGAGTTGATGGCGTTGATGAAAACCTGCCGCGTCGTTTTGACCAATGATACCGGCCCGATGCACGTCGCCGCCGCGCTCGGCACACCAGTGGCCGCGCTGTTTGGCAGCACGTCATCTGAATTGACCGGGCCAATTTCTTCAGGTGAATTACGCCATCCGATTTTGGAATCTCACGCGCCGTGTTCACCGTGCTTTTTGCGCGAGTGCCCGATTGATTTCCGCTGCATGAACGACATCGGCATTAAACAAGTCGTTGAAACAGTTTTGCGGGTCGTTCGCTGATTTAATTTTCTGTCCGATAAATATCTCTTGACGTTTGCCGCCAACTGTCATAGTGTCCTATGTCAGTAAGTTTTTATGCTCCTGCAAATTGATTTCAAGTCCGGCAAGCCGGTCTATCTGCAACTGGTGGACCAGATCCGCTATGCCGCCGCGTCGGGCGGGCTGCGCACGGGCGAACCGCTGCCGTCCATCCGCCCGCTCGCCGAGGAACTGCGCGTCAACCGCAACACCGTCGCCAAGGCCTACGCCGAGCTGGAAAGCCAGGGCGTCATCGAGACGGTTCCGGGCAAGGGCTGCTTTCTCAAGGAGAGCAATTCGCCGTTCACAAAATCCGCGCGTTCAAAAATTCTGACCAAGGAAATTGACGAGGCCGTCGTGGCGGCGCATCACCTGCAGGTGGACCGCGATGCGTTTCTCGCGCTCGTCAGGGAACGGCTCGACAGCTTCGAACGCAAGGTGAAGGAAAAATCCGACAACGACTAAACCCGCATGAACACTGACTCCCCCATCATTGAAATCCAAAACCTCTCGCGGCGCTACGGCAAGCTGGACGCGGTGAACGGCCTCACGCTGAAGGTGCGCGCCGGGAAATGCTACGGCTTCTTCGGCCGGAACGGCGCGGGCAAAACGACGACGATCAAGTGCCTGCTCAATTTGCTCCGGCCCGATTCCGGCACGGCGCGCGTGTTCGGCCTCGACCCGCGCAAGGACGAAGTCGCCGTGAAATCGCGGCTCGCGTATGTGCCGGACATGGTCGCGTTCTATCCGTGGATGACCGTGAGCGGGACGCTGGAATATCTCGCCTCGTTCCGCAAGCACTGGAATGGCGACATCGAAGCGGATTTGCTCAAGCGCTTTCAGCTCGATCCGAAACAGAAGGCCAGCCATCTCTCGAAAGGCCAGCGCACGCAGCTCGCGCTCATCGGCGCGATCTGTCCGGAGCCGGAATTGCTTGTGCTTGACGAGCCGACGAGCGGCCTCGACCCGATCGTCCGCCGTGAATTCATCGAGACCGTCATCGGCGCGTATCAATCCGGCGATCCCGGCCGCCGCACGGTGTTCGTCTCCACGCACCTGATTTCCGAGTTTGAGGGCTTGATTGACGAATTCACCATCATTGAGCAGGGCCGCGAACTGCTGACGATGGAAGCCGACGCCGCGCGCGACCGTTTCCGAAAAATCCGCGCGCGGTTTTCTGAAATTCCGAAAATGGATTTGTCCAGCGCGTTGAATGTGAAGCAAAGCGGACGCGAAATCGAAATCCTCGCCAACGGCAACAGCGAGCAACTGATGGAAAAATTAAAATCTTGTTCGCCGGAGGAACTGCGCTGTGAATCGCTGGCGCTGGAGGAAATTTTTGTGGCCTCGGACATTTTGAAAAAAGCGAAAGCATGAACGTGCTCGTCAAAAAGGAAATCCGTCTGCTGCTGCCGAGTTTTCTCATCGGCTGCGCGCTGACCTTTTCAAACTTGTTTTTGCTGTGGGAACACCACGACGCCTTAAGCAGCATGTTATCTTTGCTTCCACTGGTGGTCTGCCCGGCGGTGGCGGTGATGATGGCGCTGGACTCGTTCGGCGGCGAGGTCAGTTCGGGAACGTTCACCAACCTGCTCGCGCAGCCGGTTTCGCGGCTGAAAATCTGGGAGACAAAAATCTCGCTGCTCGCGGTTGCGCTGCTGGTGGTCGGCGTTTTGTGGTTTGGCTCGATTTTTTGCATCCGCATTTTTTTCTCCAACAACATCCCCAGCGATTCCACCGCCCTCTACGATTTATTTGTGATTGCGGTGATGTTCGCGCTGGTGGTTTTTTCCGGCGGGTTGTGGACGGTGCTGCTGCTGCGGCAGGTGGCGGCGGCGTTTTGGTTCACGCTGCTCGTGCCGGGCGTGCTCATGGCAATCGTCGCCGGGTTTTTCGCCGATCAGTCCGCCGAATTTTTTACCGGCATGACGGTGAGCGCCCTCGGCCTTTACAGTCTCGCGGGATTTTTCTTTGCACGCTGGCTGTTCATGCGGGCGCAGGATGTGCAATGGTCGGGCGGCACGATTGCCATGCCGGAGATGAGCGGGTTGCCGGCGTGGCTTTCAAGATCGGCGAGCATGCGTGTTCTCCGTCCATGCGCGGCGCTGTGGCGGAAGGAATTCCAGTTGCACCAGTCGCAATTCATCATGGCGTTCGCGCTCCTGTTGCTGCACCTCGGCGTGATTGCCACGCGACGTTTCTGCGATTTAAGCAATTCTCACGACCTGAAATACATCCTCGAAATCTTCTGGGGCTTGTGGCTGGTGATGCCCATGCTCGTCGGCTGCGCGGCGGTGGCGGAGGAACGGAAACTCGGCACGCTCGAAGGCCAGCTCTGCCTGCCGGTGAAACGGCGGACGCAATTCGCCATCAAACTCGCCATTGCGTTATTCCTGTCCGTGCTGTTGGGGGCGGTCATGCCGCTGCTGCTGGAAGGAACGAGAATTTTGCCGGACAATCATTTTGAAATCGGCGGCCTCGAATCCGGCTGGCAAAATCATCTGTCCGTGGCGCAACTCTTTCTGGTGAACTGTCTCGGAACATTCATGGCTCTTCTGCCGCTGCTGACGCTGGCGGGCATCGCCGCCGCTTTCGGCGTGATCTCTTTCTACGTCTCCTCACTCATGCGTAACACGCTGCAAACGCTCGCGCCGTCGGTGCTGGGAATTGGGCTGATGTTTTCCGGGATGGTTGCGATTTCGCAGATGCGGGAGCTGGACCTGGACTTTTTATGGCACGGGCCGCTGCCGTATTTCATCGGCGTGCCGGTGATGCTGGTGACGCTGCTGGCGCTGGCATTCTGGAACTTCCAGCACGTCCGGATGGGATGGCGGATGTGGCGGTGGAACTTTCTCATGCTCGTGCTCGCGCTGGTGTCTGCCGTGGCGGCGACATCGGCGGTTTATCATCGTGCGTGGGAAGAATTAACTCCGTTCGAGCCGCCGCACGGCGCGGCCAGGCTGTCGCAGTCAAACCCTGCAAGCTTGAACGCGCAATGGGGGGACGGGATTTACGTCCATTTGCCCGGTGGAAAAACCTGGATGGCGAATTTCATGCCCGGCCCAAGCGTGCGAAACCCGCTCGCACGGCTGCTGGGCAACATTCAGATCGCCGTGGATGAAGGCAAATTCATCAGCGGCTCGAACTGGTTGACGGTGCAACGCACCGCGCGGGAATACGTCGGCCTCAAGACCGACGGCTCGCTATGGGTTTCAGAAAAGCCCTGGGATTACGAAAGCCGGGACAACGGTGAATGGAAGCTGCACAACGACCCCGAAGCGAAGCAGCTTGTGCTATTCGGAAACGAAACAAACTGGAGCGGCTTCGTTCCCGCCGGCCTCTCGGCGTTGCTCATCAAAAATGATGGAACGCTTTGGCGTTGGGGCGTGACCACCAATTTTGATTTCAAGCACAACCGTTGGCCGGGGTTGCGGGCGTTCACGCCGCAGCGGCTGGGAACGGAATCGAACTGGGCGGAGATTTATGGAAACCGTGGCGGCGCTGAACAAATGTTTCTGCGCAAAAGCGATGGCAGCCTTTGGGCGCGGGCCGATTCCTGGAACACGAACGGCCAGACGCTGCTTCAACTCGAGCCGGGGTTCACCGTTCAATCGGTGAAAAATCTTGGCCGCGAGAAATTTCGCAGCGTCGCACTGGTTTCACATGGATTGCAATTCAGGGTCGGCGTGCGTGACGACGGGACATTTCGCATCTGGGCGGGCGAGCGCTTGCACAAGGGCGTGCGTTACGGAGATTACGAATGGTTTCCCACCGATTTGCAAATCGGCGACGGCACCCACTGGCTCGCCGTGGCCGGCCAAGGCGATAAAATCGTCACGCTCAAGGACGACGGCTCGTTGTGGCTGTGGAATTTTCATTTGAATTTCCAGCGCGCAATAACCTGGGACACGGACCGCTTTGCGCGCGAAATCCAGGACACGCGTCCCGTCCGGCTCGGCACGCACTCGGACTGGACGGCGATTTCGGGCAGTTACGGCAACGTGGCCACGCTCGCCGCCGATGGCAGCCTGTGGTTCTGGCCGCTGGAACGGTCGGATTATTACCGTGATTATGATGATGGCAACGGCTCGCACCTCGAACCGTTGCTGGACATTTCCCACAAGCCGCAATGGCTCGGCAATGTTTTTGGGAAAACGGAGTGAAGTTGAACAACAAAGGAACGAAGTAACAAAGAGGACTTTTTTTGTTCCGCAGGAACAATCGAGAATAGCCCGGCATTTCAATGCCGGGAACAATTGGCAAAATGCCGAGTCCCGCAGGGACGATTGAACGGAAACATTATTTTCAGCCATCCCTGCGGGACTTTTTTGCAGTGACGCCAGACCCGGCGTTAAAACGCCGGGCTATTTTCAAAACGTCCCGTTGGGACATGGGATTCGCGGTTGCCCGAAAATCAAAATCCACCGCGTTGTTTCTATGGCCGACAAAAACTTTGTTTCTTTGTTCCTTTGTGGTAAATCCTTGGCTGTGGAAACCGTCACGCAACTCACCAACCAGCTTGTCGCGTCCTACGCCAAGGCGGGCGGCATCAACCATCTGGACGGCAAAAACCTGCCGTCCAAGCGCGGCGTCACGGACATCACCTGCGATTTATTGCGGCTGCTGTTCCCCGGCTTCTTCGACGAAAAATTGATCCACTCCTCGGAAATCAAAGTGGAGACGGCGGCGTTGCTGGATTCGGTTCTCGGAACTTTGGAGGACGAAATCCGCAAAAGTCTCGAATACCATCCACCCGGCGGCCTCGCCAAAAAGGACATCACGAACGAGGCGCACAAGCTGACGGTGGAATTTCTTGAAAGCCTGCCGGCGGTGCGCGAAATTTTACAGACGGACGTGGAGGCGGCGTTCGACGGCGACCCGGCGGCGGCGAGCAAGGAAGAAATCATCGTGTCGTATCCGTTCATCGAGGCGATTGCCGTCCAGCGGCTCGCGCATGAATTGTATCTGAGAAAAATCGCGTTGATTCCGCGCATCATGACCGAGTGGGCGCACTCGCGGACGGGAGTGGATTTGAATCCCGGCGCGAAAATCGGTTCGCATTTTTTTATTGATCATGGCACCGGCACGGTCGTCGGCGAGACGGCCATCATCGGCAACCATGTGAAGATGTATCACGGCGTGACGCTCGGCGCGAAATCCACGGCGGGCGGACAAAAATTGCGCGGCAGCAAACGGCATCCGACCATTGAGGATCGCGTGACAATTTATCCGGGCGCGACGATTCTCGGCGGCGAGACGGTCATCGGCGCGGGCAGCACCATTGGCGGCAACGTGTTCATCATGGACAGCGTCGCGCCGAACTCGCTGGTGATTTACGACGGCCTCGACATGCGCGTGTTGAGCAAGTCGGACAAAAAAGCGACGGTGGATTTTCAGATTTGACCGGCACGCAATGTTTCAATTACGGCAGCGTGATTTGGTAAATCCCGCCGTCCTGCATGAGGGCGTAAAGTTCGCCGTCCGCATCTTCCGCAAAGCTGTCAATGAGATGGGTTGAGGGCGGGTGCATCATGTCTTGAACGGTCACCTTGTGCGCGTCCTTGTCGTAGCGGAAGCCCCAGATCGTGCCGAGGTTGTAATCGCCGTAAATGTAAATGCCGTCGAGCGCCGGGTATTTTTGGCCGCGATAAACATAGCCGCCAATCACGCACAGGCCGATGCTGTGGTCGGGAAACATTCCCTGCGATTGCAGGTTGGGCCGGTGCGTGTATTCCATGACGGGTTCGATGTATTGCGCGCCGGGCGGACCGGGCTTGAAATGGTGCGCGCCTTCGCGGACGCTCCAGCCGTAATTGCCGCCGCTGGTGATGAGGTCAACTTCCTCCCACAAATCCTGGCCGACATCGCCGCACCACAGGTCGCCGGTCTTGCGGTCGAAACTGTAGCGCCACGGATTGCGCAGGCCGTAGGCGAAAATTTCCTTGCGCGCGCCGCTGTTGATGTCCGGCTCATGGGCGAACGGATTGTCGGACGAAATGCCGTATTGCAATTGATGCTGGTTTCTGCCGCGCCCGGCGGTGGAACGGGTATTGACATCAATGCGGATAATCTTTGCAAGGAGCGTCGCGGTGCTCTGGCCGCTGCCGAACGGATCGCCGCCGTTGCCGCCGTCGCCGAGGCCAAGATACAGACAACCGTCCGGGCCAAAACAAAGTTCGCCGCCCTTGTGATTGCCGAACGGCTGCGGCACTTCGAGGACGATGCGCTCGGTTTTCAAGTCGGCCTGGTCGGGGTCGGTGGCGGAGACGGCGAATTCGCTGATGACGCTGCGGATGGGATAATTCTGCGGCTGCGTGTGCTGGTCGCGCGGATTTCTCTGGTTGTAATAGACGTAAAACAAATGGTTCGTCGCAAAGCCGGGATGAAACGCGATGCTCAACAGGCCGCACTCATTTTCGCCGCCCGCCTTCGGGTCGCGGTCTTCGATGTTGAAAAATTCCTTCGCGTCGCCGCCGTCGGAGCCTTTTTTGACGAGGAGGATTTTCCCCGTCTGATAGACGACGAACATGCGCTGCGAACCGTCCGGCGCTTCGCTCATCCAGACCGGGCGCTCGCCGGTCAATTTGGGAAACACCGGCTGGAGTTCGATTTTCGGCAGCGGCTGGGCGCCGGCGGCAAAAGCCAGGCAGCTCAAAAGCAGCGCCGCGACAATTGAAAATGTTTTCATGAGCGCATAACAAACCCTGTCCGAGCCGAAATGTAAAGCCGGACATTTGTTCTAGGCCGGATTTTCTGGGATTATGCCGTTCACAAACTATCAAGGTAGGGATGGCGCGCTGCGCTGTCCCCGTCGCCGAGCGCAAGCGCCCGCCGTGCCAGCGCCCGTCGCGGCAGGTCAGGCGACGGAAAAACGGAGCGTTTACCACGTTCGTTCCGTCCTGCCGGACGGGGGACGCCGCAGCGCGGCGTCCCTACCACCCTAAAGGTTTGTCAAAGTCATAATCCCGGGATTTTCCGGAGAAACGACTGCCTTTTGCGCTGTTTCGCGGCGGTTGATCATTCCGGCTGAAATCGTTGAAAACGCAACCAAAATAAGGCGCACAAGCGGCTTTCGCGCCGCGCCGGTTGTGGTATGGTGTGGCGAAACAGAACATTGAAGGCGCTCATTGAGACATCCAGAAAACGCACCGAACGGGTCTTTCTCGTCGGCGTGGAATTGAAATCGCGCAGCGCGGCGGACGTGCGCGAATCGCTCGCCGAACTCGCCGAACTGGCGCAGACCGCCGGCGCGGAAGTCGCCGGCGACGGCGTGCAAAAAATGGAATCGCTCTCCCCTGCCACGTTCATCGGCAAGGGCAAGGCGGAGGAATTTGCAAAATTCTGCCGGACCAACGACGCGGACACCGTGATTTTCGACGACGAACTTTCACCCGCGCAAAGCCGCAACCTTGAAAAAATCTTCGAGTGCAAAATTCTGGACCGCACCGCGCTCATCCTCGACATCTTCGCGCAACGCGCCCGCACGCGCGAAGGCAAGATGCAGATTGAACTCGCGCAGTTGCAGCATCTGCTGCCGCGCCTGACAAAATACTGGGGGCATTTGTCGCGGCAATCCGGCGGCATCGGGATGCGCGGCGGCGAAGGCGAGTCGCAGCTCGAAGCCGACCGCCGGAAAGTTTCCGAGCGCATTGATAAAATCGAGCGCGACCTCGACGCCGTCCGCCGCCAGCGCGCGACGCAGCGCGCCGGACGCCAGCGCAGCCAGTGGCCGCTCGCCTCGATTGTCGGCTACACGAACGCGGGCAAATCCACGCTGCTCAACGCGCTCACCGGCGCGGACGTTCTGGTGAAGGACATTTTGTTCGCCACGCTCGACCCGACGACGCGCCGCCTGAAATTGCCGACGAACCAAAACGTGTTGCTCACCGACACCGTGGGCTTCATCAAAAAACTGCCGCACGGGCTTGTCGAGGCGTTCAAGGCGACGCTCGAAGAAGTTGTGCAGGCGGACTTGCTGCTGCATGTCGTGGACATCAGCCATCCGCAGGCCGAGGAGCAGATCACGGCGGTGAATTCCGTCCTCGCCGAAATCGGCGCGGCGGAAAAACCGGTGCTGATGGTTTTCAACAAGATTGACCGGCTCAACGGCGGCGGCGCGTTGAACCGCCTGCACGAAAAATTTCCCAACGCCGTGGCGATTTCAGCGGCGACCGGCGAAGGGATCGCGCCGCTGCTGGCGGAACTCGGCACGCAACTGCGACCGACGCGCGACTTTCTGGAATTGCGCGTGCCGCAGGAAAAGGCCGCCGTCATCGCGCGATTGCACAAAGTCGGGCAGGTTGTGACGAGCCGTTACACCGGCAAGACCGCGCGCTTCAAAGTCCGCATCCCGCCGCATCACCACGCGGAATTCGCGCCGTTTATCGTAAATCAAGCGTAGCGGCTTTCGGCAGAAAGCCGGATAATTCGTTTTCTCCAAAAATACGGCGCCCTGCCGGGATGCCGCTACAATCAAACCGAAAATTTAATTTGAGCCTCGTCACCCCGGCTGCCACAAAATTTGATCTCCGGCTTGCATCGCAGCGGCAATCGGCGTTAAATCTTTTCCATACATTTCAACCGAAGGTTTTTTATGTCACAAACCGGACGCCAGACTCTCAACACCAGCAAGGTTCTCTGTGTCATCATGGGCGGCGGCCAGGGCACGCGGCTGTTTCCGCTGACGAAGGAGCGCGCCAAGCCCGCCGTGCCGCTCGCGGGCAAATACCGGCTCGTGGACATTCCGATTTCCAACTGCATCAACTCCGGCTTCCGGCGCATCTACATTTTGACGCAGTTCAATTCCACCTCGCTGCACGGGCACATTTCGCGGACGTATAAGTTCGACCAGTTCACCAGCGGCTTCGTGGAAATCCTCGCGGCGCAGCAGACGTTTGAAAACACGTCGTGGTATGAAGGCACGGCGGACGCGGTGCGGAAAAACCTCGTCCACTTCCTCAACCACGATTTCGACTACCTCCTCATCTTGAGCGGCGACCAGTTATATCGGATGGATTTCCGCGAGGTCGTCGAGCAGCACGTCGAGAACGGCGCGGAAATCACCGTCGCCACCATGCCGGTCGGACGCCGGGATTGTCACGCGCTGGGCATCATGCAGATAGATGAAAGCCACCGGATCACCCATTTTGCGGAAAAGCCCAAGGAAGCCGGCGCGCTCGATGCGCTGAAAATCCCGGCCAACATGCAGGCGAAACTGGGCATCAAGGGCGGCGAATCATTTCTCGCCTCGATGGGCATTTATGTTTTCAACCGCGAAATAATCCGGGGCCTGCTGGAAAATCCGCTGCCCGATTTCGGCAAGCACATCATCCCGCACGCCATCAATTCGCACCGCGTTTTCTCCTACGTTTTTCAGGGCTACTGGGAGGACATCGGCACCATCCGCTCGTTTTTCGAGGCCAACCTCGACCTCGTCACCGAACTGCCCCGGTTCAATTTCTTCGACATGAGCGCGCCGATCTTCAGCCGCCCGCGCTACCTGCCCGGCTCGAAAATCAACGGCGCGCAGATTGACCACGCGCTCGTCACCGACGGCTGCATCATCAACGGCGCGAAAATCACCAGCAGCATCGTCGGCCTGCGGACGTTTGTCGGCGCGGGCACGGAGCTCCACCGCGTCGTCGGCCTCGGCAGCGATTACTACGAATCCGCCGAATCCGTCCTCCGGCACGAACGCGAGGGCAAGCCGCGCATCGGCATCGGCACCAACTGCCGGATCGAGAACGCCATCATTGACAAGAACGCGCGCATCGGCAACGACGTGAAAATCTCCCCCGCCGGCAAGCCCGAAAACCTGGACCACGAGCTTTACTTCATCCGCGACGGCGTCGTCATCATCCCCAAGAGCGGCATCATCCCGCACGGGACGGTGATTTGAAAAAATAGATCAAACTATCCGCGCTTGCAATTGCTGATGATTGAAGGTTTGCTTTCCAAAAAACAACGCGCCTAGCATCCCGATTACGAGCCGGACTTGAATTTTAAGAAGGCCAAGACCGAAGCGAGTGGGGAGCAGAAGGAATTGGGGGTATAGTGAAAAAATAAGTGCTGGGCAAATTCGGAATGATTTTGAGAATAACACAATTTTGAATTGCCCAAACTTTTTTGATACCATTGCGGCCTCACGGCCTCAAATGAAAACTTAAAAATCCTATGAACTGGAAACAATTATTATGCACAGATCGTTTAAGGACGACGACGAAACAGCCGGAGGAATCACGAAGTGAAATCCATCGTGATTATGGCCGTGTAGTTTTTTCAACTCCCGTTCGACGTCTCCAGGACAAAGCTCAAGTTTTTCCTCTTGAGACAATTGATGCTGTGCGCACTCGCTTACGATACCAACGTAGCAGCGGAAGTAGCCGAATTTTTCAAAGTCATTAAAGAAGAAGTGAATTACAAGCACGTTTACAATGCCAAAGAAACGCTTCGCTTAGAACTACTTGGCCGAAACGTAATTCATTTTTTGCTCGATACGTTCTGGCAAGCGGAACGATCGGAAAAGTCCAAAACATTTCCACAAAAAATTTACAACTTACTTTCCCAAAATTATCGTACGGTGTTTGAATCTCCGCGCGATGAAGAATTGGACCTTCCGGAACAATATCGTAGAATTTTACTTGTGACGGATTATGTTTGTGGCATGACCGACACTTTTGCATTAAATCTTCGGCGAGAACTCCAACATGGATAATGACGTTAATCAATCTTTAGAAGCGTCTCTTCGGCGGCGCTTCGCTGAATTTGTAGGTTCGCGCGGTGTAAAAATTGATGCCGTGCTTCACACGATGCAAACGATGCGAACTCGCGGGTGGACAGTTTTCTTTTTTGGCGGCGTTCCCAGAGGAGTGTTTGACGATGGGAAGAAATATCTCCCGCGTGACATTGATCTTGTGTTTGATGATGAGCATTATTCTTTTTTTGAATCCACTTTTGAGCAACATATTGTTAAACGCAATAACTATGGCGGACTGAAACTGGAAATAAATGATTTTAGAATTGATGCGTGGCCTCTTAGTTCAACGTGGGCGTTTCGTAATGGAATCTTGCCTGACCCGTCTTTTGAAAAACTTCCGGCTACTACGTTTCTAAATATTGACGCTGTAATTGTAGAGGCTGTTCCTCCAAAGTTTAGAAAACGACGAATTTTCGATGCTGGTTTCTTTTCCGGTTGGCGAGACAGAACGTTGGATATTAATTTGAGAGATAACCCATATCCTGCAATATGCGTGGCTAGGACGCTTCACCTTTCAAAAGCTTTCGGTTTTCGACTTTCTTACAATTTAGCCAAATACATACACGAAATGTTAACGAAAATACCCATAATGGAATTATTGAGTGCTCAACAAAGCCATTACGGAAAAATGGAATTTGATGTCGCACGGTTGTTTGAAATTTATCAAAAGCTTGAAAAGCATCTCGAAGGAACGATTCCACAACCGATTGCCTTATTTTCTCTCCGTCCTACACAGCCCAACCTTGAAATGCGCATCAACGAAACCGAACGATACAATTCCCAGATGTTTCGAGGAGATGGCGAACTTTTTGAGGTTATGCGAGAGGTTGCCGTTTACTAAATTAAAGATATCACCCACATTGCTGAAGCATTGGATGCTACACAGCAATTTCTTTATCGTATGCGTCTTTATTCAGAAAATTTTTCAGGAAGCCCGCCCTGCGCCATTTACTTTCCACTCCGCCGCTGCTAAAACTTCCGTGTGCTCAACGCCGCCGCCATCTGGAAAAATCTCAATTCGTGCGCCAGTTGTTTTTGATCGCCGGGGAATTTGTTCAATAATGGTATCGCAATTGCGCGAGCAGCAGATGGTTGCCTTCGACTTTATAGACCATCCGGTGTTCGCCATTGATACGGCGCGACCAATAACCCGCCAGCGCGAAACGCAACGGCTCCGGCTTGCCGATGCCGGAAAAAGGATTGCGCGCCGTGTCCTTGATCAATTCATGGATGCGCCGCGTGATTTGTCTGTCCGCCTGCTGCCAGTGAAGATAATCTTCCCACGCCTGCTCCGCGAAGACGAGCTTCATGATTCCAGATCAATTTTCCGTGCTCGGCCTTTTCCTTTTTGCAGGCTGCCGATGGCGGACAGCAATCGCCGTGCGTTGGCCGGGCTGCGCAGGAGATAGGCCGTTTCTTCGATCTGCTCGTAATCCGCCAGCGAAAGCATCACGACCGACTGGTTGCGGTTGCGCGTGATGAGGATGGGCGAACGGTCGCGGCAGACCTTGTCCATCGTGGAAGCCAGCCCTTCGCGGGCGGCGGTGTAAGTGATCGCTTTCATATATGGACAGCATACTGTCCAGAGGCACCCGCGTCAACGGCGATTCTTCTTCGGACGGCTTTTTATTTTTCCCGCCCTGATCGTATGAGTTGTCGCCAGCGTGTCGCGCAAAACCGGAATCGTTAGTTTGTCTTTGTCACGGTTGGCGGCGATTTTGCTGGCGAGAATCCGTTCCAGCGAAAGCACTTTGAGCTTTTGGCCGCCCAGCGGAATTTCAACGCAATTTTTAATTTCATCCGCGAACGCGCCCAGGCCGTCCATCCGCAGCACGATGTCGAAAAGTTCCGCGCCCGCGCCTGCAAGCATCGGCGGATTGAGCATCGAAGGCGGCACATACGCCGCACCTACGGTTTGCAGCGCGCGGGAAATTTTCAGGTCGCCCAGCTTTTCAAACCACAAGTCCACGTCCTGCGTCACAACCGGCGCGCCCTGCAAGGTGGCGGCGGAAAGTCCGACGACCATGAAACGCACTCGCGCGCGCAGCAACGCCGTCAGCAGGCGGATTTCATTTTCTGCGAATGGCAGTGTGGCGGCCACGGATCAAACTTTTTTGCAATCGTTCCAACGGCGGTTGTTCCAGCAAAATCAGCGTGTGGCGGACGTTGTCGCGATCGGCCTGCGGATTTGCCGCCAGAACGGATTGCGTCCGCGCCGCCAGACGCCGCGCCCAACGCCGGGCCTGCGCGGCGCGGGTTTGCCGGATGGAAGCGCGCTGTTTCATTTGCGCCCCAAATTTAAGCGGTTTCGCCGGATTTGTCACCGCCATTTACTTTCCGCCGCGTCGCTGCTAAAACTTCCGCGTGCTCAACGCCGCCGCCATCTGGAAAAATCTCAATTCACCGCGCCGGCTGTTTTTGATCGCCGGGCCGTGCGTGATTGAAAATGAAAAGCTCTGCCTGCAAGTCGCCGCCTCGCTCAAAAAAACCTGCGCCGCGCTCGGCATTTTCTACGTCTTCAAGGCCAGCTTCGACAAGGCGAACCGCACGTCCGGCAAATCCTTTCGCGGGCCGGGCGTCGAGGCCGGATTGAAAACGCTCGCCAAAGTCCGCGAGAAATTCGGCGTGCCGGTGCTGACGGACGTTCACACCGAGGCGCAGGCCGCCGCTGCGGGCGAGGTCGTGGACATTTTGCAAATCCCCGCGTTCCTCTGCCGCCAGACGGATTTGATTGAGGCCGCCGTCGCGACCGGCCAGATAGTGAACATCAAAAAGGGCCAGTTCCTTTCGCCGCAGGAAATGGGCCAGGTCGTCGCCAAAGCCAGAAGCGCCGGCGCGGAAAAAATTCTTGTCACCGAGCGCGGCACGACCTTCGGCTACAACAATCTCGTCGCCGACCTGCGTTCGATTCCCATCATGAAGTCATTTGGCTTCCCGGTGATTTTCGATGCGACACATTCCGTCCAATTGCCCGGTGGTGGTGGCGACCGGACCACGGGACAGCGCGAATTTGCGCCGGTGCTGGCGAAGGCGGCACTCGCCGTCGGTGCGAACGGCTTGTTCATTGAGACGCATCCGCAGCCGAACAAAGCCTTGAGCGACGGGCCGAACATGATTCCGCTCGGCGAAATGGCAACGGTGTTGCGCTCGTTGTTGAAAATTTACGAAGCGGCGAAATGAAGTATCAATTAAAAGATTTTAACAGAAATGTTCCAGACGACGACTTGCTCGGCGACTTAAAATTAGTTGCTGAAAAACTTGGGCTTAACAAAATTTCATCGCGGCAATATGACGACAATGGAGGTAAATATGCAGCGGCAACAATCGGAGTTCGTTTTGGTGGTTGGAACAGTGCATTGAAAAGAGCGGAGTTGAATTTGGTGCAAAGAAGAGATGTTTCCGAAGTTGAATTGTTTAAGAATTTGGAAGAAGTGTGGATCGGCATTGGTCGTCAACCGACATTTCGTGATATAAAACCTCCGATTTCTAAATTTTCTACTCATCAATATGTTTCTAAATTTGGTGCTTGGCGCAAGGCTCTTGAAGAATTTGTTGATTACATCAATTCAACAAATCTGACTGAACAAAGCGTAGATGAAATAGAAGAAAAGGTTGTTGAAAAATTTGAAACGATATACAAACACAAAACAAAACGATTACCAAGCGAACGATTAAAAGTTCAAGTTTTGATGAGAGATGGAAACAAATGTAAGCTTTGCGGTATTGTTTTAACTGGCGACAACATCCATTTTGACCATGTTAAACCTTGGTCGAAAGGCGGCGAAACTGTATTGGAAAATCTTCAAATTCTTTGCATTAAACACAATCTCGCGAAAGGGAATTTGGAGTAACTGCGTTAAATTTTTCCATTTTGAATTCCATGCCCGCAAAAATTTCAGCCGCCATCCGCCAACGCGCCGCGCGCATCAAATTATTTTTGTGCGACGTGGATGGCGTGCTGACGGACGGCTCGATTTTCATCGGCGGCGAGCGCCCGCCTTCGCTCAAAAGCTTCGGCGCGGCAGGCGAGTTCAAACAGTTCAACATCCGCGACGGCCTCGGCCTCGTGCTGGCGCGGCGCGCGGGCTTGAAAATCGGCTGGGCTTCGGCGCGTCCATCGGCGGCGACGAAATTGCGGGCGCGCGAATTGAAAATTGATTTTCTCATCCAGCAAAAAGACCGGTTGAGCAAGACCGGCGCGATTGAAAACCTTCTGGCGCAGGAAAAATTGAGTTGGAACGACGTTTGTTTTGTCGGAGATGACATAGTGGATTTGGGGCCGTTGAAGCGCGCGGGATTTTCGGTCGCGGTCGCGGACGGCGTGGCCGAGGCGAAGGCGGCGGCGCATTTCGTCACGCGGGCCAAAGGCGGGCGCGGTGCGGTGCGTGAGGTGGTTGAAATGATTTTGCAGGCGCAGGGCAAATGGGAACCGTTCGTGACATTTTATTCAACGTGACAAGCGACGTGTGACAGGTGACAAGAAAATCCAAAACCCGTGGCGCGTGGCGCATCGTGCCCGCCGTCAACCACCGCGTGCCGCATTTTCCCTGGCGATTTTGCTGTTTTTCATGCCGTCGGCAGCCCGCGCGCAGCAGAACACGATGAGCAGCGCGACCGATTTCACGTCGGTCGAGCGTTATGAAGCGCCCAACCAGCAGCAGGTGAAGACCCGGCTGTCCGGCGCGGAGGCGTGGCCGTTGTCGGGCGGCCTGCTCGAAGTGAAGCGGTTCAAGCTGGAATCGTTCGCGACCAACGGCAGGCCGGAGGTGATCATCACCGCGCCGCAATGTGTCTATGACCAGGTGAACGGCCTGGCCAGTTCGCCGGGGCACTTGCAATTGCAGAGTGGCGATGGAAAACTTCGCGTCGAGGGCGACGGTTTTTTGTGGCGGCAAAATGATTCCTTGCTCACCATCTCGAACCGTGTGCATACCGTGATTGAAAACATGCCGGAAATGAAACCCGCACCATGAAATCCGTTTACATCATTGCCACCGCCGTTTTGTGCGGCATGACCGCCCCGGCGCAGACGAACGCACCGGCACCGCGCCCGCCGACGGTGATTGATTCGGAATCGGCGGTTTTTGACCCGAACGGACATCAGGTGACCTATCGCGTCCATGTACGCGTGAACGATCCGGAAATGAAACTGACCTGCGACTGGCTGGTAGCCGATCTGCCGCAGGCGGGCGGGCGCGTGGATCACATCGTCGCCACGACCAACGTGGTCATTGACGGGACGGATGCCAAAGGCCAGGCCATGCACGCGACCTGCGCCCGGGCGGTCTATGATTACAAAGAGCAAAATGGCGCGACGAATGAAACGGTGTGGTTGACCGGCAACGCCAAAGTGGAGAACGTCCAGTGGACCATAACCGGCGAACCCATCATTTGGGATCGTGTCACCGGCAGCGTGACCGCCTCGAACCAGGTAATGACACTGCACCAGAACCTCGCCGGCGCGGCCACAAAAACCAATTCCCCGCCAGCCAGAACAAATGTCCCGCCCGGAAGCATTGACAACATTGACAAAAATCTTCACTCCAAAAATCAGTTTTGATTATAAAATGGAAATTTCCGCGGACAAATCGGACGGCCTGCTGCTCGCCACGGAAAAACTGGCGAAGGTGTATCGCGACCGGCGCGTGGTCAACGGCGTGTCGGTGACGGTGAAGGCGGGCGAAATCGTGGGGCTGCTCGGCCCGAACGGTGCGGGCAAGACGACGACGTTCAACATGGTCGTCGGCATCGTGAAACCGGACGAGGGCGCGGTGAAATTTTCCGGGCGCGACATCGCGGGGCTGCCGATGCACAAGCGCGCGCGGCTCGGCATCGGTTATTTGACGCAGGAACCGTCCGTTTTTCGCAAGCTGACGGTCGAGGAGAACATTCTGGCGATTTTGGAGACGTGCAAACTTTCCGGCGACGAACGCGCGGTGCGGTTGAAGTATCTGCTGGAGGAACTCGATTTGACGCCGCTGGCGAAGAGCCTGGCGTATCAATTGAGCGGCGGTGAAAAGCGGCGGCTGGAGATCACCCGCGCGCTGGTGACGAGTCCGAAACTGCTGCTGCTCGATGAACCGTTCAGCGGCATTGACCCGATTGCGGTTTATGAGGTGCAAAAAATCGTCCGCCGCCTGAAGGCGCGGGGGCTGGGGATTTTGATCACCGATCACAACGTGCGCGAGACGTTGAAATTGATTGACCGCGGCTACATCATCCACAAAGGCGAGGTGCTGGTCGAAGGCAGTTCGGAATTTCTGGCGAACGACCCGAAGGCGCGGGAAATTTATCTGGGGCCGGAGTTTAATTTATGAATCGTGAATCGTTAAAACGTTGAATCATTGCGCGGGGGCGGCCACAATCCGCTTCAACGATGTAACGGTTTAACAATTCAACGAAGATTATGGAACGCCAATCCGCCACCGTCGAACAGTTGTTCAAGGAACAGGCCGGAGCGCTGCAAATGCGGCTGCTCGGCGGCGGGGACAATCTCAAGCGCGTCATCCGCGAGCCGACGGTGAACCGCCCCGGCCTCGCGTTGAGCGGGTTTACGCGCTACTTCGCCTACAAGCGCATGCAGGCGATGGGACACGCGGAGGTTTATTACCTGCGCTCGCTGTCCTTCGGCGAACGCGAGACGCGCTACGCCTATTTGTTCGCCTACAAAATCCCGTGCGTCGTGTTCAGCCGCGGGCTGAAGCCGGACAGGGAATTTCTCGCGGCGGCGGCGCAGGCGGGCGTGCCGATTTTCCAGACGCCGCTGGTGACGATGAAATTCATCAACCTCGCCACGCTGGCGCTGGAGATGATGTTCGCCCCGCGCGGCTCGGAGCTGGGCAGCATGGTGGACATCCTCGGCGTGGGCGTCATCATCCGTGGCGAAAGCGGCATCGGCAAAAGCGAGGCCGTGCTCGCGCTCATCGAACGCGGCTACAGCCTGGTGGCCGACGACGTCGTCAAGGTGACGCTCGTGGACAACCGCGAGGTGCTTTGCACCAGCGCCGAGTTGACGCGCGACCACATGGAGGTGCGCGGCATCGGCATCATCAACGTCGCGGCCATGTTCGGCGTCAAAAGCATCCGCACGGAAAAAACCCTCGACCTCATCGTCACGCTCAAGCAGTGGGACGAAGTCAAGGACGTGGACCGGCTTGGCATGGAACAGGAATTCGTGAAGGTGCTTGGCGTGGACATTCCGCACATGATCATTCCCGTGCGGCCCGGCCGCGACCTGGCGCGGCTGGTCGAAGTCGCCGCGTTCTCGGCCAAGCTGAAGAAATCCGGCCACAACGCCGCGGAAAAATTGAACGAACGGCTTATCGCCCAAATGTCCGCCGCCTCTGCCGCCGAAGAGTAAATTCCATTGGCTAAATCACGCGGTTGCAATTAAAATGTCATGAGCAAGCCAATGAGCGCGAAAAAAACGCCGGACGGCGAGTTTCTCACCCAGGAACTCACCATTGTGAACAAGCTGGGCATCCACGCCCGGCCCGCCGCGATGTTTGTCAAGACGGCCAACCGGTTCGCGTGCGACGTGTTTGTCGAAAAGGATGGCGAAAAAATCAACGGCAAAAGCATCATGGGCCTGATGATGCTCGCCGCCGGCCCCGGCAGCAAACTCACCCTGCACGTCAAGGGCGCGGACGCGCCCGCCGCCATCGCCGAACTCGAAGACCTGGTCAGACGGAAGTTTGATGAGGAATGAAGCTGCGCCGGTTTCCAGTTTGAGATTTGCGACTTTACAACTACGGGGGCTTTTCAGTGTTTCAACTTGAAACTTGCAACCTGAAACTTGAAACTTCGTTCATGGCTGCCGCTGAAATTGACATCAAATACGTCGCACATCTCGCGCGCATCGCGCTCACGCCCGACGAGGAAAAAAAACTCGCCGCGCAACTCGGCAACATCCTCGGCTACATCGAAAAGTTGCGCGAGCTGGACGTGACCAACGTCGAACCGACCGCCCACGCCGTGCCAATGGTCAACGTGACGCGCGCCGATGAAGTGCGCCCTTCCTTGCCGCACGAAGACGCGCTCCGCAACGCGCCGCGCGCGACCAACGGACTTTTCATCGTGCCAAAAATCGTCGAGTAATTTCCTTTCATGCTGAACCAACTCACGATTTCCGAGCTCACGGCCAAACTTGCCAGGCGCGAAGTCTCCGCGCGCGAGGTGATGCAGTCGTGTCACGATCAAATTTCGCGCGTGGACGGGAAAATTCACGCGTTCATCAGCCATGACGCCGCGGATGCGCTGGCGCAGGCTGATGCCGCTGACAAATTACTTTCGCAAGGCGGCAGCGGCGCAAGCCGCCCGTTGCTCGGAATTCCCGTCGCCATTAAGGACGTTCTGGCCGTCAAAAACCAGCCGCTCAACTGCGCGTCGAAAATCCTCGGCAAATTCATTTCGCCCTACGACGCGACGGTGATTGAAAAACTGAAAGCGGCGGGCGCGATTGTTTTTGGCCGCTTGAACATGGATGAGTTTGCGATGGGCAGCTCGACGGAAAATTCCGCGTTCGGCGTCACGCGCAATCCGTGGGACACCAAACGGATTCCCGGCGGCTCGTCCGGCGGCTCGGCGGCGGCGGTCGCGGCGGACGAGTGCATCGCGAGTTTGGGCACGGACACCGGCGGTTCCATCCGCCAGCCCGCGGCGTTGTGCGGCTGCGTCGGGTTGAAACCGACTTACGGTCGGGTCTCGCGTTACGGCCTCGTCGCATTTGCAAGTTCGCTGGATCAAATCGGGCCGTTCACAAAAGACGTGCGCGACTCGGCGACAATGCTCGGCGTTTTGAGCGGCGTTGATTCGCGCGACTCGACGAGTGTGCCGCAGCCGGTTCCAAATTACACCGCCGCGCTCGACGGAAATATCAGGGGGCTGAAACTTGGTTTGCCAAGGGAATACATGATTGGCGGTCTCGATGCGGAAGTGAAAGCCGCCGTGGACGCCGCCGTGAAAAAATTTCAGGAACTCGGCGCGGAGATTGTGGAGATTACCCTGCCGCACACAAATTACGCGGTGGCGGCTTACTACATCATCGCCACGGCGGAAGCGTCGGCGAATCTGGCGCGGTTCGATGGCATCCGCTACGGCGCGCGGGTGGACGGAAATGATCCGATGGAATTGTATTCCAAGACGCGCGGCGCGGGTTTCGGCGCGGAAGTGAAGCGCCGAATCATCCTGGGAACTTACGTTTTGAGCAGCGGTTACCACGACGCGTATTATTTGCGCGCACAAAAAGTCCGCACGCTCATCCGCGATGATTTTTTGAAGGCGTTTGAAAAGGTGGACGCCATCGTCACGCCGACTTCACCGACGGCGGCGTTCAAGATCGGCGAAAAATCGGACGACCCGTTGCAGATGTATCTCTCGGACATTTTCACGATTTCGTGCAACCTCGCCGGAATTTGCGGCTTGAGCCTGCCGTGCGGTTTCACCAAAATTCCCAGACTGCCAGTCGGCCTGCAATTGCTGGGCAAGCCGTTTGGTGAGGAAACCCTTTTGAAAATTGCGCATGCTTTTGAACAAAACACCCCATGGCACAAGGAAAAGCCGCCGCTGGCAGCCTGATTCTTCCAACCGTCCCGACGGATTTCTTGAACGGAAAATTATGGTTGCTTTCAAAGTAACCAGATAGTTACCATTCAGATTTATGCTGCGGCAAGCCAGGCCAGCGAACAGCACGCCGGAACGGAATCCCGAACGCACGCGCGAACGGATTCTGTCCGCCGCGCTCAAGGAATTTGCGGCGAAAGGTTTTGCCGGGGCGCGCGTGGACGCGATTGCGAGCCGCGCGTCCATCAATAAGCGGATGCTTTACCATTATTTCGGCAACAAGGAGGGTTTATTCCGCGCGGTGTTGCGCCATAAAATCGCCGAGCGGCGCGCCTGGGCGGCGAATTTGTCCAGCGACCCGGCGGAACGGCTGCCGTTCTGGTTCAAGACCGGGTGTGATGACGCGGATTGGATCCGCCTGCTTGAATGGGAGGCACTGCAAACCGACGGGCAAAAGGTGATTGACGAAGATGAACGGCGCGCGCTGACGGAGGATTGGTTGAAACGGCTCCGCCAGCGGCAGGCGCGCGGAGAATTATCGTCTGAATTCGACGCGCGCCATCTGGCCCTGGCGATGCAGTCGTTGACGATGTATCCGATGGCATTTCCACAGTTGACGCGTTTTATCACGGGCAAATCCATTTTCGATCCGGAATTCCAGCATGACCATGCGGACTTTTTGAGAAAATTTGCCGTGATGTTCCGCCCGAAACCGGGCCGGCCGGTGAAAATCAATTTCAAACAATAAGCACCGCATGAAAACAAGTTTCCTGGTTTTGACGGTTGCCGCCGTAGTTTTGGCGCTTTCCCTTGCCGGTTGTTCGCGGCCCGTCAAAAAGGAAGCGGTTGCCCCCGTTCTGGTGGCGAAGGCCATGGCGACAAACGTGCCCGTGCAGATTGACCCGCCGCCGGTCGGCCATGTGATGCCGCTGACGACGGTGACAATCCATTCGCAAATCCAGGGCATGATCAGCGAGGTGCATTTCAAGGAGGGTCAGGAAGTGAAGCAAGGAGACCTGTTGTTCACGATTGATCCGCGCCCGTCGCAGGCGGCCCTGGATCAGGCGCGCGCGGCGCTGGAACGCGACCTGGCGCAGTTGGAATACGCGAAAATCAATTTCGCGCGCGAGCAGAAATTGTTCGACCAAAAATTGATTTCCCAGGATGAACTGGACACCAACCGGGCAAGTCAGGACGCCTTGGCCGGCACGGTGGCGGCGGACCGGGCGGCCATCACGAACGCGCTGTTGAACTTGGACTATTGCGAGATCCGCGCGCCGGTTGATGGCCGGACCGGCGGCCTGCAAGCTTACGCTGGCAACGTCGTCAAAGCGCCGGACGACACGCTGCTGACCATCAACCAGATTCATCCAATTTATGTCGCGTTCGCCGTGCCGGAGCAATACCTGCCGGTGATCAAAAAGGAAATGCGCACCAAAACGCTGAAGGTGACGGCGATGTATGAAAACATGGACGTTGTTGTTGACCCACCGCAGGGCGAATTGACCTTCATTGACAACAGCGTTGACCAGACCACCGGGCAGATTCAACTTCGCGCCACTTTTCTCAACGTGGACAGCGCCTTGTGGCCGGGGCAGTTTGTGACGGTGACGTTGACGCTTTCGGAACTGTCGAATGTCATCGTCGTGCCGTCGCAGGTGGTGCAGACCGGGCAAAAAGGCCAGTTTGTCTATGTTGTGAAACCCGATCAAACCGTTGAAGAACGTCCGGTGACCACCGGCATCACGTATCAAACCGAAACAGTGGTGGAAAAAGGCTTGTCGGCCGGTGAAACGGTCGTGACGGACGGCCAGTTGCGCCTTGCGCCGGGCGTGAAAGTTAGCGTCAAAAGTTCCATTCAGCCCGCGCCAACGGTTCCGTCCACCAACGCGCCATGAGCGTCCCGGAGCTTTTCATCCGCCGGCCCGTGATGACCACGCTGGTCATGGCGGGCATGCTGTTGTTCGGCCTCATCGGTTTTCTTCAGTTGCCGGTCAGCGATCTGCCCAGCGTGGATTATCCCACGATCCAGGTTTCGGCCAGTCTGCCCGGCGCGAGTCCTGAAACGATGGCTTCCGCAGTCGCCACGCCGCTGGAAAAGCAATTTTCCATCATCGCGGGCGTGGATTCGATGTCGTCCATCAGCGCGCAGGGGCTTTCGCAAATCACAATCCAGTTCACGCTGGCGCGCAACATTGACGCGGCGGCGGCGGACGTGCAGGCGGCCATCGCGCGCGCGGCGAAACAACTGCCGCCGAACCTGCCCAGCCCGCCGACTTACCAAAAAGTCAATCCGGCCGATTTGCCGGTCGTTTTTCTGGCGCTGTCGTCGCCGACACTGCCGCTGTGGACGGTGGACGATTACGGCGAAAATTTGCTGGCGCAGCGCATCTCGATGATCAACGGCGTTGCGCAGGTCGGCATTTTCGGCTCGCAGCAATACGCCGTGCGCATCCAGGTGGATCCGAACAAACTCGCGGCCTACGGCCTTGGCATTGACACGGTCGAGCAGGCGGTGGAAGCCGGCAATGTGAACCAGCCGCTTGGCACGCTTTATGGCCGGCACCAGGCGTTCACCGTGCAGGCCAGCGGCCAGCTTAAAAACGCGGCGGGTTTCCGCCCGATGATTGTCGCGTATCGCAACGGCAATCCCGTGCGCCTGCAGGAACTCGGCAACGTCCTCGACAGCGTGCAAAACGACAAGATGGCGGCGTGGTATGACAACACGCGTGCGATCGTTTTGGCCGTGCAACGACAGCCGGGCGCAAACACGGTGCAGGTGGTGGACGACATCAAGAAATTGCTGCCGCAGTTCCGCGAGCAGATTCCGGCGGCGGTCCACTTGGACGTTCTTTTCGACCGTTCACAAGGCATTCGCAAATCGGTGTCCGACGTGGAGCGTACGTTGATGCTGACCGTCTTTCTGGTCGTGATGGTCATTTTTATTTTCCTCCGGAATTTGTCGGCGACGATCATTCCGAGCCTGGCGCTGCCGATGTCCCTCATTGGCACGTTCGCGGCAATGGCGCTGCTCGGTTACAGCCTCGACAATCTTTCGCTGATGGCGCTGACATTGTGCGTCGGCTTCGTCGTGGATGACGCCATCGTCATGCTGGAAAACATTGTGCGCCACATGGAAATGGGCGAGCCGCCGATGCTGGCGGCTTTCAACGGCGCGAAGGAAATCGGCTTCACGATTATTTCGATGACGCTGTCGCTCTCGGCGGTGTTCATTCCGGTGCTGTTCATGGGCGGGCTGCTCGGACGTTTGCTGCATGAATTCGCGGTGACGATTGTAGTCGCCGTGCTCGCGTCCGGTTTTGTTTCACTGACCTTGACGCCGATGATGTGCAGCCGTTTTGTCCATCCGGCGGCGCACGGCACAAAACATGGCCCGCTTTACAACGCCTTTGAGAAATTTTTTGAGGGACTGCGCAACGGCTACAACCGCACGCTGCAAATTGCCATGCGCCACCGCCGGACAACGCTCATGGTGTCACTCGTGATTTTTGTGGCGACGATGGTTTTGTTTTACGTAATCCCGAAAGGATTTTTCCCCGATGAGGACACCGGCCAGATTTTCGCCATCACCGAGGCGTCGCAGGATGTTTCGTTCGAAGCGATGCGCGAACATCAGATGGCCGCCGCAAAAATCGTCGCCGACGATCCGAACGTGGACGGCTTCATGTCGGCCATCGGCGCCGGCGGCTCGTCCGCCAGCCTGAACAACGGGCGCCTGTTCATGCGTTTGAAGCCCGCCTCGGAGCGCAAATTGAACGCAAACCAGATCATCCAGGAGTTGCGGCCGAAATTTGCGCAAATACCGGGCATGAGCGTCTTCATGCAAAACCCGCCGCTTATCCGCGTCGGCGGCATGTTGACCAAGGCGCTCTATCAATACAGCCTGCAGGACACCGATACGAAGGAGCTTTTTCACTGGTCGCCGTTGCTGATGAATAAAATTGGAGAGGACAAAGGCACGTTTCAGGACGTGACCAGCGACTTGCTCGTCGCCAATCCACAGGTCAATGTTGAAATCAACCGCGACAAGGCCGCCGCGCTCGGCGTCACGCCGGAGCAGATCGAAAACGCGCTTTACGATGCCTATGGTGAGCGCCAATCCTCCACGATTTATGGCGACGTGGCCGAATACTGGGTTGTGTTTGAAGTCCTGCCGCAATTCCAGCTTGATCCCGCCGCGCTCGCGCAACTTTACATCGCCAGCGCCAACACCGCCAGCAACGGCACGCCGATAATTGTTCCGTTGAGCGCCGTCGCCAAACTGACGCGCGACATCGGGCCAACCACCATTTCCCACGTCGGCCAGTTGCCGTCCGTCACGATCTCATTCAACCTCGCGCCCAACGTTTCCCTCGGCACGGCGGTTGAGCACTTGCAGAAAATTGAAGCCGACATGCATTTGCCGGCGACCATCACCGGCAGTTTTCAAGGCTCGGCGCAGGTCTTCCAATCGTCCGTCAAAGGACTTGGCCTGCTGCTCATCGCCGCCATCCTCGTCATTTATATTATTCTCGGAATCCTTTACGAAAGTTTCATTCATCCGTTGACGATTTTATCCGGTTTGCCGTCGGCAGGCTTCGGCGCGCTGATCACGCTGATGATTTTCGGACTCGACCTGAACATCTACGGTTTCGTCGGCCTCATCATGCTCGTCGGCCTCGTGAAGAAAAACGCCATCATGATGATTGACTTCGCCATCGAGGCGCAGCGTGGCGGCAAGCCCGCCGCCGAGGCGATCCACGAAGGCTGCCTGTTGCGCTTCCGCCCGATCATGATGACCACGATGTGCGCGCTGATGGCCACGCTGCCCATCGCGTTGGGCTTGGGCGCGGGCGGCGAATCGCGCAAGTCGCTCGGTCTCACGGTCGTCGGCGGATTGGTCGTCTCGCAATGCCTGACGCTTTTTATCACACCGGTGATTTATCTGTATCTTGAATCGTTCCAGCAATGGTTCTCCCGCAAACACACCAAACGCGCCACCCTCCAAACCGACATCAATCCGGCGGCGGCTTGATTTTCAAATTTACGCGGCAAAAAAATCCGTGTGCATCCGCGTGCATCCGTGGTTAAACTTTTTACGGAATGGAATACGAAGCCGTCATCGGGCTGGAAACGCACGTCCAGCTCAAAACAAAATCGAAGATGTGGTGCGGTTGCGCGAACCAATACGGTTCCGAGCCGAACACGAACGTCTGCCCCGTCTGCCTTGGAATGCCCGGCGTGCTGCCCGTTGCCAACGAAGAGGCGCTGCGGCTCACCGTGCTGACGGGTTATCTGCTCAACTGCGAAATTCCCCGCTTCGCCAAGTTTGACCGGAAGAGTTATTTCTACCCGGACATGCCGAAGAATTACCAGCTCACGCAATACGACAGGCCGTCCACGGCCAACGGCTTCGTTGAATTTGAATTCAACGGCGGTCTTGCCCGCGTCCGCATCACCCGCGCGCATCTGGAGGAGGACGTTGGCAAAAGTTCTCATTTCGACCGCCACAGCGGCGTGGATTTCAACCGCGCCGGCGTGCCGCTCATGGAAATCGTTTCCGAACCAGACATCACCAGCGCCGACATGGCCTACGAATACCTCAACGCGCTCAAGGACATTTTGATCTACGGTGGCGTGAGCGATTGCGACATGGAAAAAGGCATGGTCCGCTGCGATGTGAACGTCTCCGTGCGGCTTGTCGGCTCCAAGGAACTCGGCGCGAAAATCGAGATCAAAAACATGAACAGCTTTTCCGGCGCGCGCCGCGCGCTCGAATACGAAATCCCGCGCCAGATTGAAGTCATCAAAAAAGGTGGCAAGCTCGCCCAATCCACGCGCCGCTGGGACGACGTGGCGGGCGTGACCGAAGAAATGCGCACGAAAGAGGACGCGCACGATTACCGCTATTTTCCCGATCCCGACCTGATGCCGCTCGCGCCGACGGACACATGGCTCGCCGAAGTGAAATCGCGCGTCGTGGAATTGCCGCTCGCCCGCAAGCAGCGATTCATGCGCGATTACCGATTGCCAGCATCGGACGCGGAATCTTTCGTGAACGACGTGACGCTGGGAAATTATTTCGAGCCGATTGCGAAACGGTCAAAAAATCCAAAAGCAGTTGCCAATTGGGTCATCAATAATCTCCGCGCGAAGCTCACAGAGCGAAATAAATTCATCACGGAACAAATTGCCTATCAGTCTCAATTTGGAGAAGGCGAAGTGTTGATGGCAAATGAGAAATTTTCTGCTGAGGTTGCGTCACATAACCTCCAATCCAGCGAGTGGAAGCTTGAGTCGCTCGATGACCTTAAATTCAAACCGGAAGCCATTGTTGAACTCGTTGAGTTGGTGGATGCCAAAACCGTGAGCGGTTCCGCCGCGCAGCAGGTGTTCGCCGAGATGTTCGACACCGGCAAGGCACCCGCTGTAATTATTCAGGAAAAAGGTCTCGCGCAGGTCAGCGACATGGCTACGATTGAAAAATTCTGCGACGAGGCGATTGCCGCCAATCCAAATCCCGTGGCCGATTACAAGGCCGGCAAAGTCGCTGCGCTCAATTCGCTCAAAGGCCAGGTGATGAAACTTTCCAAAGGCAACGCCAACCCCGCGCTTGTCGGCGAAATTTTGGAAAAGAAGTTGAAAAGTTAAACGGGCTTCATCCACACTGATGACATAACCCATGCGCTTGAAAACCGGACTGGTATTATTTTTGGCTCTCGCGGGCTTGCGGGCATTGGCGGCGGATGAAGCGCCTGCCGATTGGATTGATCCCGATACCGGCCATCGCGTCATCCGCATTTCCACCGAACCGGACAGCGCGAGCCTTTATTTTCACCAGAACTTTTTTTCGCCCAAGGGCGACCAGATGATTTTCGATTCGCCGAGCGGCATTGCCGTGGTGGATCTCAAATCGCTTGGGCATGGAATTCCCAAAGTGAGCATCGTCGTGTCAAACGCCAGCGCGCTGGCGATGTCGCGCAAAGCTCCTGAAGTTTATTTCCGGCGGGACGGCGCGCTTTGCGCGGCGGACCTTGACACTCACAAAGTCCGTGAAATCACACGCGCGCGGGTGACGGCGATCAATTGCGATGAAACATTTGTGGTGCGGACGATCAATGCCGAGGACCCGTCGGGAAAAACGCCCAGGCCGGAGCCGCGAATAATTCTTCCGCAACGCGAGCGCATGTTCCCCGGCCGGACCAATCTCACGTCAGCGGAAATGGCGGCGGCGCAGAAAGAGGACGGGCTTTCGCGACAATTGAGAAACCAGCGTTGCATGGCATTTGTGTTCACTGATCTCAGGACCGGCCAATCCACGACCAACGGCTACCAATATGCGTGGCTGAACCATCTTCAATTCTCGCCAACCGATCCGAACCTGCTGCTCTATTGCCACGAGGGCACCTGGCACGAAGTGGATCGCGTCTGGACGATTCGCACCGACGGTTCGGCGCAACGCCTGATGCACCAGCGCTCGATGGACATGGAAATCGCCGGCCACGAGTTCTGGAGTCACGACGGCAAAACAATCTGGTTTGATCTGCAAACGCCGCGCAGCCAGGATTTCTGGATTGCCGGTGTGAATCTTAAAACCGGAACGGAAACCCGTTACCACCTAGAACGCGACTGGTGGTCGGTTCATTACAGCGTTGCGTGGGATGGAAAGCTTTTTTCCGGCGACGGCGGCGATCCGGGGCAGGTCGCCTACGCCAAGGACGGCATGTGGATGAATCTTTTCCGGCCGCAACGTGACGGTTCAATGGTTGCGGAGCGGCTTGTCAACATGTCCAGGCAGGATTATCACGGCGCGGATGGCGAGCCTAACGGCAACATCACACCCGACGGCAAATGGGTTGTGTTCCGCTCGAACATGAGCGGCGATTTGCATGTCTATGCCGTTGAAATCGCAAGGTCGCCCGTGAAGCTGAAACGCTGAATTTGCCGGAGTGTGGAGAGCTTTGTCCGCGCTCCTGATTAATAAAATCCCGCGTTATTGTTGCCCTGATAACCTGGCTTTCCGTCCGCCCGTTTCAATTCCACGGCATAGACCTGGCTCGCGCCGCTCATGTTGCTGCGGAAGATGAGCCACTTCATGTCCGGCGAAAACATCGCGTTCGGTTCGAGTGCGTAATCGTGCTTGCTCATGTTGACGAGTTTTTCGGAATGGAACACGCCGGTCTGGATCAGGTTCTTCGTGTCAATGTTCCCGTCGGATTTATCTCCAATGAGTTCGGGGTGGAAAAGATAAAGCCATTTGCCGTTGTCGGCGTGGGCGACCATGTGCTCGTCGCCGCCGTCGCCGGAAAACAACGTTCCGTCGGGCGAGACGTTGAAATGCACCGACCATTCGTCGCGCTGCAAATGATACCACGTCCGCGCGCCGCTGGAAACATTGTAGCCTGCCACCCAGAAATCTTCGCCGCGCGGCGTTTGCAAATCATAATAAAGCGTCTTGCCGTCCGCGTTCCAGAATTCGTGACCGGCGATTTCCATGACCATCGTGCGTTGATGAATCAGCTTCAAACCGGTGCCATCGGTGCGGATATTCCAGATGCGGTCCACCTTGTGCCACGGGCCTTCGTGACAAAACATGAGCAGTGTCGGGTCGCTCGGTGAAAAAAGCAGGTGGTTCAACCAGTCGTTGCAGCGGTTGAATTTTGTCGTCTCGCCGGTCTGGATGTTGTAGAAAAAAAGTTCCATTGGATAGCGCTTGGCGAGCCGTTCCTCCATCATCTGGCCTTTTCTGCCGCGTTGTTCGTCGGCGGTCTGCATGTCCGTCCGGCGGTTCGGGCCGCCATCAAAAAAATCCCCGTTCGTTCCCCAGTCGGTGCGCTCGACAATGGTGCCGCCGAGTAATGTCTCGTCCGCGTTGACCGTCGCCACCTGCTGGCCGCGCGGAAATGTCGCGATCTTGCGCACGACTTTCGTGGTCGGGTCAACTGCGAAAATAGTGCGGTTCGTCGAGCCGAAATAAATCTGTCCGGTCTTGTGGCCGACCATGATGACGTGCAGGCGCTCGCCCGCCACGATTTTTTCAACCGCGTGCGTTTCCAGGTCAATCATCGAAATCCCGCTGGGCGAAGTGAACACCATTCTTTTTCCATCGGGTGTGAACGGGTTCAGGTTGAAGTAAAGGCTCTCGCTGCCCGGTTCGCGCGAAAGCTGCACGACGCGATGGCCGGTGTCGGGATCAATCCATTCAGTCGCGGGATTGGTCTGCGCCCAGACGCGCGGCGCGAGGGCGAAAACAACCAGCAAAATCAAAACGCTGGATTTCTTAAAAAAAATGGTCTTCATAAAAATGGGTCGGGCTGCACCGGCTTCACAAATGGTTTGCTTCTTTTCGCATATTCGCGACGGTAAGGCAATCGTCACAATTGGGGATGTGGCAGCAAATTGATTCTGCGCAGCGGCAAAAGACTTTGCACTGTGGGCGGCCAGACAATTACTGAAGAACGACGCGATAGAACCGCTGCGAATCTTGCGAGGTAGAATCTATCGCCGTTGTCGTTGCATTGGTGGCGGTGATTACGCCGCCTAAATTGTTCCAAATCGGCTGGATCAGGCTGACAGTGTATTGCACCTGGTAATTCTGGCCGACCACCGAAGTCCAAGTGAACGTCACGGCGCCCGCTGTTTGTGCAACCGACAGAAAAACAGGAGCAATCCCGACGATTTGAAAAATGTTTCCGCCGCCGCCACTTCCGCCGCTCGAAGTGGTGCCATAAAAACTGCCGTCCGCGCCCAACATCAGTTCGCCATCAGGGCTGGAACCGTTGGTGCCATTGACGTCGAACGAAAACAAGGAGGAAAGCGTGCCCGATGGAGACATTTGAAACACCGTGCCGTGCCCGCCCGCGCCGCCATTTTCCGTCGTGCCGTAAAAATTTTCATCCGCGCCCAGCACCAGGCCCGCCGTCGGATTTGCTCCATTGCTGCCGTTGAAAGTGAACAAGGTGGTAAACACGCCGCTGGTGGTTGTTTTGAAGACCGTTCCGCTCCCCGATGAAGTTACGGTTGTATCGTAAAAATTTCCGTCGGTTCCCTGCGCGAGTCTCGCAACCGACGTTGCGGTTGGAGAAGCGACGACAGAAAATATTCCACCGTGGGTCAGTTTGAAAATTGTGCCTCCAAAATTCGCGCCGCCGCTGTAATTCACGCCATAAAAGTTTCCGTCGGTCCAGAGAACCAGTCCATCCGGCGGATTGTAGCCGTTCGTGTTCGACGAAGTAAGCGACAGCAAGGTGGTTAATGTTCCATCGGTAGCCATTTTAAAGATGGTTCCAGCGTCGTTGGTGCCTCCGCGAAATGTCGTGCCATAAAAAGCCCCGTTGGTGCCGGGCGCCAGCACTCCTTGCGGATAGGAGCCGTTCGTGCTGTTGAATGAAACCAGTGAAGTCAAAATTCCGCCCGGAGAAATCATGAAGACCGTCCCGAGGTTGCTGGCGCCGCCACAACAGGTGGTGCCATAGAAACTGTCATTGGTGCCGGGTGCCAGACCCGCAACTGGAAATGCGCCGTTGGTCAGGCCGAAGGAAGCCAGCGTCGTTAGCGTTCCGGCCGGAGTCAGTTGAAAGACGGTGCCCATATTTGCCGTGCCTCCATATTCCGTCGTGCCGTAATAATTTCCATCCCCGCCGAGTGTCAGTCCGGCATGAGGATAGGCTCCCTCGATGCTGTTCAAATAGGTCAGGTTTGTCAGGCCGCCGCTCGTTGAAAGTTTGAAAATAGTGCCGTTGCCGCCGGGAAAACTGGACTTCGTGGTGCCATAAAGATTCCCGTCTGACGCCAGCAGCAGCGGTGAGTCCGGCCCGGAACCGTTGGTGCTGTTGAATGAACCTAACGTGGCAAGCGTTCCCGAAGGCGTGATTTGAAAAACCGTGCCGAAGCCGTTGGTTCCGCCACCCATCGTGGTTCCGTAAAAATTCCCATCCCCGCCAAGCGTCAGTCCAGCCAGCGGGGCAAAGCCATTGGTCCATTTAAAGGAAACCAATGTGGTCAGCGTGCCATTGGTTGAGGCGCGAAATACCGTCCCGTAACAGTTGGTGCCTCCAAAATTGGTGCCTCCATTTTGAGTCGTGCCATAAAAGTTGCCGTCCGCGCCTTGCAACAATTTCCCGGTTGGGTAGCTGCCGTTCGTTCCCCTGAATGAAACCAATGACGTGAGTGTTCCGCCAGTTGTGATTTGGAAAATGGTCCCCCGGTTGCTAATGCCGCCGGATTGCGTCGTGCCGTAAAAATTCCCGTCCGTGCCCTGCACCAATCCCGCCCACGGCGCCGCGCCATTCGCGCCGATGAACGAAGCCAGTGTGGTCAATGTGCCGGATGAAGTGACTTGAAAGACAGTGCCGTCATTCCCGTTGCCGCCGGATTGCGTCGTGCCGTAAAAATTCCCGTCTGTGCCCTGAACGAGTTCACCGAATGGAGACGCGCCGTTGTTGGTGTTGAACTGGACAAGCGTGGTTAACGCTCCCGATGGCGTAAGTTGGAAGACAGTCCCGGAATTGTTCGTGCCGCCCGATTGTGTCACGCCATAAAAGTTTCCGTCAGAGCCGATAATCATCCGTGATTTCGGATCCGCGCCATTTGTTCCGCCGAACGCAAACAGGGTGGTGACCGTGCCATTTGTCGTCATCTGATAAACCGCGCCATAACCGCCTGGACCGGTTTGATGCATCGTGCCGTAGAAGTTTCCGTTGGTGCCCTGCACCAGGCCGGCGGGCAGGAAATCAGGGTTGGGAAAGGCGTGAATTTCAACCGGAACCGCCGCGCGTGCAACCGGCGCGGCCAGCAACAGCAGCGCCAGACCCGTGAGAAATGCGGGACCGCGTTTGAAGCTTATTTCAAAACGGTTGGTGTTCATGGGTTTGGTGTTCGCGTTTAGTGGTCAAGCTCGAGGTAATTAAAAATCTGGTCTGCCTGTTCATTTGCTGATGTCGTTTCCGCATCCACAAAATTCTGGATCAAATTGTTTGCCACGGCATTCCGCGAAAATTGAACGCTGCCGTCGGTGAAAAGCACATTCCAACCGCCTTCACGGAAATGCGGCATGGCAATGGGACTGAATGGCGAGCCATCACTAGCGCTAAAAAAATCCACGCCAAATAATTTATGGGGATCCAAGTCGCTGGTTTTCTGGTAGCGCCGGGCGATGTTTTGAATTGCGTTGGTTGCGCCAAGGATTCGCGGATTAAAGGCATAGCTGGTCAGGACATGCCAAGATCCATCAGAAAATTCCAGAGTAGCTGACAGCAAAGGCGAGTATTGATTGGCGCCATACTGCGTGCCCCACCGGTCGGGGCAGAAAAACATCAGGCCATTGCCAGCGAGCCCGTTCCGATAAAGGTATCCCAGGTTCGAAAAAGAACTGTAAGAACCGTTGGTTGGAACAGAACCTTCAGCAAATCCTGAATATACATAAATCGTGTAGTCCAAAAACTGCAGGTTATTGACCTGCCCGCCACTGTTGGCGCCGCCGACCGTGCAGGGTGGCAGCCAGCCCCGGTATTCGTTGGCATACATCAT
>Ga0182018_10000834_pt1 | contig 38075 bp, 40 predicted proteins | sample 812P2MmetaG_FD_120490 | JGI IMG/M metagenome (GOLD analysis project Ga0182018, IMG submission 120490) | Permafrost microbial communities from Stordalen Mire, Sweden - 812P2M metaG | ecosystem: Environmental > Terrestrial > Soil > Wetlands > Permafrost | place: Sweden: Stordalen | collected... | reverse complement strand
TCCTGGCGACGCTGGCCTTCATAAAACCACCGCCATTGCCTTCCTGACGAAAGCATACCGGCAGTCAATTTCGCCTCATCGCCCAACCTTCACCAGAGTTTTCGCCATAATGAGAATTGCTGGCCGGCTGCTGTTGCACTGGCTGGCGGAGCGGCGGCTGGTCGCGGACGAAACGTTGCACGATCGGTTGCTGCTGCGTTTGCCAAGGAGTCCGGAGATGCTGCGGGCGGCGGTGGCTCGGCTGGATCGGGAGGCGCTGACGTCGAGGAGAAGGACGGTGACGCCGGGGATGGTGCGGGAGGCGGTGGCGGCGGTTACGGGGAATTAGGGGCGCGGCTGATCAAAGCAATTCGCTGTCGATAATTTAGTCGATGGTCCAACCAGGATCTGGGGAACCCTGGGTCCGCCGCCAGAGGTGAGCCGGGCCAATTTTGTGTTGCTCCATGCACGCCGTCCCACAAGCTGGACCGAAGACAGCGGCCATCGCGCTGGCTGGGCTGGCCCGATAACCTCACAGCGGAAGTGCCGCCCACCACGATCGCCCTTCCGCTTGTTCCCTCCGGGGAGGACGGCCATCAGAAGCCGGTTAGCCCTGGTCCCGATCCATGGATCGCTGTTTCGCGCGGCGAATTCGGTTTTCAGGAACGCGCGGACTTCGTCGCGCAACGCTTCGGCCTCGAACGAGGGGGCGTCGATGGGAAGGTAAACGCGGACAAGGGCTGGACTCCAGGACGAGATCCTCGCAGCGCGACCCGTCGCCTCCGCCAGATCAACCGCGGCTCGTTTCGGTATGACCGCGCGGCCGGTCTCGATGCGTGAACGCGTCGGGCCGAGCGCCACTATCGTGTACAAGCGACGGGCCGGCATCACTGCCGGCCCATTCCAAGACGGTTACGTAACGATCAACGAGGGTTGCTCAGCCGTTGCCGCCATTGTCGTAGTACGGACTATCCGTGAACGCGCCACTGCCCGCCCACGGGCTGGTGACAACGTCAGACGAGCCCGCCTGCGGTGCGCCCGCTGGCAGCGCCGCGCGCGGCGCGGCACCCTGATAGTTCGGCCAGGTCCAGTAGCCCGGCGCCATGCCCGTCGCCACACTGGGCTGCGTCGGTGTCGTCTGCCACGCCAGTGTTTGCGCCATCGCGGAACCGGCACCAATCGTCATCGCCGCCAGCGCGGCGAGCGTGAGTGTCCTGACTATGCTCATGATTGAACTCCTTGTGATTCCCCTGCCTCTGTTGAGGTCCCAGGTCTGGTGAGACGGTCGTGATTCTTCTCTCACCGGTGACACGCATATGGGAACCGGCGCGGCGAACCATTATGGCGAAAAGTGGCAATGGAGTTCTGCGGCCAGCGCGGAAGTGGATCGGGAATAAATCACCCAACCTTGATCGTATGCATACGGTTGTAGTGTGTGACGCCTGGCTGAAGCGCGCGGTCAGGGAACAGGCGTCCCAGGCCGGACATGCGCCGGCGACCAGGGATACGATGCGGAGCATCCGCACCGCTTACTCGCCGAGCGCCGCACGACCGCCATTACCGAAAACACTGGCTCGCGTGAGGCAGCCGTCCCGAACGAGCCGATATCTACCGGCCTCGCAATGTCATCGAGCGAATTTTCGTCAAATCAATCGATTCCGCGGCCTTGCCACACACCACGAAAATACCGTTCGCCGCTTTCCCGCTCTGTCGTCGCCCGCACCATCACGACGCAACCTCAAGCTATCAACTTCTGGCGGCCAAGGTCCCGCCCGCGTGACGGCGCGCTTCGCTGAAGGACTTGCCGCACGTACGTTAGCCGCGGTCTACTCCCGCGATACCAAGGTTCCTGGGAGGAACGGAGATGAAAAACAAGCCACAAGCGCGGCGCGGGTTACTCGCACTTGGTTCGGGCGCGGTCGCGGGACTTGTCGCGGCTCCCCGGCCGCTCAACGCCGCGTCGCGCGTGCCGGATAGCCAACCGCCTCTGTCTTTCATGCGCGTCGCGGCACAAGACGGCGAATTGCCGAAACACGAAGTCAGGCCCGGGGTCGTCATCGCCTGGGACGACCAATGGTTCGGAGCGCCATGGGGGGATGCCGAGCCCATCGTCTTGTTGCATGGGGTCGCCGAATCTCACGTCGCGTGGCAGCAATGGGTGCCTTTTCTGTCGGGACGATTTCGCGTGATCCGGCCGGACCTGCCGGGTTTCGGACAGTCACCGTTACCGGCCTCCTATAGTTGTACGACGCGGGAGGTCGCGAGCGACATGATCCGGCTCCTCGACGCCCTGAAGATCGACCGGTTTCACCTGGTCGGCGCGAAGATTGGCGGTTCGACCGCGCTGCAACTGGCCGCCGATCATCCGGAACGGGTCAAGACACTGGCGGTGTTCGGTACACCCGCGAAAGGAGCCCCGGGCGGCAAGGCGGATCTGACGTCGTTTCCAGCCATGATACGCAAGGACGGTGTCCACGCGTGGGCCGCCGCGACCATGCCGTCCCGTCTGGGCAGTGATGCTTCCCCCGAAATGATGCGGTGGTGGACTGACGAACTGATGGGGAAGGCGTCTCCGGACGCCTGCATCGGTTACTCGGGTGCCGTGGCGGGCATGGACCTGGAGCCGCTGCTCGGGAAGATAACGGCGCCGACCCTCGTCGTGACGACCGAGGCGAGCCCGCTGCAACCGGTATCGGCGGCGCGCGAATATCAGGAGAAGATCAAGAACTCAAAGCTGGTCGTGCTAGCGGGGAATTCCTACCACATCGCCGCCGTGCGCCCTCAGGAATGCGCCACGCGGACGTTGCAGTTCATCGCGGGTGCCTGATGATGGAATTGGTCCGTCGGCGGACGGTCAGGCAATCGGCGTGTTTCATGAATCAAGAATCATGCTCCAAGTGTGGACCTCATAATTCCCCAGTAAACACCTGAGATATTCCCGTACAGACGAAAGGTGCGGCCGGCTGGCCCATATCTTAACGCCACTGTTGAGCAGTCTTCAGTCGAGTCGGATTACGCCATAACCCAACGTGCCACTGCCCATGAATACCCCGACATCCCCACTATGCCCCATTGGGCTATCGCACCGATTAGCGCCCTGCCGCGCGGGACGACCGGCCGTACCAGCGGCCTATGCGTTTGCCTTGGGTCCGTGCCGCTTCGCTTGCTTTGCGAGCCGACGCGTCGCTTCCCAGTCTTCGGCCGTGATCACTGGCCGAAGTTCGGTGTCGTTGGGATTCGGCTTACCCAGCCGTGTCCGGTCGACGCGGCCGGGCGGCAGCTTGTTCATGTCGAACCAGACAGTCGTCTCATCATCGGAACTCATACCATCGCAACCTGTATTCGGGTTCAGCTTCCCACGCGGTGATCAATCGGCAGGATTTGCCTTGTCTTGTATACACCAGGACATAGATGTTGCCCAGTAATTCCCCGATGGCCTGGTAGCGGGTTTCCGGGTAGGGCCTCGTATCCTCTCGCTCCAGAACGAACGCCGGGAATATGTGCGAGATGAACGCGAGGTCGAAGCCGCGCGCCGCCAGCACCTCATCGTTTTTGGACGGATCGAAGCCGATTCGATCGAATTCCCGCCAGACCAGACCAGACGGAACGGACGCGATGCTGCCATCCAGGTAGCTTGCGCGGGAAGTCGTTAGCAAATCGACAACGTGTTTTTGAAATCCGTCGTCCGCCAAAGGACATCGCTTCAGAGAAGGGCTAACCCGCCCGCGCTCCGTTGGGAACTGGTTTTTCTGGCAATGCGAGAACCCGCACCAGTTTGTCCGCCACGACCCCGCTCATCCGTCCAACAACGGTGCATCGCCCAGCAACGCATCCAGCGTCACCGGACACGTCTCCGGCACAGGCAACGGCATCTGACCGTCCAATGTTTCGGGTAAGGCCGCCCGCGCGTCCCCATAAAGACCGGCGAGATCAATCTTCCGTCGCATGGAAGGAACGAACCGCCGCCGTGCCCGCCGCCGGAAATCGATCGCGTCCGCCCGCCATACCGGCACGTCGCGGAAGTCCGGCCACGCCTTGGCCTTCAGCATATGCCGCAAACCCTGGACCAGCAGCGATTCGACCGCGTGCACGCGGTTGCTTCCCACGTCCTCGATCTCCTCAGCGATGTTGAGCCAGTCCAGTTCCGCGTCGTTGATCAACTCGCCCGCGGCCCGACGCCGGAGAAGTGCTGCCTGATGTTCGGACCAGACCAGGATGTCGGCGTCGTATTCGCTCATGCGCGGCACCTCGTCTCACGATTCAATCGATCTGAGCGAACAACATATGCCATCCCCGCACCCGTCCTTCCACCCCCCGACCTTGCCCCGGCCCACCATCGCCGCCCCCAATCGGGAGAGCGGTCTCCGGCGGTGTGGGCTGGGGGCGCGCCGGTCAGGCTTTTGACGGCGACCATTTATAGACCTGGCTCAGGGTTCCTCCCATGAGCGTGGTCCGGTCGCTGCCGGACAGCCGGTCCGTGACGCGAAACGCGTCGACGCCTTGCTTGTAGGTCAGCAGCTTGACCGCCCGCGTCCAGTCGGTTCCTCACATGCAACGATTGAGGCCAAAAGCGTCAAAGACGCGGAATAACGGATCCCAGATGTCCTTGTACGGGAACGCCTCGTGCGACAGCGTGCAGGCGCCGGAGATTTTGACCACGACGTTGGGATGTGCCGCCAGCGTCAACAGTTTCGGCAGATCCGCCCAGTCGTCGGGCGGGGCCGGCGGCTCGAAGGGTTGGTTCAGTCCGAGATGGTCGATCACCAGCCTTGTATTCGGGTTGCGCGCCGCCAGTTGTCCGCGAACAAATGTCAGGTACCCAAGAGCCACGGAAGTCAATCTCGCCACCGCCTCCACCCCCTCGCCCATGACCGCATGATCGGGGTAGCCTGCCCCCGATGGCTGGAGACATCGCATGACCCCGAACGCGGATGACGTGGCCTCTGTCCTTCTGGTGGACCCGGCCCCGGCGTCCCACGCGGCACCGGTTTTCGGGCCGGAGCGTTTCATCAACCGCGAACTGTCCTGGCTCGACTTCAACCATCGCGTGCTGGAGGAGGCAGAGAACCCGCGCCACCCGCTGCTGGAACGGGTGCGCTTCCTGTCGATCAGCGCCTCCAACCTCGACGAATTCTACTCCGTCCGCGTCGCTGGGCTGATCGGTCAGGCCAAGGCCGGCGTCACCGCCGCGTCCCCCGACGGCCGCACCCCCGCGCAGCAACTGGCCGAGATCGCGATCCGCGGCAACGGCCTCGTGGCCGACCAGCAACGCATCTGGACCGAACTGCTGACCCAGATGCGGCACGCCGGGCTGGTGCTGTGCGAGGCCAGCTCGCTGTCGGACGACGACCGAATTTGGCTGGACGCCTGGTTCATGGAACGGGTGTTTCCGGTGCTGACCCCTCTGGCGATCGATCCGGCGCATCCGTTCCCGTTCATTCCGAACATGGGCCTGGTGATGGCGCTGTTGCTGGAGCGCATCGACGATCACCAGGGCATGCGCGCGATGCTGCCTCTGCCGGCCCAGGTGGAGCGGTTTATCCGGTTGCCGGCGCAGGAGAGCAAGAGGGATGCGAAACCGCCGATCCGGTTCATTCTGCTGGAGGAACTTGTGTTGATGTTCCTCGACCGGGTGTTTCCCGGCTTCACCGTGAACGGCGGCGGCCTTTTCCGGCTGATCCGCGACACCGACGTGGAATTCGAGGAAGAGGCCGAGGATCTCGTCCGCTCATACGAGACCGCGTTGAAACGGCGCCGCCGCGGCGTGGTAATTCATCTCGATGTCGATCCGGCGATGCCGGAGGAATTGCGCGCACTGGTGGCCGACGAGCTCGACGCCGAGCCGGACGAAATCTACGTTCAGGCGGGCTTGCTGGCGGTCAGCGACGTCAGCCAGATGATCGTCGACGACCGGCCCGATCTGTTGTTTCCGCCATATACGCCGCGCTTTCCGGAGCGGATTCGCGACTTCGGGGGCGACTGCTTCGCGGCGATCCGTGCCAAGGACATCATCGTTCACCATCCGTACGAAAGTTTCGATGTCGTCGTGCAATTCCTGCGCCAGGCGGCGCGCGACCCCAACGTGATCGCGGTCAAGCAGACTCTGTATCGCACCAGCCATGACAGTAGCATCGTCAAGGCGTTGATCGAGGCGGCGGAGGCCGGCAAGTCCGTCACCGCGATGGTCGAGTTGCGCGCCCGCTTCGATGAAGAGGCCAATATCAACCTCGCACGCTCGATGGAGGCGTCGGGCGTACAGGTCGTATTCGGCTTCACCGAACTGAAGACGCATGCGAAACTATCTCTGGTGGTGCGGCGTGAAGCAGGCGCCATTCGGTCGTATGCGCATTTCGGCACCGGTAATTATCACCCGATCACCGCTCGGATTTACACCGATCTGAGTTTCTTCACCTGCGATCCCGCGTTGACCCGCGACGCGGCGCGCCTGTTCAACTTCATGACCGGCTATGCCAAACCGGAAGCGATGGAAGCGGTCGCCTATAGCCCAATCCTGACCCGCGATGTGCTGCTCGATCTGATCGCTCGGGAGGTCGCCTTCGCCCGGGCCGGCAAACCCGCGACGATTTGGCTGAAAATGAACAGTCTCGTTGACTCGCGGTTAATCGATGCGTTGTACGATGCGTCGCGCGCCGGGGTGAAGGTCATGGCCGTGGTGCGAGGCATCTGCTGCCTGCGGCCAGGTGTTCCTGGGCTTTCGGAGAATATCCGCGTGAAATCGATCGTCGGGCGGTTCCTGGAACACAGCCGCATTTACGCCTTCGGCAACGGTTACACGCTGCCAGGCCGGCATGCGAAGCTGTTCATCAGCTCGGCCGATTGGATGGAACGCAACATGGACTGGCGGGTTGAGGCGATGGTACCGATCGCCAATCCAACCGTGCACGAGCAAGTGCTGGACCAGATCATGGCCATCAATCTGCGTGATTCGTTGCAATCCTGGGAGCTTCGTTCCGATGGTTTCTGGAAGCGTGTCCCTCCCGGAAGGCGGCCGATTTCAGCGCACGATTACTTCATGACCAATCCGTCGCTGTCGGGCCGGGGTTCGGCTTTGCACGGCCAGGTCATTGTCTCCCCCTTGGTGGCGCAACGGCGCGCGGACCGCATGAGTCAGGACTAATCGATGCCTTTCACGCCCAGAGCTGGTTTGCCACGCCGCGCCGTGGTCGATCTTGGGTCGAATTCCGTTCGCCTCGTGGTGTACGAGGGGACCGGACGCAATCCGATGTCGATCTTTAACGAAAAAGCGGTATTGCGACTCGGCCGCGGATTGCAGGCGACTGGCCTGTTGGACAGTGACGGCATGGCGCAGGCCATGACGATCCTGCATCGGTATCGCGCGGTCGCGCAGGCCATGGGCGCCAATCCGATTGAGGTTCTGGCCACCGCCGCGGTGCGGGACGCGAATAACGGTTCCGATTTCGTACGCCGTGTCCGGGAACGAATGCCGGATGTGCCGATACGCATCCTGTCGGGTGTCGAGGAAGCGGAATATTCCTCCGACGGCTTGCTGTGCGGCATCCCCGAGGCGGATGGCGTATTGGCGGACATTGGTGGCGGATCGCTGGAACTGGTGCGTCTTGACGAAGGCCGGCGAGGCCCGGCGCTGACTCTCCCGCTGGGAGTCATTCGGCTAGCGGAATTATCTGGGGGCGATCCCACCAACGCGCGGCTGATCGTCGAGGGTGCGTTCCGTTCGATCGGGTGGTTGAACGAAATCACCGGTCGCGATTTGTATTTGGTCGGCGGAGCGTGGCGAGCGCTGGCCAGGATCGACATGGCGCGCACAGATTACAGTTTGCGCATGGTGCATCACTATACCATCGATCGAGAGCAGGCGCGTGAGTTGTGTGCGCGAATTCTCGGCGCATCCAGCAGGGAACTGGCGCAAATGGCGGGCATCTCGCGCCGCCGGGTGGAGGATTTGCCGTTCGCCGCCGTCGTGCTGCGGCGGCTGGTGCGCATGAGTGGCGCGCGGCGGGTTGTGTTCAGCGCCAGCGGACTGCGCGAAGGCTGGCTGATGCGCCAATTGCCGTCGGAGATCACCGCACAGGATTCGTTGCTCGCCGCCGGTCGCGATCTCGCATCTCTTTATGGCCGCGATCCGACCCTGCCGCCGGCGCTGATGGTCTGGACCGCGCCGTTATTCCCGTTCGAATCGGTTGAGGCGGCGAGGCTGCGTGAGGCCGCGTGCTGGATGTCCGACGTGGGCAGCCACGATCATCCGGAATTTCGGCCCGAGCAGGCGTTCCTACGCGTCCTGCGGCAGCCCGGCATCGGGTTGGATCATCCATCCCGTGCGTTCCTCGGGTTAACGATCGCGTTGCGTTACGAAGCGGATTCAGCCGCACCGTTCCTGACCCCGGTGCGCCGGCTGTTGGACCCGGTGACCGCGAAACGCGCTGAGGTTTTGGGCATGGCGCTGCGGCTGGCTTACACGTTGTCGGCGGGCACGCCGGATTTGCTCGCGGGCACGCGGTTGCGAGTCGATGGGCGGCGGCTGGTGTTGAGTCTTGCTGAGGATACCGGCGTGTTCGCGGGCGAGGCAGTGGTGCGAAGGCTGACCCGAGTAGCCCAGTCGTTGGATCTGGAAGCGGCGACGGAAACGGCGTCGCGATGGGGCATCGGGGAGAGGACACAAACCGGACGCGCGGCGGTCGCTTAACGATGGGTCTTGCCGGATGATTCGTTTGGCTAAGAGCGGGGACGAGGCCGCCGTGAGGGACATCGTCGATGCCGCTTATCGCGGTTACATCCCTCGCATCGGCAAGAGACCTGGGCCGATGCTGGATAACTACACGAAACGAATTACCGATGGCCAGGCCTGGGTGCTTGATGAGGCCGGGACGGTGGCCGGCGTGATGGTTCTGGAGCAGACAGCGGACGGGTTCTTGCTGGACAATATCGCGGTCGCGCCGGATCGACAAGGCAAGGGCCTCGGGCGAGTCTTGCTGGAATTCGCGGAAGCCGAGGCGATGCGCCACGGGTGGAACGAAATACGCCTCTATACGCATGTGCTGATGACGGAAAATATCGCGCTGTACCGCAGGGTGGGTTATGTCGAAACAGCGCGCGTGACTGAAAAAGGCTTCGATCGGGTTTATATGATGAAGACGTTGGCATCGAAAAATGATTAAGCGCGACAGACCCCAACGCGTCATGGCCGGGCTTGACCCGGCCATCTGTCGCGGCATGATGCCGCGCCCCCCCGGAAAGAAAGGAGCAGAGTGATGCCGGACCTGGAAATCATTGGCGCACCGCAAAGCAACTTCGTCCGCACCGTGCGCATCGCCTGCTCGGAAAAATCCGTGCCCTATACGCTGAACGCGGCGTTCCCGCACTCGCCGGAGGTCGATGCCATCCATCCGTTCGGCAAAATTCCGGTGATGCGGCTCGGTGACGTGACTCTGGCGGAAACCAAAGCGATCTGCACATATATCGATCTGGCGTTTGAGGGGCCGCATTTGACCCCGCGCGATCCGGTGGGCGCGGCGAAGACCGAGCAATGGATCTCGCTGATCAATACGAGCTTCGATCCTGTCTTCGTTCGGCAATACCTGTTGGCGTATTTCTTTTCGGGGCTGCCGGACGGTGCGCCGGATCGTGCGAAGATCGACGCGGCGGTCCCGAAGATGCGGGAAATGTTCGCTATTCTGGATAGCGAACTGGGTTCGCGGGCTTATCTCGCCAGCGCGGAATTCACTCTGGCGGACGCGTTCCTCCTGCCGATCATGCATTACCTGAAGATGATGCCTGAGAGCGGCGAGATGCTGCAGATGTCGCCGAATCTCCGAGCATGGTTCGAGCGTATGTTGGTGCGTCCATCGGTGATCGAAACCGTTCCGCCGCCGATGCCGAAACGGGACTGAACGAGGCGGTTACGACGACGCCCAACAATAAGCGAGTCGAGGTGAGGCGCTTCTCCGCGTCATCCCCGGGTCAAGCCCGGTGATCACGACAACAAGGAAAGCCCAGCCGAAGCGGTTATTGTTGGGCGTCGCCTTACGACGACTTCTTGATGTTCTTTTCCCGGTCTCGCAGTTTGCCGATGCCTTCCTGCAGGAACACCGCGTAGTCGTAAACCGTCTCGTCCTCCTGGTTCCAGCAGACATAGCCGCGGCAGTCCGTGGGACGGGCCTCATACACGCCGCACATCCGGTCCTCAGTCAGGAACTGGCAGGACTTGAAGCCTTCCTTGATGCGCTTCTCGCCCTTTTTGGTGACCTCCACAATGTGGCGGCGTTCGAATTCCGCCACTGTCAGGCCGAAATGTTTCGCCAACCGCCTGATATCCTCGCGGCCCACACGCACATAGCCGGCCATACGGCAGCATAGGCTGGGGCATTTCAAACAGTCGAGCCTCGCGTGTGCCATCAGGGCCGCCGGCGAACGAAATTGATCGGCGACATGGTCAGGACCACCTCATCATTTTGATTGAGCACCTCTGAGAACGGACGGATGACGCCGCGATCAGGTTTGGATTGTGAAACGCGAGCCTCTTTGATCGTCACCCGCATGCGGAGCGTGTCGCCGGGTCGAACCGGCCGAAGCCACCGTACCTCATCGACGCCTGGTGCCGGAAGCCCATTCTCGGGCAAAACATGATCGGCGTACATCCGCATCGTCAGAGCGACCGTGTGCCAGCCGCTGGCGATCAGGCCGCCGGTTGGACCCTGAGACGCCCTGACCGGATCCAGATGCATGACCTGGGGATCGAACTGGCGAGCAAATTCGATGATGCCGGACTCCGTCACGGTGATGGAGCCGAACTCAAAAACCGCCCCCACGGGAAAGTCCTCGAAATACCGAGGCTTCGAAACTACCCCCTGATCCATCGCGCCGCACGCTCGTCCGCTGGTTGCCGCTTCGCCGTCTACCATGCGATACAAGTGCAGCCAATGATCAACAAGCCAACCCTGTTGGCCAAAACCCATTTGGGAAACATCGCGCCGGGAGGATATGGCATGCCGCCGCTTTCACGCCGTTCCATGTTGGGCGGTGCCGTGACCTGTGGGGGCGCCATCGCGGCCGGCCTCGCCATGCCCGCGATCGCCCAGGGCGCACCGCTGAAAATCGGTCTGATGCTGCCGTACTCCGGTACCTTCGCCGCACTGGGCGAGTCGATCACCGCGGCGTTCGACATGCATTTGAGGGAGATTGACCACAAAATCGGCGGCAGGACCGTGGAACTGGTCCGGGTCGACGATGAATCGGATCCCGCTAAGGCACCGTCCAACGTCAACCGGCTGTTGGGACGCGAACAGGTCGATGGTCTGGTCGGAACCGTCCATTCCGGTGTCGTGATGGCTCTGGTGCAGGCCGCGCGCGACCAGCAGGTTCCGCTAATCATTCCGAATGCCGGCAATGTCGCGGCGACCCGTGAGTTGTGCGCGCCATCGGTGTTCCGCTCATCGTTCAGCAACTGGCAGCCGGCTTACGGCATGGGCAAGGCGCTGGCCGCGAAGGGCGTGAAGAAGGCGGCCTGGGTCACCTGGGATTACGCGGCCGGCAAAGAATCCGGCGACGGATTCGCCGATGGCCTCCACTCCGGCGGCGCGGAATTGACGAAGCGGTTGGTTCTGCCGTTTCCCGAAACGAACTTTCAGCCATTGCTCGCGCAATTGCCGGGTCTGGGGGTCGAGGCGGTCGGTGCGTTCTTTGCCGGTGGCGGCGCGATCCAGTTCGTCAAGGACTATGCCGCCGCGGGCCTGCGCGACAAATTACCGCTATGTGGCTCAGGATTCCTGACCGAAGGCGTGTTGAAGCCGCAAGGCGCCGCGGCTGAGGGTTTGCTGACCGCGCTGCATTATGGCGATGGCCTCGACAATCCGAAGAACCTCACGTTCCGTGCCGCGTTCAAATCGCTTACGAACCGCGAACCGGACGTCTACGCGGTCCAGGGTTATGACGCCGCGCAGATGCTCGCCATCGGATTCGGCGCGACCGCGGGTGCGCCCGGATCGATCAAAGAGTTCGCGGCGGCGATCATGGCGGCGAAAATCGACAGCCCGCGCGGTACCTTTACGTTGTCCGCATCGCACAATCCGATACAAACAATCTACCTGCGCGAAGCGAAGAATGGTGAGAATCGGGTGATCGGCGCGGCCGCCGAGGCACTGGCCGATCCGGGTACCGGCTGCACGATGACGTGACGTTGGGGACCTGACCTGAATGGCGGGGTTCCTCGCGCAAATCCTCAATGGTCTGCAATACGGACTGTTGCTGTTTCTGATCAGCAGCGGGCTGACACTGATCTTCGGCGTCATGGGTGTGATCAACCTGGCGCACGGCAGTTTGTTCATGATCGGTGCTTATCTGGCTTATGTCGTGGCGGCAACGACCGGCGAATTCTGGCTGGCGCCGCCGGCCGCGATCATCGGCGGCCTGGCGTTTGGCACATTGTTGGAACGCGGGCTGTTCCGGCGGTTTCGGCAACGAGACCATCTCGATCAGGTGTTGTTGACGTTCGCGCTGATCCTTTTGTTTGAAGAAGCGCGCGCGGCGCTGATCGACAATCAGTTCCACGCCGTGCCGGTGCCCGCGCTGCTGGATTTTTCCGTGCCAGTTGTTGGTGGTTTCGCTTATTCCGCATACCGACTCGCGGTACTGGCGATCTGTCTGGTCGTCGCCGCCGGTATGATCGCCGCCGTGGAACGAACGCGCATCGGCGCCGCCATCCGCGCCGCCGCGGAGAATTCGGAAATGCTCGATCTTCTTGGCATCGACGCGAGGCTGATCCACACGCTGGTTTTCGCGGTGGGAACGGCGTTGGCGATGTTGGCGGGGGCGCTCGCGGCACCATTGCAGTCGGTTTATCCCGGCATGGGCGATGGCTTTCTGATCCTGTCGTTTATCGTGGTCGTCATTGGCGGCCTTGGATCGATCGCCGGCGCGTTCTGGGCGGCGCTGCTGGTTGGCCTGGTCGACACTCTGGGCAAGGTCTACGCGCCACAAATCGCCGGCGTCGCCGTGTGCGGCATGATGGCGCTGGTCTTGCTGTTGCGGCCGACAGGGCTTTTCGTCCGAGGATGACGCGCCTGACGCCGAGGGGAAATCTGTACCTCGTCGTTGGAGCGCTTTTGCTCGCATCAATGCCGTACTGGGCTTCGCCGTACTTCATGCAACTCGCGTCGACCGCGCTGATCGCGGCGATGTTCGCGCTTTCGTTGCAGTTGCTGACTGGCGCGGCCGGACTGGTGAGCCTCGGCCACGCCGGATTCTTCGGAATTGGTGCTTATACGGTTTATCTGTTGGGCGGCACGACGATTTTTGTTTCGCTGCCGTCCGCGATGTTGATCGCGGGCCTCGCCGCCGCCGCGATTGGGATGCTGGCGTTACGGACGCGCGGGTTCTACTTTCTGATGACTACGCTGGCATTCGGGCAAATGTTGTTCTTTTTGTTCCACGACTCGCCGTTAGGCGGTGGCGCGGACGGCGTGTTCATCGCGCGGCCGGGCCTGATCTGGCCGGTATCGAAATCAGCGCGCCCGGTCGTGTTCTTGCTGCTGAATCTGGCGATGTTGAGCCTGATGTACGCTGCTCTGTGGTGGCTGGTGGGCACCATGTTCGGTCACGCTCTGGCGGGCATCCGGGTCAACGAGGACCGCATGCGCGCGCTTGGCCACGATACACGGCGTCTTAAGGTGACCGCGTTCATTGTTTCGGGGGCGTTGGCCGGGGCCGCCGGACATATGGCGGCGATGACCGATGCCTTCGTCAGCCCGGAACTGCTCGACTGGCGTCACTCGGCCGAAGCGCTGCTGATGATCCTGCTTGGTGGCCTCGGTGCGCTGCATGGTCCGATTCTTGGCGCGTTCGCGCTGACCCTGGCGCGTGAATTCGGTCAGTCCGTGACAGAACGGCAACGGTTGGTCGAGGGCGTGGTCATTCTCGCCGCGGTCCTGTTGCTGCGGCGCGGTCTCGCCGGGTTGCGCGGATGAGCGAAGCGGTTCTTGAGGCGCGCGGGTTGAGCCGGCGGTTCGGCGGTTTGCTCGCGGTGGCGGACGTATCGCTCGCGCTGCGGCCGGGATCGGCGCACGCGGTGATTGGACCGAACGGCGCGGGCAAGAGCACGCTGATCAATTTGCTCAGCGGCGCGCTGAGGCCGGATAATGGCGGTGTGCATTTGGATGCGACCGACGTGACGTCACTGCCGGACTGGCGTCGCGCGCGTGCTGGTATTGGCCGAAGTTTCCAGCGCACGACATTGTTTCCGGCGATGACGGTGCTGGAGAACGCACGTCTCGCGGCGCAAAGCACGATGCACTTCTGGCGCTTGTTCAGCGGTGCGTCGCATGATGCGGCGATGCTGGAACAGGCCACCGGCGCGTTGCACCAGGCCGGCCTCGCCGCGCTCGCGAACAACCTCGCGAGCACGCTGAGTCACGGCCAGAGGCGGCTGTTGGAAATCGCGTTGGTGCTCGCGTCCGGGCCTCGCGTCCTGCTGCTTGATGAGCCGCTTGCGGGGCTGGGCCCCGATGAAATCGCTCCGGTCGAGGAATTGTTGCGTTCGCTGGCCACGAGCCACGCAATGTTGCTGGTCGAGCATGACATGGATGTCGTCTTCGCGGTGGCGGATACGGTGACCGTGATGGTCGATGGCCGCGTGCTCGAGACAGGGACGCCGGACATGATCCGCCGCTCCGCCACGGTGCGCGACGCTTATCTGGGCCACCGCGGGTGACCCCGTTGCTGGAGGCTCGCCATGTGTCCGCCGGCTATGACGCAAGCCGTGTGCTGCATGACATCAGTTTCGTTTTGCGCGAGGGCGAAGCGATTGGCCTGATGGGCCGTAACGGCATGGGCAAAACGACATTGATTCGCACGTTGATCGGCCTGCTGCCGGCGCGTGAGGGAAGCGTGTTCATCGACGGTGCCGATGCCGCGGCGCTGCCGGTGTTTGAGCGCGCGCGGCGCGGCATCGCGGTGGTGCCGGAAAACCGTGGCATCTTCGCGACGCTGTCGGTGCGGGAGAACTTACGCCTCGCGGCCCGGCCAGGGACGGCTGGTTGGACCGAGGAACGGGTACTCGCGTTGTTTCCTCGCCTTCATCAACGAATCGCCAATCGGGGCAATCAACTTTCCGGGGGCGAGCAGCAGATGCTGGCGATCGGCCGCGCGCTGATGACCAATCCGCGGCTGCTGATCCTGGATGAGGCGACGGAAGGTCTCGCACCACTGATGCGCGATGAAATTTGGCGCGTGATCGGCGTCGTGCGCGAAGCGGGCATGGCCGCGATCATCGTGGACAAAACGGTCGATGCGCTGCTGTCGGTCGCCGATCGGATCATCGTGCTGGTCAAGGGGATGGTCGTACTCGACGGACCACCGGCGACGCTGCGCGCGGAGCCGGATTTAATGTCGCGATATTTGGGCGTGGAGGGGTAAGTGACATAGGCGCTAAAATAACGAACCGTGGAGCGATCACACCACTCTCTCAACGTCATGGGTGGGCCGGCACCCCATCTGTACCAGCACCATGGCGGGATAGATGGCCGCGTCGAGCACGGCCATGATGAGGAAGAGAAGAGGTCTTCCGCCTTCATTCATCGTCTATGGGGGCAAGTGGCGTCCCCCACTGGAGGACACCGCTTCCCAGTTCACGCAATCGACGAATTAAAGTTCCCGCCGTCCAGGATCAGGTTGTGCCCGACGATGAACCCGATCTTCGCGGAACACAGGAACGCGCAAGCATCGCCGAACTCGGCCGGATCGCCAACGCGGCCGGTGGGTGTGCTCTTGGCGCGTTCCTGCACCAGTTCATCGACCGGGCGGTTGCTGGCGCGTGCCGCTTCCAGGAAGCCGCCGCGTATACGGTCGGTCAGAAACGGGCCCGGTAGGATGTTGTTGATGATGACGTTGTGCTTCGCGACCTGCCGCGCGAGGCCGGCGACGAAGCCGGTCAGGCCGGCTCGGGCGCCGTTGCTCATACCCAGTTCGGGGATCGGGGACTTCACCGAGGCCGAGGTGATGTTGACGATGCGGCCGAACTTGCGCTCGATCATGCCGTCGACAACGGCTTTGATCAGGAAGATCGGTGTCAGCATGTTGGCGTCGATGGCTTTGATCCAGTCGTCGCGGTTCCACTCGCGGAAATCGCCGCGCGGCGGACCGCCGGCATTGTTAACCAGAATGTCGGGGTTCGGGCAGGCGGCGAGTGCGGCGGCGCGGCCAGCGTCGGTGGTGATGTCGCCGGCGACGGCGGTGACTTTCGCCCCGGTCGCGGCGCGGATTTCGGCGGCGGCCGCCTCCAGATCGGACGCGGTACGGGCGGTGATGACGACATCGACACCCTCACGCGCCAGCGACATCGCGCAGGCTTTGCCAAGCCCCTTGCTGGCCGCGCAAACGATGGCCTTCTTGCCCTTGAGTCCCAGATCCATGGTGCGGTCCCTCCCGTGTTGAAGGACCGCATTGAGGCGGCAAGTCGCTCTGGGCGCAAGGGCGCGCGCCGCCGTTCGCCCGCCATCGACAGGAAGCGAGGAAGAAGCACAATCTCAACGTCATGGGTGGGCCGGCACCCCATCAATCGCGGCACCATGCTGACATAGATGGAGTGCCGGCCCACCCACGACGGAAAACGCGGTGACGAAAAACGCGGTCGCCACGACGGGTGGCGTTACGCTTCCAGGGCGAAGCCGACTTTCAGGGTCACCTGATAGTGCTTCACTTTCTTTTGATCGATGTTGCCGCGGATTTGCACGACCTCGAACCAGCCCAGGTTACGCAGGGTTTCCGAGGCTTTGGCGATGGCGGTGTCGATTGCTTTGGAGATGCTGATTTCGGATGTGCCAACGACCTCGACGACTTTGTATACGGTATCGGGCATGTCTTCCTCCCAGCGCGACCGGGCGAGCCGGATCGCGATTGTTGATTGTCAGGCCAGCCTTGAAAATGTTGGGACGTCATTCGCGAAATGTAAGGGGTGATAGCGACGGTTATCCCGCGGCGAGTTGCCGCATCAGGCCGGCCCATTGATCCAGTTGTGGAAGAATCTGCTCCGCCGCGGCTGAATTCACGCTCACCACGACCCGGGCCACACCGGCGTCGCGGTAATAACGCAGCCGGTCGATGTCGGCGGGGATGCCGAAGAGAGTCACGGGCAGGTTGCAGGGGTCTCGGCCGGCCTCTCGCGCCATCTTGAAAAATTCGGGCAGGAACTGGCCGACGTCGCCATAGTGCGGGCGAGAGCCATGCGGCACCCAACCGTCGCCATAGGCGATCGCCCGGCGGGCGCCATAGGGGAAAGCGCCACCAACGATGACCGGCGGGTGGGGCTTTCGCACCGGTTTGGGCCAGGCGAGCATGGGGCCGAAATCAACCAGAAAGCCGTGATATTCTGGCTGCTCCTGGGTCCAGATGGCTTTCATCGCCTCCACGCGTTCGCGGACCAGCTTCCAGCGGCCTTTGAAATCGGTGGTGCCGTGGTCGGCCATCTCCTCGGCGTTCCAGCCACCACCGATGCCGAACAAGAAGCGACCGTGCGAGACCTGGTCCAGCGAGGCGACCAGTTTGGCGGTCTGAATGGGATCGCGTTGCACGACGAGGCAAACGCCGGTGCCCAGTTTGATGGTCTTGGTCATCGCCGCGGCCAGCGTGAGCGAAACGAACGGGTCCATGCACTCGGCGTATTTGCGCGGCAGTTCTCCTCCCTGCGGAAACGGCGTCTGGCGCGAGACCGGAATGTGCGAATGCTCCGGCGCCCAGATTGAGTCGAACCCGCGTTCCTCCAGGGCACGGGCGAAGCTTCCCGCGTCCATGGCGTAGTCGGTGAAAAACATCGCGGCGCCGAATTCCATGGCCGGTCCTCCCCTGAGCGGATCGCGCGCGATCGTAGCGCGATCCGGCTAAAAGGGGAGCGGTGGCGGCGATCCAATCCGCGGCGACCGGCGCGGGGTTTCGGGAACCGGCGTCCGCTATCGCGCGGCGGTATTCACGACCGCGCCGGCCGGGGCCTTCACGCCCGGTTGCGCGTCCGGAGCAAAGTGCATTCGATCACAGAACGAAACGGTTTGTCCCGGCATTTTCGCCATCGAGCAAAGCCGCTCGGTCGAGTGCGGGTCGGTGACCATCTGCGCGACCATCGGCAGGGCGGCGACACATCCGGTTTGGCTTAACAGGGCGAGGCTGATGAATGCGATGCGGGGGGTCATGACTGCGGATCCTTTCGGGGAGGCCTCGGGGCTGGTGGGTTTCCCCCAGCTCAGGGCCGGCTATCGGAACGCCTCGCGCCCAACAGATTTTCGGAAGGATCGGCGGCGGACAGAACCTGCGCCGCATCGGTTAGCGAACAGTTAATGGCGTGGTGAACGAAGGATGAACGTCGAAAATAATTATTCGACGCGCAGCGAGGCACGCAAATCGGCGACTCCGCCCGGGTCTTCCAGAATCGCCAGCCGGCCGCCGGCCAGCAGAGCCCAACGGCGCAGCAACGCGGTGCGCCGGGGGGCAGAGAGTTTGTGTTCGGGCGCCTCGCGGATCAGGTCCGCGGTTTGGTCCGCCGCGACGATCAGGCCGGTCTCGGCGGGCAGGACGCCGAGCGGGAAGTCTGTGTCGACGGCGAAATACAATTGGTCAGAGAATTCGCGGTATTCCCACCATTTCTGGTCGGTCTGGAAGTCTCTCAGGCCGGATTTGACCTCGATGCAGACGAAGCCGCCGTCCTCGCGCAAGGCCAGAATATCGGCGCGGCGGCCGTTCGGCAGCGGGACCTCATGCAGTGGCGCCCAGGAGAGGCGGAGGCATAAGCGGGCGGCCGCGCGGCGGACGGCGAGCGAGCGTTCCGGGAATCCGAACTCGTCCATCAGGGAAGCAGGGCGTCGATGGCCTTCGCCAGGGTCACGTCTTTGCCGGTCAGGCCGCCGGCGTCGTGGGTGCTGAGGGTGATGCGGACGGTGTTCCAGACGTTGGACCACTCGGGATGGTGGTTCTGGCTCTCGGCGAGCAAGGCGACGCGGTTCATGAAGCCCCAGGCCTCGCTGAAATCGGCGAACTTGAGTTCGCGATGGATGGATTTGCCTGCTTTGTCTTGCGTCCAATGGGTCAGGGCGGTGAGTTCCGCCGCGGTTGGTTTTCTGGCCATGTCGTGCCTCCTGTCTTGACCGATGATCCCAGACCGGCACCGAATACCGCATGAGCGATCAGCGCAATCCCATGGTGGCTTTCGGGCTGCCTCCGAGCATCGAGGACATCACCGTTCTGGCGGAGCGGGCGTTGGCGGCGATCCCGCCTGGTCTGGCGGCGCATGCGAACGACGTCGCCGTCATCGTCGAGGACCGGGCTGACGATGAAACGTTGCATGAAATGAACATCGAGTCGGCCTGGGAATTGACCGGTTTGTATCGCGGTGTGCCGTTGACCGAGCGCAGTGTCATGGCCCCGGTGCGGATGCCGGACCGGATTTTTCTGTACCGCGAGGCGATCCTGCTGGAATGGATTGAAACCGGCGAGGATTTGTTTTGCCTCGTGCGGAATGTGGTGGTGCATGAGATCGCGCATCATTTCGGATTCGGCGACGCGGATATCGCGGAGATCGAGGGGAGTGACGGGACGTGAGTGAGTGGTTTTCCCCTTCGTGGTCTGCTTGCGGTGGGGAGTGCCGCGGGCATAGGGTCTGGGGTGCTATTCGACCGGGACCCTGAGAAGAGTGCCTGGACACGTCACGAACCTGGCTTCGGGTTCGACTACGCCGTCAGGATTTTCGTTGGTCCGACGATCGAGGCGATCGACCGGCGAAAGGAGTACGGCGAACGGATCAGAGCAGTGGGCGAGATCGACGGCCGAACCTATGTGGTGGTTTATACGGACCGGCCGGGTGTCAGGTGGATCATCAGCGCCTGGAAGGCGAGCGGCAAGGATCGTAAAGCATGGCTAAACAAAAGATGACATTGGGCGACATCATGAGCCGTGTCCCGACCGTTGACCTTGCCCGGATCGACGCCACCACCGAGGCTGACGTAGCACGTCAAATGCGCGAAGAAGGCTACGATCCTGACGAGGCACTCCGCGACGAGGACATCATTTCGCCTTCCGTCATTCGAAAGCGGCTCGGCATGTCGCAGGCGCGGTTCGCCAGAGCGATCCACGTGCCGCTCGTGACGCTGCGGAGCTGGGAGCAGGGAAAGACGTTGATGGACCCCAGCGCTCGTGCGTTGATGACGATCCTGGCACGGGAACCGCAAGCGGCACTGCGCGCATTGACCGAAGGTCAGGCGGCCTAGGATCGCGACGTTATCGGCTCGCGACCACCATCCCAACCGCGTCGCGCAACGCTGGCAACGCCTCCGCCTGGAACCACGGATTCTTGCGTTCCCACGCAGTGGTGCGCCACGATGGATGCGGCAGCGGAAAATACCGAGGCAAATGCTCACGGAACGCGCGAACCCGGTCAGTCATCGCGCCTTTCCCCAGCACGTGGGTCAACGCGTAGCCGCCGACCAACAGCGTCAATCGAATCGCCGGCATCGCGGCAAGCAATCTCGCTTGCCATAACGGCGCGCACTCCGGCCGCGGCGGAGCGTCGCCGCCATTCGGCAAGCGCCCAGGATAACACAGGCCCATCGGCACGATCGCGACGCGGCTTTCGTCATAGAACTGCTCACGATCCATCATCAGCCAACCGCGCAGCCGTTCGCCTGACGGGTCGTTCCAAGGAATGCCGGTCGCATGCACTTTCGTGCCTGGTGCCTGGCCGATGATCAGCAGCCGCGCGGTCGGCGAAACGCGGAAAACCGGCCGCGGACCCAAAGGCAAATGCGAAGCGCAAACGGTGCATGCCCGCGCCTCAACCGCGATCGCCTCAAGCGATGATGCCGCGCCCACGCAGTTCCTCGATCACCTGGGCCGCCAGTTCCTCGGGTGAAGATTGCAGCGTGCGCAAGCGGATTTCCGGATCGAGCGGTTCTTCATACGGCGCATCCACACCGGTAAAGTTACGGATCTGCCCAGCGTAGGCTTTCTGATACAGACCCTTCGGATCGCGGCGGGAACATTCTTCCACCGGCGTATCGACAAAGATTTCCAGGAATTCTCCGGCCTCGACGCATTCACGGGCCAACATGCGTTCGTTGCGGTAGGGGGAAATGAAGGAAACCAGAACGATCATGCCCGCCTCGACGAAGAGTTTGGCCACCTCGGCGATGCGGCGGATATTTTCGACGCGGTCCGCTTCGGTAAATCCCAGATCGCGGTTGAGGCCGTGCCGGACATTGTCGCCGTCGAGCGTCATCGAATGATGGCCCAGAGCCAGCAATTGCATCTCCACGATATTGGCGATGGTCGATTTGCCGGCACCCGACAGGCCGGTGAACCACAACACCGCGGGCTTCTGATGCTTCAGGCCGGCGCGCGCCTGTTTATCGACATCCAGGTGATGCAGGTAAACATTGGTCCGCCCAGAGCGAATGTCGGTGATCATTCCGGCGCCGACAGTGCCTTTGGTCAGGCGGTCGACCAGGATGAAACCGCCGAGATCGCGACTGTCGGCGTAAGGCTCGCAAGCGACCGGGTGCGACAGGGAAACGGCGACGCGGCCGATCTCGTTCAGATGCAATTCGCGAACACCGACTTCGTGCAACGTCTCGACGTCGAGCCGATTGGTGATGTCTGTGATGGTGCCCATGACGGATTTTGTGCCGAGCATGAACTGGTAAGCCCGGCCGCGGAACAACGGCGTCTCGTCCATCCAGACAACCCAGGCGTTGATCTGGTCGGCCAACATCGGCGGCGGATCGGCCGCGAGCACGTCGCCGCGCGAGACATCGATTTCGCGATCGAGCACCAACGTCACCGGCTGGCCGGCATGCGCGACGGTCAGATCGCCGTCCATGGTGACCATGCGGGCGATCATCGCCTCGGTGCGCGACGACGCGTTGATCAGTTTGTCGCCCACCCGGATTGTTCCGGATGCGATGGTTCCGGCGTAGCCGCGGAATGACGCGTCGGGACGATTGACATACTGCACCGGGAAGCGCGCCGGGCGGCCGTTCGCACGCGACGGCGGTTCGGCACTTTCCAGTGCCGCGAGTAGCGTTTCGCCCTCGTACCATGGAGTCCGTGTACTGTTCGCGGTGATGTTGTCGCCATCCCGGGCACAGATCGGAATCGCGGTCACGGACAGATCGTTCAACCGGGACCGCAGGCGATCAAACCCGGCGACGATGCCGTCGAACACCGCCTGGTCGAAACCCACGAGGTCCATCTTGTTGACCGCGAGTACAACGGATCGAACCCCCAGAAGCGAGGCGATCGCGGCATGCCGGCGCGTCTGGTCGAGCAGGCCGTTGCGCGCATCGACCAACAGAATCGCGAGATCGGCGGTGGATGCTCCGGTGGCCATGTTGCGCGTGTATTGCTGATGGCCCGGCGTATCGGCGAGGATGAAGCGGCGGCGTGGCGTTTCGAAGAATCGATAGGCGACGTCGATCGTCACGCCTTGTTCTCGTTCTGCTTCCAGCCCATCGACCAGCAGGGCATAATCGACCCCGCCTTGCACGGTGCCGAAGCGAACCGAGTCGCGTTCCAGCGCCAGCATCACGTCGTCAGGGATGGAGCCGCATTCGAACAGCAGGCGGCCGATCAGGGTCGATTTGCCGTCGTCGACACTGCCACAGGTCAGCACGCGCAGGAGCGAATCCGGCATCAGAAGTAGCCCTCACGCTTCTTGCGCTCCATCGACGAACCTTGTTCCTGGTCGATCAGTCTTCCCGCGCGCTCCGACATTTTCGTGGTGCGCATTTCCGCGACGATGTCATCGACAGTGGCGGCATCCGATTCGACCGCGGCGGACAAGGGGTAACAACCCAGCGAACGGAACCGCACCAGCCGCGGAACCGGTTGCTCGCCCGGATCGAGCCGCATCCGTTCATCGTCGACGACGATGATCTGGTCTTCGCGGATCACGGTCGGCCGGAGCGCGGCGAAATACAGCGGCACCACGTCGATGCCTTCGGCCTGGATGTAAGTCCAGACGTCAAGCTCGGTCCAGTTCGACAACGGAAACACGCGCAACGTCTCGCCTGGCGCGAGATTGCCGTTGTACAAATGCCAAAGTTCCGGACGCTGCCGCTTCGGTTCCCACGTATGTCCTGGGCCTCGAACCGAAAAAATCCGCTCTTTCGCGCGGGAGCGTTCTTCGTCACGCCGCGCGCCGCCGATAGCGGTGTCGTATTTGCCCTCGGTCAGCGCCTGTTTCAGCGCGTCGGTCTTCATGATCTGAGTATAGGCGCCGCCGTGATCGAACGGATTGATGCCTTGGCGAAGACCATCCGGATTGGTATGCAGGCGCAAATCCAGGCCAAGCCGTTTCGCGGTCGCATCGCGGAACGTGATCATGTCGCGGAATTTCCACGTCGTATCGATATGCAGAAATGGAAACGGCGGCCGTGCCGGATAAAACGCCTTGCGCGCGAGGTGCAGCAGCGCCGAGGAATCCTTGCCGATCGAATACAGCAGCACCGGACGGGCCGACTGCGCCGCGACCTCACGCAGGATGTAGATGCTTTCGGCTTCCAGTTCGTTCAGATGCGGCGGGCGCGAGGTCATCCTGGGATCCGTGGTTCGGCGGAACGTGCGTGCCATGGAAAGATTGCTGAAGTGTTGCGTATCCGCGTTACCATTCCCGTCATCGCAACGCCCCGTGTCATTGCGAGCGCAGCGAAACAATCTCCATCAGTGTGGACAGGGAAATTGCTTCGCCGCTTCGCTCCTCGCAATGACAATGGGATCGCGGTTCCTCGAGACAGCGAGTTCCCGGGGACGCTTCGCGACCTGACCCGGTCCGAATCCGTGCTAAACCCGCCGTACCACATACGCCGTCTCCAACGCCTCGGTGATCGACGCGGCGTGCGCCGGATCGCGGGCCTCGACCATCACCTCAAGCTCCGCCGCCTGCACGGACGACACCGCGTGCAGACGCTGGTGCGAGACTTCGATGATGTTGCCGCCGCGGTCGCCGATTTTGCCGGCGATGTCGGCCAGCACGCCGGGCCGGTCGGGGATCTGCAAATGCAGCCGTAGCAGCCGCCCGTCGCGCAACAAAGTGCGCAGCAGAACGTCGGACAGGATGCGCGCGTCGATGTTGCCGCCGGTGATCGGCGCGCCGATCTTCTTGCCGCGGAACCGCTCGGGGTAGGTCAGCAGCGCCGCGATCCCGGCCGCGCCAGCACCTTCGGCGACGGTTTTGGCGCCTTCGACCAACAGGCCGATGGCTTCTTCCACCGCCCGTTCCGGCACCACCAGCACGTCAGTCAGGCGGCGGCGAACGATTTCGAACGGCACCTCGCCGATGTCGCGCACCGCGATACCTTCGGCGATGGTCGCTCCGCCCACCGAGACAGCGCGGCCGGCCAGACGCTGCGCCATCGGCGCGTAGGCCTCGACCTCGACCCCATAGACCGCGATCCCGGGTTTCATCGCGGTCGCCGCTATCAGGCAGCCGGCGATCAGGCCGCCGCCCCCGACCGGGATCACCAACGCGTCCAGGTCGGGCGCATCCGCCAGCAATTCCAGCGCGAGCGTGCCCTGGCCGGCGATGACCGCCGGATCATCATAAGGATGGATAAAAACCCGCTGATGGATTTCAGCGAGGTGCAGCGCGTGCGCCGCCGCCTCGGCCAAGGTCTCGCCGTGCAGCACGACCTCGGCACCCCAGGCCGAGGTGCGGGTCACTTTCGTCGCCGGGGTGAACTTCGGCATGACGATCGTCGCCGGCACCCCCAGCAGCTTCGCATGCCGCGCCACCGCCTGGGCATGATTCCCGGCCGACATCGCGATGACACCCCGAGCCCGCTCAGCCTCGGTCAGCAGTGCCAGCCGATTGGCGGCACCGCGCTCCTTGAACGCGCCGGTCACCTGGAGGTTTTCGAGCTTCAGCACCACGTCAGCGCCCGTCGCGGCCGAAACAGCATGGCTGGTGACGGCCGGCGTGCGCAGAACCTGTCCGGAGATGCGCTTTGCCGCCGCCTCAACGTCGGCGAGCGTGATCATCCGGCCTCTCTTACAGGAACTTGATGCCGAGAATCTCGTACGAACGGTCGCCGCCGGGCGCCGGGACGGAAATCGAGTCGCCGACCTTTTTGCCGATCAACGCCTTCGCCAGAGGCGACGAGATCGACAGCCGCGCGTCCTTGATGTCGGCCTCGTGCACGCCGACGATCTGATAGGTCGCCTCTTTTTCGGTTTCCTCATCGATCAGCCAGACATGGGCGCCGAATTTCACGTGGTCGCCGGACAAGGACGACGGGTCGATGACCTCGACGGCGGAAACGATTTCCTCCAGTTCGGCGATGCGGCCTTCGATGAAGGACTGGCGTTCGCGCGCGGCGTGGTATTCAGCGTTTTCCGACAAATCGCCGTGCGCGCGCGCTTCCGCGATCGCGCGGATGATGGCCGGGCGTTCCTTCGACTTCAGCTGGCGAAGCTCGTCTTCCAGCCGCTGTAGTCCCGGGGCGGTCATCGGAAACTTCTGCACTTCGTGGTCCTTTAATTCGCCCCGGCCTGGCGGGCCAGACCGGATTCAACCATTGCATTTCGCCGCGGCCCGGTGTGGCACCCGGGTCACGGCACTTCGGCCCAGAGCCGTCCTTCCCTATCCCCACCCTCGCCTGGCGCCCTCCCTCGTCATGGCCCGGCTCGTCCGGGCCACCTGCAACAGCACGGTGCCGCGCGAGGTGGCCCGGACGAGCCGGGCCATGACGACGAAGGGCGCCAGGCCATAACGGTGAGGCCAGACGTAGCCGTAACAGGCACGGCACCCCGCCCGGGGCAGGGGGAAGCACGATACACGTCAGAACGATCCGCGAAAGTAGGATTGCAGCGGCGCGACTTCAAGGGTTCCGGCCTTCATGGCGGCGATGGCATGCACGGCTGCCTTGGCGCCAGCGATCGTCGTGTAGTGCGGCACGAAGTGGGTCAGCGACGAGCGGCGGATCTCGAAACTGTCGGCGACGGATTGCGGGGTGGACGCGGTGTTGACCACCAACTGCACCTCACCGGAGCGGATCGCATCGACGCAATGCGGCCGTCCCTCCAGCACTTTGTTCACGGTTTTGACCGGGAAACCGGCTTCCCGAATGCGGGCGGCGGTGCCTTTGGTGGCCAGAATGGAAAACCCCATTTCGGTCAGGCGGCGGGCCAGCAGAGGCAGGCCTTTTTTGTCGGCGTCCTTGATCGACAAGAATACCGTGCCGCGTTCCGGCAGCACGATCCCGGCGCCGAGCTGGGATTTGGCGAAGGCACGTTCGAAGCTGGTGTCCAGGCCCATCACCTCGCCGGTGGACTTCATCTCGGGGCCCAGGATGGTATCGACGTTGGGGAAGCGGGCGAAGGGGAAGACCGCTTCCTTCACCGCGACGTGGGTGGGGATCATGTCGTCGTCCAACTGGAAGTCGGTGGCCAGTTTCGCACCCGCCATTACCCGCGCGCCGATTTTCGCCACCGGGATGCCGGTTGCCTTGGCGACGAACGGCACGGTGCGGGACGCCCGAGGGTTCACCTCCAGCACATAGATCGTGTCGTCCTGGATCGCGTATTGCACATTCATCAGGCCAATGACCCCTAGCGCCTTGGCGATCGCCTCGGTCTCGGTCTTCAGTTCGGAGACCATGGATGGTGACAGCGACCAGGGCGGCAAGGAACACGCCGAGTCGCCGGAATGGATGCCGGCTTCCTCGATATGTTCCATGACGCCGGCGACATAGACGGTTTCGCCATCACAAATGCAGTCGACATCGACCTCGATGGCGTCGTTCAGATAGCGGTCTATCAGCACCGGATTGTCGCCGGATACGCGCACCGCCTCGCGCATGTACCGATGCAGGCCGGCGTTGTCGTAGACGATCTCCATCGCGCGTCCGCCGAGGACGTAACTTGGTCTTATCACCACCGGGAAGCCGATGCGATCGGTGATTTCCTCGGCCTCGCGTGCCGACCGGGCGACGCCGTTTTCGGGCTGCAACAGTCCGAGGCGATACAGGAGTTTCTGGAAGCGTTCGCGGTCCTCGGCGACGTCGATGGCGTCGGCGGAGGTGCCAAGAATTGGGATTCCGGCGGCGGTGAGCGCCAGCGACAGTTTGAGCGGCGTTTGTCCGCCGTATTGCACGATGCAGCCCAGTACCGTGCCGTTTTGCTGTTCGCGGCGGACCAGGGCGATGACGTCCTCGGCGGTCAGGGGCTCGAAATACAACCGGTCGGAGGTGTCGTAGTCGGTGCTGACGGTTTCCGGGTTGCAGTTGACCATGATGGACTCGAACCCGGCTTCCTTCAGCGCGTACGCGGCGTGGACGCAGCAATAGTCGAACTCGATGCCCTGGCCGATGCGGTTGGGGCCGCCGCCGAGGATGATGATTTTCTGGCGATCGGTGGGGTCGGCCTCGCAGGCGGGCGTGCCGTAGCCGCCCTCGTATGTCGAATACATATAAGGCGTGGCGGAGGCGAACTCGGCGGCGCAGGTGTCGATGCGTTTGTAGACCGGCACGACACCCAGGCTGGTGCGTTGCGCGGCGATGTCGGGTTCTTTCTTGCCGGTCAGTTCGGCGAGGCGCTTGTCTGAAAATCCCAGGGCTTTGAGGCGGCGAAGAGCACCGGCCTCGCGCGGCAGCCCGAAAGTGGTGACGGCGCGTTCGGCCTCGATGATGCGTTCCAGTTCGCGCAGGAACCACGGATCGAATTTGCAACAATCGTGGATATCTTCAATCGACAATCCCGCCCTTATCGCCTGGGCCGCGACCAGCAAGCGGTCGGGACTGGGTGACGACAAAGCGGCGCGGAAGGCGTCGGGACCGCCGGCGCCGGGCGGGTCGACCGGATCGAGGCCTGACAGGCCGGTTTCCATGCTGCGCAGGCCTTTTTGCAAAGCCTCGGCGAAGGAGCGTCCGATCGCCATTGCCTCGCCGACCGACTTCATGGAGGTGGTCAACAGCGCCGGCGTGCCGGGGAATTTTTCGAAGGTGAAACGAGGGATTTTGACGACGACGTAGTCGATCGTGGGCTCGAAGCTGGCGGGCGTGACGCGCGTGATGTCGTTGGCCAGTTCGTCGAGCGTGTAGCCGACAGCGAGTTTGGCGGCGATCTTGGCGATCGGGAATCCGGTGGCCTTCGACGCGAGGGCCGACGACCGGGAGACGCGCGGGTTCATCTCGATGATGACCATGCGTCCGTCTTGTGGGTTGAGCCCGAACTGGACGTTCGACCCGCCGGTATCGACGCCGATCTTGCGCAGGCAGGCGATCGAGGCGTCCCGCATCCGCTGATACTCTTTGTCCGTCAGAGTCAGCGCCGGGGCGACGGTGACGGAATCTCCCGTGTGGATGCCCATCGGATCGACGTTCTCGATCGAGCAGACGATGATGCAGTTGTCGGCGTGGTCGCGGACAACCTCCATCTCGAACTCTTTCCAGCCGAGGATGGACTCTTCGATCAGCACTTCGTTGGTCGGCGAGGCTTCGAGGCCACCGCTGACGATTTGTTCGAATTCCTCGCGGTTGTAGGCGATCCCTCCACCAGTGCCGCCCAGAGTGAAGGAGGGCCGGATGACGGCGGGGAGGCCAGTAGTGGCGAGGGCGGCGCGGGCTTCTTCCATGGAATGGGCGATCGCGGAGCGGGGCGACTCGATGCCGATTTCAGCCATGGCGTCGCGGAATTTCAGCCGGTCCTCGGCGCGATCGATGACGTCGGCGCGGGCACCGATCAGTTCGACCCCGTGCCGTTCCAGCGCGCCATTGGCGGCGAGTTTCATCGCGGTGTTGAGCGCGGTCTGGCCGCCCATGGTGGGGAGTAGAGCGTCGGGCTTTTCGCGCGCGATGATCTTCTCGACGATCTCCGGCGTGATTGGTTCAATGTAGGTGGCATCTGCGAGGTCGGGATCGGTCATGATCGTCGCCGGATTGGAATTCACCAGCACAACCCGATATCCCTCCGCCTTCAGCGCTTTGCACGCCTGGGCGCCGGAATAATCGAACTCACACGCCTGACCGATCACGATTGGACCGGCGCCGATGATCATGATGGAGTGGATGTCGGTGCGTTTGGGCATGGTTATGGGCCTATCGGGAGCTCGGTGGGGTGTCAGTCACGGGAATATCTGACCACTCACAGCTATTTTTTAGATTCAGCAAAGTGTGCAAGATTCTTGTACACTCTGTTTACTTTCGCATAATCGCCGAAACTCTCTGGACGCCGAGACGCCTTTCGGGGTCAGTTCCAGATGCCAATGGCATTGCAAAGCGCCTTCGGGCAGGCGGATTGGTTCGCGGATCAGACCGTCGTGGAGGCAAGCAGCAAGCGCGTCGCGGAATGCTTCATAGGTGATCGCCTGATCGGTCAGCACGATGAATTGCTCGAACCCGGCTTCGATGTTCGGTTCACTGATCCGATGCCGGAACGCGGTCGTCAGCAGCAGGGCGGTCGCATCCATCTCACGCCCGCCGGTCGATCATCGCGACGAACCGCTCGAACAAATAATGGCTGTCGCTCGGCCCCGGGCTGGCCTCCGGATGATACTGCACGCTGAACGCTGGCCGATCGGAGCACGCAAGGCCTTCGTTCGACCCATCGAACAGCGACACATGCGTCGGCGTCACCGAAGCCGGCAACGTATCCAGATCCACCGCGAAACCATGGTTCTGGGCGGTGATTTCGACCTTTCCCGTGGTCAGGTCTTTCACCGGCTGGTTGGCGCCGCGGTGACCCCGGTCGAGCTTGAACGTCTTCGCCCCCAAAGCCAGCGCCAGCAACTGGTGGCCAAGGCAAATCCCGAACACCGGAATGCCTTTCGACAGCACCCCCTGAATCGCGGGCACCGCGTACTCCCCGGTCGCGGCCGGATCGCCGGGACCATTCGACAAAAACACGCCATCCGGCTGATGCCTCAGAATATCCTCGGCTGAGGCGGTCGCCGGCACCACCGTCACCCGGCACCCCGCGGCGGCCAGACACCGCAGAATGTTGCGCTTGGCGCCGTAATCCACCGCGACGACGTGCCGCTTCGGCTCCGTCTGCCGGCCATATCCGGTGGGCCATGCCCAGGAGGCTTCGTCCCAGTCGTAGGGTTGGAGACAGGTGACCTCCTTCGCCAGATCCATCCCCTCGAGGCCCGGCCACGCCTCCGCCTGGGCGCGCAGGGCGGGCAGATCGAAGCGGCCGTCGGCGGGGAATGACAGCACCCCTGTGGGAGGGCCACCGTCGCGGATGCGGACGGTCAAGGCGCGCGTATCGACGCCTGACACGCCGGTGATGCGGCGGGCGCGCAACCACGCATCCAGATGCTGAGTCGAGCGCCAGTTGGACGGCTCGGTGACGTCCTGCTTCACGATCAGGCCACGGGCGGCGACCGAGATGGCCTCGATGTCCTCGAGGTTGGTGCCGACGTTGCCGATGTGCGGGAAGGTGAAGGTGATGATCTGGCCGGCATAGGATGGGTCGGTCAGAGTCTCCTGGTACCCGGTCATGCCGGTGTTGAAGCAGATTTCCCCTACTGGGGCCGGCGTCTCGGTATGGGCGCCGAAACCGCGGCCCCAGAACACGGCACCGTCGGCGAGGACCAGGGCGGCGGAGGCTCCGTGCGGGATGTCGCCGCTGGCGGCTGGGGTTTCGCCACGGAGTTCGTCCATTGGCAGGCCGGTCGCGGCGCTGACGGCAGCCCAGTGACGGGAGGGGACAGCGCCGGCCTGGCGCCATTTGCGCACGGCTTCGGTGGAAACGCCGGTGAGGCGGGCGGCGGGTTCAGGGCCGCCCAGGCGATCGATGATGTCGTCGATGGTTGGCATGCGGGAGGTGTAGCGGAAATTTTTTCCGGCACCAAGGCCGTTGATGCCAGTCCGGAAATCAAATCCCATTGCACACCGATCCCCGGTCTCGCTTGTCGCGCCTGAGAAGGCGGTTATGAGGATCTCAACGCCGCGCCGCCTGGTTCGCGAGTGCTCCGGCCAGGTCCGGCCAATTCGATAAGGGGCCGCGGCATTAACCGTCCGTTAACCACCAGGCGCCATAACGACAGCGGCCTGGACCAGCACGCGGAATGACCCTCAAAACCCTGTTCTCGATACTGATCAGCGTGATTCTATTGGTGACTTTGTCCCTGGCCGGAATGATCGTCAGCCAGGAGTGGTCTGGCCACATGCGTGGCAGCACCGCGATCGCCGCGACCGAGCGTGCAACCATTCTGAACGGACTGGAGGGGCAACTGTCGATCGAACGCGTCGCGAGCTGGGATTCATTCGAGGCGGATTATCCGCTGCCGGAACCGGTGGCTCACCGGCTGGCTGACACGAGGGCTGAGACGGACCGGTTGCTCGCGGCGCTGATCGAGAATTCGCGGGCCAACGCGAAGCGCGATTCTGGCGACGAGGAACCTTTCCTGCCCGCCATTCAGGTCAGTCTCGGGGACGCGCGGGAGCAGGTTGATAGACTGTTGAGCCTTCCGCCTTCGAAGCGGACCTATAATTCGTTCCTCGATCTGATGCCGCGGATGCTGGGTCCGGCGGCGCTGCTCGGGCCGCGATTGGCCCGGGTGGCGGCTGAGGTGATCAAAGCGGAACCCGAGTTGGCGGGAATCATCGCGGTCGCGCGGATCGGCCTGGCGCTGCGCGATACGCTTGGCGGAATCGCGGCGGTAACGCTGCCCAGGCTTGATGCGGGCGAACGGCTGACCCAGGCCGATATCGCCAAGGTTCGGTCGCTTCTGATCGAGGTCGATGCGACGACGAAGTTGCTGGAACTCACCTTTTATCTCGTGAACCCAACGAACGAGATGCGGACGTTGCTGGCAAACGCGAAAGAAGTGAGAGAGGGCATGGTCCAGCGACAATTGGATTTGATGGTGGAAGCCAGCACGCAAGGCGCACAGGACGGTCTCCCGCGCACCTGGTCGTCGCGGCCTCTCGCGCTCTGGGCGGCTCGCATTAACGAGGTGCGCAACGCCATTATTCAGGAAACCGTGAATCGGGTGCGAATCGAGCAAGCGTTACGAACCGAGCGGCTCAGGCTCGTGCTTACGGCGATTGGCGCGATTGGCATGATTATTTTGGCCGCCTTGCTTATTTTGCAGCGTCGGGTGGTCAACCCATTGGCACATCTCGGCTTCGCCATCACACGCATCGCCGATGGCGACCGGAGTCAAAAGCTGACAATCCGTTCCTCCACGCGTGAGATCGCCGTGATGGTGTCGGCCGTTGAAACGTTACGCCAGGCGGCATTGGTCGCCGATGCGGCGGCGCTGCGTCAACAAGAGGCAGCCGAACGGCGTTTGCGCGCGTTGCGGGAGATTCTCGGCATTTTGCAAAGCGTGCGAGAGCCTTCCCACGCGTTGGAGACCGATGTGGCCAGATTGGCGGACGCGATGGGCGCGATCATCTCCGTGATCGCGGGCGGGTTGCATCCGGCGCTGGACACCGCCGCCGCCGCCGTTCGCGGTGGACTGCGAGCCATGCGCGAGGTGGTACGAGAACTCGACGCGATTATCGACGAGGCGCGCCAGACGGAGCCGAATGGACTGGACGAGACGGAAATCGCGGCATGCACCCTCAAGGTGCGGCAGCATATCGTGCAGCTGGATGTGTTGGCACGGACTTTCATTCAGCCGTGCCTGTTGGCGCTGCGGGATGTCTGGCCGCGGGAGAATGATCCGCCGCGGGAGACGTTGCGGGCAATGATCGACGACCAGTTCGAGTTGATCGAGTCGACCGTGGCGACGATGGCCTCGATGCGCGCCACGGTGACGAGAGCGGGATCCATCGTGTGTGAGTTGCCAGTGGATGCGGCGCCGCTGGCGGCGTGAAGCGGGTGTTTGATACGCACCGATCGGATTGGCATTGACTAAACTACGGATATCCAGTATCGATTATGCAAGATGACGCCTTCGAGTGGGACGACGGCAAAGCCGCGGCTAACTGGCGCCGCCATCGCATTTCGTTTGAAATGGCCCGCGCGGCGTTCGACGATGACTTCGCGACCGAGCAGGCTGATCGCGATCACGACGATGCCGAAGAATGCGTTACTTTGCTCGGCATCGTGGAACACCATCTGTTATTCCTTTCATACACCCTGAGGGGGAACCGCATTCGTATCATGTCAGCTCGAAAGGCCGAACCCCATGAACGACGCCAATACCACAACAAAGACCGGGAAGTTTGACTGGACCCGTGCCGATGCGATGACCGACGCTGAGGTTCATGCCGCCGCCCTCGCGGACCCTGACGCTCAACCTCTGACGGATGAAGACTTCGCCCGCATGAAGCTCGTGCCGCGAGTGAAGACGCTCCGCCGGGCGCTCCGCCTCACTCAGGAGGAATTCGCGGCGCGGTTTCGCATTCCGCTCGGTACCCTGCGCGATTGGGAGCAAGGCCGGACAGAGCCGGACCAGCCGGCCCGCGCCTACCTCAAAGTCATCGCCTATGATCACGAGGCGGTACGGCGGGCATTGGAATACGTCCCGGGTGACGCGCGTTGAACGCTAAACCCTTCGTGATGCGGTTGAGCGGTGGGCAGTTATATTTCGTTAGCATAATGATATTGACCGTCGCGCGTCCGAACCGTACCCGCGCTCGGCGTTGTCTCCACCCACCGCCGCGATCATAATGTGGCTCGCCCACCCGAAAATCCTCCGGAGCCCGCGATGAGCCTGCGCGAACAGTTCACTGAACAACTCAAGGTCTCGATGAAGGCGGGCGACTCGGCGCGCACCTCGACGCTGCGCATGATCATGGCGAAGCTGAAGGACACCGACATCGCCTCCCGCCCCAAGGGCATCGACAAGGTCCCCGACGAGGAAGTGCTGTCCATGCTGCGTGGCATGGTGAAATCCCGCCGGGAGTCGGTGGAGATGTATCAGCAAGGCAACCGCCCCGAACTCGCCGCCAAGGAGACGGCGGAAATCGCGATGATCGAGGCCTTCCTGCCCCAGCAGATGGACGACGCCGCGACCGAGGCGGCTGTGACGGGTGCGATCGCCGAAGCGGGCGCCTCCAGCATCAAGGACATGGGAAAGGTCATGGCCGCGCTGAAAGCGAAGCACGCGGCGGCGCTGGACATGGCCAAGGCGGGCGCGATCGTGAAAGCCAGGCTCTCGGCCTGATGGCTCTCCCGCCCCAGTTTCTCGACGAGTTGCGCTCCCGCACCCCGCTGGCGGCGGTGATCGGACGGCGGGTGCGGCTGGCGCGCTCGGGCCGGCAATGGAAGGGCTGCTGTCCGTTCCATGGCGAGAAAACGCCCAGTTTTTACGTGTACGACGACCATTACCATTGCTTCGGCTGCGGCGTGCACGGCGACGCGATCGGCTTCGTGATGCAATCTCAGGGCGCCAGTTTCACCGAAGCCGTGGAACAACTCGCCGCCGAGGCGGGGATGCAAGTGCCCACTCCCTCCCCCGAAGCGGCGGAGGCCGAAAAGCGGCGGCTGGACCTGGCCGGCGTGTTAGACGCCGCCGCCGCCAGTTACCAGCGCCGGTTGATGTTGCCGGAAGGCAAGGCGGCCCGCGACTATTTCACCAACCGCGGCCTCTCCGACGACACCATCCGCCGCTACGAACTGGGCTGGTCTGGCGAGGGCCGTGGCGCCATCGCCGCCGATCTGGGGCGGGAGGGCGTGACCCAGGACCAACTTGTCGATTCCGGCCTGATGCGTCGCGATGATGAAACCGGTCGTGTGTTCGACCTGTTCTTCAATCGCGTCATGTTCCCGATCCGGGACCGCCGCGGACGAACCATCAGCTTCGGCGGCCGCACCATGAGTGACGCGCAGCCGAAATACGTCAACGGGCCGGAGACCGCGCTGTTTTCCAAACGGCGCACGCTCTACGGCCTGGATCTGGCGCGGGAGGCGGTGCGGCGCGGTGCTATTCTGGTAGTCGTCGAAGGCTACATGGACGTGATCGCCCTGGGCCAGGCCGGGTTCGAGGCGGCGGTGGCGCCGCTGGGAACCGCGCTGACCGAAGAACAGATGGCCGAGCTCTGGCGCCTCTCGCCGGCGCCGGTGTTGTGCTTCGACGGCGACGCCGCGGGCGGACGGGCGGCGGCGCGGGCGGCGGAACTGGCACTGCCGATGCTGGCGCCAGACAAAACGCTGCGGCTGATCACCCTGCCCGCCGGCGAAGACCCGGACAGCCTCGTGCGCAAGCAAGGCGCGCACGCGTTCCAGGCCATGTTGGACGGCGCGCGGCCACTGGCTGAGTGCCTGTACGATCTGCTGCGCGAAGGCATGGGCGAGGCGACCCCGGAGCAGCGGGCGGCGTTCCGGACCAGGCTGGAGGAAGCGGCGAGACTGATCCCCGACAAGGCTCTCTCGGGGGAATATCGAAGCGCGCTGCTCGACCGGTTCTTCGCCAGCCGGCGCCAGGGGACAAATCGGAACCCCGGCCGGGGCGCACCTGGCCGGACGACGCCAACCCGGACCGCCGGCCGGCCGCGCGCCAATGGCGCCGCCATCGCCGCCGAACGGGCCCGGATCCTGACCGCCATCCTGCTGCGCCATCCAGAGCTCTTTCGCGACGTGGAACACGCTTATGCGGGCCTCGACCTGGACCCGCCTTTGGCGCAACTGCGCGATGCGATCTCGGAGTGGGCATTACACGCGCAAGTCCTTGACTCTCAGGCTCTGATGGACCACCTGGACGGTTTCGGGTTGCGCACAGAAATCGAACATGTTCTGGCCGGGACGCCAGTCCCGTTGCCGGCATGCGCGTCTTCAGCGTCCATGCCGGCGGAGGCGGAGGAGGGATGGTGGCACATCTTCGGGTTCCTGAACGTCGATCGCCTGCACGAAGAGGTAAACCTGGCCCGGCAAGACGCCGCCAATGGCCTGACCGGAGAAACCGAGCGGAGGCTGGTGGCGTTAATGTCCGCGCTCAACAAAGTTCGCACTGGTGAGCCCGACGGCACCGATCTCGCCGCCGCCTGAATTAAAGCCGCACGGCTCCGGCCGTGACCGATCCTATCTGGGAGACTTCTGACCGATGGCCACGAAAACAATTGTCGCTGGTGATACCGCCACGGCGGAACAGGATGTCGAGACCAACCTGCTCGACGTGCAGACCGCCGCCGTCAAACGGCTGGTCGCGAAGGGCAAGGAACGCGGCTACATCACTTTCGACGAACTCAACACCATTCTGCCGCCGGATCAGAACAGTTCCGAACAGATCGAGGATTTGATGGCCTCGCTGTCCGAGATGGGCATCCAGGTGGTCGAAAGCGAGGAACAGGAAGACGGCGAGGCCGTGGTCGCCCCGGTCGAAAAGACTGAGGAGGCCGAGGAAGAGCAGACCGGCAACATCGACGAAGCCAGCGTCGGCCGCACCGACGATCCGGTGCGCATGTATCTGCGCGAGATGGGCAGTGTCGAGCTGCTGTCGCGCGAAGGCGAGATCGCGATCGCCAAGCGGATCGAGGCCGGCCGCGACATGATGATCAACGGGCTGTGCGAAAGCCCACTGACCTTCGCCGCGATCATCTCCTGGCACGACCAGCTCAAGGCCGGACGGATGTTGTTGCGCGACATCATCGATCTGGAAGCGACCGACGGCGCCGGTGCCGCCGAGGGTGTCGAGGCGGTGGAAGCCGCGCCCGTCGCGGAAGGGTTCGCGGTAGCCGAAGACGGCGACGACGATGAGGACGGCGGGCCGAGCATGTCGCTGTCCGCGCTGGAGGAGAAGCTGAAGCCGGAAGTGCTGGCCCGGTTCGAGGAAATCGAAGTCCTCTACAAGAAGCTGCACAAGATGCAGAGCCGCCGGCTGGAGACCATGACCAGCGGCGAGGATGTCACCACGCGCTCGGAAAAGAGCTACGGCAAGTCGCGTGAGGAACTGGTGCAGAAAGTCGGCCAGGTGCGGTTGCACAACAACCGGATCGAGGAACTGGTCACGCAACTGAAACAACTCAACCAGCGGTTGACCACACTGGAAGGCCAGTTGCTGCGTATGGCCGAGGGCACCAAGGTCGCCCGCGAGGAATTCCTGAAGCACTATCGCGGCCAGGAGCTGGACCCGAACTGGGTGGCCAAGGTGACGATGCTGCCTGGCAAGGGCTGGAAGCCGTTCGTGCTCAAGCATACAACGGACATCAACAACGTCCGCGGCCAGATCGCCGCCGTGGCGACCGACGCCAGCCTGCCGATCGCGGAATTCCGCCGTGTCTATCTGACCGTAAGCCGCGGTGAGCGTGACAGCGCGCGCGCCAAGAAGGAGATGATCGAGGCCAACCTGCGGCTGGTGATTTCAATCGCCAAGAAATATACTAATCGCGGTCTGCAATTCCTCGATCTGATCCAGGAAGGCAACATCGGCCTGATGAAGGCGGTGGACAAGTTCGAGTACCGCCGCGGCTACAAGTTCTCGACTTATGCGACGTGGTGGATCCGGCAGGCGATCACGCGTTCGATCGCCGATCAGGCGCGGACGATCCGCATTCCGGTGCACATGATCGAGACGATCAACAAGCTGGTGCGCACGTCGCGGCAGATGCTGCACGAAATCGGCCGCGAGCCGGCGCCAGAAGAACTGGCGGAAAAGCTCGGCATGCCGCTGGAGAAAGTGCGCAAGGTGCTGAAGATCGCCAAAGAGCCGATCAGCCTGGAAACGCCGATCGGCGACGAGGAAGACTCGCATCTCGGCGATTTCATCGAGGACAAAGCGGCGGTCATTCCGCTGGATGCGGCGATCCAGGCGAATTTGCGGGAGGCGACGACCAGGGTGCTGGCCTCGCTGACGCCACGCGAGGAACGCGTGCTGCGCATGCGTTTCGGCATCGGGATGAATACCGATCATACGCTGGAAGAGGTCGGGCAGCAGTTCAACGTGACTCGCGAGCGCATCCGTCAGATCGAGGCGAAGGCGCTGCGCAAGTTGAAGCACCCGAGCCGGAGCCGGAAACTGCGGAGCTTCCTGGACGACTGAGGCGGCCGCTCTGGCGCGACGTCCGATCAGATTGCATTGGCTCCAGCTGGGCACCCTAATTCCTCATCCCCGGGCTCGACCCCATAGGCGCTAAAATAGGCGAGAGAGCGCCCCCGCTTCATCGTCATGGACGGGCTTGTCCCGTCCATCCACGTCTTTGTTGGTCGCGCCAAAGACGTGGATGGCCGCCACACGGGCGGCC